>CETL01019398.1_pt1 | contig 83528 bp, 73 predicted proteins | sample 356371 | NCBI WGS metagenome assembly CETL01 (sample SAMEA2622518, study PRJEB7988) | marine metagenome | biome: marine biome (ENVO:00000447); feature: surface water layer (ENVO:00002042); material: "saline water (ENVO:00002010), including plankton (ENVO:xxxxxxxx)" | depth 5 m | reverse complement strand
GCTACTGTAAGTACTAATAATGCTATAAAAACATTTCTATAAATTTTAATATGATGTTTAATATCTTCACTCATAAGAATACCTCAATTATTACAATAAATAAAGTGCTGGAAATAAAAATATCCAAACAAGATCTACAAAGTGCCAATACAAACCTATGACTTCAATTCTATTTGTAAACCTTTCTGGTTCACTATCCCACATTTTTATTCCTGGGCCTATTAGATACAAAAAAACTGCTACTCCACCTAGTACATGAAGAACATGTAAACCAGTCATAGTAAAATAACAAGCAAGAGATGTACTTGATGAGGGGAATAAACCATGTTCAAATTTTGAAGCATATTCAAAGTATTTAACAATCAAAAAACCAAAAGAACAAAGCAAAGTTATTCCAAGATATAACTTAAATTTATTTAAATCTTTTAGCTTTAGAGCAACCCATGACATCACCATGGTAACACTAGAGGTAATTAATAAGACAGTGTTTAATGTAGCTAAAGGAATATTTAATACAGTTTTAATATCGAACCAGTATGGGTTACTTGTTCTAAGCATTATATAGGCAGAAAATAATGCACCAAATAACATTACTTCAGATGCTAAAAATAACCAAATTCCTAACTTGGCATTATATAGACCCGTATCAGGTCTTAATTCTTCGTTATATGGGATTTGCATTAATATAACTCCTAATCTTTTTCATTTTGTGGCAAATAGTCTGTCTTAGAATCAGGAACACTGTAATCATATGCACCTCTGTAAACATTTGGAACTTTTTCAAAGTTTCCATGTCCAATAGGAGGAGAAGGTGCAGCAACCCATTCTAAAGTTGTACATCCCCATGGATTTGGATCTGGGTTTTTCTCTGTTTTCTTAAGTAAAGTCATAACAATATTGACTATAAAAGGCAACTGTGCAATAGCTAGTCCCCACGATGCATACATCATAAAATCATTATATTGAATAACATTTTGTGTATGTGCATAAGATTGGCCTCCATCTGCAAGCCTTCTTGACATACCTGCCAAACCCTGAAAAAACATTGGCATAAAGAATAAATTCATAAAAATGAAGGAGAAAATAAAATGTACTTTACCAAGAATTTCGTTTAGAGGTTTACCTGTAATTTTAGGAAACCAAAAATAAATACCAGAAAAAATTGCAAAAATTGTACCTGGAGCAACAACATAGTGGAAATGACCAATAACATAATATGTATCATGCAATGGAATATCTGATAATGGTAAACCAAGAGGTAAACCTGTTAATCCACCAATACCAAACATTGGTATAAAGCTTAAAGCAAACAACATAGGAGTATTGTATCTTATAGATCCACCATATAAAGATAAAATAAAACACGTTAAAAGTATTACTGATGGTACAGAAATAATCATTGTTGTTATTGCAAAAAAATTACTCATCCCCTGACCCATACCAGTTAAAAACATGTGATGCGCCCATACAAGAAATGACATAAAACCTAAAAATATAACAGATTTAACCATTAAACTGTAACCCCATAAAGGTTTTCTTATATTATTTGAAATAACTTCAGCAATTATTCCCATTGCAGGTAAAATTAAAACATAAACTTCTGGGTGTGCTAAAAACCAAAACAAATGCTGCCAAAGAAGAGGACTACCTCCTCCAGAATTTGACATCATTTCTCCACCAACCACTAAACCTGTAGGAAGAAAAAAACTGGTACCTGCAACTCGATCCATTAATTGAAATATTCCAGCGACTTCAAGTGGGGGAAATGCAAGAAGTAAAAGAAAAGATGTTACAAGTTGAGCCCAAACAAAAAATGGTAATCTCATCCAAGTAAGACCAGGTGCCCTAAGTTGGACAATAGTAACGATAATATTAACAGATCCCAATAGAGAAGATGTTATAAGAAATATCATGCCAATGAGCCAAACAGTTTGACCCGTAGTTGCAATATCAGCCAATGGAGGATACGAAGTCCAACCTGAATTTGCAGCACCTCCAGGTAAAGTAAAACCATAAAGCATCGTAACGCCACCTAAAAAATAGGTCCAATAACTAGCCATGTTTAACTTAGGAAATGCCATATCTGGAGCCCCTACTTGCAAAGGAACTAAATAGTTACCATATGCACCAACTATAACTGGTACAATTCCTAAAAAAACCATAATTGTTCCATGCATTGCACCAAACGAATTATATGTATCTGGAGAAATTGTTCCTGAATGCACATGTTGATATCTCATGACAATCATTAGTACAAAACCTAACAACATAAAAAATAATGCAGTTACTCCATATTGTATTCCAATCCATTTATGATCTTGTGAAAATATATATTTCGTCCAAAAACTTTCTTGGTGGTGCTCGTCGCTCATAATTCTCCTATTAAATCAATCAATTATTGTATCAAATCTTTCTTCGTACTCATTAGTATTTACCATTCTAATGGCGTCCCAGGTTAACTTGGTACATACTTTTGCGCAAATCTGACATCCTATACACTCATTTTCTCTAACATGTACTGGAGGAATTGGAGGCCATGTGTATTTATCAGCTGGAACAGGTTCAATACAATCTACAGGGCAAAAAGGGATACAAGCCTGACAACCTGTGCAATTATCTTCATCTACCCATGCAATTTTTTTTGGGCGTGTTTTCTTAGTATTTACCTTCTGGGGTAACTCAGGAACTTGCTTTAAGTGATCATATACTTTGGATGCCATTGCTATAATTTAATAATATTTCTATTGTTTTAAAACAAACTTTTCAATCATATAGCCCATCATAAAAAAGGCTATACCTATGATAAAACTTTCATAACTCATTCTACTTGGAAATGATATATATAAACTTACACCAATAATGGTCATACCTGTAAATTCTAATATTTTTGCAACATAAAAAATATTAATTATCCTTATTTTTTAACTTATTATCCAGTTCAGTACCAACAATGGATAGTATATCAGAATTTTTAATAAGTGACTTATGAGATAACAAAATAACTTTTAAAAAATGTATTAGACTAAGGAGAAAAATAGAATGATGCCAATACTTACTTAAAACCTTTGTTTGTACACCACCTCCAAGCACAAAAGCTGTTCCTACCAAAAGAATATTTAGTGTTAGGGGAGGAAATAAATCACTCTTAATTTTCAAGACGTCTTTATAAGTATCCTTGTTTAAATCATATTTTATTATTAACTCTTTAACTTTTTTTCCTGCTCCAATGAGATAAAACATAATAAGAGTTTGTGTAAACATGTATAATATAGTTGACACAAAAGAAAACGAAATATAGTTTGCATTTAAAACATTAAATCGAAAAATCCATTGAAAGCCATTTAGAGATAATGAAATAAAAGATAAAAACATTAATATATAAAAAATAATCATACGTAAATTTAATATATAAAGTTGTAATGGTAGTATATATTTTGGTAAATTATTATATAATTAATGGAGAATTTAAATCATGTTTAGAATTTTAATATTAATATCTGTAGTTTCTTTCAACTTTTTTGCTGGAACAATAGAAGGCACTGTTTCATATGCTGGGAAAAATAGAGCAGCAAAACCTCTGAAAATGGATTCAGATCCAATCTGTGGCTCTTCACATAAAATCGCACCAGTTAAAGAAGATTTTATATTGAATGAAGAAAATAAATTTAAAAATGTAATTGTTTGGCTCAAGGATATAAAATTTGATGGAGAACTATCTAACGATACTGGTTTGATTGATCAAGTAGGTTGTATTTATACACCCCATGTCAATGCGTTTACAACAAGTCAAAAAGTTTTAATTAAAAATAGTGATAAAACTCTTCACAATGTTAATTCTCAGTCAAAAGTCAACGAAAGCTTTAATTCGGCTCAACCAGCTGGCGTACCTGAGATTGAAAAAACTTTTTCTAAAGCTGAAGAACCATTTTACGTAAAATGTGATGTTCACCCATGGATGAAAGCATGGATAATGGTTGCTGATCATCCTTTCTTTGCAATAACAGACGAAAATGGAAACTTTAAAATAGATAATGTTCCAGCTGGAGAATATGAAATCATATTTTGGCAAGAAAAACTTTCAAATTTACCAAAGAAAAAATATGTCGAAGCTGACAATACTTTAAAGATAAAAGTGCTAGATGAGGGCTCAACAGTAGCAGATTTTGAGTTTCAAAAACCCGTTAAAAAGAAAAAATAATTAATAATGAAATATTTTTCTCTAAAAAGATTAATCTTATCGTTAGTCTTGTGTATTATTTCGTGTAAAACAAACCCTAATTATAATGTTACAGGTGTTATATTAGATAAAAACTTAAATAAAAGAGTTTTTAAAATAGATCATGATAAAATTCCAGGTTTTATGGAACCTATGATTATGGACTTAAATGTTCATGAAAAAGTTGATATGGATAATTTTAATATACTTGATAGCGTAAGTTTTAACCTAATTATGACTGATGATTCACATTATACAATAAACTTTAAAAAAGTTGGCACTCGAATAGAATCTGATAATCATGAAGAACTATGGCAAGATGATTTGTATTCACCAAAGCAAATTGGTACAAAATTTGATAATTTTACATTTTCTAAAACTAATAATGAGCAGTACTCCCTTTATGGTAACAATAAAGATTATACAATCATTTCTTTTATTTTTTCTAGATGTCCAATTCCTAACATGTGTCCTGCCGTTATTTCAAAGAATCAATTTTTAGCTAAAGAATTTGATAACCGTAATATTGATTTTTTAATTTTAAGTTTTGATTACTTGTTTGATACGCCTGAAATTCTCAAAAAAAATTATGGTTCAATTGAAGATAAATTTCCTAATATAAAGTTTTTATCAAGTACCAATCACTACAATGATTTAATACAACTGACAAAACAATCTAATGTTTCTTTTGGTGGTGTTGAAGATAATAATATTGGACATACAATGATTACTTTAATCTTAGATAATAATAAAAAATTAATAAAATCATATCAGGGTATTGATTGGAAGCCTTCAAATTTTAAAAGAGATTTAACAAATTTTATAAATTTAAACTAGTGGACAAATCCTTTTTTCTTGACAACCATTTACTGGTATCAGGTATTTTATTAATAATAATTTCAGTAATCTTGTTTTTAGTTAAAAAAACTACCACTTTATACAAAATATTATTTTTTTCTCTTTTAATCAACTTCTTATCATTCTACTTAACTCTAATTTCCAATAATCTTTTTGACTTCACTATTCATCTACCAATTCATCTTTGCTATTTAACAGAATTAGGTATCTTAATTAGTTTAATTTTTAAAAATAAAAAGTTTTATCCAATTCTTGCTCTAAATAGCTTAGGAGGTGGTATTAGCGGCTTAACTAATTCTAATTTAGTACTTAATTCTTATTGGATAGAATTTTCTCATTTATATTTATCTCATATTAATCTAATTTTTTTCTTTATAATTGTATACAAAGAAAGATTTACAATTAATAAAAAAATGTTTTCTACGAGTATCTTAATTAATGGATCTGTGTTCTTTTTTTCTGCAATATTTAATAAAATTTTTGGTTCTAACTACTGGTTCACTGTAAGTAGACCAGAGGGAAAAAATTTAACGCTTTTATTTTCTGATTGGCCTGATTATTTAATTGGTTTAATCATAATTGGATTGTTTTCATACTATGCAACCTTTATAATTTTAAAAAAGAATAGATCGATTTAAAAATTACCATTCCTCATCTTCGAAATCATCCTCTTCTTCATCAGCATCGAATTCATATCCATTTATTTTGAAATATTCTTTAACAATTGTAGATATATCTGTAGGTCCTTCAATACTATAAATATAATCTGTCAAGCCTTCAAGCATAGCTTGTCTATCTCCATCTAAGCTTATGAGATCTTTACCCCATGTTTCTAGTGCATTATCAAGAGATAGAGCTATAGAATCAGGTATATAAGGAGCTGGCATTTTAGTTCCTGGCATTATAGCTTGTGGATTATCGAGCCACCTAACAACCCAATCATGTCGTAGCCTTTCTTTTGTCATTGCAAGATTTGGTGCCCAAGTCTCAGGAGTTTGTTTTGGAAACTGATCTCCATAAAAGTGACAATTATTACAGGCTCCAAATTCATGTAACTTAGCTCCAGCTTTAAATTTAGCTGAATTGATATCAACAGCGAATGAATCCTCAATTAATAGGCTTCTTTCATCTAGGTGCTGAAAAGCCTTGATAATTGAATTCCATTGGCCATCAGTAAATTTAAAAGCAGGCATTCTTACTTGTAAATGAGGTCTGATAGTAGCGGGATTTTTAAAGAAATTAAATAACCAATCAGGCTGAGTTTTAGCACCTTGGGTATTTAAATTGGGTGGCGCATTTTCTATTTTACCAATAACATCAACCATGTGACCACCAAAGTTTTCTATAACGTGACATCCTTGACAATTATATTGGTTAATTAATTTATAACCTTCAAAAACTGACTTATCATCAACTAAATTATAAGTAATTTTACTATCCGCAATTTTTACATTTGTAAAACCTAAAATTGCAGTTACAATTGCTTCGATTTCTTCAGGTTTGAAATAAAAGTTAGGCATTCGACTTTTATCTTCATGTGCAACAATTTTATGCTTATCAAAAATTCTAGGATTAGCTAACTTTTGTTCAAACCATGCGTGAGTTGTATGATCAATATCATGGATATGACCAAAATCTAATTTACTAACAGGGACAGATCCCTCATAAGTTAGTTCAGCACCAATAGGCTTTCCATTTTCATATCCATCCATATCATGGCATGTATAGCATCCGTAATAATTTATACTTTTTTTAGCTACATATTCATCAATTGCAGCATCACTCATGCTACTCAATCTTGCATCAACCTCAACTTTAGGAAATGATTTCATCATCCATCTTCTGGCAATATTATTTAGCTCTTCTCTATCTTCCACTACTGCAATTTCATCTTCAAATTCTTCGTTTTTGAAGGTTAAAAGATAAGCTGTTATGTCTTTTGCCTCTTCATGGGTTAGTCTTAAATTCGGCATTTTCGTATCAGGCCAATACTTTTCAGGATGTTTAATCCAATTATAAATCCATTTTGCATCAGATTTAGATCCCATACCAATCAAATTAGGACCTTGATACTTTAATAGAGTATATCTATCCATTTTCTCGTACCCAACACCAGATGTATCAGGTTCATAGCCATGATTAGATATATACATTTCGTAAGGGACATCTACGTCTCCTAATTCTGTAGATTCTGTGTTAATAACATGACATCCTTGACATCCAACTGCATTAAATAATTTTTGACCATTTTCTGCATTTCCAATAAATTCACTGGAATTATCAAAATCTTTTTTATCACCATCAGGATATAAATATTCAGTTATTGCATAAATTGCAGCATTACTTCTTTTAACAGATTCTTCATCTGAGTTATTTGACTGATCAAAGAAGTGTGGCATCCACGTATTGTACCTAAAACCTTGCGGATTTTTAATCCATTTTTTTACCCAATCTTTATCTAATTTTTCATCTAAATGAGTTAAAGGTGGACCACTTTTCCCCATTGCTTGGTATGACTCAATATGATGACAATTATTACATCCTGATTGATCAATTAACATAAGTCCTAAAGCTAGTTTCTCACCACCCGCAAGAATTGGATCGGCCTCATGGCATTTAAAACAACCTGCTTGAGTGTATTTTGTTGGTAACATTGGTTGTAACCAATGATGCATTTTTTTCCAATCATATTTTTCTTCCCATTCTTTTTTTTGTTCTGGAGAACCAGGCATATGAACTGATGATACAAACCCCGTACCTCTTCCCCTACCAGAATGACAGCTCGTACAACCGTATTGCTCAAATGGATGAGGTGATGAACTAGATACAAATAAATCAAGATTAGGATGACTAGTGAATGGCTGAGGTGCATCTTTATAGTCTGGATTACTTATACCTAAGTGGCAACTTGTACATCTATCGACACTTGGTACTTGAGCAAAATTAACGTCATATTTTATATCGTGAGCAACAACTTGATTAACCTTATAATAAGGATCCATAAAATCTAAAATAGGTAAATCCCTTACCAAATCACCGAGTTGATTCATAAATGTCATTTTAGTTCTATCAAGTTTTAAAATTCTATTATTTATTAAATTTACTTCTTTTAAATATTCATTTAATTCGTCTTTCTTATTTTTAAGTTCCAAGCCCATATTTTTAATTGTAGATTCAATATCAAGAACTTGCAATTCATATTTCTCTTTAGTGATTTTAAGATTTTTCATTACTTCTAATGTTTCATAATACTTTTCCTTATACTCAAATTCATGACCGTGATGATGTTTATTTTTATCTTCTTTGGATGTATTTTCATCTTCATAATCATGATGGTAATTATTAGAGTGAACGATTTCGTCCTCATAAAGATATTTTAGTTCATCAGCTTCCGCTTTTTTAAATAAATAATCCATATTTGCTTTATAAAATAAGCCTTTAACATATTCTAAATTTAATTCAAGGGAGTCAATTTCAACCATTTGAGCATTATATTTATCAAGCTCAAGATTATATTTTTCTTCGAATTCTACGCGTTGATCTTGAACATCAGATAAAGCTGATTCAAGTTTTTTATTAGATACTTCTATTTCGAGTTTTCTAAACTCTCTTTGATACCTTTTAAATTCATCATCATTATCATGATAAAATATCCATACGTATGATAAAAAAAATAGAATGCTTGATATTGCAAACCATTTATTTAATTTTTTTATATTGAAGTATCTTTCGTCGTTCTTATGAGCCATACTAAATATTAAAGAACCACTCAGGGATTCCGATTATGTATTTAAGATTAAAAAACCAACGAAGGTACATTTTTATAGGAAGGGACAACATAGATAAGCCTAAAATCATCAAAAACGTATATCTAGTAGGACCATATGCTTCATACATCTTTTTCAAAACTGTTTTTGCAAGTAAAACAGGTACGACAAATAAGTAAATACCCGTAACCAAGAAACCTACTGACTCTCTGAGCAATATATTACTTGGTAAAGGTTGGCCCAAACCAATAACCCAAAAATATTCTGATAAATTAACATTATTTAATACTTCAAGTTTGTGAGGATCCCAATATTCAAATGGTCCGAAGAAATTCCAATTAGGACCTCTAAAGAATGTACCGATAATAATTAAATAGACCCATAAAACTACCCATCCATACATGAAAATAAAGTATCCTACCCTACGTTCTTTAAAAGAATAATAGCCATCTCCTTTTTTATTAATATCTACATAAGGTATAGCGCACATACCAACAATTATCAATGTGGGAAAAATAACTCCAGCCAACCATGGATCGAAGTAAACAAGCATCTCTTGTAATCCCAAGAAATACCATGGAGCTTTGGAAGGATTAGGAGTTGCAGCAGGGTTAGCAGGTTCTTCCAAAGGAGCTGGTACTAATATGGACCAAACAATTAAAAAAACCATAAATAAAATCAAACATATAAATTCAATATATACCAAATCAGGCCAAACCAAAACTTTATCTTCAGGATCATGGTATTCCATTGGTTTTTTACCTTCATCAAGTCTTGCATCATTTATGTAAGATTTTTTCATAGCATACCAAGTAAAAAATGCCATACTATAAACCATAAGAACAATTGGGAAATTATCGCCCTTCATTAATATGATTTTAAAATTAGGATCTTGATAACCTAAAACAAAAAAACCTGTGATGAGAATAAACTGAATTAAACCACCTGTGTTAGTCCAAAGCTTATCAATTCTTAGCTTTCTATTTATTCTATCAAACCAATCAGTAGGTGGAAAAACGAATGGAAATATAGCTGTAATTAAAGTAAATGATATTGTTGGAGTAGATAAATAATCTATTGTATTTTTTAACGTTTCAATCATATTTTATAAAGGTCCTGAGATTCCTCCATCTTTTCTAATTCTCCAGAAATGAACTGCCATAAAAATCATTGCAATAAATGGAACAGCAATACAGTGAAGAACATAAAATCTCAATAAAGTTGCTTCACCTACAAATCTTCCTGCTAATAATGCAAATCTAACGTCAGAAGCAGAATGAATTAAATTTATATCTCCAATAGCAAGTAAAGAAGCACCTGGGCCTTCAGAACCTAGGAAAGGTGTTGCTCTAGCCATATTAGTTCCAACAGTCACAGCCCAAATTGCTAATTGATCCCAAGGAAGAAGATAACCTGTAAAACTTAGCAAGAGAGTAAGAGTCATTAATATAACACCAACAGCCCAATTAAATTCCCTTGGTGGCTTATAAGATCCAGTCATAAAAACTCTGAGCATATGAAGCCATGTTGTCAAAACCATACAATGCGCACCCCATCTGTGAATTTCTCTCATTATACCTAGAGGAACTTGTTCACCTAAATCTATAATATCAGTAAATGCATATTCTACAGTAGGCCTATAATAAAACATTAATAAAATTCCTGTAATTGTAAGAACTACAAATAAGAAGAATGATAATCCACCCATACACCATGTATAACCAACCTTTACTGCATGTCTTGGTAAACGTGCTGGATGTAAGTGTAAAAAAACATTTCCTAAAACAGCATACATTCTTTGCCTTCTGGTTCTAGGAACTCCTGATCTAAAAATAGATTTCCATACAGGAGAATTTCCTACTTTATCTAATAATGATTCTTTTTTCTTATCTTCTGGCATATTTTTCCTTTAAATTCACTAAACTTTCAAAAATGATTCTGTTCTATTCCATTCACCTTTTTCATAATTAAATTTCTTTGTTTTATCAACTAAAATTTGACCATCATTGGATAAAACAATTCTATATCTTTCTAGTGGCCTTGGAGCTGGGCCTTCAAAATGCATGCCTGATGAACGAAATCCACTACCATGGCATGGACATTTAAATTTCCTATCTGCTTCCAGCCAATTAGGAGTACACCCTAAATGAGTACAAACTGTTGACAGAGCAATAATTTTTTCATCATCTCTTACGATCCAAACATTATGAGATTTTTTAAATCTTAGGTCTACTTTACCAGCTTCAAAGTCATTTGGAAAACCTATTTTAAAGCTTTGGGGTGGCTCAAATAAAACATTTGGAAACAGAAATCTTATTATGACAGTAAAAAATCCTCCTGTCGCCCCAGCAAATGCTAACCATCCAAGTGTCAACCAATTTAAAAAAGATTTCCTGTTAATTATTTGACCAAAAGATAAGTCTTTATATTTATCAACAGGAAATTTATTATTGAATATTTCTAAAATTTCTCTGGCTAAATAATTTGGATAAATACCATTTCGCTTTGATTTGATATCATCGCATATAGAGTACCAATCTGTTTCACTTTTTGCTTGAATCAGAGATTGTTTCTCTTCTTTTGTAAGTTTCATTTATTTATTTTTTTACCGTAAATTAAATTTTAACAAAAAATCAACTATTCAAATTTAATAATTATTTATAATAATTAGTAAGTGTTTTCAATGCAAATTCTCTAATTTGTATATTTTTATCATTTTTTGATAAAAAAGTCAACTTATCTTTGAATCTGTCATCTACTAGTTTTTGAGTTACTGCAATAGCTATGTAGATAGAATTATCTACTTCATCTACATTTACTCCAGTCCCATTGGCCTTGGATGGAAACAAACTGTAATAATCTCTATCTAAGAGATTAATAATAATACTAATTCCTGAATCATCGTTCATTTTTGCAAGAGCAATTGCTGAATCCCATCTTATATTGGGTTCTTCGTAATCTAGCATATCAATTAATATTTGCTTATATTTCGAATCACCAATTACTCCTAATGATATGATTGCAGCAAGTTTTTCAGAATCATGAATCGAATTCTTAATTATCAATTCTAAAGTCGAACAACTTTCTTTAAATTGTAACATTCCTAATGACTGAATTGCAGCTATTCGATTAGTTAAATCTTCATCTTCATTCAATCCTTCTAACAAATAGGGACCAAAAGAATAGTCTTTAGTCTTTCCCATTGCCAGAGCTAAATAAGTTCTAACTCTTGAATCATCATATTTTGATTTTTCATACAAAAAAATCATTTTATTATTAAAAAGTTCTTTATTAATGACCTCAGACTTATCAAGCATGTTAGATAATTCGAAAGCAGATTGCCACCTTTTGGTAGAAGATCCCGATTGTATATTATCTAATAGGTCAATTGGAGTACTTTTTTCATATGTCAAAAATTGGAACATAAAAAAGAATAAAGCTCCAAAAATAGCTATCATAAATGGAATAAGAAAAAAAGAATAAAATAGAGCATAAACTCTACTCGGATTCTCATTTATATTATCTTTTAAATTCTCACTCATTTATTACTCTTTTTTTTTAAGTAAATGGCTAACTATTTTATTTAACTTTCTTACTTCCTTTTTAAGATTTATTATTTCTTTGACAAAAAAAAGAAATGTAAACCCCAATAAAGATAATAGTAGAATTAAATTTGACTTCACTTATCTTTAGTTTCCTTGTCATATAAATCATATCCCAGTAAAACTGGAAATAAAAACAATATCACAATACTTATGGATAAAAACAATATTATCCAATTTAAGTTTTCCATAAGCCAAATTAGTGTCAACCATTCAAAATTCATTATTTAGTTTTGCTCGAAATGATTCAACTAGCTTTATACTTTCTTCAACAACTCTAATTGAATCTATATTATTGTTTTTTTTATGATATCTTAAAATCTTATTTTGCGTTTTGAGATAATTGTTAGTTTTAATCAATTCCTGCTTATTTAATTTATTAATAATTTGGTTAAAATCATCGTATAAATTATCAAAATTTTCAGGTAATTTAATTTTACGTTGTTTAACTTTTCTTTCAAAAAATTCGTCAAACTCATTATCAATATATTCAACTGTAACTTCAGAGTTATTTTTTTTTACTATTTTTAAAAAAATACATGGATGTGAATGAGCTTTTTTTCTCATTTAAAAATATACAAATACCACAACAAAATATGCGATGGTCAATAAAGTACAAATTAATATGGCAATTGTTCGATTTAACAAAGAATATGCTTTATTATAAATGAAATTAATATTTAAATTTAGATAGATTATGGATACACTTACAATAAATTATAATGACAAAAATTTTAGAGAAGAATTCGTTCACTCATTACATAATACTGGCTTTGCAGTCATTAATGACCATCCAATTGACCAAAACCTAATTAATGAAGTATATGATGATTGGTCTATTTTTTTTAAATCTGAGAAAAAGCATGATTATTTATTTGATTATGAGAAACAGGATGGCTATTTTCCTTTCAAATCTGAAAATGCAAATGATAGTGAAAGAAAAGATTTAAAAGAATTTTACCATATTTATCCTTTATGGGGTAGATATCCTGACTTTTTGAGTAAAAAAAGTTTAGTGCTTTTTGAAGAAATAACAAAATTTGGTAATATTCTTCTTGAAGCTTTAGATACTTTTTCACCTAATGAAATAAGAAAACATTACAGTGAGCCTCTTAATAAAATGTCAAAAAGTAGTGATCAAAATCTTATGAGGGTTATTCATTATCCGCCTCTTAGAGATTCAGACCACCCAGATGAAATAAGGGCAGCTGCACATACGGATATAAACTTAATTACTTTATTAATCTCAGGTTCACAACCTGGCTTGCAAGTTATGGATAAAAATAAAAATTGGGTTGACATTAAATCTAAAAAAGGACAGATTGTAATTAACACTGGAGATATGTTAAAAGAATGTTCAAATGGCTATTTCCCATCAACTGTCCATCGTGTAATAAATCCAGAAATTAAAAAAAATGTTTCTAGGTTTTCTATTCCATTATTTTTTCACCCGAGAGGAGATGTTGTTTTATCAAAAAAATATACTGCTGATGAATATTTGTTTAAAAGATTAAAAGAAATCGGACTTAAATGATAAAAAAGCTATTTTTTCTATTATTCATTTTAGTGTTGAGTTGCAGTAAAAATAATCAGGAAGACACAAAAAAAAACTTTCCATTTGTTAATAGCTACTCCGCAGATTTAAAAAATGGAAGAAAAGTCTTCAATAAAGCATGTATCACTTGTCATCTTTATGGTAGTGGAGGTTCCATTATGCTTAATGATAGTCTTTCATGGTCACGAGTAATATCAAAAAAAAATAAAATTGAAATTTATTCCAATGTTTATAATGGTTATATGGGTGAGAAAGGACCAATGCCTTATAAAGGTGGATGCATTGATTGTTCAGATGAAGATTTATTAGATGCTATCGAATATATTTTATCTGTTAATGGTCTCAGCGTGGGTAATTGAAAATTTTATTTGAACTAAAATCAGAACAATTAATGCTGCCATACCTTGATGAATAACACCCAAAACAACAGGTACTTTCAACAGCAAGGTCATTATACCTAAGTAAAACTGAATAATAAAAGCCATAAAGAGCATACCAGTAAACTTATTATAAAATTCCTCTTGTGTTTTTATAAAATACCAACCAGCATATACCATTATAATTATTGCTAAAAATCTATGTGAAAATTGAAAAGTTTTCATATTTTCTAAAAAATTCATATAAAATGGTTGAATTGCCATCAGACCGTCTGGTATTAGCTTACCCTCCATCAAAGGAAAAGTATTCCATAATAATCCTGCTTTAGTTCCTGCAATAAAAGCACCAAAAAGAACCTGAATCAAATATAAAATAAAAATTACATTTATATGCTTTGAAAGGTAGTGATTATTTATTCTTCCAGCACTTTTATGACTTAAAGTAAGTTTTATCCATAGGGTATAACCAAATAAGAAAAAAGCAGAAATCAAATGTGCTGATAAACGATAATGACTAACATGAGGGTTGTTTACTAACCCACTTTTAACCATAAACCAACCTAAAATACCCTGAAAAATCACTAAAAAGATTGCAAATAACATTGGTTTTATTAGCCTATCAGGTAATTTCTTTTTATATAAAAATAAAAGAAAAGGAATTATAAATACTAAGCCAATGATTCTTCCAAAAATCCTATGCAAATATTCCCAAAAAAATATTTTTTTATAACCTGATAAATCCATCTGCCTATATTTATTGATTTTTTGATATTCAGGAAATTTCTTATACTCTTCGAATGATTCAATCCATTGACTTTCACTTATCGGAGGAATTATGCCCATAACAGGTTTCCAATCTACCATTGATAAACCAGATTGGGTTAAACGAGTGGCTCCTCCAATTAAAATCATTATAAAAATTAAGATAAGACATGAATTCAACCAAAATTTTATATGTAAGTTATTTTTTTTCATAAAAAAAGTGTATCAAAAATTATTAATAACATTAATAACGGCAAATAAATAATTGAAAAAATAAAAAGTTTTTTAATTTTTCTACTTGATTGTTCAAATAAAATATTTGCTGAATGAATTAAAAAAACTACTCCTAAAATCACTGCTCCAAACATATAAATAAAAGACGTAAGATTTAATAAATAAATACCAATAGAGGATCCGATTAAAGCCATAACAAAAAATACAATTTGGAATAATGTAGAATCTAAATTTTTACTTATTGAAGGAAGCATTTTAAATCCAGCATTCCTATAATCATCTTTATATATTATTGCTAATGATAAAAAATGAGGTATTTGCCAACAAAACAATATTAAAAAAAGGATTAATGCAGGCGAATTAATTTCTCCAGTAGCAGCTGTCCATCCTCCAACCGGAGGTAATGCCCCTGGAAAAGAACCAATAACTGTATTCCATTTTGACCTTGTTTTCGATGGTGTGTAAATACATACATAACTAAATATTGTTAAAAAAGAAATTAGTGATGTTACAGAATTAATAAACAAATAGAGATAAAGACATCCAGTAATCCCAAGAACTAATCCTAAAAAAAGAGCAAAATTTTTATTAATTCTATTTTGAGGCAAGGGTCTAGCGACTGTTCTTTTCATTTTCAAATCAAGATCAGATTCTAAAAATTGATTCAGAATAGCTGATGAACTAGAGGTAAGTGAAATTCCAATAATCAAATGAAAAAAAATAATTATACTTGATAATTCTATCATTTGTAATTCAACAAACCTCAAACCTAGATAATAACCTAAGTATGCAGTTATAATTACTAAAATTGTAATTCTAACTTTAATCAAGGTCAAAATATCTTTAAATAACATATTTATAATCTTTTACTTTCATATTCTTCTAAGCAAGAAAAGTTTACAATTGAATCTTTGTTTGAAATTTCTTGACCATTTATAATTTGCTTTACAGCAATTTCTATTTTTTTCCCATTAATTGTGTACGGAATATCTTTTACTTCTAAAATTTTAAATGGTACATGCCTGGGTGAACAACTATTTTTTATATCTTTCTTTATCTTATTAATAAAATCATTTTTCAGAACTATATTATTTTTCATCTTAACAAATAAAATTATTTTTTCATCATCATCATATAATTTACCTACTGCTATGGAATCATCAATAAAATCTATTTTTTCAACAATTTCATAAATTTCTGAAGTTCCTATTCTAACTCCTCCAGGATTTAATGTAGTATCAGACCTCCCATAGATGATTACACCACCATTTTCATTAATAGAGATATAATCTCCATGTTTCCAAATATTTTTATAATCTGAAAAATAAGTTGATATAAATTTTTTATTTTTAAAATCATTCCAAAATCCAATTGGCATTGATGGAAAAGGTTGATCACATACCAATTCACCTTTTGTATTTAATCGATGAAATCCATCTTTGTCAAAACTTTTTACACTCATTCCTAAACCAATACATTGCAATTCCATTTTTCTTACAGGTAAAATAGGGTTTCCCAAAGCAAAGCAAGATATAATATCTGTGCCACCAGAAATAGAACTTAATTGAATTTTATCACTCCACTTTTCATATATATAATTAAAATTATCTGAAGAAAGCACTGAACCTGTTGACAATATTGACTTCAATAACTTAAAAGGAAACTTTCCTGGGTTAACATTATAAGACTCTAATGCAGATATATACTTTGCACTAGTTCCTAAAACATTTATATCAATTTCATCTAACTTATTTAATAAACTATCTTTATGAGGATAAAATGGATTACCGTCATATAAAACAATTGAAGCACCAACTGCTAAACTGCTTACCAACCAGTTCCACATCATCCATCCGCAAGTTGAATAGTAAAAAATTTTATCATTTTTTTTCAAATTTACATGTAAAAGATGCTCTTTATTGTGTTGAACTAGAGTACCACCTACTGAATGAACAATACTTTTAGGCTTACCTGTTGTTCCAGATGAATACATTATGTAAAGGGGGTGGTTAAAATCAACTTGCTCAAAATTTATTTCATCACAATCATTACCTGTAAGCTTATCCCAATTAGATAGTCCAATATTTAGATAATTTGCAATAAATACATTTTCTATTGAAGAAAGAGAACTTACTATTTTATTTAATTTATTATTGTAATTAACTTCTTTACCTTTGTAATAGTATCCATCAGAAGCAATAATAATCTTAGGATTTATTTGCTTAAATCTATCAAGAACCGCATCAGTTCCAAAGTCAGGAGAACAGGAAGACCAAACAGCACCAATACTAGTTGCAGCAAGCATTGATATAATTGCTTCAGGTAAATTGGGAATGAAACCAGCTATCCTATCTCCTTTTCTAATTCCCAGGCTCCTAAAACTATGTGCAACTTTTGCTACTTCAGAGTAAAGTTCATTAAATGTTATCTGAGTTTTTACTTTATTCTCACCGAAAAAATGTATAGCAATATTATCATCTTTATTTTTAAGTAGATTCTCAGCATAATTTAACTTTGAATTTAAAAACCACTTTGTTTTCCAAATTCTTTTATCTTTTTTAATGATATTTGTAAATTTTTGAGAATATTTAATATTTGAGAAAATCCAAACTTCTTCCCAGAATTTTTCTAGTTCACTTATAGACCATTTATATAAATCATCATAACTATCAAAATTATGACCATATTTATGATTAATATTTTGTGTAAATCTAAATAAGTTTGATTCTTTTATATTCTGAGCAGAGGGTTTCCACAAAATTTTATTTATCATTAATTAGTTTTCCTAATTGAAATACATACTGCCAAGCGTCTTCAATATTATTTGATTCTATACTAGACTTTATTAATTCTAAAGTTTCATTTTCTGATATTTTATTTTCATCAATTTGAAATGCAGGTATTTTGTTAATTGAAGCTAGTTTTGCTAATTGATTACCAGTCAGATTAGATTTGAGAATAAAATCTGGCAATTCATCAAATCCTATACCTTCATGTTTTGGTTTTTTGACTTCAAACAATCCTTTTTTAGAATCTGTATACCAACCTCCACCATTACGGGCAATTGCATCAAATTTATACGGATTTATCTGATTATTATCATCGATAACCTCTTCAGAAACATGAAAGTTGACAACTTCTCCAAGAATTAAGTTACCACTTGCTTTTTTACCACCAAGTTCAATAATATCATATAACTTACATTCCATAATAAAATATGAATCTGATACGCCAAAAGGTTTTATTATTTTAGATTCGTATTTTTTCAAGCCAGTTTTTATAAATTCATCAATACCTTTATCAAATTCGCAGGATGATAAACTTATTTGTTCAACCATATGACTGTTAATAATGGATATGGTGAATTCTTTAGTATCTCTAATATTTAGCAAAGTATCCTTTGGCAATCCAGTCCTTCCACTCAATGCAGGAGAAAAACCAACAATTGGTGGATTAGCCCCAAAGGCATTAAAAAAAGAATAAGGTGCTAAATTAGAATTACCATTATTATCAACAGAACCAACCAATGCAATTGGCCTTGGAGAAATCCCAGAAATAAGAAGATGATAAATACTTTTAATATCTAATTTTTTAGAATTAAACTCTTTAAAATTCATTATTTTTTTAACCAACTATATGGATAATCTTTATCAATATTACTTTCTGTATCACTTAATACATACAAAGGATTAAAAGTATCAACCATCACTGCAAGTTCGTCAGTACTTTTTTTCCCTATTGAATCCTCGTATTTACCAGGCTGTGGTCCATGTGGAAGTCCCATTGGATGATAAGTAATAGATCCTAAACTAATTCCTGACCTAGATACAAAATTTCCTTTTGAATAAAAAATAACTTCATCAGAATCGACATTTGAATGAGGATAAGGCGCAGGGATAGCATCAGGATGATAGTCAAACAATCTTGATACAAAAGAACAAATAACAAAACCTTTAGACTGAAATGTTTGATGAACAGGAGGAGGTTGATGAATGCTCCCTGTGATAGGTTCAAAATCATTTATATTTAATATCCATGGAAAATAAAAGCCATCCCAGCCAATAACATCAAATGGGTGATTATTATAAACAAATGATTTAGTTCCTTCCCTAAATTTAACTAAAATATTAAATTTACCTTTCTTATCAACAGGATTTTTCAGAACAGGAGTTTTTATATCTCTCTCACAAAAAGGTGAATGTTCTAATAGCTGTCCAACTCTATTTCTATATTTTGCTGGAGTCTCTATTGGTGATTTAGAACAAATAGTTAACCCTGAAACATGTTTTGTTTTGAGTTCAAATTGATAAATTACACCTCTAGGTATAACGATATAATCTCCTTCAACAAATTGCATATTTCCATAATTTGTTTTAATTATTCCATTTCCAGACTGAATATATACTAACATATCACTATCACCATTTCTGCGAAAAATATTTCCATTTAAATCTGATTTAACTGATTTTAATTCTAAATATAATCTTGAGATTTCAACATCTTTATTATAGAGTAATGTATGGTTAGACTTATTTGATAAAAAATGATAGGGTTTATGATCATTTTTTTTATACTTATATTTTTCAGAACAACTTTTAAATTCTCCTAATTCTTTTACCTGAGTAGGCATGTTTAGGTGATATAAATTTGTATATACATATGAAAAGCCTTCTCTGCTTACTAGCTCCTCAAAATATATACCTCCATTAGGATTTTTAAAGATGGTATGTCTTTTCTTTGGAATAGTTCCTCGTGTTTGATAAAATGGCATAATTTCTCCTTTAAAGGTTACCTCTTCTAGACTGTTCTAATTCTATTGATTCAAAAAGAGACTGAAAATTTCCTTGACCAAAACCTTTTGATCCTCTTCTTTGAATTATTTCTATAAAAAGTGTTGGTCTGTCTTGTAAAGGCTGAGTAAATAATTGTAATAAGTATCCTTCTTCATCATTATCAATTAAAATACCCAAATCTTTTATAATTTTAATATCTTCTTTTATTATAATTTTCTTTTTTGCTAAAAGCTCATAATACGTATCCGGAAGTTTTAAAAATTCTAATCCATTTTCTCTCAATGATTTAATTGTTTCTAGAATATTTGTACTTAATAAAGCAATATGCTGAACACCTGGACCTTCGTTGAAATCTAAATATTCTTCAATCTGAGATTTTTTTAAACCCTCAGCAGGTTCATTAATAGGTAATTTGACCTTCCAATTAGCAGATCTTACCACAACACTTTTCAATGCTGAATATTTTGTTGAGATATCTGTTTCATCAAATCTAACAAATGCAAAAAAACCAAAAACTTTCTCATAATAATCTTTCCAAAAGTCCATCTTATCTAATTCTACATTCACAACAACATGATCGATTAAATCAATTTTAGTATCATTTGCAGGGGTCTGCTTATTTTTTAAAATAAAACCTGGAGCCCAAGAATTATAATCATCATTATTAATAATGGAGTGTATACAATCTCCATAAGATTTTAAAGATGCTTTAGTAAATGAACCATTTTTATCATTAATGTGTTTAAAATCATCAGCTAATATTCCACCTCTTCTTAAACAACCTTCAAATGCATCTCTAACAGATTTAACCTTAAAAGAAACATCATAAACACCATCTCCATGTTTTTTTAACCACGATGAAATAGGGTGATTAGATTTTAAAGGAGAAGTAAGAACGAAAAAAACATTATTTTTTTTTAAAACATATGATACTTTATCTTTTACACCAGTTTCAGGACCTGAATATGCATATTCAGTGAATCCAAAAATTTTTTTATAAAACTCTTTAGATTGCTTTGCATTACCAACATAAAATTCCAAATGATGAAAATCAATATCTTCAAAATAATCGACGCCCTTAAATTCACTAGTAAAATATGCCATTATTTTCTGTAATACTCCTTAATTTTTTTCATAAAAAAATAATTTTCTTCCTTCAAACCAATTGTAACTCTTATACATTTAGGTAGGCCAAAATTTATCAAATCTCTTATAATAATTCCATTTTCTAATAAAAATTGAACTAATTTTTGAACTTCGTTTCTATTATCTAATACTATTGTAATGAAATTTGCAACTGATGGAATGTAATTTATATCTAATTTATTTAAATTTTTAGTCATTAATTCTAATTCTCTTAAATTTAATTCAATAGTTTGCAACAAATGACCTTCATCTTCTAAAGCAGCTAATGCTACTTGTTGAGAAATTGATGATGGTTCAAATGGAAGTTTAACTTTCATGAGGTTATTAATAAGTTCATTGTGAGCAAAACCATAACCAACTCTAAATCCCGCCAAACCATGTACTTTTGAAAAAGTTCTTAAAGTTATAACATTATCATATCTATATTCCATTGAATCTGGATAATCATATACATGTGCAGCATATTCGAAATATGCCTCATCTAAAATAACTAAAACTCTTTTGGGAACTTTTTTAATAAAATTATCAAATTCATTTTTATTAATATAAGTTCCCGTAGGATTATCAGGATTTGCTATGTAAATGATTTTTGTATTCTCATTAATTTGACTGCATATAGATTCTAAATCATATTTGTAATTTTTTTTTGGAACCCATATAACTTTTTTTCCGCTAGCATTAGCTAGGACTTTAAAACCTATGAACGATTTTTCAGCAGATATTAATTCATCTTTATCTTTTAAGAAAGTTCTCATTATTGATGACATAATACCCTCACTTCCACTACCCAAAATGACATTTTCAACTTTCAAATCAAACTTTTTAGCTAACTTTTTGCGTAATTTCATACCAGAAGCATCAGGATACCTATGTGAGTTTTTTAAATCATTGAGAGATAAACCAATGGATTTCAATGAAGGTCCTAAAGGATTTTCATTTGAAGCTAACTTTATAATTTTTTCTAAATTATACTCATTTTTAACTGAATCAATAGTTCTTCCAGGCTTGTAGGGTAATAAATTTTTAATATGTTTGGGAACAAGTGACATAAATCAATTTAAATTTTTCATATTTAATTTAATATTTATATAAATTAAATGTAAACTTTCAAATATAATAAAAAACAATAAATTTAGTGGATATAAGCAAATTATTTTCTCATTAAGAAATACCAATAGTAAGATTAAGTTTCTTTAAGTAATTTTCGTTCGGCCGCTAAAACTGTATTACTTAAAAGCATTGTAATCGTCATTGGTCCAACCCCACCTGGTACAGGGGTTATTGAATTAACTTTACCAATTATATCTTCATAATCGACATCACCGACTATCCTATATCCTTTTTTTGAATCATCTTTTAATCTATTGATACCAACATCAATTATGTCAACACCATTCTTTACCATATTTGATTTCAAGAATAAAGGTATTCCTATTGCAACAATTATAATGTCTGCTATGCGGGTGTATAATTTTAAATCTGGAGTTCCTGTATGACATATAGTTACTGTTGCGTTTCCAACTTCAAATTTTTGAGATAATAAAGCCATTAATGGCTTACCAACTATGTTACTTCTTCCTAAGATAACAACATGTTTTGACCTAACATTAATTTTATAAAATTTTAAAATTTCAAGACATCCATAAGGTGTGCAAGGTATAAAATTTGGAGTACCAATCAATATTTTACCAACATTTATTGGATGAAAACCATCAACGTCTTTATTAGGGTCTATTGAGCTTAGAATTTTTTTCTCATCTAAATGTTTTGGTAATGGTAATTGAACCAAAATACCATGTATATTAGAATCTAAATTAAGTGAGTCTATAAAACTGATTAAATCTGACTCTGTTATAACACTATTTTTTTCATAAACTATACTTTTACAATTATGCTTAGTAAAAATTTTATGTTTAGTATTGACATAAATTTTGGAAGCCGGATCATCTCCTACTAAAATAGCTGCAAGGGTTGGTACAATATTTTCTTTTTTTAATAAATCTATTCTTTTACCTAAAAGCTGCTTATGTTTCTCAGCGATAGGATGACCACTTAAGATTTTTACACTCATTTAATTTTATCAAGTTTATCTTCGATTAAATCGAGAATTAACTTGGACTTTTTCTCAATTTTATCAATTTTCTTTTTATTATCACTTTTATGAAGAAAAAGTTCTCCTGCAATTTCTAAGCAAGTAAAAACTGCAATTCTTAATTGTTGTGAATTACTGTCAATTCCACTATTGATAACCTCCTGCATTTTCTTTTCAACATATTGAGTAATCTCAACCATATTAGAATTACCAGATGTTTTGAGAAGGTAATCTTGACCCAGAAGTTTTATTTTATGTACTTTTAATTTTTTTTGCATAGTTTCTCATCTTTGTTTAGCGTTTAATTTATTTAATAGATTATCAAGTACTAATTTAATTTCTTTATCTACTTCACTAGATTTTAAAGTTCTTTCAGTTGATTGAAATTTTAAAGAATAACCCATACTTTTTGTATTTTTATCAAAATTCTTATCATCATAAATATCAAATAGTTTAATATCTCTTAATATTTTAGTTGATGATTTACGTATTACATTTATTATATCATCATGTGTAATTGAATGTGGTACTAAAATTGCAATATCTCTATTAATTGATGGATATGAAATAGTTTTCTTATAAGAAATTTTAAGTTTATCATAAAAAACATTTACTTTATCCAATTCAATATTACATATTATTACACTTCTTTCTAGATCGTAATAACTTTTAACGCTATCATTAATTTCTATGATTTCGCCTACATTTTGTCCATTTAAAATTATTGAAATTTTATAATTACAATTGTTATCGATAGTATCAATTTTGTAACTAATTTTATTGAATCCTAAATTATGAAATATCATCGAAATATCACCTTTTATATTGGACAAGTTAAAAGGTTTTGTACCGCTCCAGGATTTTATTTTATCTCCTAAATATCCTAAAGATAAAATTCTTCTTTCAGTAGATAAATTATATTTTTTCTTACTATAAACATTTATTGAGCCTATTTCATAATACTTCAAAAATTCGGATTCTCTCTTTTCATTAAAAGATAATGCTTTTAGAATTCCGGGGGTTAAGGTATTTCTTAAATATTCCATATCTTTACTTAATGGGTTCATTAACCTTATTGCATTTTCATTTGAAAAAGTTGTTTCTTTTTTATTATATAAGCTGTTAGAATAATGTTCATTAAAACCATTATTTGATAAAATTGTTCTTAATTTATCTTCTATAAGATTTTCATCTCTGAGTAAACTATTTATCGAAAATTTGAAATTCATATTAGATTCTATAGAATCATAGCCATAAACTCTTGCAACTTCCTCAAATAGATCTACTTCTCGTTCCAAATCATTCCTGTAAGAGGGAATAAAACATTTAAAATAATTTTCTTTATCATAAAATTTTATTCCTAAATAATTAAAAATATTTTTGATTTCTTTGTTAGCCAGTGAAGTACCTAAAAAACTATTACATTTCGAAACATCAAACTCAATACATTTATTTGATTTACTTTTACATTTATCTATATAATTAAAACTTATTACTGCTTTTTTACAATCACTTAAAAGTAAATAAGTAAATTTATCCATTACATAAATAACATTTTCGTAATCGATACCTCTCTCAAATCTTTTAGATGCTTCCTTAGCATAATCATATTTTTTTGATGTTTTTCTAATATTAATTTCATTAAATACAGCACTTTCAAGTAATATATTAGTTGTTTTTGATGTAACCTGACTTTCCAGACCTCCAATTACACCTGCAATTGCTACAGGACCACTATTATCAGCTATAACAATATCATCTGATGTTAATTTGTTCTCATCATTATTCAAACAAATAATTTTTTCATTTTCATGTGCTCTTCTAACTTCAATTTTATTTCCGTTTAATTTATCATAATCAAATGTATGTAATGGCTGCCCTAAATCAAACATAATATAATTTGCCAAATCAACAATGTTATTGACACTTTTTTGACCAATAGATTCGATACTTTTTTTCAGCCACAATGGACTTTCTTTAACTTCCACATTCTTAATTAACCTGCAAGCATATCTTGGACAAAGATCATAATCATCAATAGTAACGTCAACATAATCTAAAATATCAAGTTTACTTTTTTTAAAATCAAACTTTTCTTTTTTAATTTTTAAATTTTCAATAATAGAAAGTTCCCTTGCTATACCTAAGTGACTAAAGCAATCACCTCTATTAGGAGTGATATCAAAATCAAAAATTGAATCTTCTTCAATTTCAAGTTCACTAGCTAATTTTTGTCCAACTTCTAAATTATTGTCCAATATCATAATTCCATCGTGATTCTCACCTAAGCCTAATTCCTTTTCTGAACATATCATACCATATGAATAAATACCTCTTATTTTAGTTTTCTTTATTTTAAAATCACTTATATGAGATCCGATTTTTGCGATAGGAACTAAAATATTTTCTTTCACATTGGGAGCACCACATATAATAGTCAAATTGGATTCACTTGCTATATCTACTTGGCAGACTTTTAATCTATCAGCATCCGGATGCTTAATACATTCTACAACTTTTCCAACGATTATATTAGAATCTAACGAATTAATTAAATGATAATTGCACTCTAATCCCAGCTGTGTAAAATAATCAACTAATTGTGAATTAGTTTTATCTGATTCAATATAATTGTTTAACCAATTTCTTGATATTTTCATTTTTTAAATTGCTCCAAAAATTTAAAATCTCCTTCGTACAGAAGCCTAATATCATCTATTCCATATTTAAGCATTGCAATTCTCTCAATTCCTAAGCCAAAAGCAAAACCACTATATCTATCAGAATCATATTCAACTGATTTAAACACTTCTGGGTCTACCATACCACATCCTAAAATTTCTAACCATCCAGTACCTTTAGTTATTCTATAATCAGATTCAGAATTTAATCCCCAATAAACATCCATTTCAGCGCTAGGTTCAGTAAATGGGAAATAACTGGGTCTAAATCTAGTTTTAACATTTGAACCAAAAAATTCTTTCGCAAAATATTCTAGAGTACCCTTCAATTCAGAAAAAGTTACATTCTTATCAACATATAGGCCTTCAATTTGATGAAACAAACAATAACTTCTAACACTTATGTCTTCGTTTCTGTATACTCTACCAGGTGATAAAATCCTTACAGGAGGCTCATTATTTTTCATAAAGTGAACTTGACTTCCAGATGTATGTGTTCTTAATAACACTTGATCATTTATGTAAAATGTATCTTGCATATCTCTTGCGGGATGATGCTTAGGTATGTTCAATGCCTCAAAGTTATAATAATCTGTATCAATTTCTGGACCGTATACTGAAGAAAATCCAATTCTATTAAAAATACTTTTAATTTCATCAATAATCAATGTTATTGGATGTATACTACCAAATGAATCATAAGATTTCGGTAATGATAAATCAACTTTTAATTTATTTTTGCTGCTGTTTGTAGTTGATTGCTTGTCATCTAACTTTGAAGCTATATGATTTTTTAAATCATTAATCTTTTTCCCAAATTCAGATTTTTTGTTTGCGTCAACCTCAGCTAGAAGTGGGTAAAGAGTATTCATCAAACCTTTTCTACCTAAATACTTATTATAGATTAATTGATTATCTAATTGATTATTTTTTACAGATTTGTAATCAGAATCAAATGTAGACCTGATTTCTTGTATTTTTTCAGATAAAGACACGTAAATTCTATATCAAGATACAGATTTCACAATTGCATCAAATGCATCTTTGTCATTTACAGCAAGATACGCTAAAGTTTTTCTATTCATCATAATATTTTTATTTTTTAATAAATTAACAAATGTTGAATAATTTAGCCCATGTTCTCTAACTGCAGCATTAATTCGTACTATCCATAAAGACCTTATTGTACGTTTTTTCTGTCTTCTATCTCTGTAAGAAAATTGCAAACTCCTTTCAACTGCATCCTTTGCAGCTCTAAAATTTGATTTTCTTACTCCATAATAACCTTTGGCTTGTTTTACTATTTTTCTGTGCCTTCTATGTCTAGGTACGCTACTATTGGCTCTTGGCATTCTTTATCTCCTTAATTTAGACTATGCTTGAATCATAGTCTTCGTTCTACGACTCATTGCACTACTTATTGTAGTATCCTTACGGAGACGCCTCTTCCGTTTTGGACTTTTTTTCGTAGATAAATGTCTATTTCCACTTTTGTTATAACTAATTTTACCTGAGCCTGTTACCTTAAAACGCTTTGCAGCACTTTTTTTTGTCTTCATTTTAGGCATCTTTTTTCTCCTTATTTAGGACTCAAAATTAATGAGAGTCTTCTTCCTTGCATATTAGGTTCTTTATCTACAACAGATATTTCACTTAAAACATCTTTAACGTTATTTAATAAATCGTAACCTGCCTCTTGCCTCAAAAATTCTCTACCTCTAAACATAATTGTGACCTTTAGTTTGTCACCTTTAAGTAAAAATTTTTGAGCTTTATTAATTTTTATTATCAAATCATGTTTATCAGTATTAGGCCTTATTCTAATTTCTTTTACATTAACAACATGTTGCTTTTTTTTATTTATTTTTTTTTGTCTTTCTTTATCGTACTTATATTTACCAAAATTTAATATTTTGCAAACAGGAGGATTCGTATTTGATGCAATCTCAACTAAATCTAAACTTGCTTCATTAGCCATTTTTTGAGCCTTTTCAAGTGATATGATACCACATTGATTACCATTTTCATCTATTAATCTTACCTCTGAACTTTTTATCGAATTATTAATTCTAACTTTATCTGTTTTATTTGCTATTTTATTACTCCTTGTTTTATTCATTAAATTCTAGCTAAAAATATTGATGTGGTCGATACTGGATTTGAACCAGTGACCTCTACGATGTCAACGTAGCGCTCTAACCAACTGAGCTAACCGACCATTTAATACATATATCTTAAAGCCGGAAAATTTAAATAATTTTTTCCTATAAAAAAAATCAATTATTTATTCAATAACCTAATAGTTTATAATATTCATTTTTTTCATTCAATATTTCTACTGCTTTGTTATATTCTATATCGTTTCTGAGACTTGCTGCAATTCTCTTTTTCTCATCAAATAATAATCTGCAGAATTCTCTTAATAAACCATTTTTAATATCTCTTTTATTATCTGATAAATCTATTTGAATCTGTTTGATATTTTTAAAATAATTTTCAATATCTCTAATAATATTATAATCTGGATTAGACGTTATTAATCTACTATGTTTATTTATTGAAATTGATTCTTTCAATAGGTTATTTTTCATTTTTTCAAATTCAACTTCACCAATAATTTTGTATTCTAAATCATAATCGATCAAAAACTTTTTAAATTCATTAAAAACTTGATTTGGCAAAACTAAATTATTTTCAAGTTTTTCTTTTAAATCTGGATTTCTTGGTATAAAATCAGTTGCAAAAGTTAAAAAAACTTTTTCTTTGTAAAGTGCGTTAACAAAAGGAGAATATTTATTCTTGGAAGTTTTAATATCTGGAATAATACCCCCACCTCCTTTAACTTCCCGACCATTTTTGGTTGTAAAAGTTGAATCTATTTTATCCAAACCATCAGTTAAAAAACCATTATCTAAATAATCTTGTTTCTGAATTAACCTACCTGATGGAAGATAAAACTTAGCAGTAGTAACCTTCAAAGTAGTTGAATCATTTAAATCATACATGTGTTGGACTAAGCCTTTTCCAAAAGATTTTTCTCCAAGAACTATTCCTCTATCTAAATCTTGAATAGTACCAGCAACAATTTCACTTGCAGATGCTGACCTTCTATTAATTAATATAATTAATGGAATTTCAGGGCTCAATATTGGATTTCTTCTAGATTTCCACTCTCTGTTTGACCTAGAAGTCTTTCCTTTTTGTGATAATAAATCATCACCCCTGTTTGTTAGGTTATCTAAAATATTTATGGCAGTACTCAGTAAACCACCTGAATTTCCCCTAAGATCAATTATTAAACTTTTTAGTCCATTTTTGGATAATTCTTCTAATCCCTGTTTAAAATCTTTATCTGAATTTTTAGAAAATCGATTAATTCTTATATAACCTACACCATTATCATCTAATCCCCAGTAGGGAACATTTTTTAATGGTATATTAGATCTTATTAATTCAAATTTTAATCTTTCTTTGGTGACTGAACGGTAAATTGATAAGGTGACAATTGAATCTAATTCTCCTTTAATCAAATTTGAACTTTCTTTCAAAGTTAAATTTTTAGTATAAGTACTATCAATCATTAAAATGTTATCTCCAATTTGTATACCTTCAGAATACGCTGGACTATTTTCAAAAGTACTTAAAACCGTTAGAGTATCTCTCCTCATCCCAATCTGAATTCCAATACCTCCATATTTCCCTTTTCTTAAATGATCATAGCTTGCTTTACTATCAGACATAAGTAGTTTAGTATACGGATCTAACTCTTTCATTAAACCTTTTATACCAGAAATTATAACTTCAGATTCATTGATTGAATCCACATAATTGGTTTTTAATAGTTTTAATGATTTTTCTAATAATTTAATATATTCTCTAGATAAAGAATTGTTATTAGATTTTATTTTATTAATATTTTCTTGTGAAAAAATTACTCCAAATGAAAATGTCATTAATAATAAAAACTTACTCATCCAATGCTCCTTTATAAAAATCTTTTACATTATGTATAATTTCATCATTTATATCTTTTATATCGCGATTCATACATTTAATAAATCTAAACCTATCTTCAGAAGTTTTTGCTAAGTTTTGATAACCATACCTCACTTTTTCTAAAAATTCCATTCCTGACTCTTCCATTCTATCTTTTTCTCCTCCAAGTCTGATTATTGATTCTGAGACTTCAATATCGAGGATGAAAGTTAAATCAGGCTTTATATCTCCAGTAGCAAAACTATTCAATGTTTGAATTTTATCTAAACTCAATCCTCTACCATAACCTTGATATGCGATAGTACTATCAATATATCTATCACATAACGTAAAATTATTCTTATTAATATTTTTTATAATTATTTCATTTATTAATTGTGATCTTGCAGATAGGAACAGTAAAGTTTCAGTTTCATCTGAAATATTATTATTATTATCTAATAATATATTACGAATTTTTTCAGAAATTTGAGTACCTCCAGGTTCTCTAACAATTAAATTTTTATTTTTTTTTAATTTTAAAAAATCAGATAAAAGGTTTATTTGTGTTGTTTTACCACATGCATCAATTCCTTCAAATGTTATAAATTTATTCATTATAACTCATATTTCTCGTTTGCTATTAAAATAACATACTCTCCTTTATACTTCATATTTTCTTCATTAATAATATCATTAACATAGCCAAACTTTACGTTTTCATGAATTTTAGTAATTTCTTTACACAATGCTACTATTCTATTTCCCAAAAGATTTAAAATATCATTTAAAGTCTTATTTACCCTTAATGGTGATTCAAGTATTACAATTGTTGTGTTAATTAAAGACAAAAATTCAAACCTTTTTTTCCTACCTTTTTTCTTTGGTAAAAAACCTTCATAAAAAAATCTATTAGCTGGTAAACCAGAAATTGATAAAGCTGCTATTATTGAACAAGGACCAGGGATTGATATAATGCTTATTTCAGACTTTCTTGATTCACTGATAATTTTATAACCAGGATCACTTATATTAGGAGTACCAGCATCTGAAACTAATGCAATATCAATACCACTTATCAATTTTTCTAATAAATCTAAATACTTTCTGTTTTCATTAAAATTATTATAAATAAAAAATTTATTTTTAATATTATAATTTTTAAACAATTTGCCAGTTACTCTGGAATCTTCAACTGCAACTAAATCAACACGTTTTAGAGTATCTATAGCACGAAAAGATAAATCTGACAAATTACCAATCGGTGTTGAAACAATATATAAAGTGCCTGGCACTATTTTAAAAGATTACTAATTGATTTTCTAATAACATCAATTGTAAAATCTATTTCATCTTTGGTTACAGTTAAGTGAGGTCTAAACCTAATACTTTTAATTCCACAACCAAGAATTAATAGTTTATTTTTATACGCTTCAGCGGTTAGCTTATCTCTTTCTGTCCCAGAAGGCAGATCAAAAGCACAAAACAAACCTAATCCTCTAGTGTTTATTACAAATGCAGGAAATTCTTTCTCTAATTCATGAAGTTTATTAAGTAGATACAATCCATTATTTTTTGCATTTTCAAGTAAATCAAAATCTCTAATTGTCTCTAGAATGATTTTGAATCTAACCATATCTGTTAGACTACCACCAAAAGTAGAATTTATTCTACTAGATTTTTTAAAAACATTATCATCAATTTCATCTATTCTATCACCAACTAAAATTCCACATACCTGAGTCTTTTTACCAAATGAAATTATATCCGGAATAGGCTTTTTCTTAATTGGAGGTATGCACTCACACAAACTTGGTGTAAAATGCTGATGTGCCCACATTTTTCCAGTTATACCAATTCCAGTCTGAACTTCATCATATATTAATAAAAAATCATGCTCATCAGCTAAATTTCTTAATTTTTGGAAGAACTGACACCTAAAATGGTTATCACCACCTTCACCTTGAATTGGCTCAATGATTAAAGCTGCAATATCATCTTGATTTTCCTTAACAGCCTTTTCAATTTGTTTAACCGCTAATTTTTCTCTATCTTTTACATTATCTATTACATCATCAGTTAGTGGAAAATTTAAATAAGGATTATCGATTCTGGGCCAATCAAATTTAGGAAAATATTTAGTTTTAATTGGATCAGTATTAGTTAAAGACATTGTGTAACCACTTCTACCATGGAATGCCTCCTTAAAATGTATAACCTGATACCCTTTATTTTTAATTCCTTTTGATAAATTTTTTCTAACTTTCCAATCAAATGCAACTTTAAGAGCGTTTTCAACTGCAAGTGATCCACCTTCAATGAAAAAAGTTTTTTTAAGATAATCTGGTATAGCTATTTCATTAAAAGTATCTAAAAAACTAGCATATTCTGTTGTATAAATATCTGATAAAGTTGGCTTAAACAAAGAAACTTTAGCAAGTAAATCTTTATTTTCTAAAACTTTAGGATGATTATATCCTATACATCCAGAAGCATACATTGAAAACATATCTAAATATTTGGAACCATCTCTTTTGTCGACAATCCATGAGTCATGACTTTTTTCTAAATCTAGAACTGGCTCAAAGCCATCGGCTAAAATATTTCTTGCCAAAATTTTTCTTACATTATTTGCTTGTATAGACATATTTTTTCCTTATAAATCAAATTTAATTCCTTGTGCAAGAGGTAAATCTGTACTCCAGTTCATTGTATTGGTTTGCCTACGCATATAGGCTTTCCAAGAATCTGAACCTGATTCTCTACCTCCTCCTGTTTCTTTTTCACCACCAAAAGCACCACCGATTTCAGCGCCCGAAGTTCCAATATTAACATTAGCAATACCACAATCACTGCCCTTATGAGATAAAAATGTTTCTGCATTAATTACATTATTTGTAAATATTGAAGATGATAAACCTTGTGGTACAGAATTATGCATGGCAATTGCTTCATTTAAATCAGAATATCTCATTAAATATAAAATTGGAGCAAAAGTTTCTTCTTGGACAATATCATAATGATTTTTAGCTCTTACTAATGTTGGCTCAACATAAAATCCTTTTTTGTCATTTATTACATTGCCACCATACAATATTTCACAACCCTGTTCCTTTGCTTTAATTAATGCATTTGAATAATCATCCACAGCGCCTTGGTCAATCAATGGTCCCATGAGAGTGGACTCATCTAGGGGGTTGCCAATTTGAACTTGCTTATATGCTTTAATTAGCTTTTCAACTAAGGTTTTTTCAATTGATTCATGGACAATAATTCTCCTTGTTGAAGTACACCTTTGTCCAGCAGTTCCAACTGCACCAAATACAATCGCAGGTACAACCAAATCCATATTAGCTGTTTCATCCACAATAATTGCATTATTTCCACCAAGTTCTAATATTACTTTTCCTAATCTAGATCCTACAACTTCACCAATTCTTTTACCCATTTTAGTTGAACCAGTTGCAGATACTAAGGTAATATTTCGATCATTAATCATTTTTTCACCTATTACTGAACCACTGCCTATAACTAAACTAAAAATCCCTTTATAACCTTCCTTTACTAGAACTTCATTACATATATGTTGAACTGCGATTGCACATAAGGTAGTCTTAGATGAGGGTTTCCAAATAGAAATATTTCCACATACTGCGGCAATGAATGCGTTCCAAGCCCACACAGCAACTGGAAAATTGAAAGCAGAAATTATACCCACATTGCCAAGTGGATGCCATTGCTCGTACATTCTATGCATAGGTCTTTCTGAGTGCATAGTTAGTCCGTATAACTGTCTGGATAATCCAACTGCAAAATCAGCAATATCTATCATTTCTTGTACTTCACCATCTCCCTCAGCTTTAATTTTACCCATTTCAAGAGCAACTAAACTTCCAAGCAAATCTTTATTTTCTCTTAATGCATTTCCCATTAACCTAATTAACTCACCTCTTTTAGGTGCTGGAACCATTCTCCATTCTTCAAATGCTTCATTTGAAGCTTGAATAACTTTATTATAATCTTGCTCAGAACTTTTAAAAACTTTTGCAATTAAATCACCACTTGATGGATTAATTGAATCAATCACACCTTCATTTTTTGTTTCAAGCCAATTTTTACCACCAACACAACAACCATAATTTTCTTCATTAATTTTTAATTTTTTTAATAAATCTTTCATTGTTACTCTCGCTTATTTAATTATCATCTAATACTTTATTCTTATCTCTAAATGACCAATAACCTAATGTTATAACCATTATAATAAATATAATTGGAGTTGCGTAATTATAATCAACACTTGAATATTCTATCAATTCATCAAATCTTCCAATTAACAATGATATTCTTCCCATTACAGCAAAACCAAAAGACGCACCAAACTTTATCATCAAAAAATAAACACCTAATTTACTAATTTTACCAATAGTGCCCTTGTGTTCTTTTGAGAAAAAAAAATATATAAGCCCACAAATAACGCCTATCAAAATTATAAATTGATTCAATATTTCAAAATAAGAAAGACTAAAATCAATAGCTGAACTCTTTATTTGAAAAAGAATATTTGAATTTATAAATACATAAAATTTTAATCCAGCAGCCATACCCACAATATAGGCTATAGATATTCTAGCTAACCAACTGAGACTCGGAACCAATCTAAGAATCATAAAAATTCCAAGAATCAAAGGTATTATATAAGATATATCAAAATCATAACCTACATCAATGAATGATGGAAACAATCTACCAAGTAAATTCGGATAAATTTGATCCCAAAAGGTTATTGCAAAAATATACCCAGCTGATACTCCAACAAAAATATGTTCAGCTGATTTATAAAAGAAATTATCTCCATACAAATAACTAAAAATACTTAAAGTCATCAAAACTACTAACCACGCACCAATTACTTCAAAATTTAAAATCAAATCCTATTTCCTTTTCTTCTCGATAAATAATACGAAATATTTCCTACTATGATAAATAATACCATAACAATATGAGCTAAAGATTGAGCTGACATTCTTGATGTTGCTTTACCGGGTGAAATATTTTCAGAATTTATAATATTTTCATTTTCTAGATCGTTTTTCATATAATTATAAACTAAATTTTCATATTCTGCAGCTCCAGGCATACCAGCCAAAATTCCTTTTAACTGACCTGATTCAACATATGGAATAGCATCTGTAACCATAATTGAAGTGCATCCAGATGAAAGAGGAACTTTTTTTGGATCACATGCATATTGAACCCACTCAGCATTTCCTGGAACTCCAGCAGATAAGTCAAAAACAAAATCAAAATCTTCAACACTAAAAATATCTTTCATCATAGGAATTTGAGAAATTGATTTTTTGTTAATATCTTGCATATAAACACCCCTAAAATCAGATGCAATATTTTTAATTACAATTTCACCTCCTACCTTATAATCAAACATAACATAATCAACGCCATCAACTAATTCAAAAATCTCTGAATCTATAACATTTGTAACAACATCTTTTGCCATAATAACACCTTCTGGCCACAAAGAGATAATATATACTTTTATTCCTTTTGAAAACATTTGATTTAATAATGCAATTGCCATAGGGTGTATTTCAGGCTTTGTACTTGCTCCATACTCAAAAGAAACTAATATTTTATCACCTCTATTTAATTTTGAAAGTTCATCAAAAACAATTTTTGTATTCTGAGTAGTCTTTATAGGCATTTTAATCCAATCAGACTTCACAAGTGGAATCAGAACCGACAAGGCTATCAAGACAAATATATATCTTCTATCAATTTCACCAAGTTTAATAAAAATATTTTTCATAAGATTTAAATTAATCACCTAAAATTGTTTTCTCTCTACCTGTAATTATCCTAAAAGATTGGGCAACTGTTCCAAGTGCAATACCTATCATTATTGCTCTCGCTCCTGCTGTAGCTGGGACTGCAAAAATCCACTCTTGTATCAATGGTATTGACAGAAATGCAGGTGGATTTAAATACCATTTTAAATAAATTGCTGGGATAAATGACAACAAGCTTAGGATTATAAATAATAAAAAATAATTTCGTCTAGTTTTGATATTATGACCAAGCAAAATAAAAATCAAAAAGACATACATTAAATTAACAACATACCAAGGGATTAAAGCACCTACTGGTACCCTTCCAATCATTAAAAGTATACCAGACACAAGCAATAGTGTTGCTTCAAAATTTCTTATTCTAAATGCTCTGTAAGAAGCAGAAGCAACAAAAAAAGCGAGTAATGCAAACATTGTTGATGCTAGAGGTAGATATACATAATCAAAAATCCAATAAAACGTAGAATTTTCATCTTTTAAATGAGAACCAAATGGTACTTGTGAATCATTGAAGAAGAATCCAAAGAAAATCATTATGAAAAATGATAACAAAGTCAGGATACTATACTCCCAATTTTTTCTCTTATACGATATTTTGGTTAAATGTAATTTCATTAAGTTTAAAACACCTAAGAAAGCTGCAAAGCCAGCAATTATTTCATACCATTGAGTTGCATCTTTATCAATGAAGTCATTAAGATTTTTATTATTTATAAAATTACCAATGAGAGCTAAAAAACCCATTATCATTAATACAAATGTAGCAAATTGTCGCTTAAAAAAGATCATAACTTAAATTTTATTTATTCTAAAAAAATTATTCAAAAAATCCGGTTCTGAAAATGGACTTATTTCTAAAAAGCCCAAAATAGAAATACTGATAACTAAAAAAATAAAAATCATACAAATTAATTTAACATAATCCTGGCCCTTGACGCTACCTATCATTTCAGAGCTTCCAGATAAATATGCACTAGCGGCATAAAATTCTTCTCCAATCAAAGTATAATCACATGCAGTTACAAAAAATGGAATTTGAGAAGAAGAACCTGTTCCAGCAATTTGGATTGCACCAATAGAATTACCAGTTTCAGCTAATATTAGGGACTCTGCATAGAATTTACCTTGGTAAAAAACTGCAGCAGGTTTGTCCCTAAGCATAATTCCATTTACACCAGCTGCATATGCAAACTGATCATCTGTTACATAATGGACCATGTCTTCTCTATACAAATCTGTTCTATTCTTTTTTAAATAGGCTTCCTTACAAGCTTCCTTAGCTGTTTCCATTACAATAGGTACGGCAACAGGAACATGCAAATCTGTTTCATAATCTGCAGTCATTCCAGCTACATGCCCTAAAATAGTCAAACCAGCTATCGTATCAATTTGATCTAATCCTGAAATTCCAGGAACAAATAGAACTGACTTTCCCATTTCTGTTGATCTACCAACAGCTTCTTCCATGGCATTGATTCCAGCAATTGGTCTCAAATAAATTTCTTCTCCATTTGCAGCCTTCTGAATGAAAAATTCTATCATAAAACAAGATACAATGATTGAAAAAAAAGATAATTCATTTCCAATGATAAATATTGAGAACGGATTGATAAGATAAATTGATATTATTAATGTTGGAAAAAGAAAATATTTATAAAATATATTTTTATCATCAATTACAAAATATAACATTAATAATAAATAAAATAGAATCATTAAAAATGGTAATATGGATAAGAAAAAAATCATTTTAAATCTTTAGAATTTAAATCTTCAATTTTTTCAATCAAAAACTCAATATTTTGTTTGTCTTCCATAATATTTGCAATATTATAATATTTCGTTTCGTTAACAAATGAAGTAAATAAAGGACCACATGCATAAAGAAATTGATTTCCAAGGAAAGATAAATATTTTGTACTTTCTAATATAAATATTGAAGGAACACTCATTCCCTTACTATGTATAAATTGTGCAGCTTTCTCTAGTTGTACTTTTGTATTATTATCCATAATCTAAATTAATACTTTTAATTAGATAAAATCACTTCTAAATTCGTTCTAGGAATGATTTCTTCAGTTCTATCATCAAATTTGATTTTTGCGACACGAGTCATAGTTCCTGACTCCATTTTATGCAATTCATGTGGTAAATCTATTACAGTACCTAATTTTCCAAAAAAAGGCTCTCTAATAACTCTTATCCTTGAGTTTAAAGCAATCACTAAATCATCAATATTTTGATTTGATTCATCATCTTGAATTTTGTCGTCATAAATAAAAACTTCTGGTCTCAAAACACCTGCTCTAATTTGAGTTGAACCATTTATAGAAATATATTTATTATCGTTTACTGATAGTAGATTAAATGTTTTTTGAGACATTTCAACATGACCAAAACCCTCAGTAATAATTATAGTTAATTGCTCTTCTGTACCAGTAATTGCTACGCCAAGAGGATAACCTAAAATTTCAGATAATGAGTTGTAACTAAAACTACCTGTAATTATACCTGATACACCTACCCTTTTTGCTTTTTGATAAACTTCGTAATCCAAAAAAGAACCTATTACTAAGATGCAGTCTTTGTGCTCAGAATTTATATCTTCAATTCTAACAGATTCATTTGGTTTAGAAATAACTTTTAACTTTCCTTTCTTCTCACCACCTATTCCTATAATTCCTTGAACATATGTACCATTAGACTTAATTTGGACACCCTCTTCTTCATATATTTTACAAATTTTACCAGGAATATAAGCATCAATATTTATTGGTTCTGGAGGCTCTAAAATCACTAACTGACCAGTTACATCTGATATTTGTGAAACTTCTCCATCAATAGGTGATTTAACTTCGGTCTTAAATAATCCAAAAAGCCCCTTACTTTGAGCTATAACTTGATTTTTATTTACTTTTTCACCAACTTTAACTGTTAAACATTGATTAATATTGTCTGAATCTATATTTAATTCATTTGCGATATTAACCATTCTCACATTCCCTGGAATTTTTGAAGAAGCTACAATTTTATCTGATGATACAATTTCATTCAATGACACTTTGGTACTACCTTTTATGGGTAAAATACGATCTTTTAGAATTGTAAATTTTTTCAAAATTTTTAAACCTGGGGTAAAAGACTTTGACATATTAATCGAATTCTCCAGTTGATTTTGACCATTTGATAATATCTTCTTTATCATTAAAAATTATAGGACGTCCTCTGCCATCTAATATTATTCCAACTTCTCCCGTTTTAATTATTTTTGTAACTGAATTACCATTTCCAAGTCCGACATCATAATTTTTACTAGGATGACAAATAATCTCACATTCTTTTTCTTCTAAAGAAATTAATTTTATTTCACCACAATGAAGTTCACCTTCTAAATTTTCTTTATTAGTTTTAATTTTATATTTAAGAATTTCTTTATCCTTGACATAATTTCCTACTGGAGCGATACATGTACCTAATCTTATTAAACAATCTTTATTAAAAACCTCAACAGCAGCTTCAGGATGAATAGAAGATAAAACACCTAATTGTGGCATCATAAAAATTGAATCAACTGCAATTTCTGTTATTCCTTCTGGCAGAAAAGAATCAATTAACATCCTAAAAGCTTGATTTCTTTTTGGAGCATGAGATAAAACGCCTCCTGAACCCACAATTAAATTTAATTTCATCATATCAACTAATGTTTCTCCACTAATTGTTTGATCAAAGGTATCAGATATTGTTCTATTCTTTTGAATTCCCTTAAGTGATACTGCAAACTCTTTATGTTGTATAAATGATAAGCTTAAAGCTTCTCTTGCTAAAGCTTGCTCAATTTGTAAATCATCTAAACTTTGAGGAATAGTTGTTGGCCTAATCATTTTATTAGCAATTCTATTTGTAAGTTCTTCAGATTCAATTTCAAATGGTACCCATTTTAAAACATTTTTAACACCTGTTTCAGCTAAAACATTACATATTGAATAGCTCATTCCTAAATTTGCGCTAACTGTTCGGTTAAATTTTTTATTAAACACAGAAAAAACATCAGTAGTTGCTCCTCCAATATCTACTCCAATAACAGATATTTTTTCAATTGAAGCTATTTTTTTTATAATTTCCCCAACTGCTCCTGGAGTAGGCATTATTGGGCTATGAGTCCAACTCATTAATTTTTTGTATCCAGGTGCTTGTGCCATGACATGTTCCATAAATAAATCATGAATTTTATCTCTGCTTGGCTTTAGATTTTCATCATCTAATGTGGGTCTAATATTATCTACAATTGAAAGGTCAGAGATACCAGACAATCTATTTTTAATTGCAGTTCTTGCATCTTTATTTCCCGCAAAAATTATTGGTAATTTATAATTTATTCCTAACCTTGGTTTTGGATTAGCTGACTGAACTATTTCAGCAATTTCTACAACATGAGATTTAGTTCCTCCATCAACTCCACCAGATAGAAGTAGCATATCTGGTCTTAATTCTCTAATACGTTTAACCTTTTCATGATACTGCCTCTTATCATTAGATGCAAGTATATCCATAACAATTGCACCTGCCCCTAATGCTGCTCTCTCAGCACTTTCTCCTGTCATATTTTTAACAACACCTGCTACCATTAATTGAAGTCCTCCACCAGCTGAGCTTGTAGATATGTAAATATCTACTCCTTTATCTCTATCTGATGGTGAAATAATATTATCGTCATTTAAAATTACTTTACCTGAAAGCTCTTCTAACTCAACTATTGCATTAATAACACCTTTTGTGACGTCCTCAAATGGTGCCTCAACTGTTGTTGGAGATTCACCTCTGAAAGTCAAACGATATTCATTCTCAATATATTCAATCAAAATTGCCTTAGTTGTGGTAGAACCACAATCTGTTGCAAGTATAGTTTTAATTTTTTCAGTCTTCATAAATAAGTCAAATATAAATACAAGCTTGGAGCAGATAACATCAAAGAATCCATCCTATCTAAAAATCCACCGTGACCTCTAAGTGATTTACCTGAGTCCTTTACTCCAAATTGTCTTTTAATCATAGATTCCACTAAATCTCCAAATTGACTAATCATGCCAAAGATTATTGTTAAAAAAAATAAATTAACAAAACTCTTTTCAAATACTTGGTTCTGATTTATAGAAACAATAAAAATGAAAATAAATACAGACAATAGGCCAGAAATACTCCCTAACCATGTTTTGTTAGGGCTTACTCTTTCTAAAATTTTTCTTTTACCAAATTTAGAACCAAAAATAAAAGCTGCTGAATCACAAATCCAAACTGATACAAACATTATTAAAATCCAATTCATTCCAAACTCCATATTTCTGATACTTACTATGCAGTCTAAAAAAACTCCTATCCAAATTGCACCCAATAATGTAACACCTAAATTTTCAATTGGTTTTTCTTTATCACGAAACAATTCAAATGTAAGAATTACAATAGATAAAATTATAATTATTTCTATCATGAAACTTTGTTTATTAAATAAATTTATTTCAATTAAATGATTTAGAAAAAGATAAGTATAAAAAAGATAAAGTGGAATAATATGAATATTAATTTTTTTTAATAAGCACATTTTTTCTAATTCATATGTAGAAAAGAAAATAGATACAAATATTAAACATTGAAAAAATAATCCTCCATAATATATAGCTGATAAAAGCAAAGGTATTCCAATAAGATTAACTAATAAACGAGAATCATTATTTTTATTCATTTAATTATTGTGGTGCATGTATACACCATCTCCTAATTCAATTATTTCAATTTTTACACTTGCAGTACCTAAATCTTTAAACCCTAATTTTATTGCAGCTCCATATGAACAATCCAAAATCCTATTTCCAACATAGGGTCCTCTATCATTAATTCGCAAAATTATTGATTTTTCATTATCTAAGTTAGTAACTCTAACAACTGTTCCCAAAGGCAATGTTTTGTGAGCTGCTGTGACACCATATTGATCATAAACCTCACCATTAGCTGTTAATTTTCCATGAAAGTTAGGCCCGTACCACGATGAAATACCTGTTAAAACATCACCTGTTTTAAAATCATTTTTTTTAGAAGATCTAGCAGTATATTTTTTTTGTTCTAATTTACCACTCTTAATTGACTGATTTGATGAGGAGTATCTAGGAGATACAGTACAAGAAGAAAAAAATAATAAACACATAAATTGAATTAATATTTTATTCACTATAATTGCCAATCAATTCTGAAATATCATTTATTTTATTGATTGTTAAAAAATTTTTTAATTTATCATTCATTTTAGATATAAGTGATGGATCTCTATAATTCAAAGTTCCTACTTGAACCATAGTTGAACCGACTCTGATAAACTCTACAACATCTTCAAAATTTGATATTCCACCCATTCCAATAATTGGAATTTCAACTTCATTATATATTTTATGAATTTTAGCAAGTGCTAATGGCTTTATTGGTGGGCCTGAAACTCCTCCAAATTTAGTACTCAAGGTCATTTTCCCAGTTCTGTAATTAATCCCCATTCCTACAAAAGTATTTACAGCACTAACTGCATCAGCTCCTCCATCTTGAGCCGCTAAAGCAATTTTTTCAATACTTGTAACATTTGGACTAAGTTTGATTATAAGAATTTTATCTGTTAATTTTCTAAGCTCAGAGGTTAATTTTAAAGTTACTTTATGATCAACACCAAACTCCATTCCACCTTTTTTAACATTTGGGCATGATATATTAATTTCATAACCTACGTGGCTACCATCGCAATTTTCTATTTCTTCCATTACTTTAACATAATCATCAAAATTTGAACCAGCTATACTAATTAAAAAATTTGTACTAATATTTCTCAGATCAGGTAATTTTTCTATGCAAAACTTTTCCACTCCCAAGTTTGCTAAACCAATAGCATTAATCATACCCGATTCTGATTCAAATATTCTTGGCGAAGGATTTCCTATCCTCGGTTCCAAAGTTATTGATTTAGTAATAACGCAACCTAATTTAGATAAATCAACAAATTTTTTCACTTCATCTCCATATCCAAATGTTCCACTTGCAGCAATTATAGGAGAATTAAACTCTATATTTCTAATCTTTGTCTTAAGCATTTTAACTTATATCCTGATCAACTTTTTGACACCAACTTAAATAATTCCATAAATCCTTTATTAACTCAATAGGATGTTTAATGGCATATTTCATACCACCTGGATATGCAGTAACTAATCTCCAATTGATATAATCATATGACCATTTTCTCATTGACCAAATTATTTTGAATTTAGATTTTCTTTTTTTTATAATCATTTAATAATTATTTAATTATAACTGTTGAATGGCCAATATTTTTAAATTCAAGATCTCCTTCCACAGAAATCACATCTAAATCTAATACTGTTCCATCTGACCTATGCACTCTAATTATTGGCAAATCGCCTGTTTTGCAATACCCTTCTGTTGATATTTTAGTATTTTCTGATGAATTATCATAACCCATAATTGGTATATCTATTTTTGCACCTAATATATATTTCCTTGCACCAACTATTACATCACCATTATAGGCTACTAACCAGTCAGATTCAGATAATTCATTTCCATTAAAACTTGCATCCTCAACAAAATAAAAATATTGATTAATAGATTGGACATAATTGAATGGATTATCTTGTTCTAAATTAACTTCTTTGTTAGAAAATAATTTTTTATATTGAATTTCTAGTTTTTCAATACCTTGAAAATCATTAACGAAATTATTTTTTTTCGAAGATTTTTTAAAGAAAAAATTATTTAAGTAATCCATTTTTTTATTATTAATAATTGGAGTTTTATTTAAACCAAATTTTCCTTGGTTAACTTTAATATTTGTTCTTGAAAATACTCTTTCTGTTTTTGAATTAAAATCCTTCAATTTAATTTTGTTAATTATCCTGTAAAAATCAACTTCTAAATATTCATAATTTTTCTCAAATAATAAGGAACCATTATTATCAAATTCTAGTTCTTTGATTTTGATAAAAATATTATCGTCAGCTTCTAATATCCATGCTGTTTTGGGATTTTTTCCATCAGATGGAATATAATCAATTTCATAACAAGATAAACTTTGACCTAGATATTCACAATCAGAACTCGAATTATTTATATTATATCTATATTTACTATTATTTATTTCATCATATATTTCATGAAAAATAATTGGTAAATCCTTATCAAAATAGTAGCTATCCTCTGAAATTTCTATGGTATTTGAATAATCTGGATTTATTGCAATAATTGAATTCTTGTTTTTAAAAATTTTACTATCTGAAATAAAGTATTGAATATTTTTACCTGTATCTAAAAATCCTATTTTTGCATTAACTTCTTCATCATATGACATAAATTCATTTTTATATTTAACATTAAATTTTTTATTTATCTTTGGAGAGTCTAGTTGATTACTTTTTATAATTATCTCATACTCAATATCCAGTGGTTGGGGTAAACTTTCTACAGCATTAATAACTTCAGAACCATTTCTTGGTTTTAGTTTATCCAATTCTAAAAATTTCTGTTTTTCAACTTCAACATATTCTAAAACTCTATCTCTTTTTTCATCTAATTGAGATAATGACAACATAGCTTCTCCATAAAAAGTCTCATCTTTATAAAAATCTGCAATTAATTGAAAATATTCACGTCCTAATTTAGGATTATATTTTCTATATAAAATATCTGCAATTTCTATTAGTAGATTAATCATATTTTTTCTATTTCTACTATATGATTGAAAATGATAATTCTCATTTTGAACAAGTGTATCACGCAACATAATATGTGATGGAAAATTAAGTATTTTCAAAAAATCATTCACATAACCTTTATCTTTACCTTGAACTTTTTTTTCAATTTCGTTTATTTGTTTTAAAAGAGAGTCATTGGGCAGTATTTCAGTAATATTTTGGATATAATTCAAGCTTTGATTTAAAATTAATTGATTTTTTCTATGTTGTATTTGATCTTCAAAATTTTTCTTAATTTCATTGTATCTTTTAGAAACCTCCGAAGCATATACTCCATTATCTAAATCAATATATTTTTTATAAAAATGAATAGTTTCTTCAATATCATTTAAGTAATAATCATTTATAAATCCAGCCATGTATATTGACACAGGATCATTAAATTTTTCATAATTTTTTTTGAATAAGTCTAAGGCATCTGATATTGAAGAATCCATCATTGTAAATGCCTCTTTATTAATTGAGTCTGAATTAGTTTTTTCTGTTAATAGTTCATTAAATATTAAAGTGCTATCAATATTAAAATTTATATCAAGCTCTGATTTAAAGTAAAAAACTTTTTTCATGAAGTCTGCATTATTATCTTTATTAATTAAATTAAGATTTTCTAATGCATCTTCAGGAAGATTTAAATTAAAATAAAGAATAGAACTCATATCAAATATCAGACTATCAATCAATGTTGAATCAGACGGATAATCATCTGGCAACAAAATGTTTTTATTAGCAGTTGAATCAATTTCCAAATCATTAACAAAAGTTGAGTCATTTTTATTAGATAAATCTAAAACTAAAAACTGATTATAAATTTCAACAAAACTTTGCAAAGCAATAAATTTATTTTTTAAATCTATATTTGATGGATTTTTTTCAACAGCTAAGCTATAATAGCCCAAAGATTTTTCATAATCCTTATATTCACTAAGGTAAATAAATCCTAACATTGAATAAACCTCTGAAAAAGATATCTTATGAGAATTTATTTTCTGTTCAAATTTATCTAATAAATCATTTAATAGAATTTCTGATTTTGAAAAATCTTTTTTACTTATAAGAGTTTTTGCTTTCTCTATATTGTAATAGATATATTTATCATCCTCTAAATCAATATTTAACTTGTAATCGATATAATCAAAAATTTCATTATAAAAACCTAATTTTCTATTATAATCAAACCAATTTTGCATTAAATCAACAACTTCTTTATCAACTTCAAATTGATTTTTTAATTCATTTAAGTAGTTTAGGACTTTAACTTCATCATTCAATGTTTCAAAAAAAGCAATTAGATTAAAATATATATTTTTCTTCTGAGTACCATTAATTGCATTGTTTATTGCATTTAAATAAAATTCTTCAATAATTGGGCTTGACGAGCCTTTTAATGATGAGTATCTTGCCTTTAAAATAAAATAATTTGATTTAGAATTTTGAAGTTCTTCTAGAAGAAAAACATATGGTATCTTCCTCTTTAAATCAAAAATATTTTTATTGAAATTATCAAAATTATTATCAAGTTTATCTAGTACTAATTCTAATGCTTCTTTATTATTTAATTCTAAATAAATTAAACCTAATCTTATCAAACTATCATAATAATAAGGACTTTTATCATTATTAGTAATTTTTTTAAAATAGTAAGTAGCTGGTGATAAAAGATTTTTACTATAACTTGATCTTGCAATAATATATGCAGCATCTTCATAAAGGTTGGAATTTTCAAAATCATTTATAACAATTAAAGAATATTTAATAGCATCTTCAAAAAGCTTTTCAGATGAAGCTTTAGAGTTTCTTTGATTACCTGAGACTTTTTCTTGATAGCTAAGTTCTAAAGCATCTCTAAACTTTACTTTTGCTAAATAATAACTATTATAGTAAGCAAAAAAATTACTATTAGATTTTCTATCTTTTCTAATTTTAGCTTTTTGAAATTTTTCTTTTAATTTTTGACTTTCTGAAATATTTTCCTGAAGATTACACGATTGGAAAATGAATGATATTAGAATTAGAAATAAATAATTGAAAAAAAACTTTTGTAAATATTTTTTATATAACATCATATATTGAATTTAAATAATTTAAATCTTTATTATATTGATGAATCAATGATTATGCTTTTTCTAAAGCCTGTTTTAAATCATCTATAATATCTTCTTTGTTTTCAATTCCAACTGAAAGCCTAACTAAACCATCGGTTAAACCTCTTGCATGTCTTTCAACAGCAGGAACATCAGCATGAGTCATTGTTGCAGGATGTGTTATCATAGTTTCAACGGACCCAAGACTTTCAGCAAGCAAACATAATTTAACGCCATTCATTAAATTTTTACCCGATGGTATACCTCCTTTTAACTCAAATGAAATCATTCCAGAAAAACCTAACATTTGTTCTTTTGCTATAAGATGACCCGGGTCTGACTTCAGACCTGGATATGCAACTCTGGATACTTTAGGATGAGATTCAAGGAATTCTGCAACTGATTGCGCATTTGAATTGTGACGTTCCATCCTCAAATGTAATGTCCTAAGACCGAGCATTACTAAAAAACAGTCAAATGGGCTAGGCACTGCTCCAATAGTTTTTTGAATAAATTTCATTTTATCAAAAATCTTTTTATCATTCGTTAAAATTGCACCACCAATAATTTGGTTATGACCACTAAGGTATTTAGTTGTACTATGCATCACAATATCAGCACCAAACTCAATTGGTCTTAAGAAAACAGGTGTAGAGAATGTTGCATCAACGCCAAATAATAGATTATTTTTTTTGGCAATATCATTCATCGCATTTAAATCTGTAATTTTTAATAAAGGATTTGTTGGAGTTTCTATCCATAATAATTTAGTATTACTTTTTACTGCTTTTTCTACTTCTTCGGGATTGGACGAATTGACATAAGTAAATTCTAGTCCATAATGAATCAGCACTTCATTAAAGTGCCTTGATACACCTCCATAAACATCATCTGAACATACAACATGATCACCTGCTTTTAATAATTTTAAAACACTATCGACTGCAGACATTCCACTAGAAAAACATACACCATAATCAACACCTTCAATCTCTGCAAGATGCTGTTCAAGTAACTGCCTACTTGGATTTGATGCTCGTGTGTAATCAAACCCCTTGTCTTTACCAACTTCCTCTAAAACATACGTGGCAGTTTGAAAAATAGGTGGAACTACAGCTCCAGTTGCTTCATCAGGCTTTGTAGACGCTCTAACAATTTTTGTATCTAATTTCAATTTAAATTCCTTTCATTTTAAAAATTAACTTGTATTTAATTTATTGAAAACTTGACAATAAATAATCATAAAATTCATCATAACTATTTTTTAATAAAACTGACTTCTTTTCTAAAGATAATAATTTGTTTAACCTGTTAGGTAGCTTAATATTAAAATTTATATTTTTTTCTACAACATCTAAAAATTTAGCAGGATGAGCTGTACCAAGAAAAATTTTATTAAAATTTTGTGATTGTTCTTTTTCATATTTCAAAATACCAAGAAGAGCAACTGATGTATGAGGATCTAATAGGTATTTTTTTTCTAAAAAAAATTCCTTTATTAGGTTAGAAGTTTCTGTTTCATTAAATGACCAACTAATCATATCCATCTTAAGCTTTTCTAATGTATGATACAAATCCATTATTCGAACAATGTTACTTGGATTTCCTACATCCATCGCATTTGAAATTGTTTGGATTGATGGCTTTGGTGAAAATTTACCAGTTTCTAAAAACTTTGGAATTACATCATTGGAATTAGTTGAAGCAATTATTTTTTTAAAAGGTAGACCCATTTTTTTAATTATCAAACCTGCCGTTATATTCCCAAAATTACCACATGGAACTGAAAATATTGTTGGGAGTTTTTTATTATCTAATTGCATATATGAATGAGCATAATAAAAGGACTGAGGAATTAGCCTGGCAATATTAATAGAATTTGCTGATGATAAGTTAATTTGTTCATTTAATTTATCATCTAAAAATGCTTTTTTAACAAGTTTTTGACAATCATCAAATGTACCATCAACTTCTAAAGCAAAAACATTTCTATCTAAAGTTGTCAATTGTTTTTCTTGAATTTCACTTACTTTTCCTTTCGGATATAAAATTATAACATTAATACCATCAACATCATAAAATCCATTAGCAACAGCACCTCCTGTATCACCAGATGTTGCAACCAAAATATTAATCTCCTTTGATGAATTATCTCTCAAACTTTGCATACATTGTGCCATAAACCTTGCACCAAAATCTTTAAAAGCTAGAGTAGGACCATGAAATAATTCTAAACAATAAAGATTTTTTTCAATTTTTTTATTTGGTGCATCAAATGTTATACATGATTCAATAATATTTTGAATTTGATTTTTAGATAAATCTTCATCCAAAAATTTCTTTGAAATTTCAAAAGACATCTCTTGAAAAGACATTCTGCTTTCTTGATTAAACAACTTAGATAAATCAGGTAACAGTCGAGGCATATAAAGACCTTTATCTGATGGCATTCCCTTAAATAAAGCTGTTCTAAAATTATCATTTAAATCTTTATTATTTGTACTGTAGAATTTCATTTGAGTATGTTCGGACCAGAATGATTAACTTTTGATATATATACATCGCAATCAATACCACAATTCCTATAAAAATTTTTAGAAAAATCCATAATTTTTTTTGCAGTTATTTTATTTTCACAAATCGCAAAAATTGTTGGTCCCGAACCAGAAATACCGCACCCAAGAGCTCCTAAATCCATTGATTTATTTTTTACATCGTAAAATCCACTTATTAAAGGAGCTCTTACAGGTTCAATGATTTCATCTTGCATTGATCTTTTAATTAACTCAAAATCTCCATTTGCAAAACCAGTAACCAATCCAGCTATATTGCCCCACTGCTTAACTGCAGAGGTAAGTTTAATTTTGTTTGGCAGCATATCTCTAGCATCTTGAGTACTTACTGAAATATCTGGATGAATCAAGCAAACATATAAATCTGGAATATTAATATTAATTATATCAAGAGTTTTAGTATCTCTAATTATAGTTAAACCTCCAAATAAACATGGAGCAATGTTATCTGCATGTGGATTTGTAACTGATACACTCTCTCCAATAAGAGCATACTTTAACATTTCCTTATCAGTTAGTGTTTCATTTAATATTTTATTAATTGCAAATACTACTCCTGAAGCGGTAGCTGCCGAAGAACCCATTCCACCGCAAAGCGGAATTCCTTTTTTAATTTTGATTTTGAAGCCAAAATCTAACTTAAAATCTTCAATTATTTGAATCGCAGGTAAACCTCCTGTATTTTTTCGTGGATCAGTAGGAATATTAGAATATTTTGATTCAACTAATTCTATTAATACTTTTTTTTGATTTATTTTGTCTACCTCAACCTCATCAAAAGGCTTATCGAGACATAAACCCAAAATATCAAATCCACATGATAAATTTGCAACTGTAGCAGGCGCCTGAATTTTAATATTTTTCATAAGAAAATTTTAAACTTTTGCTTCACCTTTCGTTGCTAAACTATTAGTCCTAGCTCTAAAAATTAATGCATCTTGTCCTTCATTTCTATTTGTACCACCCCAAGCTTTGAGCGCATCTTCTTGTAATGCTCTTCCATACGAAAAAGTCAAATTCCATGGCATTTCACTCATATATTTTTTATTCATTGTATTTAAATGCGCAGTTGCTAAATCACTACTTTGTCCTCCTGATAAAAATGCTATTCCTGGTACATCAGATGGAACATTATCTTTTAAACACTTAAAAGTAAGTTCTGCAACTTTATCAATATCTGCCTGTGTATCGCAATCACTTCCTGATATAATCATATTAGGCTTTAATACTATGCCGCTCAAATCAACGTGATGCATAATTAACTGTTCAAAAGTTACATTTAATGATCTTTGTGAAACATCATAACAATCTTCAATAGTATGACTACCATCCATCAAAACTTCAGGTTCTACAATTGGAACTAAACCATTTTCTTGACATAATGAAGCATAACGAGCTAATCCATTAGCATTAGAATGAATACAAGCATCAGATGGAATTGTTTCTCCAATTGTAATCACAGCCCTCCACTTAGCAAATCTAGCACCCATTTCATAATATTCTTTTAATCTATTTCTTAAACCATCTAAACCTTCAGTAATTTTCTCGTTTTTAAAACCTGCAAAATCTTTAGCTCCAGTATCAACCTTAATACCAGGGATAATACCTTTTGATTTTAATAATTCAGTAAATGGAATTGATTTATCACAAGTTGTAGACTGTCTAATGGTTTCATCAAATAAAATCACACCGCTTATATACTTTTCAATATCAGGAGTATTAAATAAAAGATCTCTATATTCATTTCTATTGCTAAAGGTTTTTTCTACTCCAATTGAATCAAATCTTTTATCGCAAGTGGGAGTACTTTCATCTGCAGCTAAAATACCCTTTCCTTTTAAAACCATTTGATTAGCAATTTCTTGTAAATTTTCCATTTCAATTTCCTCATTTTTTTTGAATTATAGCTTTATAATTTAAAGAAATTATATCTTATAATTTCTAATTTATATTTTATTTACAAGCTTTTAATTGTAAATTAATTCAATATTTAATGTCAAACTATTCGCAAAATATTTGGTTTAATGGAGAAGTTATTCCTTTTAATGAAGCAAGAATTCATATCTTGTCTCATGTCATCCATTATGGTACGGGTGTTTTTGAGGGTATAAAGTGCTATAATACTCCTAATGGTCCAGCAGTTTTTAAACTTAAAGAACATATGGTTCGTCTTCACCAATCAGCTGAAAATTATAAAATGTCTATCCCCTTTTCAGTTGAAGAATTATGCTATGGTACTATTGAATTAATTCGTTCTAATAGTTTAAATAATTGTTATTTACGACCTGTTGCATACTATGGATATGATACGCTCGGAGTTCACCCTAAGAATTGTCCTGTAGAAGTAGCAATTGGAACACTTGACTGGGGAGCATACGTTGGTAAAGAAGCTCTTAGTAAAGGAGCAAAGGTGACTATCAGCCCTTGGAAAAAATATCAATCAGAATCGTTTCCAGCAAGTACCAAATCTTCTGGTACATATTTAAATTCACTACTTGCAGTTCAAGATGCAAAATCAAAAGGCTTTGATGAAGCTTTGCTACTTAACTTAGATGATACTGTTGCAGAAGGTTCAGGACAAAATTTTTTCTTAATAAAAAATGGAATATTTCATACTAATGATAAAGATGCAAATATTTTAATGGGTATAACTAGAGAAACAGTTTTACAATTAATTAATGATTTAGGTATGGAGTATAAAATATCTAACATAACAAAAGATGATTTATTTAATGCTGATGAGGCTTTTTTTACTGGTAGTGCATCTGAAGTAACACCTATACGTAAAATAGATGAACATACTTTTTCTAATGGAAAAGCAGGTAAACTAACTTTAAAAATTCAAGAATTATATTATAATATTGTTAGAGGTAAAGAACCTAAGTATGAATCCTGGCTTACTTATGTTAACTAATTTTATGAATTCTTAACATATTAGTTGTCCCTGTAACAGCTACAGGAACCCCAGATGTTAAAACAAACGTATCTCCCTTTTTTAATAACTTTTTACTTATCAATATTTTTTCTGATTCTTCAATCATTTCATCAGTTGAAGAAAATTGTTTAGTATGCAATGGAATAACACCCCATACTAAAGATAACTTATTGCATGTTGATTCATTTGGAGTTAGTGCAAAAATATTATTCCTAGGCCTAAAATGTGAAACAACAACAGCAGTACTTCCAGATTCAGTCATGACTACGATTGCATCAATTTCTAAGTGTCTTGAAATTAATTTAACTGATTCACCTATTGCAGATCTAATATTTCTATTTAAATCTACAGAATCTTCATTTAATATTTTATTTTTTTCAATTTCTTGTTCAGCATTAAGTAATATTTCCTGCATAATTTTAACTGCTTTTAATGGATATTTACCAATTGCGGTTTCTCCAGAAAGCATAACTGCATCTACTCTTTCGTAAACTGCATTAGCTACATCATTTACTTCAGCTCTAGTAGGAGATGGATTTTCAATCATTGAATCCAACATTTGAGTAGCAACAATTACTGGTTTTTTTATTTTTTTACATTTTTCTATAATTAACTTTTGTAAGCTAGGTAATTTAGCTAATGGCATTTCAACACCTAAATCACCTCTAGCAATTAATATGCCATCAAATGTATCGATGATTGAGTCTAAGTTATCTATAGCTTCTGGTTTTTCTATTTTTGCAATAATAGGAATCGAAAAACCTTCTTTTTTATATATTCTTAAAATCGGATTAATATCTTTACTCTTTCTTACAAAGGATAATGCAAACCAATCAATTTTATTTCTAGCAGCTAAATGGAGGTGCTTCCTGTCCTTATTAGTCAACGATTTAACATTTAATTCTATACCAGGAAAATTAACGCCTTTTTTATTAAAAATTATACCATCATCAGTTGCTTTTAAAACGAGGGATTCTTTTCTGCTCGATAAAACTTCAAAAGCTATTTTACCATCATCAATTTTTACAAAAGCATCCTTAAAAGATATATTTTTAAAATCTATTTTGGCATTAATTGTTATATCGTTTGAGTTTGAATGCCCCAAAGTATATTTTTGATTTTTATTTATATGGATAGAATTTTCTTCATTACCTAAATCTATTCTAATTTTTGGCCCAGCCAAATCAACAAGTATTCCAATATATTTATTTTTAGCTTTAGATTCTTTTCTAATGATTTTAATAGTATTTTCAAAATCAATATCATTTTTAAAATGACTCATATTTATTCTAAAAACATCTACTCCTTCATCCATTAATTCTGCAATTATTGATTGAGATTTTGAAATTGGACCTAAGGTAGCAATTGTTTTAGTTTTTATAAATGACATAAAATCCCTTTTTAAATTCGTTAACTTAATTGAGCAAAAACTATATTTAATATAAAAATGAAATATTTCATGCATAAATTTACGTAGTTACATTATGATAAAATATAAATGTTTTATTTTTTATTTTTATTTCCAAAATTTGTTTTGAAAGGACAAAGATTTTATGACAGTTGAATTAAAAAATCTAGTAATGAATGATAGACAGATTTGTGATTTGGAATTATTACTTAATGATGCATTCCAACCTCTCACTGGCTTCATGGATGAATTAAATTATAATTCGGTTTTAAAAAATATGCGATTATCTTCAGGAGAATTATGGCCAATTCCAATAACTTTAGATGTTACAAAAAAAATAAAAACATCTCTTAATCTTAAATTAAATTCAAAAATTGCTTTGAGAGATAAAGAAGGTTTTCTAGTTGCAACTTTAAGAATATCTAGCATGTGGAAAATTGATAAACTTAAAGAAGCAAAATTAGTTTATAATACCACTGATAAAAATCATCCAGGTGTAAATTATTTATTCAATCAAGTGGGAGAATATTATATTGGTGGAGATTTAGAATTAAATGAATTACCAAAACATTATGATTATCAACTATTCAGACATTCACCAGTAGAATTGAAAAAACAGTTTAAAAAATTAGGATGGGATAAAGTTGTTGCATTTCAAACAAGAAATCCCATGCATAGAGCTCATAAAGAAATTTCTTTTACAGCAGCTAAAGAAAATGGAGCGAATCTATTATTACATCCTGTTGTAGGGCCAACAAAACCAGGAGATATTGATCATTACACTAGAGTAAGGTGTTATCAAAGAATTATAAAATATTTCCCGGAAGGAACTACTATGTTAAGCCTTTTGCCTTTAGCGATGCGAATGGCTGGACCGAGGGAAGCGTTATGGCATGCTTTAATAAGAAAAAATTATGGATGTACTCATATAATCATTGGTAGGGATCACGCTGGACCGGGTAATAATCAAAATGGAAAACCATATTACGGACCATACGATGCACAAAAAATTGTTTCAGAGCATGAAGATGAAATTGGAATTAAAATGGTACCTTTTAAAATGATGGTTTATGTCAAAGATGTAGATAAATATATGGAAATTGATAAAGTACCAAAAAAATATAAATCTTTATCTATTTCAGGTACAGAACTAAGACATCGTTTGGAAAATAATCAAGAAATTCCTGATTGGTTTTCATATAGTGATATTGTAGATGAACTACATAAAGTCTATCCTCCAAAAGATAAGCAAGGGTTCACAGTTTTCTTTTCTGGGTTATCTGGCTCAGGTAAATCAACAATAGCAAATGGTCTATTAGTTAAATTACTTGAACATGGAAATCGAAGAGTGACTTTACTTGATGGGGATATTGTAAGAACTCATCTATCAAGTGAACTCGGATTTTCAAAAGAGCATAGGGAAATTAACGTTAAAAGAATTGGTTATGTAGCAAGTGAAATTACAAAAAATGGAGGTATTGCGATTTGTGCACCTATTGCTCCTTTCAAAGAATCGAGACAGTTTAATAGGAAACTTATAAGTAATTTGGGGACTTACATTCAGGTTCATGTATCAACTCCATTAAAGGAATGTGAAAGAAGAGATGTTAAAGGTTTGTATGCCAAAGCAAGGGCAGGAATTCTGAAAGGTTTTACAGGTATAGATGACCCTTATGAGACTCCAGAATCATCTGAATTAAAAATAGATACAACAAATATTTCACCTGAGCAAGCCGTTCAAGAAGTTATGCTTTATTTAGAACAAAAAGGATTTATAAAATAGTGGGAAGACTAGACTACAGTACTGTTTTAAATACTGCTATTGAAATTTCAAAAAAAGCAGGTGTAAAAATATTAGAAATATATAATAATACTAATATTGATATTTCATTTAAGAATGATAATTCTCCTTTGACTGAAGCAGATAAAGCATCAAACGAAGTCATTGAAAAAGAATTAAAAAAACTAACTCCCTCAATACCTATTTTATCTGAAGAAGGTAAAGATATTAAATTTAAAACAAGGCAAAAATGGAACCTTTTTTGGCTTATTGATCCATTAGATGGAACTAAAGAATTCATTAAAAGAAATGGTGAATTTACGGTAAATATTGCACTTATTTCAGATGGAGAGCCTATTTTAGGTATTGTATTTGCACCTGTACTAGATACAATTTGGTATGGAGATATGAAAAAGGGTTCGTTCAAATCCAAAAAAAATAAAAAACCATTTAAAATTAAAACTACTAAACCCCAAAAAGATAATCCTGTAAAAGTTGTAACATCCAGATCTCATACTAATAATCCAAAACTTAAGGAATTTCTTATGGATTATCCAAAACATGAGCTCGTAAAAATGGGAAGTTCAATTAAAATTTGTTGTGTTGCCGATGGTACAGCTCACATCTACCCCAGACTTGGGCCCACTATGGAGTGGGATACAGCAGCTGCCCACGCAGTAGTAAAATTTGCAGGTGGAAATATTTATGATTTAGAAAAAATGAATCAATTAAAATACAATAAATCTTCTTTGCTTAATCCTGAATTTTTAGTTAATCACACATAGAAAGATATTCAACATGAAAAAATATTTTATTATAGTTTTCTTATTTTCAATGATATATACTTATACCATCCAACCTGTACATAATTCTATATTGAATATGACACACATCCTTTTTGAATGGGAACAAGTTCCAGGAGCAACAGATTATACGGTCACAATATATGATGAAAGTTCTGGTGAATATCTTATAGAAAATGTAGAATCTCTTATTTACATAAATAAAAGTTTTTTTAATTGGAATAATTCTTACACATGGTACGTCAATCCTAACTATTTAGATGGTACTATAGGGCCTGTTATTGAAGATTTAAATGGAAATTCTTATAAAACTTTTAGTATTGGTAATTCTAGGTCAAACGCAACATCTACAGGGAGTTATCAAGGAGATGAAATTACTATTTTTGCTTCTTTTCTTGATAATTATTCTGCAGCAATTGATAAAGATGGAAATGAAATCTGGCATACATCAAATAATAACTTAGTTTTTTACAATACAGATTATTATGGACAACTTTTTGGAGCTCAATATAACAATAATTTAGTTCATAATTTACCTGTTGTAGAATTTGATATTAATAGTAACATAGTTTGGCAAGAACCAAATGAACATTTTTCTCATCATGAAATGATACAATTACCCAATGGAAATTATATGTCCATAATTGAAGATATTAGATCAGGTCCTATACCAAGTGATTTGCCCAATAATTTATCTCTTCTATTTCAGTTTATTGGTTATAATGCAGATGGAGAAACAAACGAGTTTCCATGGGTAGGTGATAAAATTATTGAATGGGATCATGAAGGTAATGAAGTTTGGAGCTGGAGTACATTTGATCATTTTAGTAAACTTGATTATGATGTTATAGCAGGAACTTGGACTGCAGCATATAATGATGGAAGATTTGATTGGACTCATGCTAATGCATTTTGGTTTTCAGAGGAAGATAATGCAATATATTTTTCTTCAAGACACTTATCTAGAATAACTAAAATAGATTATTTAACAGGAGAGATTATTTGGAATATGGGTCTTGATATGCCATCTGGAGAAGTAGATTGCGGTCAAGATTTGGGCTTTAGTTTTCAACATAGTATAATTGAACTAGATGATGGAAATATTGTAACGCTTGATAATGGTAATATAAGTACTGTAATAAATGATACTTCATATCCTACCTCTAGAGGCCTTGAAATTGAAGTTAATGAACTTAATGGATCATGTGAGGCAACTATTGTATGGTCATTTGATCTTCCGGAGGAACTATTTGGATTTGCTTCTGGTAATGTACAAAAACTCAATAATGGTAATTATCTTATAACCACAGTTGGTGATGGTGGAACAAGTATCGAAGTAACACCAAATAATGAAATTGTGTGGCAGGCTAGCTATAACCTTACATTCCCTAATGGTGCTGTCTATAGAGCAAACAGGTTACCAGGACTTTATCCAGTTGCATATAGTATTGTAATTGATAATATGTATCTTAATAATAATAATATGACAGTAGACGATGAGCTGAATTTTACTTTATTCAATAATGGTTCTAAAAGTGAAATATTTTTTATATCTGCACTTAATGAAAATATTCAAGTTAATCCAGGAGAATCAATTTATTTACAAATTCCTGTTCAATTAACAGATGAAATTATTCAATTTAATATTATACCTATTCATAGAGAAGATTTAACCAAAACCTTTTCGATTTACATTGGAGAAACTAATTCTATTTTTGGATGCACTGATATTAATGCCTGCAACTATAATCCAAACGCCACTGATAATGATAATAGCTGTGAATATATTATAGATTGTTTAGATGAATGTGGTGGTGATGCATATGTTGATGATTGTGGTGTATGCAATGGCAATAATTTAAATGATTTAGGATGTGGATGTTTTGAACCAGAGCCATTTGATTGTGGTGATGGATCAACAGGCTGTAATCTTGGAGATTGTGAAATAATTCCTGGCGAATGTCCAAATAATTTTACTTATTTAGAATCGAACGAAATTCCAAATTCTGCTATCGTTTTAGATGGAAGTCAATGCTTCAGTAATATTGACTTAGGTATTTTATATGATATTATTCAGCTAAATAATTTAGAAGAACAAAATGCAATAGAATTAGGAACACAAAATTGGTTTAATGGTCACATAACTAGATTAACGATAGGTAATTTTTATGATGGTGGTAATGTTACTCTCACATCACTTCCTAATTCAATAGGTGATTTCCCTAGTCTAGCAATTTTATATCTAAATTATAATGAATTGACTTATTTACCTGATTCAATTACGAATTTACCTAATTTAATTTATCTAGTTTTATCATTCAATCAATTGACGCATTTACCTGAAAATATTGGTGATTTAACTAATATGATTTGGTTGGACTTAGGATATAATAGTATAGAATATATACCTGAAAGTATTGGAAATTTATCAATGCTTCAATATTTATGGATTTTTAATAATCAACTAACAGCACTTCCAAATAGTATTTGTGATTTGAACTTAGATTGGAATGCACTTGATAACAATTTCTTACCCTATTTTGGAACTGGCGGGAATATGTTATGCAGTGATTTACCTGAGTGCGTTGCTAACAGTCAAAATTTGAATACATCAATAGATCCATTATACTATTCATTTTTAATAACTGTTGAGCAAAATTGCGATACTACAAGCTGTGGACAAGCTGATATTTCAGGAGACGGATTAACTAATATCATTGATATAGTATCTCTAGTTAATTTTATTATTTCAGAGCAAGTTACTAATAATGACAATTTATGTTTATATGATTTAACTGAGGATGATACTATTAACGTAATAGATATAGTTTTTCTAGTGAATATAATACTTGAAGATTAAAATTTAATTAGACAAGAACCAATTGACAATCCTGCACCTGTTCCAATTAGATACAATATGTTTCCATCATTTATTTTATCTTGTTTGAAAGCAGTAACAAGTGCTAATGGTATTGATGCTGCAACGCAATTACCTGTTTTATCAATTATATTAACGACTTTTTTTGAATCAAATCCACCATATTTTGAATAAGCTTTTACTGCCATTCCTGAAGCCTGATGAGGTATCAATAAATTGATATCGTCAAAATTCAATCTATTTTCTCTTAAATCTTGTTTTATTAAATCATGTACTTTCTGTCTTGCCATTCTATAAACACGTGGTCCATTCATAGAAAATAAATTATCATCAATCCTTGTTATATCATCTTGCGGATGTAAATTTGTACCACCACCTCTAACTTCTGTCAAATCTGTACCTTCTGGAAATGTATTCATTGAAAAACTGATTAATCCAGATTTATTATTAGAACTTTCTAAATATACTGCAGCAGCTGCATCTCCTAACAGTGCTGCACTTTCAGGCTCTTTAAAATTTCTACCCCTGGTTCCTCTATCAGTTGAAACAATTAAAATTTTTTTGTATAATTTAATTTGTAAAAAAGAGGAAGCTACTTTAATAGCTGTTAAAAATGATAAACATGTACTGTGTACACTAAATGATGGAATTTCATTAAAACCAAGTTCTTTCTGTATAAATACTGAAGTATCAGGAATAGTTTGTTTTGGAACGCCTGATGCATTAATAATTAAATCCGGATTATCTTTAGTTCCAATAGCTTCTTTAGCAGCAATTGCTCCCATTTCATCAACGTCAATTTCTGATATTCTTCTCTCAATAACTCCAGTTCTATTAACTATCCAATCTTCTGATTTATTTATTAGTTTTGATAACTCTTTTGAAGTCTGTATTCTAGGAGGTAAATAACTACCTAAACCTGTAATCTTAAAAGGATATAAAACCTTAACCATTAAAAATAATATGTAATTGATGATCTAAATGATGAAAAAGATTCCATTCTATTAAAATTGTAATTATCTATGGAATCATCACCAAAAATTTTTGTTATCCCATATGAGAATTCAAATCCATCACCTAAATCATGTTCAAATTCAACAGAAAGGAGTTTTCCTTTTCCTCTATCCATATCAATAAATGCATTTAAATCAATAATTAAATCGTAATCTTCAAATTGTTGTTCAATATTAAATAAAATAGCCTCAGATGTAATCAATGCATAAGGAGTTCCTACACCAGGAATGAATAAATTTTGAGGTTCAAAATTTTCTAAACTCATGCCTAAATCATCTTCAACTTCTTGACAATCTTGACTTGAAAATTGTGGTAATGCTGCAACAAGCTCATCGCAGTTTAATCCTAATTGATTCGAACTATATTCTTCAATTTTATGCTTAAAATATTGTGCATTTAATCTTATATCATCCTCTAAAGGTAATTCAAATTGAATTGCAAATTGAGAATATTTTACTTTTTCTTCAAAAGCTCTTGTAAGATTTTGATCTAAAAAAGGTGCTCCAAACAACTCATCAACTGTAGAACCTGTATAATTAGGGTTTTCTGACAAATTATTAAAAACATTTAAATTATTTTGGTCATTTGATGAAAAATAAGCATAATCAAATGATAATGTAAAATCATCACCTAAGAAAATTGTTCCTAATCCAAGAGCATTCGTATATCTATAAGAATATCTGGGTAAAGGTTCTACTACATTACCCAAATTAAATTGATCAGTATATACGGTTAATCCTGAAAGATTAAAAATCCTATCATATAATCCCAAATATGATAATGAAATTTCACTTGAATCATTAAGCCATTTAAAATTTATTCCATACTCTTCTTTTGTATTATCATTTAAAACTGTTGTTAAAGCAGAAGGAGAAGAGCCAGCTGGTAACCCTATTGGATAGTCAGGATCATTTACAGGAATTCTACTCGTATTATGTAATGGTGAGAACACAAATGAGAATGAAAAAAATTCATCACCAATATTAAATTGATTATCAAATGCTAAAGAATAAGAGCCAAGTTTTTTTTCTGAACCTCCAAGTAAAAGATAATAATAGTCATATGCATTTAAATTATCTAAGGGGCTATTTTCATCTATACTTCCCCAGCTATGTATTTGTTTTCCTATACGTATCTCACCATTGCCTACATACATTGACATATATAATTTTCTCAAATCAAATGAAAAATCTTCAATATCCGAGCTAGTCATAAAATCAGTATCTTCTCTATTTCTATATTCAATACCAACATTACCAAAAATACTAAATTTATCATTTACTTGATGTTGAACGTTTAAATCCAATAGTCTAAATGGAATATTAGCTATCTCAGCATTCTTAAGCCTTGCCATATAGAAATATTCAGCTCGACCAGAAATATCTACAGACCCTAGAAGTAAAGTAGAGAAGAACATAATACTAATTACTATTTTTTTTATAATTAATGTCATTTATTTTTTCTCCTTATTACCTCAGAATTTAAATTTAGTAAAATTTCGTTGCCTTGTTTTTTCCATGCCTGAGAATATGCCCATTTTGGAAATCCCCCCCTCATATCTCCATTCCATTTATAAATAACTAGTGTTTCTTTATTATTTTTTTTGGATAAAATCCAACCACCTCTGGCATCTATTAATCTTACGTAATTTTTATTTACTGGAAAATTTTCGGTTTCGATTGGTTCATATACAAAACTTATTTTATCTTTATTTATAATTTTATCAAATTTAACAGTATAATCTCTATCTTTAAAAGGAAAAGGCATGTCAATTCCTAGTCTAACTTGATCATAACTATTTCTAGTTGATATTACTATTGAATCAAAAAAAAGTTTATAATTATTAACATCTTCTATAACATTAAGCACATTTTCGATTGAATCATTAATCAAAAGTTCAGCATGACACATTGGATAACTAGAATCTAAATATTTAATTAAAACTGGTTCTTTACTCAATATGTTCCAATTATCTGCTGAAATTAAAAAGCTAAATGAAATTATAATGTAAGCTATATTAATCATGTTTTTAAAAAAGTTGAGTATATAACTTCAAAATCTTTTTTTATTTTCTCTTCTGAAATTCCAAATTTTTTTAAATTATATTTATGACCACTCTTAAACTGTTTTTGATTCTTATCAGTTTTTTTTATTTCTTCTAAAAAGTCTTGTGATGCGTCAAAACCAACGAAATTAATAATTTCACTCATTAGAATATCAAAATCTAACATCATTCTATCAAATCTTACAATCATAACTCGATTTTTATCTATTCTATCACTAATCCAATCATCATGAAACCTTAACATAAGTTCTTTTAAAGCATTATACAATCTATCAATAAAATGTTGCCTTTCATGTTTTGGCAATGACCAAAAACCAAAGCTTTTATCAAGAACACCAGTTACTAAACTGATTCCAGATGGGATAACACTTAAAGGATCTCTAACCATATACAAAATTTTTGCATCTTTAAATCTTTTTTGAAACGATGGACAATTTGCACTAACCGAAAATAATTTAGCAATCATTATATCATTACCGTGAAATTTTAATGTTCTCTTCCATATTGACTCAAACCAATCAAAATCTCTTTTTGAATTGTCTCTTACTTTTGGATCAACCCAATTAAATAAATCATCCTTAGACCAAGTCAAAAAAAATCCATACAAGAAAAAACCATCAAAAAATCTAAATAACATAGATGCATCATCTGTTTCAATTGATGATAAACTTGTTTTATGAGCGTCTGAAGAATGATACTTAGTCGGACTAAATTTCTCAAGTAAAGGTAATAAAGGTTTAATAATTTTTTGAAGTGTAATTGATGTATAAATTAATTGAAAAAGTTGAGAACCTGAACCAACGTTATTTTTTATTAAAAATCTATGAAGAAAGGTTGTTCCAGACCTAGGATTACCAACAATAATGATAGGGTTTTTTACTTTTTTATTTACTAAAGAAGGGAAAAAAACATAATCTAAAAGCATAAATGAATTTACTATAATTCGGACTAACAGAATAAAAAAACCAATGAATAAAGTAGGAACCCAAATACCAAATTTTTTTCCTAAAATAACATAAACCGTTTTTACTCTTCTAAAAATTGAAATTTTCATAATTATTTATCTATTACTTTTAAGATTTTTTAAATAAATGCATGTATCTTCTATAGTTTTTTCAACTTTAATTGGATCAAAACCCAAAATATTTTTTGCTAGATTAGATTTTATTGAATAATTGTATCCAAGCTTAGAAGAAGCCTCTTTCAAAGTTGAATCAAAATTAGATAAAAATTTTATTAAAAAATCAGGAGCAACTATAATTGGAGAATTGTAACCCATCTTTTTCATTTTTAATGAAATATCTTTCATCCAATATGTATTTTCACACAAAAGAAAACGATTTCCAATCGAATTGTTATTCTCAATTGAACTAACATGTGCTTTTGCAACATCACGTACATCTACAAGTGGAACTTTCATTCTAGGTATCATAGGCATTTCCTTATTCATTAGCATTCTACAAATGATTAAAGATGTAGAATTTGAATGATTACCTAATGCTGGTCCCCATACCAAAACAGGATTAATTGTTGAAAGTTTAATAGAAGAATTCTTTGATACAAAATCCCATGCTGCTTTTTCTGCAATTGTTTTACTTTTTGTATATGCACTAACTCCATTCGCATCAATATTAGTCCAGTTTTTTTCATCAAATTCTGTAATATGTTTATTACCATCATAAACAGCAGCATTTGAAGAAGTTATAATAACTCTTTCAACTGAATTTTGTTGTGCAGCATTAAGAACTCTTAGTGTGCCTTCTTTTGCAGGATTAATCAAATCGATTTCATTTTTGGGTTTTTTTTGTGGAAATGGACTTGCTGTATGCAAAATGACATCGCAACCACTAACAGCCTCATTCCATCCCATTTCAGAATCTAAACTTGCTTCACAAAATTCAATATCGAAATTTGAATTAAAATGTTTTTTTATATCAGATTCAATAGTATTTGAGTATGATAGATTTCTTACAGTTCCCTTAACTTTATAATTTTTTTTTAAAAGTTCCAGAATTATATGTTTTGCAATGAAGCCATTAGCTCCAGTTACTAAAATTTTCTTCATTTTTTATTTTATTTTAATTTGAATTTCAAATAATTTACAGATTATAAGTAAATTATTTAGTATACCTTTACAAGATATTACATAATTAACTTTATATTAATTATATTTTTTTGTTAATTTCGAATGACATTAAATTTAAAGGACTTTAAAATGCTTTATCTTCTATTTTTTACATTTATTTCTGTTATTATTTCACAAGATGTATTTGAAGGCTATGTCCTTTATACTCCAGGTGGTGGAGGAAATGCAACATCTTATTTGAGAGATACAGATAATTCTATTATAAATACATGGTCTCATTCTTCTGGTCCTGCAAGTATGCCATATTTAGTAGCTGGTGATGAACCTGGTTTTGAAAATACTCTACTATACTATCCATGTCAGGTAAATAGCCCATCAATGCAAAGTGGTGGTGTAGGAGGAAAAGTTGAAATCTATAATTGGACTGGTGACTTGTTATGGGACTTCACATTATCCAATAATTCTTATCAACATCATCACGATATTGAACCTCTACCAAATGGAAATTTTCTTATGCTTGCATGGGAAAGGTCTTACACATCTGAGTGGAGCGATTTGGGAAGAACATCTGTTAATAATTCTTTGAACCAAATGTGGTTTACAGCAATTTTTGAAATAGAACCTAATCTTGAAACTGGACAAGCTAATATTGTTTGGGAATGGCACATAAAAGATCATCTTGTACAAGATAGAGGACCACAATATTCTGCCACATACGGCCAAATTTCAGATCATCCTGAATTAATGGATATCAACTGTGGTAATGCTGGAAGTAGCGGTGGACCTGGAGGACAAGCAAATGGTGATTGGATGCACATGAATGCAATAAGTTATAATGCAGACTTTGAACAAATAGTCCTATCATCAAGATTCCAAGATGAAATATATGTTATTGATCATAGTACTACAACTCAAGAAGCTGCAGGACATTCAGGTGGAAGATATGGGAAGGGTGGTGATTTTTTATATCGTTGGGGTAATCCAGAAAATTATGGAAGAGGCAATAATTCAAATCATTTATTAGGTGATCAGCATTCAGTTAACTGGATACCAGAAGGCTATCCAGGTGAAGGAAATCTTATTCTATTTAATAATTTTTACTCAAATAATAGTTCATCTGTATATGAAATTACAACTCCTGTTAACACAGATGGTAGCTATAATATAGATGAAGGACTTCCATTTGGTCCTGATAATCCTGTATGGATTTTTACAGGAAATTTTTTCACTCAAGCTCAAGGAGGAGCATTCAGACTTCCAAATGGTAATACTTTGATTACTGTGGCAACATCATCTTTTATTTTTGAAATTAACCCATCTTTTGAAACTGTTTGGAGCTATGATTATCCAAGTAATATGTCCATGATTCCTAGAGCACAAAAATATGCATATGATTATTTTGATGAAATTTCTTTACCAGGAGATCTTAATAACGACTCCTTGGTAAATATACTTGATGTTATTTCTTGTATAAATATTGTACTAGGAGTTAATGAATCAAATGATAGTGCTGATTTAAATAATGATGGGACAATTAATATACTAGATATAGTTAGTTTAGTAAATTTAATTTTAAGTTAGTTGGATTTTTCCCAAAGGAAAATTTTTACTTTATAACGTTTTGTATTTTCATCTATCCAAACAAAAGATGGTTCAATTCCAATATCATTAAACTGAATAGAAATTCCAAACGATATTTCATCGTAAAAACAGTTTAGGCAACTATTTATATTTTCATTTGATGGAATATTATGAAGAATGTAATCATATTTTAAAAATGGATAATAATTTAAACCAGTTTTATTAATTGGTTTTCTGAAAATCCCCAAGCTCAAGTTATATTTTTTCTCATTTGATGATGATTGTTTCGATATATAATTAAAACCAAAACCTGTAAAAAAATTAAATTGAAAACTTGGTTTATAATAATATAAATAATTGGCACCTAAAAATTTTGAATTTTCATACTTTTTATGATCAATTGATATCTGATTTATTCCACCTAAAACAGTTGATAATGAAATCCCATAAAATTCATTTGATGAATCAAAATTGAATTGATTTAAACTAGATTCATGAAAAGTACCATAGCTAAAATTTAATGAAAATATTGGTTCTGATATTTTTTCAACATACATACCTTGTCCAAAACTAAATGAAATCAAAAAAAAGTTTATTAAAATAATTTTTAAAAAATATTTATTTTTGCGGAAACGTGTGGGAATCGAACCCACCTCCCAACTTTCATTGGGACAGCGGCTTTGAAGGCCGTGGTATCCACCAGGAATACATTCGTTTCCATTAATCATTTTTTTCCTCTACTACAACTAAATTAGATATTCCTAATCTAGACTTAATTCGTTTTTTGATGTTTTCTGCATTTTTTTTATTATTATATGAACCTACTCTAACAAAATACATTTTTTTCCCATTTATACTTTTTTCAACTATTCTTGCTGAAAATCCCTCTGATGATAAGATACTTTTAACTGAAGAGGCTTTAACATATGTTTCATGAGTAGAAATCTCAACGGAAAAGTTACTTTTATTAATAATACTAATCTTTGGTTTGTTAATATTTGATTCATAAAATTTTTTGTTAAATTTCAAATCAGGATATTTATCATGTAGTAATTTTGAGTAAAATTTTGCAGAATCTAGCTTACCAGATACTGATAAGGAGTTTAAATAAAAGTTTATTGATGATTTCATCTTTTTTGAATCTGGAAATTTTGTAATAAGCTTTTTATACCAAATTGATGACTTTACATAGAGTCCTTTAGTATAATAATATTCACATATTTTTCTCAATGCTAATTCATTAAAATATTTTTTTTCACTATCACTGTAGTAATCATTAAAAAAATTAAATGATTTATCTCCGTTCATTTCAGTAAGTCCATTGAGTATTAAAATATTTTCATCTTGACTCAAACTATTTTTCAGAACATATTCATTTATTTCATTATTACTTAATGTATTTCTTCCAGAAGTTATCTCATTTATCAAATCTTTCAAATCAGAAGTTGAGGATAATGAAATAGCAGTAATAAAATATAGTAACAAATAAAATTTCATCTTTAATTTACATTGTAAGTTTCAAAAAGCCATTTCATATCTTGATCATGAAAACCTTGTTTAAAATTCATATATCTTTCATCTTTAAGCAAAGAATTTATAATCTTATCAATTTCAACAGAGGTATTATTATCTTTATTTTTAAGAGAACTAATTTTAATTTTCTTTAATTGGCTAATTAAAGAATCTTTATTTTTATCCAAAGCTTTATTTATTGTTGATAAAGCTTTATCAATTTCTCCTTTATTGGCGTAAAAATCAGCTAAATGAGCCAATATATCAACATTATCTTCATTTTTATTTTTAGCATTAATAAGCATTTTTTCAATATCATCATATCTATGTAATGCTTGAAGTGCATCTTTTAGGGTAGGAAGAATCATCCAAGAATATTTAGGCATATTTTCAATAAAATATCCCCACATAGGAATTGCTTTTGCGAGTGTACTCTCTGCATCAAGTTTTAATTTTTTTACTTCATTATTGGTATCAAGACCAGATTTAATATCACTTTCTAATTGTAGAGCCTTATCATAAATCGAATTACTTTCTTGTGCATAAGAATTACCAATAAAAAAGAAACAAATTTTTAAATCTGAATAAAGATCTAGTGATTTTTCAAAAAAGTCTCTTGATTCATCAAATTTCTTATTTTTTAATAATACTCTTCCATTTTGTATTTTATATAATGCGAGCTTTTTATTATTTGAATATTTTTTTACTTTAAAATAAGTTTTTAAGTAATCAATAGCACCTTCCCAATCACCTTTAGCTTTCACCAAATCAATTATATTTTTTATTGCCCATTCATTGAGACTATCAATTTGAAGAATGTTTTTTGAATTATCTATCGCTTTGTCAATATCTTTGAGTTCATAGTAATCTTGTGAAATGTTTTTATAAAGTTCTATTTTATCATATTTGTTTAAGCCTTTTCGATGCATTAAATTTTTATGAATTTCAAGGGCCTTTTTGGGATTACCTCCATCTCTAACAACCTGACCCAAGTGCAGATATGCTTTAATATTATTGGAATCTTGTTTTATAATATTTTTAAAAATTTTATATGCTGACTTTCTCTTTCCAACAACGAGCATATCTAAACCTTCAGCATATAAATCTTTAAGAGAACTATTATTATCAGGTTTTTTTAAAAAATAAATTATGAGTGGAATACTACCTACAATTGTTATAATAAATAAATAAAGTATTATTTCCATTAAAGCTCATCACCAATATTTTCATCATCAATTAAATCCAAATCATCATCAAGACTTTTATTTCTTAAAAGATCCAGTTCATCATTAAGTTTACGCTGTGTAGATTTTAGAGAAATAATCTCTGCCTTTTGAGAAATTATTTGAATTAATGCAATTATGAATCCAATAAATACACCAATTGATAATGCAAATATAATTGCCTGCCAAGTAAGTAAGCCATCTTCGAAACCTAACGCATCAGTAAAATATGGAATTTTAATCATTACATGAGTTATTCCATCACTTAAAACATTAATTGAATGTAATTCTTGAATAAAGACTACCGCAATAATTAATGTTATAATAAATAAAATATATTTAATTAGCTTCATATATAGTTTCCTTATGATTTAAACTTTTACCAAAAAGTGTCACTCCTTTAGCATCAGTAATTAGAACAGGTACGACATCTTTAATTTTTTCGTTATTTTTTTTTATTACTGTCCATGTATTTCCATCTGTTCGACCAGACCAAAAATTTTTAGATTTTTTACTTTCTTTTTCAATAAGGACATATTCAATCGAACCAATTTTCTTTTTATTCTGTAATAGTGTTATTTCAGATTGAGTTTTTATTAGTCTTTCTAATCTTTCCTGCTTAGACTCTTCATCAATTTGATTTTCATACTCTGCAGCTTTAGTTCCAGGTCTAGAAGAATACTTAAACATGTAAGCAGAATTAAATTTATTAATCTTTACCATTTCAATTGTCTCTAAAAAATCGTCTTCTGTTTCTCCTGGAAAGCCAACTATTATATCAGTTGAAATCGAACAATTTGGTAAATAATACCTGATTTTTTTTACTAAATTAATGAATTCCTCACGATTATAAGTTCTATTCATTCTTTTTAAAACTGTACTTGAACCAGCTTGCAATGGTAAATGAATATAGTTACAAATATTTTGATATTTTGACATAACATTTAATAATTTATCATCAAAGTCTCTAGGATGAGGTGAAGTATATCTAATTCTTTTAATACCTTCAATTTTAGCAACCTGTTCCAATAAATCAGAAAAATCTCCATTAGGTGTAGTATATGAATTTACATTTTGTCCAAGAAGCGTAATTTCAACAAACCCATTTTTTACTGCTTTTTTAGCTTCCGTAACTATTGAATCAACAGGTCTACTTCGCTCTCTGCCTCTCGTAAATGGGACAATACAAAAAGTACAAAATTTATCACATCCTCTCATAATAGATATCCATGCATTAACACCATCTTTTCTTGAAGGAAATAAATCATCATAAATTTCAAATTTTGATAATTTTGTATCAACTAGATGATCCATTGAATGAACTCTATTTTGGATAATTTCAGGAATTCTTCTGTAGGAATCTGGACCAAGTATAACATCAACGTAAGGCTTGTTTAATAATAAATCATCCTTTAAATTTTGGGCCATACATCCTAAAACACCTATTAATAAATCTGGATTTCTTTTTTTAAGATACTCTAAACTATTTAATCTATTATGTACAGTTTCTTGAGCTTTTTCCCTTATTGCGCAGGTATTTAAAAAAATCAAGCTTGCAGATTCAATATCTTTAGTAGCTTTATATCCTGTTTTTTCAAGCTGAGTAGCAACAAGTTCTGAATCATAAACATTCATTTGGCAACCATAAGTTTCTATAAAATATGTTTTGTTACTCATTAAAGTATCTTTAGTATTCTGATCATTATTTGCGATATATGTATTATTCATTTTTTTATATAAAATCAAAAATAATTAACTAATTTAAATATAAAAAGGATTTAGTGTAATTATCTAATAATTAAGATGATGTTTATGTATTAATATCAAAATAAAATTTATTTGGATTAACATGTTTTTTATTATATAAAACTTCATAGTGAAGATGAGGTGCAGTAGACCTACCAGTATTTCCAAGATTACCTATCTTATCTCCTCTATTAACTTTATCTCCTTTTTTTACAAGCCTTTTTGATAAATGAGCATAAACGGTTGTAAATCCATTACCATGATCAATTTCAATATAATTACCAAATGAACCATATCTTTTTGATGCTTTAACTGTTCCGTTTGCTGTTGCTATTACAGGAACACCAATCTTACATGAGAAATCATCGCCATCATGAAATCTTCTTTTTTTTGTAAATGGATCTCTTCTATAACCATACCTTGAAGACAAACTTTTCTTGCCTTCCAAAACTGGATAAATTGCTGGATAATGAAGAAAATAATCTAGTTCATTATTAACTTTTTGTTCAATCTCATTATAGCTTAAAATTTCCAAATTTATACTTCTTTCAACAAAATCAATATGCTTTTTAATTAAGTTTAAATCAAATTCAGATGGGAGTAGATAATTTAAATCATTCAAGTTTTTAATTGAGTCATTTCCTCCACCTACACCAAGTTTTCTTATATCATCATCAATTGAGGGTAATTTTAATAATTCTCTTAAATTTTCATCTCTCTTTTTAATCGAAATAATATTATCTAAAAGTAGCTTAATTTCTTCATCCTGCTCTTTAATTTTTTGTTCGAGGATTGAATTATTTTGTTTATGCTTACGAACCTCAGACAGGGCTAAAATATTACCAATTTCTGTAGAGTAAAAAGCAGTAAACATCATAGTAATAAAGATTAAAATAAATGAACAAGAAAATATAAAAATTTTATTAATATTTAACTCAGTCATATCAATGTTATTGTTCTTAAGTACAATAACTTTATATTTTCTTAATTTACTTAACACTTTTTCTAATTTTTTCTATATATTTCTTTTTTTTTGATATCGATTTATTAATATGAAAAAACTCGTCTTTATATGAAAAGTCTATGACATTTTCGTCAATGAAACTTTTAGAAATAAATTTACCTAATTCAAAATATTTTATTATTAAATCTATTCTCGCTTTTAGTATGAAAAATCTAACAAAAATTAATTTAATAAAATATTTTCTATTCCTATCAAATCTTTGATAAAGATGATTTATTTTTTTGGGTAAGTTGTTAAAATCAACTTTACTAATATAGCTATCGATAATATCTGACATAACTACAAATTCAATTGTCTAATTTCAATTAATTCATCTACCTCTAATAAATTTGAAATAGTTTCATTAGAAATTTCATTATCCACTTTAATAATAGAATAAGCAAAATTCTTTTCTGCTACTTTACTTAGTAAGTAACCAGAGATATTGACTTTTTCTAAACCTAATATTGTACCTACTTTACCTATCACACCTGGAACATCCTTATTTTTTACAAATAACATTCTACCTTTAGGCTTTAAATCTACTTCAAAACCCATAATTTCAGTTATTCTAAAAAATTCTTTTCCGAAAACACTTCCTGAAACTTGAAATACTTCATTATCTGAGTAAACTACCGATTTTATTTTATTAGTAAAAGGAGTTTTATCGCTAGAAAAACTATTTGAAATAACTATTCCTCTTTCATCAGCAACTGAATTTGCATTTAAGAGATTAATTCTATTATCTGTGATATTTGATAAAAAACCTTTTAGGAATGATAATGATATCGACTTACTATCTTCAGCTTTTCCATAACATATTATTTCTATTTTTTTAATTGAACCATTTATTAATTGAGATTGCATTGAACCCATTAACTCTGAGAGTTCATAATAAGAAGATAATTTACTCAATAAAGTAAGATCTGAAATAGGTATATTTAAAGCGTTAGTCAACTTATTATATTTAAAAAATTCAATAATTTGATTACAGATTGAATGAGTCACTCCTTTTTTTGCCTCAACAGTTGAAGCTCCTAAATGAGGAGTAAGCAAAATATTTTTTGCCTGTAAAATTTGATTATTTTCATCAATGGGCTCATTTTCAAACACATCAATTGCTGCACCACCTATTTCACCTTCATTTAAAGCTTTGACTAAATCAACTTCATTTATAATACCTCCTCTAGCTACATTAATGATACGAGAAGTTTTTTTCATTTTCTTAAATATATCATAATCAACTAAATTTCTTGTATTATCATTGATTGGTAAATGCAATGTAATAAAATCGCTTTTTTCAATTAAGTATTCGAATTCAACAATTTCAATCTCTTTATCTTTAAAATTATCCTTATTAACATAAGGATCATATCCAAGAATTTTCATATTATAGGATAAGGCTCTTTTAATAACTTCCATTCCAATTTTACCTAAACCAACTACACCAAGTTTTTTGTTTTGTAATTCGTTTCCAACCAAAGAATTTCTATTCCATTGTCCTTTCATTAAACCGGCATGACCTAAGTAAACATTCCTTGATAGGGACATCAATAAAGCCATAGTATGTTCAGCTGCAGATATTGTATTACCATCAGGTACATTCATTACGACAACACCTCTAGATGTAGCAAAATCAATATTTATATTATCAGTACCTACACCAGCTCTACCAATAATCTGAAGATTATTTGCATTCTCTAAAAGTTCTTTTGTTACTTTAGTACCACTTCTAATTAGCCATCCATCAATATCACTGACTAAAATAGAGAGTTCATCTAAGGATGGATTTGGCTTATAAACAACATCAAAATTTTCATTTCTGAGCAGTTCTAATCCTTGTTCTGATAATGGATCAGTTATTAAAATTTTTATTTTCATATTAAATTTTCAAAAATATTTAAATATTCTTTTAAATCATCTAAATATATATTTCCCATATGGGGTATTCTAAATGTTTTATATCTAAATTTTCCATAGCCTCGATCCATTCTATAACCATTATCTAACAATCTTTGACTAATTTTTTCAATATCCCATTCCTGAACATTTCTTACACATGTTAAGGTACATGAAATTGCATCATTTTTAGTAAATAAGTTTTGGTTATGAGTATTAACCCAATCTCTTACATATTTTGACATTTCTATATGTCTTTTCCATCTGTTTTCTAGACCTTCTTGGTCAATAAGCTCAAGAACTTTTTTCATTCCATACATATGGGGTATTGAAGGTGTTGATGGAGTTTGATTTTTCAAAAAATATTTTTCGTATGTTAGGATATCTAAAAAATATCCTTTATTTTTCATTTTTTCTGATTTTTTTATTAATCTATCAGATACAGCACAAATGGAAAAACCAGCGGGTAAACCCCATGCTTTTTGTGTAGAAGAAAGAATAAAATCTATACCTAATTTATCAACTTCAATTTTCGCTCCAGCCATTGAACTAACTGAATCAACTAACCATATTATATCAGAATATTTACTTCTTAATAAACTAGACATTTCACCTAAATTACTCATTGCTCCTGTTGATGTTTCATTATGCACCATCGCGAAAACATCGTATTTACCAGATGATAACTCTTTATCAACTAGATCAATATCAATACCATTACCCCACTCAAAATTTAATCTTTTTGTTTCAATACCTAATTGTTCAGAGGAGAGAGCCCATTTAGAGCTAAAGGCACCATTTACAGCATGTAAAACACCTTTTTGAACACTGTTTTTTGTTCCCATTTCCCATAATCCTGTAGCAGCATGAGAAACTAAATAAATATGATTTTTTGTATATAAAAGTTTTTGAACACCTTTAACAATACAGTCAATGATTTGAGAAATTTCAGGAGTCCTATGACCAATTTGAGGATTAGAAAATTCTTCTAAAAGTTCATCAGATACATGAGTAGGTCCTGGAATAAATAATTTAGCAAACTTCAATAATGTAATTCCTTTACAATAATAATTTAATAGAGTGATAATTTAAAAAAATTATTCAGGTAAAAAAATATTATAATCATATGTTTTAAATTAGATTTTAAATAATTTATTATGCTATGAATTTAAAAATTAATGAAATTTACTTTAGCGTTCAAGGTGAATCATCCTTCAGTGGACTTCCATGTATTTTTATTAGATTAACTTATTGTAATTTGAGATGTACATATTGTGACTCTGAATATTCATTCTATGATGGGGAAAAAATGAAAATTGATGAGATATTAAAAGAAATTAAAAAATATTCATGTAATTTAGTAGAAGTTACTGGAGGTGAACCTCTTCTTCAAAAGAATTGTGTAAACCTATTAAATGAACTTATCAAAAATAATTATGATGTTTTACTAGAAACAAGTGGTTCTCTTTCAATATCAGATGTCCCTAATAAAGTAATAAATATAATAGATTTTAAATGTCCATCAAGTAAAATGGATAGTAAAAATATGTGGGACAATATTAATTATTTGAAAAAAAATGATGAGATAAAATTCGTTGTAGGAGACAGAATTGATTATGAATGGACAAAACAAAAAATAGAAGAATATAAACTTAATCAGATATGTAACATATTGATATCACCTGTTTACGGAGAGATTGAACCTAAAGAAATTGTCAAATGGATACTTGAAGATAATTTAAAAGTTAGATTCCAAATCCAAATGCATAAAGAAATTTGGCCAGCTGATAAAAAAGGTGTCTAACGTAAAATTAGATTGACCAATAAAACTATATCTTGAATATTTAATAATCCATCCTGATTCAAATCAGCTTCACAAGAAAATAAGTTCCACTGATCAGATGGGCCAAGCACCACATTGACCATGAGTACAATATCCTGTATATTAATACTATTATCCTGATTTAAATCTCCAATGGAGCAACCATTATCTATTAAAACCTGTATAGTAAAATCATCTAATGCTGCTTCAACAAGTGAGCCACCTGATCCATTATCATTTTCATAAAAAATATCCTCTGCAATGAACCTAAACTTTACTGATTCTAAATTCTCAATATAGTCATTAATATAAAACTGTTTTTGAACCCAGAAATTATTTGATGAAGAAGTACTCTCTAGATTTATCCAACTATTTCCAGAATCTGGACTTATATCAACTTTCCATAAATCGTTTCCCGGATTATTACCTTGATTATTAGTATACCAATTCCAATATGATACAATTGCTCCTGTATAATCTGACAAATCATAAACAGGTGAAAATAAAGTTGTCTTACCACCATCAACATCCGATTGTCCTGGTGAATTAGGATTATTACTATTTTCAGTCAAAAAACAGCTTAAACCATTGCTAGAGTGATCTTCACTTGGTTGAACAATATTTCCAAAATCATCATATGTAGGGTTGGGCGAGCTTAATTCCCAAACTCCAGCTGATGCACTATCATCAATATCTCCAACAGTCCACTCATTAGCTAAATTAAAGGGTTCTTCAATAAATAATTCTGTTTGACCAATTATAATTTGAATTGATTCAGAATATATGAAACCATCACTATCATAGGCATTAACAGTAATATTCTCAATTGAGGCCTGTGAATTTATTGGTGAAAAATAAGTTATATCTCCAAGATTTAAAAGTTCTCTAGAATTTAATCTAGAAATATTTATTTCTTCTAATTCAAAATTTATATTTGAAGAACTTACTATAGATACAATAACATCACCGTTAGAGTCACCCATACCTTGATTAAATATTGATATATTAAGAGGATATACATTACCTTGCTCAAATGGACCATTGATTGTTGATATTTCTAATTCATACTTAGAACCAGCTATGACTCCTAAAAACTGATTAGGATATAAATTTTCTTCAGCAAGAGGTATAATTCTTTCAGTTGCAGGCCAAAAACCATCATTAAAACTACCAATTTCTGGGGTATAAGCCAATATACCCTCAGATCCATACATCCAATCACATGCTTCACCATTAACAGGGTACAATAGTTCTGGACCTGAACCTAAAGCATATCCATTAAACTGCACCATATCTTCTCCATATTCTATGAGTAAATCTAAATCATTTTGTGGAATTGGATTATCATATGCATAACCCAAAGGATATATAAGTAAATTACTATAACTATGATAATTTAAAGCGATTGGAAAATTTTTAGATTCAACAAAATTTTTAACAGCTTGAGTTTCATTTTCTGAAAAAGGAAAACTACCTCTGTATGTTTCGCTGCAGCCATCTGGGCTAGAGCCCTCATTATCATAACCCCACATATAACTATAATTTCTATTTAGATCTATGCCATCTACACCGCCTTCACAAGTTTCGATCATATTTTTTCTTTGCATTCCACCTCCATCTGGTGCAATAGTTTGATTGTAAACTAAACCATCAGGATTAATCGCAGGGATGAACCAAAGTTCTCTATTATTAATCAAATGTTGTGCTAAACTATCTGATGAATAATTATCTAAAAGCCAATCCATAAAATAAAAAAGATTCATATAACTCATTGGTTCCCTAGAATGATGTAATCCAGTATATAAAACTTCAGGTTCATTTTCATCTGTTTCAACATTATCGCTTAATTTGATTGCCCATATATCTCTTCCTTCAGCTGAACTACCTATTGAGATAAGTTTAACTAAATCAGGATAATCATTCGCTAAACTAATTAATCTATCAACTAGCTCTTGATGGGTATAATATCCACCCATTGTACCCAATTCAAAATCTCTACTTACAAAATTATTATGAAGTCTCGATTGATAAAAAAGTTCAACATCCTCATGAATAATATCATAATTGATATTATTAAGATTTAATTTTTCTGAATCTTTTTCATTAATGACAAATTGTAAATAATTACTATGTGAGTGAAAATGATCGAAATCTAAATTTAATGATTTTAGAAAAGCGATTGACGTATTGTAAACTCTAATTTCTTTATATAAATCTTTAGAAAAAGAGAAAGTAAATAATATTAAAAAAAGTATTTTATACATTTTATTTAACCAATAATTAAATTGACAATTTGAATCACATCTAAAATATTCATTACATCATCATTGTTAATATCTGCAATCAAAATTTGATTAGATGTCAAATTATTTAAACCTAGAACATGATTAACAACGGATACTACATCTAGGACATTAATTGAATCATCCATATTTACATCACCAGGAGAAAATTGCATGAAATCTAAATCAGGAATACCTTTCACCCTACAATGAAGTGCATCTGTAGCTTGCCAAGACCCAGTAAATGGTTCAATTATATAGTCAGGTAAAGCCTGTTCATAAACTTCAATAGCTGGTCCATCCCAAGAACTATTCATTACTGGCACATAAACTTTATTATTAAGAATAAGTGAATTAGTATAAGGCTGGTCATTTGGTGTGTATACTCTGTATATTTGCCAAGGAGTGCCTTCAGAGGTTAAAACTGATGAAAAATAATCAACAACATCTTCAATCATTTCGTATTGACTATGATTTGAAGGGACTTCTCTAATTAACATTTTTGTTGGTGATAAGAATTTTCCCCAACAATCAATATGATCAATATATTCACCATTAGGATCTGCAACTACATGATAAGTATTAACTCCATAATATTCATCTAAAATATCATCAACATAATTACATGAATTTAGAGGAATACTATATTGATCGTTGGTATTGCATTCAGGATTTTCAGTATAGGCAATATGAGTCGATGCCGATATCCCAAATCCATCTGTCATATAGTTACCACCAGTACTGACAAAATCTGCAGAAAAATACGGTACATTTAAATGTTGTGAAACTTTATATGGAGCTTGATTGTCATTTGGCCTTGGTCTATTATAAGAAAAGTCTACAATACCTATTTCTCCATTACCATCAACAATCCACCATGGTCCATAATCTCTTGTCCAATATGAATCTGTAGAACCTAAAATAAACTCAACATTTTCCATATTTACACCAGCACTATTCATTGTATTATAAGCCGAACTCTGTGAATTACTAGCTACTAAACAGTATATAATCTCATCTTCAGACATTGAAGAGATTAAGGAGGTTGAAATACCAAAGGGATATCGAATGAGAACTCCTTGCATAGGTTCATACTCCGCGATACTTCTTACTGGCCCAATTGGAGGTACTGTTCTATACATCGTTTCATAAATGAGATGTTTTCTTTCTAATTCATCCTTGGTAAAGCCTTTTGGGAGTTCAGACTGCTCGGAAAATAAAAATGTAAATAATATAGTTAAGTAAAATAGTTTCATTTTTTATTTATGTTTTTAATTATAAAATATAATTTTTTTCTGTTAAAGAACTATGATAAAATTCTGTAACAGATTGTACTGTTTTAGAATAATACTTCAAAACTAATACATTCAAGTAGATTTTCTATATTTGAATAATCCCAAACTGTATCACAGTCTAGATTACATTTTTGGTAATCTGTAAGTTGATTTAGTTCGTTACAACTATCTTCGAATTGTCCTAGTCGAAAATAAATCTGTGATAGATAAAGTTTAACATTAATAATATTTAAATTTATCGTTTCTCCATTACTTCCAGGAGGTTTTCCATTCATAAAATCATATTCAGGATTATCATTTATAAACAAGTTTAATTCACTTAACAAATCAACTATATTTTGAGAACTTTCAGAATCTGTAAAATATTCTTCAATCTGAGTATACAGTAGGCCTATCTTTCTATCAGCCATAAAACAATCTGAGCAACAATGATCATAGTAACAACCTGTATTATACTCAATAATTGCTTCATTTTCGTTATCTATATAATTAAATTGCTCCATTGCACTTTCTCTGTAAAATAATAAGGAATCTTGATTTTCAGTTCCAATAAATGTATTTGATTTAAATAAATATAACCAACCCAACGTTGAATAGGCAGAATTAAAATAAGGTTCATCTTCAGTTTCTGTTATTGATGATATAATATAATTAATAGCTAAATCATAATCATCTTCAAAAAAAGACTCCCAAGCAAAAGCTAATCCATCATGATAAGAATAAATACCTATTTCTTCATCTAAACCGAACCAACTAGGATTACATGATAGAACGAATAATAAATATATACATATAATTTTTTTCATTTTATTAATGTAACTGGCTTAATAGATGACAAGTTGTTATTTGTTATCTCAATAAAATATGTACCTGAAGGCATCTTAAATCCTTTGGAATTTTCACCATTCCACTTCGCTATATGCTCTCCAATTGTTTTGAAACCATAATCTATTGAATTGACTTTTTGTCCAAGTATATTATAAATATTCATTTTAATAAAAGAATCTTCATTAACCTCATAGTTTATCGTAACTATTGGATTGAAAGGATTAGGATAACATAATTTAATTCCAAAATTTTCAGGATAAATAATATTTGGATTATCATGCACATTATATGATAAAATATATCCTCCTAATTGCTCAATTTGTGCTGAAACATTAGTTTCATCTACAAAAGTTATTAATTCTTTAAATGTATCACCATCAAAATGATTTACTTTGATAAAATTTGGATTATATAATTCACCATATTGACTAAAATCAAAATGAATTAAAGAATTAGATTTCATTTCATTATTAGAAGTAATATTAATAAAAGTATCCATTATAAAATGATTATTTCTAATATTTTCTTGATCTAAATTTGTGTTATACATAAGAATTCTAGAATTACCATCAAAAGATCCAGGCTCTAACTGCAATTGAATATTTCCAGATGGTGAATCAACTTGATTTGTATTATCATTTAAAGGCTGATAATTTAAATTTGTTATGTTAAGATATGTATTATCATATTTATCAACAGTGAAAACGAATATATCACTTACTCCAAATTCATTGAAAGAACCAACTGATTTTAAAATATCACTTTCACCTAAATACTCCAAATTAAATACTTGATCAAGTGGTTGAGTAGACGAATTGTAATTAAGATATGAGCTAAATAAATAATTATAATCTCCTTGTTTCAACTCGTCATCAGGAATAAAATACATATCAAAATGATCTAAATAAATATCTAAGGGATTTAGAATAAAATGATACTCACCTTTTGAATATTGTATATCTAATGTAAATTGTTCGGACTCTGCCATTATGATAACTTCAGATTTTTCATACTCTTCACATAAACTAGTTTCTAAATTCCATATTTCATTATAATCTGTACAGTCATTCTGTTTTTTATCATTATTAATCATATTATAATTTTGTGAAACAATTCTCCAAGTATATTTTTCACCATTAATTTTATTAAGATATGAGGTTACAAGACTATCTTTTGCAGGTAAATAGTAATCATTAATATTTTTGTTATATAATGGATACGCTAAATTTGGATCAATACTTGCTAAAACATATGCGTATGGACCATTAAATACTGAATCGTTAATTTGATCTTTAATTACATAGACATCATTCCCATCTAAAAACTCTAATCGGTAAAACAAATCAAGTGGATATTGATTGAGTGAAGAGTCACAATCTGGATCAAAATCTGAAATAAATTTTTGCCTTTCCCAAATGAAATAATATGAAGGTACATGACTATTTATATTATCAAGATAAATATATAAACTATCTAAATTGGGTTCATTAGGAATAGGATTTGAATTAGTTAATACAGAATCTTGATAAAATTTTGTTTGATCAAAATATATTTGACTATCAATACTTGGACCATCTAATAACTTAAGATCAATTTCCTTGCTGTAATTAGCTAAATTATCATTTAGCATTATATTTGAAAGAGGAAAGTCATTGACTTGTTTAATTTCTATGTTGACATCAACTGTATCTTTTAAGTTATCACTATCATTAATAATAAATCTTTGAACGAAATGACCACTAAAATTTTCATTGCAATCTAAATCACATACAACATATGTGTTATCATTTTTTAAACTATCAATATTGCAAATTGTAATTGGACACGCGGTACTCAAATCAATATTTTGATTCATTTTAATACTATTATTTTTATATTCATCAAGTGACTCACCATAATACATTCCCATAGGTTCACTAAAAATAAATAAAGAGTCTGGATCATTCAATGAATCTGGATCACTTATTTCAAACTTAAACTTTACATCATCAAAAGTTTCTACCTCATTAAAAGAAACCATATTATTGGATATATTAGTGGTAATATTATTTATTGTCAATGAATGTGATTTAATTTTGGGATTGTCATCAATATTTTTCACCTCAAGTTGAATTGTATCTCTGACACTAAATCTATCATTATACCCATCATCAACTATTAATTCAATTTGAGTAAATCCGTAAAAATTTTCACTAGCAGTTATTGTGAAATTTGTACTATAAGTACCATCAAGATTTTCTAAAAAATTATCATCAATTTCGCAATAAGTATCATTTGTTAAACTTGAACATGAAAAAGTTAATTGGTCATCAACGTCAGGATCAGAAGCATTAACTGTAAACGAAGTAGAATCTTCTTCATTCATTTCTAAAGGCACTAAATCAATAAACTTAGGAGGATCATAAACTTGCTCAACGATAACCATAACTTTTTGATAATCAACTCCCTTCCATCCATCATCAACAGAAATATTCACAAATTCAGTTCCATTAAAATGTTTGGCTGCATAGAAGGTTATGTTTTCTCCATCTACATCACAAAAAATATTCGGTGAAAAATTCTCAATATTAATTTGTTGACACAAAAAAGTTAATTCATCTTGATCTTCATCTGTTGCACTTACTGATATTGGATTTGAAATTGTATCTTCTTTAAAATAAATAGGTCCATTAATAGTTGCTAGAACGGGAATATCATTAATTGGTCTAACAACTATATTAATAATACCTTCTATTGAATCTCCATATCCATCATTTGATTTGAATGAGCAAGTATCAAAACCATCATCATGTCCAATTGGGAAACCTGGATTCGGAATATACTTTACTAAGCCATCACCAATAAAACTACATGAACCGTTTTCACCTTTTAGAAGTAAATCGTATGTTAATAAATCATTTTCAACATCAAATACATAATCTTTTAAATCGATAATTAATTCATTATCTTCAATAGTTTCTTCATTAATCTTACTTATTATTGGGACATCATTAATACGCTCAATTTCAAAATTAATATTTGAAATATTTGATTCAAGCTCACCATCAAAAACAATATAACTACAACTATCTGTACCATTTTTATCATTTGATAAAGGATAATTCTCATTTGGAGAATAGATTAGATCTCCCGTTGATTCATTAAGTATACACTCTCCATTTATTGCCTGTTCTATGATTGAATAAGTTAAATTATCATTTTCTACGTCATTTGAAAAATTAGATAAATTCAATGATAAAGGAATATCCTCACTGGTAGTTGTATCTATACTTGATGTAATTGGTGCATCATTTACTGGGATAACAAAAATATTTACAATTTGAGAATCTTCCAATCTTAAATCATTTAAATCATCTTTGACCTTGACTAAAACACTATCTTTTCCATTATAATTTTCAGAAGCAGTAAATTCTATATTAGTTATATATGTACTATCGGGTAATTCTTGGTAACTACTTAATTCGCATGAAATATTTTCAGAATTTTCACATAAAAATTCATGTGGTACAATTGGGTCTGGATCAGATGCAGAAACTTGAATAATGATAGATTCATCCTCATTAAATTTAACATTACTAATTTGAGCTAGAACTGGAGGATCATTTTGAAATTCAACTGTGACTGAAACTTCTTGAAAATCTGTTCCATGCTGTTCCAAGGTATTACCATAATCATCAAATACTTCAATAAGAATTGTTTCTGTTCCAAAGTAATCATCAGATGCAGACAGAGTTAGAATATTACCATTAATTTCACAACTAATATTTTCACTTGGTAAACAATTAAAAGTAAGTATATCACTTTGATCAACATCACTTGCATCTAAATTATAATCTAATATTTGGTCTTCGATGAAAGTTAATGGTGGTATATCTGAAAGAATAGGATCATCATTTACTGGAATTACTTCAATACTTATTAGTGATTCATTTGACTCGTAAACGACATCACTAATTTTAAAAGAACATAAATCATCATTTGGTTCAGTAAG
>CETL01090734.1_pt1 | contig 114849 bp, 99 predicted proteins | sample 356371 | NCBI WGS metagenome assembly CETL01 (sample SAMEA2622518, study PRJEB7988) | marine metagenome | biome: marine biome (ENVO:00000447); feature: surface water layer (ENVO:00002042); material: "saline water (ENVO:00002010), including plankton (ENVO:xxxxxxxx)" | depth 5 m | reverse complement strand
GTATAGAGCCAATATTGTACAATACACCCGCTTAGACCATAGAGGCCTAATAGGACAAGAAGTCTAATTGTTGAGAACTCGTCATTTGATAGAAATCCGGAACTCTTTTAACGAAATTTTCCAGAGAACTCATTTTATGCAAAATTATCCTCTACATATATCTCACCATTTCTTGACAGTCGCCATTTCCCATCTTCAGCTTCTTCAAACCAAGCATTATTATTTTTAAAATTTGTGATCTGTTGTCTCAAATGTTTGGGTCTTTTATCCAGTTTTAGAGCTCTGTATGCATAATCAATGTTCCCATCTGAAAAGCTTTCAAATCCAAGGAAGTTACTTAAATAATAGGCAATCGTAAGAATTCTTTTGCCAGTGTTACTCCCAGGTTGTTTTTCATCAAATAATTGTTTTAATGTTTTCTTTTTACTGTGCGCATCAAACTTTTCTTGAATAATACTCTTTGCACTTGTCTTTGACTTTGTATTGGATTTTGGGGTTTTGACTGACTTTGTAGGTGCTTTTTTTGTAGCTGATTTTTGCGGTTTGGAACTTGAGCTGCTAGTTCTGGATATTACTTCTTTAGCTTTGTTGATACCTTTTTCTAGAATAGAATAATCTGTTTCATTTAGCTTACTGATGTAATCAGCTTTTACAACAGCTGTTATATAAGCAGACAGATTTTTCATTCGGACGGTCGTCTTTCGTTTAGTCTTTTCATAGATATCAATAACATCCTGCCTTGTAAAAGTCTTTTTACCTTGTTGAAGCATGTAAAATGCGTAAACGACAATCCACTCAGACTCACTATTTCCAAGATTCTTTAATGCGACTGTTTCCAATGATGGTAACTGATCCATTTGTGAGTTCTCCTTTTCAGAAATTACCTCTTCAACCTCTTGAATTTCAGCATCTTCCAAATCTATATTTGACTCTTTGTTGATGTCGGAATTACTTCCAGTTCCGCTAGTTAACTGCTTAGCAATCAATATTTTCCCCCATGAGTCCGTTATATCTTTTCCAACATGATCAGTAAATTCTGCCTCAAATGTTCGACCTTGAGCATCTTCCTTATAGATAATTTTGTTTTTCGCTGTTGATTCCGTTGAGGTGTTCAAATCTTCCACTTTAGCTCCACATGCTTCACAAAATTTGGCATTTAGACTTAATCGTTCTGAACAACTAGAACATTTTTGTCTAGTTCCACATTTACCACAAAATATGGCGTTTTCACTGAGGGTATTTTGACAGCTGCGGCAAGTTATTTTCATAGGTAGGTGAATTATAAATCCTATAAATCTAATTCATTAGTAGTTAACGCTTTAGGTAATTTAATAAAAATGAACTTTATCCAGCTTTATCTTAATCGCACACATTTGCCACTCTCCTTCCCTACTGACCAACATCTCTCAATGCAACATGTTGATTCCTCTTTCGAGAGTAGTGCCAAAAAAGTAGTCACAAACAGTCTTTGATTCCATGTTCATTTAAATCTCTTTAATACCACATTTTAATAAGTACTCATAGGTGCCATCATAGAATGAGGGCAATCGTGTATGGTCAGATTCGTTTCCCTTGGGAATAAAGATGATCATACCTTGTCGGGCCCTCGTAAGTAGTACCCGATAGGCATTCAACAAATACTTTTGCCTGCTTAGCTTATTGATATTTTGCCATTTGTCTCCTCTGAATGAATTCCCTTTCCAGGTATCATTGACAAATCTCAAATCACCATCCCAACAGACACAGGTCCAGTCTAACTCAAGGCCCTGGACATGAAATTCCGTTGCTACAGATTCCATATAATATGACGAGCGGACATCTCTTTTGTCATTTAAGAACCAATGGATTGGTTGTATTGGAGACTTAACATCGATTGCATAGGGCTTCAATCGTTCAGCCTGAGAGGACACAATCATCCCGTATCGTTCAGATCCCCTTGCCTGCTCTTTCAGCCAGTATTTGGCTTTCTGCAGATCTCTAGTCAGTAGCAAAGGATATCTATCTTCAAAATATTGATACTGATCTTTGGCTTGATCAGCCTCAAGGTCTAAGACACACTTTACGAAATCTGACAATCTTTCTGCTCGAAAAGATCTTAATGAAACAGATAGGTGAAGGCTTGTACTGAAATCTACTGACTTATGGGTTGAAAGCATTTCCAATGACTTCCCGGCTGCATATTCTTTATCGGTTAACCTATCAGAAATATAAATACTCCAATCTGGGTAAGATCGGTTCAAAGACTCAATCCATTCACTAATACCTGCTTCTCCGGTATTGATTTCCTGGCCACCCCCTACCAAGCAGACAATCACTGCCCAATCTTTATGTCTATCCAGGCAAGAAATCAGGAATTCGGGCTCTGAAAAATTAAAATCAGGCTTGTTCTTCTTGGACTTCATAAAGGCTTTCGTTTGTTCCAAGTTCCATGCCCGCTGAGCTTCATCAAAGATTGCTACATGGTCATATGGAGCCTGTGCATCCAATAAGTATTCATCTCGATAATGGTGAACATTTTGTATGAATGCTTTTACCTGACTCAACACCTGACCCTTTTTGATCTTTTTTCCCTTTTCTTTTTCCCGCTTGACACGATCTCTGGTTAGTGCCTCTCTAAGGATAGCTACCAAAGGCCCATTGCCGGAAAGAAACACACTACTGGCTTGAGTATCCTTTCTGGAATGCTGTGTGGCAATGTTTAGCCCCACCAGGGTCTTACCAGCTCCAGGAACACCAGTCACAAAACATATAGCCTTCTCATGATTAGATTTAGCATGTTCTATGATTTCTTCAATCTTTTTACTGGTCTCTCTCAAGTTTTTGGCCGAAGCGTCCGATCTCGATATCTCTTCAACCGAGTGATCATTGTATAAACTTTTTGCCGCTTCGATGATGGTTGGTGTTGGTGCATATCGCCCTTTGGACCAATTTTCTAGATGATTTGAAGGTTTATTGTCTTTCAGCATAAGCTGGATAAGCTCCGAAACCTGTTGTCCCGATATGTGCACAGGATAATAAACCTTGTCCTTATGAGGGGTCATCTGCAAGGCTATGACTTGATCTTCTGCTTCAGTGGAAACTGCAACCGGAGCGATAACCAGGTCATGCGATGACTCATGAAAGTTCTTTAGGTCGAGTGCATAATCAAATACCTGATCATAGTAGCTGCTTAAAAAGTCCTTCGCCCCTACCTTAAATTCTATAACAAAGAGAATACCATTGATGGATAGCACTACATCAATTCTTGATCCCATTCGGGGTACTGAAAACTCGAAATAGATGTTTCCAGCTTGTATTGAGGACAGAGAGTCTTTCAGCAGTTCGATCTCAACTTCCCAGGCTCGTTTTTGAGTTGTTTCATCTGCAAACCCACTATTCAGAACAATCTTACCAATGATCTCACTTGTTGATTCAGTGATAAAGTCTGCTATTCTGTTTTCATAGAAACATCTCATTTGGAAGGGCGATGATGATAAAGTCTATAAAACATATTATTATGTATTGAATACACCATCTGCAATATACCGGAATCCTCCGGTATTTGTCAAGCTCGGCACACAACTCAGCGTGGAAAGATACCAGTTAACTTAAAGTATAGCCACGGGCATTGATTTTACTTATAGAAAGAACCCATAACACTGCTGATATGACCTACACGCCCCGGCTATTGGTATGTTCCCCTCTTACTCCCACAACCATGCCTCATAGTCCTCTTGAATCTGATTCATCTGCTTACCCAAAACATCAGTTATCAGTAATGGATCATATTCCAATGGATCCTGCAGTCGGTAGGATTCGAACATTTTTGATAACTCACCTTGCTCCTGTAGGTAAAGTGCAAAACTTCGGGCCAGGGAAGCTTTGATCAGGGAGTTATCCATCCGATCATCATAGGAAAAGAATTTTTCCCAGCCCATTTTCATCATCCGTTCCAGGCTGGGATTGAAATTGCCTCTGATTTGACCCAGTGCCGCTTCTCTCCATGCCCTATTTCCCAGAATCTGTCCATCTGCCTGTATAGTACTCACTTCATACAACGCCGGTACACCCTCCGAGATCCATGGAGGCAGGAACGGGGTGTTCTGGTTGATCAGGATATGCAGCAATTCGTGTTTAAGTGTGCCCCCATTTAGACCCGGATCATAGGCCACCATGCTGTAGTCACGCATTTCGGAATAGCCAATCAGAGAATAGCTAATTTCGAGACCGTGTATTTTTTCTCCAAGTGAGATAAATCCATCCCTATCAGTGGAAATGTAAACGGTAATTGGATGTTCAGGCATTGGAAACTCATAGAAATTCACAAAGAAATGACACGCGGCTTCCAGGGTTTCGGCCACACGCCTGGCTCCGGTAGCATAATTAGCGCCCTCTACGAATACCATAAAATTTTGCGTCGAGGCGATGCTGTAGGAGTCCAATTGTGCAGCACCGGCCAACCGAATGGTATCTTTCTGCGCTGCTGCTTGCAAGCGTGACGTATATTCAGCAGAGTCGATCTTACGTGCTACACGGGTTTGATCAAATTCAGAGCTCATTCCAAAGAACTCCTTACCGCTTACGATAGCCGGTGTGGCAATCGTGAGTGATGCCAGGGCGCCGTAGTTATTGGTCTGTGCCAGGGTGTGTGGTGATCCGCAATTGGCGATGGATGACTCAATATAGTTCTTCAGATCCTGCGATGTGATCCAGTAGGCGCGCAACATCCAATTGAAGTAGGCACGTCCATCATTTGGCTGGTTATTTCCGCAGTAGCATATGGCTTTAAGCAGATCCAATTCAAAGACATCACTGCCGGCTGCAGGACGTCGGCTGTTGATTTCTGCCAGGGCGACGTCGTATTTTTTATTCACCCATATCTGGGATTTAATATCATCCAGCCAGTCCTGACCATTGACAGTACCGGACAGAAAGGCTAAAAAGATGATTGCACAATAGCTCTTTTTCATGGTTTAGTTTTTTAGTTACCTGAGGGATCAGGAGGCGGTTCGGCTCCCTTCTTTAGTACGGGCTTATCCTGTTTAATCATGGTAGAATCATAAGGCTGAATAAAGCCAGTGGGAGACACTCCCAGACTATTCATATATACCGAGCTGTCCTGCACTTTGATCTCACGCTGATAAGCAAAGCTGAAGATCAGCAGCACTACTCCTAAAAAGGCCAGCAGTAGTCCGGGAGATGTGGAGCGGAACAGTATTCGACCAAAGAACTTGCTTTCTACGTCGATCTCTGACTCTTTGTCACTGATACGGCCCAGCACAAAGATGGCCCCGATAGTCACCATGATAATCCCGATAAAAAAGCTCAGGTATTGGATCCACATCCGTGAGATTAAAAGCACATGCGCCTGGTGATATCGCTGGTTGATGGCATAGATCTCAATCTCTGAAATCGTGAGCCATTTGATAGCCTCAAGATTCGGATCAGCTGCTACAAACTCCCTTACCGTAGGATCCATCGTAATATTCTCGTAGGTATAGATCCGCTGGCTGAGCCAGATCAGTTGGGCGCTGGAAATTACAATAAAAATCAGAGAAAGTACAATCAGCATGGTCTTGATGAAGGGGATCAGGTTTTCCTGGATCCGTTCATTGAACGTTCGTTTTTCTGCCATGTCTGAAGTTACAAATTCCCAACTAGTTATTCAATCATAATAGATCTGAAATTCAATACCCAATTATGGATAATTTTCAGATGACGGGAAAATATTAATTAAACCCAGAATTGTCATTAGGGTTTTGTTATGAAGGGCTAAAGTACAAGAAAATCAACGGTCCGCCGCTGCAGGTGCTTAGATGAGGAGGCATAGCCTAAGCTATGGTGACGAATCAACACAGTGATAAGTGGCTGATTTTGAAGTAATTTAGCACTGTAATAGAAAGTCTAATGACAATTCTGGGTTAAAAGTGATTGTATTGCACTATAACACCGCACACATGTGCCACCTGATAGCTATTGGGGCTCCTTCTCTCCTGGCCTATATCTCACTGGGGTACTCCTGCAGGCAGGGCTATATTAACCTCCCTACATTAATCAACTTCGCTAAAGCTCCATTGATCAAAGCATTTCGGCGGGCAGGCATAACCTACCTACGCTAAAGCTTCGGTAGCCAATGCACTGATAACATTATATAAAAAAACTATGGATTTGCATTTGCTCCGACGCTGAAGCTCTGGCGCAAGCGTCCTGGCCCGCGGTGCTTTCAGGTTCGAGCAAACTAATAAGGATATTATACAATCATATGACTCTTTCCTAGCTTTCGCTGCATGTATTTCCTACTTTTGCGCCTCGAAATACAAAGCCTATGATCACAGCAAGCAATGTATCGCTTAGATATGGAAAGCGTGTTTTATTTGATGACGTCAACATTAAGTTCACCCAGGGAAATTGTTATGGGGTGATTGGTGCGAATGGCGCAGGCAAGTCCACGTTTCTGAAGATTCTTTCCGGGGATATCGACCCTAATACCGGGTCTATTGCATTGGAATCTGGTAAGCGTATGGCCGTCTTGAAACAAAATCACCATGAGTATGATAATCTATCTGTGCTAAACACGGTGATGATGGGACATACTGACCTCTGGAAGGTGATGGAGGAAAAAGATGCCATTTATGCCAAAGCAGACTTTTCAGAGGCTGATGGTGTACGAGCTTCTGAGCTGGAGGCTAAGTTTGCAGAAATGGATGGGTGGAATGCAGAGTCTGATGCAGCATCCCTTTTAAGTGGATTGGGTATTAAGGAAGATGACCACCATAAGCTCGTGAAAGAACTGGATGGTGCGGAGAAAGTACGCGTGCTCCTGGCACAGGCTCTTTTTGGTAATCCGGACTTGCTCATTCTGGATGAGCCAACAAACGATCTCGACATCCAAACGATATCATGGTTAGAAGATTTTCTGCTGGATTTCAAAAACACAGTGATCGTTGTTTCTCACGACAGGCATTTTCTGGATACCGTTTGTACTCACATTGCGGATATCGATTTTAGTCAAATCAAACTGTTTACCGGAAACTATTCGTTTTGGTATGAGTCCAGCCAGCTGGCATTGCAGCAGCGCTCTTCGGCTAACAAAAAAGCAGAAGAAAAGAAAAAGGAATTACAGGAGTTTATCGCACGGTTTAGCGCAAATGCAGCTAAGTCTAAGCAGGCAACAAGTAGAAGAAAACTGCTTGATAAAATCAATGTAGAAGACATCCAGCCTTCGAGTAGAAAGTATCCGGCTATCATTTTCACCCAAAATAGAACGGCCGGAGATCAGATATTGGAAATTAAAGGATTATCGAAATCTCAATCTGAGGAAATACTTTTTTCTAACATTGATCTCTTTGTAAACAAAGGAGATAAAATAGCCGTGCTGGCAGAAGATGCCAATGCCATCACAGCGTTTTTCAAAATACTGAACGATGAGTCGGAAGCTGACGAAGGGTCTATAAAATTTGGACAAACCATTACCACTGCCTATTTGCCAAATGAAAACTCCGACTACTTCCGTACGGATCTCAATTTGATTGATTGGCTAAGGCAGTACGCAGAAGGTGAGGCAGATGATGTGTACATCCGTGGATTCCTGGGTAAAATGCTATTTTCAGGAGAAGAGACCTTCAAGAAAGCCAATGTACTCTCAGGAGGAGAAAAAGTACGATGCATGACGTCACGAATGATGCTCAAAGGTGCCAACCTGTTGATGCTGAATGAACCTACCAATCATCTGGATCTGGAGTCCATTACGGCGTTTAACAATGCATTGAAAGACTTTCCGGGCACGGTGCTCTTCGCTAGCCATGATCACGCTTTCACCCAAACAGTAGCGAATCGAATAATTGAGCTTACTCCTACGGGTCTTATCGACAAGCTGATGACTTTTGATGAGTACCTGGAATGGAAAGCGACAGCACTGGTGTAGCTAATTTGTATGTTGTAATCCCCCTTCAAACTAAGCTCGCCTCCCGACAAGTAAAGACCATTAATGATGAGAAGAAAAATCCCAGAATCAACGCTACCAAAACTCAATCGATCGCAAATGATTACTTCCGAAGGCTTACAAAAATTAAGGGAAGAACATGATCACTTGTGGCGTGTTGAACGGCCAGCCGTCACCGCGAAGGTTTCATGGGCGGCAAGTTTGGGAGATCGTTCAGAAAATGCAGATTACCATTACAACAAAAAACGTCTTCGGGAAATTGATAGTCGCCTTCGCTATTTGCGTAAGTGCATTGATGACTTTAAAGTGATTAACTACCACCCCCACCAGGAAGGCAAAGTGAACTTTGGTGCCTGGGTAGAAATTAAAAATGAAGACAAAGGTCTCCAAAAACGTTTTCGCATTGTTGGATACGAAGAGCTCATCGGTAATCAAGATTATATCTCTATGGACTCCCCAATGGCGAAAGCGCTTCTTGATAAATCCGTAGGTGATAAGGCCATAGTTAAAACTAAAATGGGTGATTTTGTATGGAAAATTCTTAAAATAGAGTATCAGAAATAGTCCTAAATAGATCTCAGGCTATCACACTATCATTTTTTAACTACTTTTTGACTGCTTCTAAGGACGAAATAGGCCTAGACTGGCTGTCCGCCCCTAAACTATTAATCCCGGCCATGAATCAAACCTACCTCCCGGCAGACAGGGCTATATTAATCTCCCTACACTATGTTTCGGCAGGCAGCGCAGACCATTATGCAACAGACAAGCTGTTATATAATCCGCATTATTTCGGTCCGCGTAGGATAAATATGCTTTAACGAATGACAAATATGAATTATTATCAATGTTGATATTTGGGGCTCACGGACATTACGTCAAATGACGTTCGTAATCCATACTTTGACTGAGTGTTCTTACAATAAATATTCCTGATTCAGATTCAAGGTAAAAAATCATATGAGATTTGTAGACAAATCGCTTTAGAGATGGATAGAATTCTGATGCATCTTTACCAATAGCAGAATTCTCTGCCAATGTTTGTAAAAGATTATGTAGACCATTCAAATACTCTTGCGCTTGATTTAATCCGAATTTCTCAATTCCATATTCATATATTTCTGAAATATCGATCTCACATGCTGTGGAAAGTTTATAAGCGCCCATCCGATTTCATTCTATCTTCTACCTTTTTCATAATATCAGGGATGGTGCTGTCACTTATTCCGCTTTCAAGACCTTTTGCAATAGCCGTTTTTAAAGTAGAAAATTTGGTGTTTTTGGCCTGATCTTGTCGAACAAGATGACGCAGATATTCACTATCATTTGTAAATTCTCCGGCTGTTATCTGGGCTTTAATCCATTTATCTTGCTGCTCAGTAAAAGTTATTGTTTTTCTAACGGTAGCCATAATTGAAGTATGTTTTTATAATCATACTATTGGTGTAAAAATAAGACTAAATGCTTACATTACCAAAGCAAAGAACAAGTATAAACCCTTATAAATGCCGTACACATTTATTCACCCTATTATCTGTTTTTTAATTGAGTTCATGAATCTTCGATTTGCCATTCCCTCTACCAAAACTACCTTCGCTAATCACTTGCGATAATTCTTCAGTGATCAAAGAGCTCCGGCAGTCAAGAGTGTCAAAAGAGTGGACTGGCCGTCCGCCCCTAAACTATTAATCCGCCTCTCGAACCACATGCCAGGCGCTAAAGCTATATTAACATAACGCAGGCTATTGTAGAAAAGACTGTGTTTTTCTCAGCTTATATTTACATACAAGATTCTCTACTCCTAATGATTGAGTTTTTAAACATAGACAATACTGCTTTCTCTATTTTAGGTTACGATCTAAGTTATATTGAACTCATTGGTACCTTATTTGGGCTTTTATCTGTTGTACTTGCAGCAAGGGCGAATATTCTAACATGGCCTACCGGAATAATTAATGAGGTAGCATTCTTCCTGTTATTTTATCAGGTTCAGCTCTATTCTGATATGTACCTCCAGGTTTATTTTTTTGGGGTGACAGTTTATGGATGGTATTACTGGAAAAATCAAACCGAGGAAAATAGTGTCGATACTTTATCCAAAAAATGGAGATTAAGAATCATTTTGATTCTAATTATCACAACAATATTGAGTGGTTTCTTTATAAGCAATATCCATTTGTACTTTCCAAGGATATTTTCACAACCAGCCGCATATCCATATTGGGATGCACTTACAACCGTGAGCAGTATTATTGCCACTATTCTGCTTTCCAGAAAGATCATAGAAACATGGATATTATGGATTCTTGTAGACCTGATATCTGTAATTCTATATCTTCTTAAAGGGATCAATTTAGTTGCGATAGAATATTTCATATTTCTCATTATATGCATCGCTGGCTTCATTTATTGGAAAAAGAAGCTATGACAAAAGGATTGGTTATTGGAAAGTTTCTACCTTTTCATAAGGGACATCAGGCACTCATCGAATTTGGAGCAAATCAATGCGATGAGCTGATTGTATTAGTATGTGCCAGTAATAAAGAGCATATATCAGGAACTGTTAGGGAAAATTGGATATCTGAAACCTTCAAAGACAGCTCTAAGATCAAGGTATTAGCTTTCCATTATGACGAATCCGACTTGCCAAATACTTCCAATTCATCAAAGGAGATTTCAAATGTCTGGGCTAAAGAATTTGCCAAATTACTTCCAGATGTTACAATACTATTCTCATCGGAGCCGTATGGGAATTATGTCTCTGAGTTTATGGGAATTGATCACATTATGTTTGATGAAAAGAGGACTAAAAATCCAATCTCAGGCTCAATTTTGAGAGAATCACCATATGAAAACTGGGCATATTTGCCTGACATTGTTAAACTTTATTTTCAAAAGAAAATCGTAATTCTAGGTACTGAGTCTGTCGGCAAAAGTACTCTTGCAGCTTACCTTACTAATCAATTCAGCTCAGTCCTGGTACATGAAATAGGAAGGGATATCATTCCTGACTCGAAGTGCTTTACTGAAGAACAACTTAAGCAGATAGCAGAGGCGCATGCTGTAAATATCAATGATGCGGTACAATCTTTATGCCCGCTGGTAATTATAGATACGGATATTCATATCACTCAGTCATATGCTAAACACACATTTGGATCTTACTTAGAGCTCTCGGGATGGATATATGATTATAATCAAGCCGACTTGTACCTATATTTAGTCAAAGAGGTTCCATTCATTCAGGATGGTTCACGGCTTGATGAAAATGAAAGAAACGAATTAGACAGATCTCATAGAGATACTTTGGCTTATTTTGGAATTGAGTTTGAGGAATTACCTGGCTCTTATGAGACACGAAACAGTATTGCTTATCAGTTGGTCAGTGAATTAGTAAATCGTTTCAAATGATGCACACATTCACCCTTTACATTCACTAAACCTATCTAAAGCTGTTACGTCGCAGACCTGCACTGACATCGGTGTCTTTTCCCTCTCCCCACAACAAACATCCAAATTGTACTTTTACAAGTTGATAACCAATCTAACAACACCAAAAAAGGCAAGACCTGAGAGGTCAGTGGCTTTTAGCTATGATGCTTGTGGTGGACAATTGAAAAGTGTGCGTTTTTGGCCCAAAAGGGCCTGTTTTCTTTAGCGAAATCATGAACGTGTTGATGAGCGCTGACGATGCTGTTGATGAGCGGTCACGAACACGTTCGTGAACGACCATGAACAAGCTTTGTCTTTGCCATGAATGTGTCGATCGGAAATGGAAGCCACATATAGGGCTTTTTCACCTCAATAGTTACTCGTTTTTAGCGGGATATACACAAAAGGATTTTTGGTATTATTCTAAGAAATAGCTATAAGGAGCACCTGTTCTATTTGACCAGTATCGGAGAATTTGATTTCGTTGATCAGCAGCAACCGTCGATTTTTACTCTTCTGTTAAGTGGAACTTTTATATGTTCTGGATCAAATATATAAATCTGGATGGTTCCTCACTCCACCAATTCCACCTCAAAAATCAACGTCGCGTTCGGTGGGATAACACCCCCTCCCGCACCTCTGGGACCATAACCCAGCTCAGAGGGTATCAAGATTCGGGCTTTTGTTCCCCGTTTCAATTGGGAAAATGCCTGATCCCATCCTTTGATCACCCTGCCTGTTCCTAATATGAATTCGATGGGTCTACCACGATCTACTGAACTGTCAAATTTGGTTCCATCCAGCAGGAAACCTGAGTAATGCACTTTGATGTTCTCACCCTTCTGCGGAACTGTACCTGTTCCATCCTGAAGTATTTTGATCCCTAATCCCTGATTATCCAGTGTAAAGCCAAGGGTCATCTTCGCTATGGCCCATTGTGCGGTAGCTGCCTGGATGAAAAGCAGGTCCTTCGGCTTGATCTTCAGCTTTTTATTGGTTGCAAGGTTCAGAAAATATTTCGTATTAGTCTCCTCAACGATCGGGATGCTTTTGGCCTTTTTCCCCGAAACCAACTGAAAAGTGGTTTCATCTTCACTGAAAGCTGCACAATATCCGACAAACAAGGAATCGGTATAACAATAATCAGCTGTTTCGGTCAGATTACAGGTATCACATTGCGCAATGGATGCTAGTGACAGTGTCATGCCGAAGACCAAAAAGAGGTATTTCATGTGTGTGTTTTTTTTATCGGTGTGCGAGCAAAACCTGCCAACTCACATTTTAATTTTATCCAATTCCGTTTTAGGTGCTTGAATGAGCAACGGGTACTTATTGACATCAAGCCATCGCATAATTTTAAGTAGATCAGCTTCTTTCATAGAAGTACATCCTAAAGTGGGTGAACCGGGAGCTCGTTCAACATGCAGAAAGATTGCACTGCCTTTCCCTTTAACGATGGGACTTTCATTGTGCTTCACCACGATCCCCAATGAATATAAATGGTCCTTTCGTTTCATGAGTTCATAAGAGTTCCATTTTGATTTGGGGTCATTGACTTCATTTGCTGGAATCGTTTGCCATGTATTATAATCTCCGGAATTGGCATCGTCAACAAAATAATCTCTGTCCGTTACCTGCTGATATGGCCAACTCAAGCCGGATGGTTGCTCATCATATCCAAAAGCTAAACCCAATTCAAATACCCCTGCAGGTGCACAACCATCACCCTCTTGTTTTTCCAGGGTCTCATTATTCCGGTGAAGTCCCCTTCCCCATCTCATGCCGTTTTTGCCAAAATTAACCTTGATGGCCGTGCTTACGGTATCCCACTGATTTCCCTTTTTCTCTAAGCGTAAAAGTGTACCTGTCGTGCCAGCCCACTCCTCTGCATACACCAAAATGACTTGCTTACATGCATCTGGTAGTTTAATAAGTGGCTGTGACTTAAGTACGAATGATGAGATGAGTACAAGCGCAAGGCTAAACATCACACCAATGAGTTTTTGTTTGCTACCTGCCAAATGAATTGTAGTACTCTTCATAATAATCTTCGTAATTGTACATCATATCAATGTTATGCACTTCTATGTCCGTTAAATTCTGTCTGATATCTGTTGACATCGGAATATACCAATCTAGCCCGTCAAATATTCTTCTGATTTTAAGATTCGTAAAACTGTATCCGTGTCTGGCATAGATCATGTTTCGATATAGCTCTATTTCTTCTGTCTTAAAGTTTTCCACCTGCATAGGCTCCAAATACTCCTCGGATGCCTCTGGAAATTCACCAAGAGATGGATCGTATCGGAAATTCCGCTTCTTGAGGCTATACGTTTTTGGTTGGACGGTGTTTTTGTAAGGAGCCCACTTACCATTTAATTCCTTTTTCGCCTCATCTATCGTGAACTCAAATTTACCGTCATATTGGTCGTCACCAGGCTCCAACATCACCACATCATACACCTGAGGGCTGGAGGATCTGATCGTTCCTGCAATCTTGCGATAATTACCGGCACATACGCTGTAGCCAAATATGGAATCATTCTCAATGTTTGAGATGGCTATGTTAATCTTGTTCTTTCCAAACATGCCTACCCAATAGCCATACAGCGGGTTCTTCGATTGATCGATATTCTTAATATCATTATCTACTAAATTTTGCTCTGCGGTTCGCTTGGGACCTATTAGTCGTGCATTCTTTTTGACATTAAGTAATACTTGTTTTACTTCAGTCTCTTCTTCGACTGGTGTGTCAGTCTTTACATTATTGCTATTCTCACTTTTATTTCCAGAACAGGAAAAAATAAGCATGGCGATAAGTACTGGCAGTAGCTGGGTTATTTTGCGCATAAGTCTGTAATTGAGTTATTTTGTATACAAGTCTATTGCTGTATTTCATCGTAAAATAGAAAAATATTTGACAACTGTATCACTAAAAAAATATGTTTATTATGCACTGCTTCTTGCGTTGGCATTTTTTCTGTTTTTGATGATTGAAATCACCATTCCATATTTTCAACTTCGGGATGATGTAGCCTTTTTAAGAATCAAGCAGGTAGTATTGGACAATCAGCTATGGAAACTGGCATTTTACACACATGTATTTAGTGCTTGCTTTTGCCTTTTAGCCGGATTCACCCAGTTTTCAAATCAACTGCGAACGCTTCATCCCCATGTACATCGATGGATGGGCTACCTCTATGTGATGGTTATTTTAGCGCTCTCGGGACCATCAGGTTTGATCATGTCTCTTTATGCCAATGGTGGTATTTGGTCGCAAATTGCTTTCACACTCCTAACAACTCTCTGGATCCTGTTCACTGCCAAAGGAGTAATTGAAATAAGAAAAGGCAATGTGCTTAACCATCAGAAATTTCTCTACCGTAGCTATGCGTTAACCTTGTCAGCTATCACTTTAAGACTATTGAAACTCGGCATAGCAGTTACCCTACAACCCCAACCTATGGACCTGTACCGATGGGTAGCGTGGTTAGGTTGGGTTCCGAATTTAATCCTGATAGAGCTTTATATCCGAACCAAAATGAAATCTTCTTTTAAATGAAATGGTTTTTCCTCACGATACTTGGGCTTCCTTTGCTTTTCTCTTGCCACCACAAGGCATCTAAAGAATCAACAACAAGCGATGAATTGGCCATTGATACTGTAACCCCGACAGAAGTGGTGGAAGAATCCCCGGATGCGCTCATTTCCGCTTTATCCGATACTTCCTTTTTGTTCTTAACGACGCTTTCAAATGATTTCGTTTATGACATGAAATATGCCACGACGGATAACTTCCTTAAAACCAGGGTGTATTCCTGCGATCAATGTTTGATCCGCAAAGAAGTAGCAGAAGGATTAATCAAAGCCAATGATTTGTTGATGCAACGAGGGTATAGAATCAAGCTCTTTGACTGTTATCGCCCCCTATCCATACAAAAGAAAATGTGGGAGGTGCTGCCTGATAGTAAATATGTAGCCAATCCTAAATACGGATCCGTACATAACCGCGGAGGAGCAGTCGATATTACCCTGGTTGATACGAATGGGGATGAGTTAGCTATGGGGACTTCTTTTGATCACTTCGGTGTAGAGGCACATCATTCCTATACTAACCTACCTGACAGTGTAATCACGAATAGAAGATTGCTAAAAGAAACGATGGAAGCCGCAGGTTTTTCCGCCATAGACACCGAATGGTGGCACTACAACTATGGAACCTCAGGCAACTATCCTGTTTCTGATTTCGAAACGAAGTGTGATTAGTGCATATTTGGGTCCTCAAACCTTTCCTGTAGGACCCCACTCTAGCTAAAATCCCTTCTCGCTCATCACTTTTATTTCCAAAATCCGTTAACTTTAGTTAATGGGAATTTTGCGATTAGTAGTCCTTCTTTTCCTTATTTCCTGTAGTTCCAAAATTGGCAGTATCAAGCGTGTCTACCATGCATCTGAGCTGCCAGATGAGTCCAACTTAGAATCCAATGCTTATTTAAAACTTCACCTCAACGATGGTCGGCTGGTGACGTTTAGATCCTGGGAGTTAGATACTGAAAGGAGATCAGTTTCCGGAGATGGGTATGTCCACGAAGCGAATTGAAAATAATCCCGCACAATACTCGAGAAGTGTTTCTTGATTTCATTCGCTTCAAAATATTAAGATCATCACCATTCGAGCCCTGCCTCGCCGGCAGACGGGCATGGAGGCTTTTATTTTTAAAGGCTAAAAAAGAAAACCCGACCAAAACATGTTTGATCGGGTCTTTTATGATAGATTTTTTCATCACCCGGCAATCATTCAAAGCCCGGGGGATCCGCGTAGCTTATTTTAACAAATTACGATTTATTATAATCTTCTACCATTTTAGTGAAAGCCTCCAAAGCATCCAACTGGAAACTGGATTCGAAAACAGGTCCTTTGGTAAAAAGGGTTTGAAAACCATAATAATCATTGTTATAATTTTCCAGGACAGCTTCATTGTCTCCAACAAGTGCTTTGATATTGATGACAGACATGTTTTTGGACCCCTCTCCTTCTTTCTGGTAGAGAATCTCAAAATTGTTTTCCTGCCACTTAGCATATTCAGCATCACTCACTTTTGTGCGGTCGGGTAAGTGACCAGAAACAATACCCTGGGTGTGATGATACTTTTTGAAGACGGTGATCTTTCCTTCAGTAGCCACTTCTAACATAAGCGTTTTAGGGAGCATGTCTTGCTTTCTGGTTGCAAATATGTTGACATACTTGGCTTTTTTGAATTTCTTGCCATTTTCCAAGGTAAAACTTTCCATGTCCTTGGGTTTATATACCTCGATGTCCTTATTGATTTTCTTACCCTTAAGAAAAGCCTGATATGTTTTCTCATTGATCAGATTCACTCGCTTTTGAAATTCCTGCGGGTTCATCATGTCTATATAGATATAACCTTCAATTTCTTTTCCTTTGTTGAGCGTGATCGTACCTTTTTCATATTTCCCTACCGAACTAGGTGTTTTCAGTTGAGCGGTGACACTGGTAAATGCGAAGCTTAAAAGCACAATTAGCGCTAGAGTAACCGTAAAGTATTTCTTTGAATTTTTCATATTTATGCTATTAAATGAAAATTAGTTGTGCCCTCGAAACTTGCAAACTGCGTGCCACAAAGAGGTAAGGGTCTCAAAGAGGGATATGGAATCAGCCAAAGAAATCACTAAATTCTCTCCCGTATTTAGAGGCGTTGTTTGATTTTGAGACCAACCCGGCCATTACCGCGGAGATCTCGATAGACAGTTCCGGAAGTGTGCAGACTTTAACTGCCACGATCAACCTGAATGATGTCAATGAATTGACCGTTCAGGATTTTTCTGTAAGCATAGATGAAAATCCGTCCAATGGACTATCCCTGGGTACCGTCGAGGCCAGTGGTGAGGGCACATTAAGCTATAGCATCACATCAGCGACTCCTACAGGTGCCCTGACTATTGATGCAGGTACAGGTGAATTGACCGTCACGGATGCTACCTTGTTTGATTATGAGACCAACCCGGTCATTACAGCAGAGGTTTCAGTAGACCAATCCGGGAGTGTTCAGACTTTAACGGCTACCATCAACCTGAACAACGTAAGCGAATTATATGCTCAGGATTTATCTGCTTACATCAATGAAAATCCATCAAACGGACAGTATATAGGCGCTATTTACGCCACTGGTGATGACCCGATCAGTTATACCATCACGGCCCAGTATCCGGATGGTGCTGTAGATATAGACGCAAGTACTGGCCAATTGACGGTTGCGGATTCTGCATTGTTTGATTACGAACAGAACGGATCTGTCGAAGTATATGTTTCTGTGGAAAATTCAGGAAATACTGAATCCGTATCGGCTTTTATATATATATCCAATGAGCGAGAGATCGGAGATTATGCTTACGGAGGTGTTATCTTTTGGATGAATGAGACCAAGGATGAAGGTCTGGTGTGTACCATTACTGATCTTAATAATGGCAATACCATTCAATGGCATAACGGTTCTAATATCAGTACAGGAGCTATAGCTACTGCCATTGGAACAGGGCAAGCCAATACCAGTGCGATCGTGAGCAGCCAGGGAACAGGATCGTACGCTGCATCACTGTGTGATGAATTAGTGCTGAACAATTATTCAGATTGGTATTTACCTTCCATAGATGAATTAGGTGAAATATATGCTAATCGGGAAATAATCAGCGCGACATCTTCAGCAAAAGGTGGTACAAACCTATCTATTGTAAACTGGAGTTCCACTGAACAAACCGGTAATGTAAATAATGCTTACATATACATATTTGCTGCCGGTCAAAGTCCGAGTCTTAACGCAAAAGCGAATCAAGCGAATGTTAGAGCCGTGAGGTCCTGGTCAGATTTTTAAGATAAGCGACTCAAAATAAGAGAATCATTCAAGCCACCTTTAGCAGTAAGGGTGGCTTGAATGTTTGTAACAAAAGCCTTTTTTCCCAATAAGGAATAATCAACTAAATGGATGAGTAACCCATCCCTTATCGCGTCATTTTATTTGTCCTCGGATTTCTCCTCCAGGAAACTGATTCGTATGCACATTGACGTAGGTTTTTCCATCTGTCATGGCCGCCAACAAATCATCAAGGGATGCACCTGCCAGGGCACCAGTGAGATTATCAGCGGTGATCACACCTTCAGCCAGTACACCTTGGAATCGACCCGGAATCAATACAGGTGGAGCTGATGAAGGATAAAGCCAAGCTACCACACCTCCATTTGATCCGGCCTCAGCCATATGAATATGAGCCATTCTCACATTTTCAATGTTGGCCACAATCAACTTGTAGTAAAGGGATCCATCTTCCTTGTTAAGTCGGAAAATAGCCTCTCCTGTTGCCTTTGTATCAGCGGGAGGAACTTCTTCATCACCGGAAAGATGTGCTCTGAAATTTTTGACATTCTCCTGGTGCGTAGCTGCATTTTCACTTTTCCTGAGCATGCTCTCTTTCAATACCGGAGAGTCGTTGGGGTCAAGATCATTTTCCATGCATGAAGGGACTAATAAGAAAATTAATAATCCCACAAATAATAACAAGTTGTTTTTCATTGGGTTTAAAAATTTGGGTTTAGTAAATGGGTTCAATATTCAAGATTTGTTCAAGTGATGATTAGGTCATTATTCTTTTATTAAGTTAGGTAAAAGACTGGAGGAAATTGTGAAAATTGGATTGAAAATATTCTATCTAAGTTTTCTCGAGTTTAATTTCGGAGAATACAGGGAATACTTTAATTGATGTTTCATCGGCTATTGTTGTGAGACAGAACTACCAATGCAACAAGTGCGTCATTGTGATGGCGCCTTTAAGCCGGAGGCTGGTTGGTGACGACACAACCCCCGTGTAATACTGTAGAAGTTATTCTGGATTTCATTCATTTTTGAAATAGTTTGATTAGCACCCTTGCCAGGGAGGCTTTCATTTCTTTTCCTTGATGAAAAGAAACGAACCGCGGCGGCGGACCGTCAAAGAAAAATCAAGCCAAAACAATCACTTCAGCCGCCCAAGGCCCGACGCTGGCCCGGTATTTTGGCAGCCCCCCCGCCTTTCTGATTGACGTTTAATGTGAAAAATTACATTTGTCCTTTCTCTATATAGCCTATTCGAGTCTCTTGAATTTCGATATCGGAGAATATGACGACTGCGTAATATATGTTTCTCGCCTCTGGTATGGTTTGGTACATGCCTTTTCTGTCTCTTGGGAATGACGTTCTAATAACGGATTAATTATAGAAACGTCATTCCCTGGAGGTCCCTCAGACCGAGCAGGGAATCTATTGATAATAAACACCTCATGAATTACGGGATAGAGCCGCTGAGCCAAAGATAATTTGTCACGAAACAATCCCCGTGCAGTACTGAAGAACTCGAGTCTGAAAACACAGCAGCTCCCCTAAAACCAAAAAAAGGCCGCCTCCTGGAGACGACCCAATGCAATAGCCGGAGCTACTGCTGCCTTAGTTTGTTTTGATAATCCGTTGGCGGAAGATTTGATCAGGAAGGATCACTTCGAGCAGGTAAATACCTGATTCAAGTTCCGAAATATTTAACAGGCTTTGTTTCTCGATACTTTCTGAAGTAATGAGCTGTCCATGAAGGTTAAGGAGCCTGATCTCGGATGGACTTACTACCTCAATTTTAATGAAATCATGGGTCGGATTCGGGTAGGCTCTCACTTCTATAGAACCCGGTGAAGCAGCTAATACCATCTCTTCGATGGTGAGCTCACCATCAACCAGAACCAGTTCGTAGTTGTCTGATTGCCCCCCTGTGACTGTAATAGTGTAAATACCGGCATCACTCTCTGAAGTGGCGTTGGTATTGGCCACCGGAACTTCCTCGAGATCCGTTATATCATCATTGTTGACAAAACCTGCATAGGTGATCTCCAGCTTTGGGACTGCATCCCCAGCGGTCATGGTTTGGTTATTGGCAGTGGCAGTCAAGGTAGCTTTTTCGATCGTCAGGGCACCATCTGCCAACATGAATGTATAATTAACAGCAGAGCCTCCTGTGAGTTGAATGGGATAAATACCAGCACCACTTTGGCTTGTTGCCAGGGTGCTGGTTTCGGGCGGAGACAAAAGATCATTTTCATTATCGTCATTCAGAAACCCGGTATAAGAGATATCCAATACAGGAACAGTCCCACCGTAGACCATGGATTTATCGTTAGCTGTGGCAATCAATGTGGCTTTTTCTATTGTTAGGGTTCCATCTACCAACATAAGTTCATAATTACTTGAAGCACCTCCGGAAAGCGTGATATCATAGGTACCAACGTTACTTTGACTGGTGGCAACAGAACTGGCTTCTGGTATAGATAAAAGGCTTGTTGCGTCATCATCATTCACAAAACCGGCATAGCTGATACCTAAAACCGGCACCACATCCCCATAAGTCATGGTTTTATTATTCGCAGTAGCTGTCAGGGTAGCCTTTTCGATCGTCAGGATTCCATTTACCAACATAAGCTCATAATTATCTGAAGTGCCCCCGAAAAGCGTGATATCATAAGTACCAACGTTGCTTTGACTGGTGGCAACAGAACTGCCTTCTGGTATGGATAAAAGGCTTGTTTCGTCTTCATCATTCACAAAACCTGCATAGCTGATATCCAAAACCGGAACCACATCCCCATAAGTCATGGTTTTATTATTCGCAGTAGCTGTCAGGGTAGCCTTTCCGACCGTCAGGGTTCCATCAACCAGGACAAGCTCATAATTGTCTGAAGCACCTCCGGAAAGCATGATGTCATAAGTACCAACGTTACTTTGACTGGTGGCAACAGAACTGGCTTCTGGTATGGATAAAAGGCTTGTTTCGTCATCACCATTCACAAAACCGGCATAGCTGATATCCAAAACCGGAACCACATCCCCATAAGTCATGGATTCATCAATGGCAGAGGCTGTTAAGATGGCCTTTTGAACTTCAATATGCAACTCTGTCTGACTGGGGTTATGAGTTTCATTTCCCGCGTGAAAGGCACGTACAACGACCTCTCCTGCTCCACCGATACTCAGGGTTTGATCAGTTAAGATAGCCGGTCCGCTGATAATTTCGTAGTTTATCGCAAGACCTGCACTGGAGGTTGCACTCAGGTCAAAATCTGTGTCTCCATAGATTTTCTCACCCACAGGCTCAAACTGAATGGTATGCGCCGTTCGGATTTCATTGGTGTATAGTTCGGTCAGGTTATAATAGCCTCCTTCTATTTCCTGTATGCCCCCGATCAAAATATCCGGATCGAAATCATTGTCGTAATCCCCCCAGATGGCATATCCCCAGGTGCCCGGAATGGGCATATCCATGTCAATAAAAACACCTTCATCATTTCTAAATACGATCGTGGTAAACATGGGCCCGCCCACTCCTGATACCAGCAAATCAAGGTCGCCATCCGAATCGTAGTCCTCCCAATCAAGATACCCAGCAAAACACTTGGTTTCCGGTGCGTTTTCGGCAAAATCATCCCCGATGTCTTCAAATACACCTTCATTGTTTTGATAGATGGTGGTGACTGGCCCTTTCAGGTCGTCATACCCCATTACAGCCAGATCCAGATCGCCATCTGCATCATAATCCCCCCATTTTACATGGCCATCAAAAAAGCCAGGGATGGATAGATCTACGGCTGTGAAAACACCGTCATCATTTCTTAGGACACTTGAATACCATTGTTCCAGATCCCAGTTAAAATCTCCTGTGACAGACACAAAAAGGTCCTCATCGCCATCATTGTCATAATCGCCCCAATCAATGGAAACACCTGTGTTTCGATCCGTAAGCTGAATCGGCAGATCGATCTCAGTAAATACTCCCTGATCATTGTTGTATATCTTCAGGATATCATCATCATCCGTGTCTGCGCCTATTCTTCCGGCCAAAGCAATATCGAGATCCCCATCACCATCATAGTCACTCCATTGGGCCCATCCGGCTACGCCAATCAGGCCCGCTTCGTGGTTGACAAACACGCCGTCGTCATTTCGGTAGATGTAGGCGATTTCAATATCCTGTATATCCGGAAACTCCCCAATAGTAGTTTCTCCGGTGATGACAAGGTCCAGATCCTGATCTCCATCAAAATCACCCCACATGGCATTCCCGTACCCGGAAACACCCAACAGGTCGGCTTCGATATCTTCAAAGACCCCATCATTATTCCTGTATATTTTAGCATACTTCGTTCCATTAGATCCAACGATTGCCAGGTCCAGATCACCGTCATTGTCATAGTCACCCCAATCGGCTTTCGTATCAGTCATGTCCTGGATAGTGGCAGATGCCGCTTCGTCCCTGGTAAACTGCGCATAACCATTGGTTGTACATAGGTTAGATAAGGTGAAACCTCCTACCACAAATAGATGATATGTTAGTCGGTTAAAGATGTCAGGAAATGATCTCATGGCTACTACATTATTTTTTATTAAAGTCCAATGGTAGCTTATTACATCAAAAACCCACACAACTGCCCTACTACATAGCTACTACATCGGAAAAAATATCTAACCATCATACGTCATGATGCTGAACCTTTTATATTCGCTTAGTTTCATGCCTTTAGACCCCGTTATGAAAAAGACTATTTGCGTTTTCCTCATTCTATGCTTGTTCATCAAACCCGGGCTGTCTTTGAGTGTGGACCCCATCAACTTATCTACCCATGACTATCACACCAAATCAGAATTGCCCGCACAGCAGGTCGGCTTACTGATTGATACTACCGGCCTTATGGACATTGACGAGATCATTGACAATGATGGCTTTGTGTATATCATCCCTCCAGCTGAGTACTTTTCCGGCTCCAACTACTGGTATCGGATGGATTTAAAAAACAGCAGCACTACCCCATTAACTTATCTCATCTTCGGCAATGAATGGGAGATTGAATACTGGGAATATGCAGGCAAAAATCTCCTCCATAACGAAAAGAAAGGTGTGTTACATACCAAAGTACATGATGACTTTTATACAGGTCAGAATAACGAAACGAAGATTAGTATATCACTAAAGCCAAATGAGTCGAAGCGACTTTATATCAAGGTAAAGGGCAAAGTTTGGGATATGCCGTTTAAGGTGGCAGATCATTTTTTCATTCAGCGGGAGGATATCTTCAGGGCACAAAGGATCAATGACCTGCTCGCCATTGGTATCTTCGTTGGGATGGTAGTGGTATTACTTCTGACCAACACATCACTTGGTCTGATCTTCAAAGAGAAAAGTAACCTGTACTACCTATTTTTCATGGTTGCTCTAAGCTTCTATCTCTGTGGGTACTTCAAATTCACGTGGTATGTTGCTCCATGGTTTAATTTTGATGCCAGCACCTTGTTTCCGATCAACTGGATGCTTTATGCCCTTTTTGCCAGTAGTTACCTGGATTATAAATCCACAAACGGTAAGTCATGGTTGATTGCCAGGCTGTTCATTGGCTATGCTGCTTTCATTTCAGTGTCAATGATCGTTCTTTTTTGGTTTTCCAAAGAGGTATACTATCATTCTCTGCCTCGAACTAACACCTCCATCGCCATCATAGCTATCCCTTTCATTGTTACGGTACTCCTGTCCAGGCAAAGAAACAAGTATTACGTCATCGCCGGTATGGTATTTGGAGTTTCCGGGGCAGTACTGACTAGCCTGTCACTGCATTTCTCCTTTCTGACGGAATCCTATCACTATACCCTGATCGGTTATGGCCTGGAACTCTGTTGTTTTCAGCTGGGTTTGACGCATAAGATGAACCAGAATAAAAAGAAAGCCGTGAAGGCCGCCTTTGAGCTCAGGGAAAGGGAAAAAGAGAAAGAACACTTGCTGGCCATTCGGCAGTTGGAAAAGGAAAAGCACCAAAGTGAAATGCAATTGAAAAACAACGAGCTTTATAACCTCTCTATCATTACAGCTTCTAAGAAGGAGGCTTTGGAAAAGGTGTACCATTATATGCAGACTCTTCCCAATCCGGTCAGTAAAGAGCTACTCTCGGAGCTCAAATCCAAGATGCGCCTGGAAGAAGATTGGAAGACCTTTAAGATCCGGTTTGAAAAAACCAATCCCAATTTTTTCAGGAAGCTACTCAGCCATACACCAGATCTCACCGAGAATGAGTTGAGGTTCGCTTCATTGCTTGTACTCAATTTGAACACAGATCAGATCTGCCAGCTGCTTCACCAGTCGAAACGTACAGTGCAAACGTCCAAGTACCGTTTGAAAAAACGTTTGCAACTGCCTGCGGAGATGGATCTGATTGATTACCTGCAGGGGATAAATCAGGAGTTGGTGGATGAAGAGTTGGTGTCTTCAGCGAACTGATCTTTTTGACATCTGGAGAAGTATTTCAAACCTTTATCTACCTTCAAATGAAGATCCATTAATAAATTTAGTACGTCATTTCCTACAAGGTCCTATGGTTCCTGGCAGGGAATCTAACCTGCCAACATCTGATTTTTTAAGGCTATGATTCAGTACATACCTTGCCACAACCCGTATTAGGAAGCACTTGTGGTCAATCAATTTATTGAAATGGCAATGCAAGGAAGGGGCGGAATTACAGGTCAATCGTCCTGATATGAAATAACGGACTTTTTCATGAGGTCTTTCTAAAAAGCGTGCCATTTACTGGTTTCACAAAAAACCTAATGTTCCGGATTCATATTAGCTTCGCCATCGAGAATGTCTAATGATGAGTTGTCAGGTCTCAGGTTTGATGATGTGGGCATCTGGAGACCGAGTAAGATCTCCGGGGAATGTTGAACCTTGATGGTGAAATTCATTACTACCGTAGACTTAAATTCCCTTTTTCTGCAGACCCTTATACCATAACCCATTTTGGACTCCTCTAATTAAATTTCGGGTCAAGATAATTTTGGAAAGGCTGTTGTTGAAGTAGCTCCGAATACCACAGATAATCGATATAAGCCAGATAGATTTCCTTTTTTAGTCGGGCCGCTATACTTCTTGACTTGATCAGGCTTCCTCTTAGTTGAACCATCGTTATCGGATTGCTGCTTTCTATCTTTTGTAGATTGGCAGTGAGTGATGGAACGTCTAAATTGTCCAATCGATTCTGTAAGTTGTGGTAGCGTGTAGCCAATGTTTGCAACTTTTTTTCTATCAACGCCAACCCCTCCTGCTGTTCATTCCTGGCATCAAGCAGGTCACTCTCAGCTTCTATGACTTCCAGCTTTCTTTTGGCCATGTCTCCTTTGTTTGGATTGAAAATAGGTATGGTAATCCCCAACCCAATGCTCCATGGCTTTCTGTCTTGTTCGATACGATAATCCTGATACTGCGCCTGCAGATATCCGACATTAATATTCGATTTTTCCAGCGCCCATTCGGACTGGGCCAGTTCAATTTTCTTTTGCCGGTAGGCCACCTCTCCCGATCCGTTAACCGTTGGATGGTCTTCAATCATAAATTGGATGTTTTCTATGGGGATTAGATCACCTAATGTCCATGAAATCACCTGATTTCGAGCCGAAGGATATAGCATTTCGATCTTGCTTCGTTGAGCATCTTCTTCGAAGGACAATTCTTCCTGCTCCACCAGTTTTTCTACCTGATCAATTTTGAGTTCGGCATAATCATTTGCATCAAAGAAATTCGAAAAACGCTGTGCCTCTAAAATTTCAATCGAGGTCTTTACGATTTCATTTTCTTCTTGCTTCAGATTCTTTAATTCATCCAGGTAGGCCCAGTCTATAATGGTTTCATAGTAAGTCTTCAGTGTGTTTTTTAATTCACGTTGACGGTCCAGTTGCAGTGTTTGCTGATAAGTCTGAAAATATTCTTTGTTGCGTTTCACCTCCCACGGATTGGCTGGTTTCAGCCGTAAGGCGTAATCCTGACGATCTAGGTCGAGCTGGTTACTCTCCGTGCGAAACTCCAACCCGTTGATCACCGGTAGCTTATAGGGATTAGACTCAAGAAAATCATTCTGTTTGTCGAATGCCTGAATGGCCGATGACTCCGCCGCCGATCGCAGAAAATCTTCCATGGTCAACTGAGCATAAAGCGTGGAAGGTAAAAGCAGGAAACAACTAACTAATAAACGCATGCCTTACCGTATCAAAACTTTTTCACCATTAGAAAATGTATTTTCGGCGGGTATCTCAATAAACACCTGCTGGCCAAAGGCCTGGCTGGCCGTTGACTTTTGCAGGATATCAGGCAATTGACTGACCGATCCATAACCAATGACCTTTCCCTGCACTGAATTTCTTAGTTGATCATAAGAAGACACGCTCACTACTTTCCCAATGTCAAACTCACTGGATTTTTTACCAACAAGGTAGGCTACCGCAGTGGTGGGATGCAATGGGTTTATCTCCAATAGTGAGCTAAAGGATTCGACCTGTTCACCTGGCTTTACGTAAACATTTTTTACCACCCCTGAAGCTGTAGCATATTTATTCAGCTTGCTCTTTTGTGTTTCCAACAGCTTTAATTCACTTTCCAGCAGCTCAATTTGATTTTCCAGTAAATGCAATTCGGTGGTGCTTTCCTGATTTACGTCTTCAATTTTGATGTTCAGCGCTTCAAGGTGTTTTTGCTTTTGAAGTTTCAGTGACCTGATTTTGATTGCCATCGGGGAATCGTCACCATTCGTCTGGTCAATGGCAAATTCTTTCGCGATCACTTCATTCATCTTCATCTCGCTTTCCAGTTCCTGGATCTTAGCATCCAGTTCTTCTATCGTGATCCCCATTTGAGCTTTGATATAGGAGATCTCTGCGTTGGCTAACTTCGCTTTTTCAGCACGTTCTGACTTATAGATGGCAATGCGATTGATGAGTTTGGAGATATCGACTTCCAGCTCATCACTGGTGAGCTCTACCAGAAGCTCCCCTGCCCTCACTTCCATCCCAGGCACCACGTGAATAGCCATTACGAGCGCAGATTTCTCTGTTTTTAGTTTGTATTCTGAAGTCTGTGCAATTCCCACTGATGACTCGCCACTGCCTTTAAAATAGCGACCACTGATAAACAGCATGGCGACCAACATCACCGCGATCAATACGTAGAACCAATTTGTGTTTTTGCTCATTAGGTAAATAGATTTTCGTTTGATGATAACTTGATCTGCGATACACCTTCAATCGCCTTGAGAGCATTTATTAATTCAACTTTGGTCACAGATGCTTCTAATGTTACCGCATATTGATACCGAGTAGCATTTTCTTTATTGACCTGTATGGTAAGCATGTGAAAGTCCCGGCAATGGTTTCTCACAATGCCCGTAATGCTTTCCAGTTTGCCGGTGTCCTGAATCGTGAAGTACAGGTGATTTTGATGCTGAAAACTCCGGAATGGTGAATGATGAAGCAACAACGCAACCAGGCAAAAAAGGACAGATCCCACAAATGAAATGGTGAAGCCGTACACCCCGATGGCCAATCCAGTGCTCAAGGCAGCGAACAAGAACAAAACATCCCTTGGGTCATCAATACGTGTACGAAAACGAATAATGGCCATGGCTCCAAAGACGCCCAGCCCTCGGGCCAGACTGTCGCCTATTGCCATCATTACCAAAGCAGTTACTATGGCTCCCAATACCAGGGACTGGAAGAAATTTTTAGGATAGTAATCACCCGTAAAGGTGAGTTTATGGGTGATGGCGATCAAAGAAGACAGCACAAAAGCCCACACAAAAGAGTAAGTGATATTGATCAGTTGCGGGTATTCGTAAACTGGTTGATCTGGAAACAATTCAAACATGTTTTTAAGCTAATTAATTATGCGAATGACCGGTCTATCCTTTTCTTATGGCACAATGCCATCAATAAGCATCGTACCTATCAGTCTTCCATCAATCCAAATAAGCTTCTACAGCAGCGGCCCTTTGTGATACATGAGATTTAAGTGTATTTACTGCTGACTGAAATTCTGCCGTACTGTTCAGAAATGTGTACCCACTGGTTTCAGTAGTAGCATAGGGTTCTATCAGCGCGGCATAGGTGGTGTATGTGTTTTGTGTAGCACTTACCTCAAACACCCCGTTGACCACCTCTTCAACATATGTATCATATATCTCTTTGTATGTAGCATCGGCATATAAATACCCAATCAACGGCCACTGACTTGATGACAGCCCTGAGAAATTGAGCGGCAAGGACCCTCCCATATTGCCGGTCTGTAACGCCTCGTTATTGTCCCATGGAATCCAAGTCAACAAGTTGTTATCAGGGTTGTTGTACAGATAATAATTGTGTGTCATTCGTCCATACGTATCCCAGTTTTGTATTACCGTGTTTACTGCCAGATACTTCAGGAATACATCAGTATCCAGGACCGTCTCCAAATTAGCTCGCCAGGCTGCTGCGTCTGTGGTTCTGTTGCTGGCATGCAGCATAGTAAATAGATTTTGTATGTCTGACCAATCACCCTTATCTTCATTGGTTTCTTTGACAAAAACAGATTCACTAAATGTGCCTGAGGCGAAGCTGGCACCATTGCCATCCGGCTTGTATAAGTTGCCATCGTTATCAGCAAATTGCGTGTCGATCACTGTATCATCTACTTCCTCAACAAGTGTATACAATCCAAAATAAACTGGCCCATCTCCATGATCTACATACACGGTATAAAAGGCAGTATGCGAACTGGCCAATCCGGCATTCATGAAGATATCACCTGCTACTTTTTCCCTGAGAAATGATTTGTCATTGAAATTGTTTTTGAGACTTAGCTTCTTGAATCCGTAAAATCGCTGATTGTCTATTTGTGGATAGTCATCTTCAAACTCATCAAAATCAAGTTTGAACGACAACTTCATATTGCCAGACCGCCATGTGGATGCAAGGCTTGAATTTCCTTTAAACCGGACCCCTACTCTATACCACTCTTTCCCCTGGTAAAATACTTCTGCCGGAACAAAGACGGGATTGTCATCCTCAAATGAATTATCACGTCCCCCTGACCCAAATGCACCATAAAGGGAGGTCATATCTGCCAACATGGTACTCCAACGTGCTGAAGTAATCACAATGTCAATTCGCTTGACTGAATTATCATCGAATACTTCTTCAAAGTTTGGATCAACATCATTGCTGTGCGTTTCGGTCGTCCAATCGGTTACTTCGAAATCGGTATCGTCAATAGTTACCTCTGAGGTACTGCTTGCTATATCTTCTTTATCGCAAGCAATTAAGCTAATTATCAGCGTGATTGAAAAGAGGGTATTTTTCATGGTAGGGTGCTTATGTTAACAATGTATTATCTCTATTTTAAGATTAGACGAGATCCGTTTTCAAATCCCTCTCTATTGCCTTCAAATACTTTTACATCTTATACACGAGTACTCACTCATCACCTTGCTTGGGTGCCTTGCATCATGGACAAACAAAGTCAGAGCAACCTATGAACCAAAAAAAAAGGTGGACGCTGCTCGTGCAGGTCCACCTTTTCCTATGTTTGAATGATGTTTTTACTTCAAAACCTCAACATTAATAGCGTTTAAGCCTTTTCTGCCTTGTTCTGTTTCAAATTGTACTTTGTCATTTTCTCTGATCTCATCAATCAGTCCATTGGCATGTACAAATAAATCTTCGCTTGAATTATCAGGTTTGATAAATCCAAAACCCTTTTCTGTGTTGAAAAACTTTACTGTTCCTTCTTGCATTGTATTGGTATTCTATTGGTATTGCCAGTAATTAGTCTATGCGCTCAACATTGATCGCATTGAGTCCTTTTTTACCTTGCTCAGTTTCAAATGAAACCTTGTCATTTTCCATGATTTCATGGATAAGACCACTGGTGTGGACAAATATGTCCTTGTCGGAGTTGGTTGGTGTAATAAATCCGAATCCTTTTTCTGTGTTGAAAAATTTTACTGTTCCTTCTTGCATTGTATTATTAATTGTATGTATTACTTATTTATTAGTCTATGCGTTCTACGTTGACCGCACTGATTCCTCTGTGACCCTGCTCGGTTTCAAATGAAACCTTGTCATCTTCCATGATTTCATGGATCAGGCCACTGGTATGGACAAACACGTCCTTGTCGGAGTTGGTCGGTGTAATAAAACCAAATCCTTTTTCCGTATTGAAAAACTTCACTATTCCTTCTTGCATTATTGTATGTATTAAAATTTTTTATTCATTAATTGACGAATGTGCAGGATACTCCGGTGGCTGTTACGCTTTCGGTCCTACCTATTCGATGGATCTATTCATCCATGGTCTTGCCAAATCTGTTTAGTTGATAGCTTTTGAAGTATTCCGCGACACAATACTTAAGTGTGGAGGAAAAATCAGCGCCTACTGATTTTGGAAATGATAATTCTCTTATAAAAAACGCATTACTTAAAATTTACTTCAATAAGGAAGCAAATGATGCGGAACCAGTTGTTTAAACTGACTGCCGGAAACGTTGGTAAGAAATCTTTGAGGAAATACAAACTGAACGGTTACTACTCACTCTGAGAGAGTGCACTTACTAAATTATTGTACCCAAAATTCCTTTGGGCGAGGCAAAGGTATGTATATTATTTAACAATAAAACATAGTACCGCAATTTTCCCGCACTGCAAGACAATTCGGATTGTCAATGACCTTTTTTTATTAAAAGGTCCCGAATTTCATTTCAGGACGATTCTAACTGCTGAGATATCAAGTTTTGCCCAAATAAAAACTGAAAGATTCTCATGAATTCTTTACACAATTACAAAACCATTGCAGCACTGGACTTCCGTAACAACCGAGGTCAATTGATCATGTCATATGTCATCAGGGGGGCTGGTGTACTGATATTTGGCTATTTACTGCACACATATGTCCTATCCATGCATGAAAATGTCAGCTTTAGGCAGTTAATCAGTATAGAATTGCCAGGTATACCTTCCTGGGTAAGTATATTGTTGCTTACTGCCAATATAATGGGCGTACTCTACCTGCATGAGCTGATTCATGCTATCGTATTTTACCTAACCCATGGGCAGCTACCCCATATTGGCTGGCGTGGCTGGACTATTTTTGCTTCCGCCCCGGAACATGTGCTCAGTGGCCGTTCGTTGATCATCAATGCGCTGGCACCATTTACGATCATCTCTGCAGTGGGTGTTATTCTCCTGGGTTATGTTCCGCTTACGCATTCCCCATGGGTCTTTATTCCTACCCTTGTCAATGCGGCCGCTTCAGGAGGAGACTTCATGGCTGTCTGGTTTGTAGCCAGGCAGAAGCGAGGCACGCGATTCAATGACCAGGGGGATGTCATTTATGCATTGGAGGCAAAAAAAGAATAATGTGGAATGTTCTAATATGAGGAGACAATCTGGAGTTGTAAAATTTCACATTCCCCATTTATACCTGGAGCAAAAGCTCAATTACCGTGAGTGGATTCACACCTTCAACCCTCTAATATATGCAACCAACTCTTCATCTGTCGCGTAGAGTATGCCTGTTTCATTCATGAAGGTGGTAGATGGACGGTTGAGGTGAAGGGTATCACCCCCGAAGGTAGAAACACATAATCCCAGCTCTTCCATAAGCAGGCGTGTGGCGGCATAGTCCCAGATGCTGCCACAGCCTTTACGTTCCCTGGGCAACTTGAAGTAACAGCCCCTGGTGGAAGACATCACTCCGATAGCATTTCGTACGCCACCAAAGTCGGAATGGTAGCGTACTCGCGTGTAATGGGTTTCAAACTGCTGTTTAATGGTATCTACATAGGTTTCTGCGAGAAAGCTTTGATCCATATAGAAATGAATGGTGGGGTCTGCCGGTTTTTCACGCACAAATGGCTGGTCATTGAGATACACACCGGACCCCTTTATGGCGGTATAGCAGGCTTCCAGGTCCGGGATATAGGCCACACCAACCACCGGATCACCTGATTGTGAGATCAACGCGATGGAAACTGCATATCCGGACCGGTGCTCAGTAAAGGGCAAGGTACCGTCCATCGGGTCGATACACCAGAAATAAGCTTTCTCCGACCTCGAATGATCGTCAGCCGACTCTTCTGTCAGCAGGCCTAAATCATAGTTTTTTATGGATTTATTTAACCCTTCCAGGATGATTTCCTGTGCCTTGATGTCCACGGCTGTCACCACCTGGGAAGCCAAAGAATCCCCTCCTGCTTTGTGTCCCTTTTTATATTCCTGATCAAACTGGGATTGGATGTACTGACCAGCTGATACTGCTGCTTCTCTGGCAACATCACATAGGTTTTGTAACTGGGTTAATGTTAATGCTTTCATGGATTTAATTCGTCAAGTGCCTGCTGAGTCATCCGTTCGCTATAGCCATGGAGCTTCCAGTGGCCCGGGCTCCAGCCATCCAGAAACCTGTAAAAGTCTGCCCAGGCATATGAATATAATGCCATCCACTCTTCTTTAAGTTCCTGGAATACAGCATAGTTATCCAAACTCATTTCAAGTTGTTTAAAATAGGTATCCAATAACTCGGATTCATACTTTTCACATTCTTCATCATCGAAACAGCTGCTGATAAAGTAGGCTACATCTTTCATCCCACAACCCTTCCCGACATACTGAAAATCTACCGCGGCCATCTCACCAGTTTGGTGAAAACAGAAGTTGGCCAGTTTGGCATCTCCGTGGACCAGGGTTTGATATTTGGCACTGTTCAATCGCTTGTCAATAACCTCTGCAGCAGCTTTAAGTGGCTGGTTACCCATCCGCTCCCACTCATCCGGTCGTGTATCCAGATGCCAGTAGGTACCTATGGACCAAAGACCCTTCGCGTCAACTCCCAAAAACGTGGCATGGAAATCTGCCAGCCATTTCAGACAACTTAGTGCATCTGCTAAAGAAACGTTTTCGGGCTGCAGACGACCAGTAAATCCAGAGGCATCCAGGTCTTCCATGATCAAAAGTAACTCTCCATCCTGTTCTGTGGCTTTCAGAAGTTTTGGCACCCTGCATGATGCACTTGTTTTTTGAGAAAAGTGCTGATACCAGTTGGTCTCCACCTGGTAGGATTTGAGTTTACGCTGATGTGAAATTTCTGTATTCCAACCTCTTGGGTGATGACTGTTTTCAGGCAGTTGAATGTGCTTGACAATGACACTTGGTTGCGTCCCTCCTTTCAGGAAATAACGCTTGATCTCTCCATAGCCACTCCACAATGTCTGCACCGATTGCTTATTGTTAATGGCAGTCGCTCCGGTAGCGCTCAATACGTACTCTTCAATCCATTTCATTCGGACTTCAAAGCTGAGACATTTAGGTGGATTTTAAATGAATTGAGGCTTTTTTCTCGCGCTACTGACTTCCTCACCCAATGCTCACGTTTTAGCATCCCCGATCCTTGAAATAAAAAAAGGCCGCCTCCTGGAGACGACCTATACAATAGCCTGAGCTATTGCTGCCTTAGTTTGCCTTTATAATTCTTTTTCGGATTGACTGGCCTTCCTGCTCAATAATGATGAGGTACACACCATCAGCAAATGATCCCAGCTCCATTTTCACTGCTCTGCCCTCGCCGGTCTTCAAAATGTGCCCATTGAGGTCTGCCAGACGGACCTGCATGATGCGATCTGACTCTACATTCAGATAATCACTGGTCGGGTTGGGATAGATGGCAAGCTCAATTTCATTTCCAAGTCCAAGAGGTGCACCGGTTACAGTGAAGGTAAACTCATCTGACACGGACCCTCCATTTGCATCTTTGGCAGTGACGGTAATGATACTACTGCCTACTCCAACCTCCGTGATTTCAATCAGGTCTCCCTCAATGATAGAAGCGGTGACCACACCGGTTTTACTGCTTTCCACAGTGATGGATAACACATCACCATCCGCATCGGTAAACACGTCGGCATAGCTAATTTGTACGGCTCTAAATCCCTCTTCCTGCGTATCGTCCGGAATGGCATTGGCAACAACAGGGGCGTTATTGGGTACCTCCGTGACGGTGAAGATAAAATCTGTGGAAACCACCCCACCCCTGTTGTCGTCAGCAGTCAGGGTGATCACACTGGATCCCAATCCTACTTCTGTAATTTCAATTAAAGTGCCTTCGATCACTGCAGCCGTTACCACGGTGGTTTCGCTGCTCAATACACTGATGGTTAGTTCGTCGCCATCTGCATCGGTAAACACATCTTCGTAGCTGATCTGGATGGTCCCGAAGCCTTCGTCAGCGGCATCATCGGCCATTTCATTGGCTACCACCGGAGGTGTATTTGGAATTTCGGTGACGGTAAAGCTGAATTCCGTCTCTACTACTCCACCCCTTTCGTCATCGGCTGTCAGGGTGATGGTACTTGTACCGAGGCCCACTTCCGTAAATTCAATTAGCTCCCCTTCGATGATTGTGGCTGTAACCACTCCTGTTTCACTGCTCAATACACCGATTGTAAGCACATCGCCATCTCCGTCTGTAAAGACACCTGCATAGCTGACCTGCAGGCTTCCAAATCCTTCCTGCTGCATTTGGTTGCCAATGGCATTCGCTACAACAGGAGCCTCATTTACATCCACTACAGTCACCATAAAATCATGAGAGTTGGTCACGCCAGATCCATCATCAGCTGTGATCATGATGGTAGCACTACCAAAACCACCGACTTCCATAATGGTAAGTATTGAGAGGGAGTTACTCACATTCACTACATCGGTATTGTTACTGATTACTTCAAATGTCAGCTCATCTCCATCCTGGTCGGTAAATACAGTGCTTAGATCGATGTCATGGGTTCCAAATCCCTCATCAAGGCTGAAATCCGCTATGGGATCAGTCACCAGGATGCTTTCATTTTCGTCTCCAATATTGATCATAAACACCTTCTCAAACGTACCACCGTTTCCATCATTTGTAGCTACTCTTACTGAGTAGGTCGCTTTTGCTTCGAAGTCAAATACGGCATTGGCCAGCAATTCACCTCCAACGACCAGGAAAGAAGCATTGTCTGTATCTCCTGATCCTGCTGCCAGGCTATAGGTAAAGCTTTCTCCGGCATCCTCATCTGTGGTAGTAAAGAGTCCGATCACTTCACCTGCCACATTGTTTTCAGTAATGGTGTTGTTACTCAGCGCAAGATCTGTTGGTGCTTCGGAGATGTCATTTACTGCGATGGTAAAAGCTTTTGTGCCTGACTGTACACCATCATCTGACATGACCAGGACACTGTAGCTGCTTTTCGCTTCGAAATTGAGGCTTTCGGCAGTCAAAAGCTGGTTACCCGAAATGGTAAACGAGCCATTGTTATCATCCCCGGTACCGGTTACAAAAGTATAGGTATAACTGCCCGACAAATCTTCACCAAATGTCTCAAATGTGCCCACCAGTGTTCCTGACACTTCATTTTCATCAATCGCCGAGTTACTTAAAGTAATGGAGGTCACCTGGGCCGGCAGGTCATTGATGGAAATAGCGAAGGCCTTTTCAAACGTACCCCCCAGTCCATCATTGGTTTGAACCCGAACGGAATAGGCATTTTGTGTTTCGAAATCAAAGACTACAGCAGAGACCAATTCTGATCCTGAAATGCTGAAAGAAGCATTGTCAGTGTCTCCGGTACCAGCTACCAATGAGTAGGTGTAAGATTGCCCTATGTCTTCATCCATCGTTGCCAAAGACCCTACAACTGTTCCTGTTGGGTTGCTCTCATCGATTGAGCTATTGTCCAGGGTGATATCTGTTGGGATTTCATTCACGTCATTGATGCTAATCACAAAAGGTTTTTCGAAAAGGCCACCATTACCGTCATTGGTTTGTATCCGGACGTGATATTCGTTTTTAGTCTCAAAATCAAATACTTCGTTAGCAACCAGCGATTGTGTTACTTCATTAATTACGAAAGATGTATTGTCATCGTCCCCTTCCCCACTTACCAGGCTATGAACATGGGTATCATTAAAACTGGCATCAATCGAGGTAAAGTCTCCGACAAGATCAAACTGTGCACCATTTTCATCAATTGATGTTGATGAAAGGAGAATGTCAGTAGGTGTAGCCAAAGCTTCAGTAACTGTAACTTCCCATGCCTGTTCTGTTCCATCTTCAGCAGTTACCGTGTAAGTCACAGCAGAGGTGAAGTCTTGCTCTACTCCGGTATCAGGAGAAACTGTTGCATTTGGTGATATTGTGATCATTGGAGTGATCTGCGAAACATCTGTTCCCGCTTCTGCGACAGCAGTTACCGTATGCAGGCTTGCATCGATGGTAGCCTCACCATTGATTTCAGAAAAGGTAAAGGTGACAATATCATTGTCGGTATAGGGTGAAAAATCGATACCAAATGGAGTGTCATAACTAACTGCATTTTCTACATCAATCGCATCGTGATCGGTGAATGCAGAGTTATTGAAACTGAACTGAAGACTTGAAATGTCATCAACATCACCATGACTTGCAGCTGATCCTGTCAGGGTAAGAACCGCAGAATAGCCATCCCCGGAAACAGTGAGCGTTGGGGTGAGCCCCGCTGGCAGATTATTGACGGTATAATCTGTTCCATACCCCAATACATCGTTGGCATGTGTAAATGTATCATCTATCAGGTATATGCTTGTGACACCGTCCAGCGTGCCATCATTCGCGATCGTTTCTTTAAAGTCACCCAGGTCGATTTCGAATTGAAGGATCTCATAATTATCTCCGTCAACTATAAATACTCGGGAACCATCGGGACTCAATCCAATACCATTACCCCAAACACTCAATGCATCAAGGTCATAGGTTTCCTGAATAACCCCTCCTTTTGTGACATCCCATGGCTCATACAACTTGTATCGCACCGTTTGATAGGTATTGTCATCCGTCATGATGAAGAACCTGCCATCGGTTGAAAATTCAATTCCCGTCGGACTTACATCCACCAGGGGAAAAGGATCTCCATCATAGGTGATTGTTGACAAATCGTAGGCCGTTGACAAACTGAATTGCTTAACCGTATAATCATCAGCGTCCGCCAGATACAATTTGGTTCCATCATTTTTGAAAGTGAACCCATAAAGCGACGTTGTATAATCTTCATGAAGAAATGAATTTCCACTGTAGGTTACGCCGGATGTAATATCAAAAGGGTTGGTGAGATTGTATTGAAAGATGGTATAATTATCACTTCCAAGGATAAACATTTTCAATCCATCAGCAGAAAAATCCAGATCTTCAGCATAAGAATCTTCAGCAGAATGATCATATGACCCCGTATACGTAACACCACTGGTGATTTCATATGGATCAGTCAGGTTATACTGGTACACTGTGCCCAGACCGTAAATTGAAATAAAGATCTTAAGGCCATCATCACTGAATTTTACACCGGTAGGTGAATCACCCCAGACAGAAACGTCCAATGGACTTCCACTGTTGGTTGCAAAATCCATGTCAAGTTCATTGCCATAGGTCAGGAAAGGATTATTATCCCTAAAATCAACTTTTCTACTGCTTGTAGCTGAAATGGCATTCACTACATCAGCTGCATTGCTATTCACAAAAGCAGAATTGTTGAAAGTGAATTCAAGTACTACGTCATGAATGTCCTGATGAGCCGTAGCTACCCCACTCAATGTTACCGTAGCAGAATATCCATCACCATTCACATCAAGATTCGCAGATAATCCGGCCGGCAAATTATTGATTGTGTAGTCCGTACCATATTCGAAGGACTCTCCTGAATGGGTGAATTGATCATCTTTAATTTCTATGTGAAGAGAACCTTCAACAGACCCATCATTAGACGCAACTTCTATAAAACCATCCACAGGTAAATCAAATTGATAAATCATAGCCTGGTGCGCACCAAGCACGATTAATCTTTTGTTGTCTGGACTTAAAGCAATATCAGTAGGCCCGTATTCTATATCATGGTAGTAAAAACCCCCGGTAACCGAAATTCCACCAGAAATATCATAAGGTGTGGCCAACTCATACTGTCTGATGTAGGACGCACCCGGGAAGGCACTGTTCAGGATTAAAAACTCTTTTCCATCATCTGAAATTTGAATGTCAGTATAATTGACTGCGTTTACGGATACGGATACCTCGTCATAGGTTACACCTGTGGTTATATCATATGGATTAGTCAATGAATATTGAAATACTTTATCATTATTAGAACCAAGCATGTACATCTTTTTGCCATTGGGACTAAATGTCATGGCAGCTGCTTGAATATCCTGAGAGCTAACCGAAAATGTCCCTTCCGGAGTAATAGTCGAGGTGAGGTCAAAAGCAGACGATAAACCATACTGCTGGATTTGATCAAGACCACCGTCCATAATAAACATGGTGGTCCCATTAGAATCAAAAACCAGGTCACTTGGTGAATTGATTGTGGTGGTATAGGAATTTCCACTATAGGTCACATCCGATATATCAAATGCAGATGTCAGGTTGAATTCGTATACGGTTTTATTGGTATATCCAATTATGAACATTTTAAAACCGTCATTGCTAAACGCCATTCCACCGGGACTATCTTCCGTCAGGCTTAAGTCAAAGGTGACATCCGGGATATAGTTGGGATAGGCTGACAAATCGAATCGATTTCCATACCTGAGTGTCGGAATGTTGTCATTAAAATCTATACCTGATCCAATGCTGGCATCCACGGCATTGAATACAAACTCCGCATCGGACGAAGTAAAGGCTGAGTTTTCAAACGTGATCACTAAATCCGATACATCATTTACATCCTGATGATCTGTTGCAATACCTGTGAGTGTAAGCGTAGCAGAAAGTCTATTGCCCGCCACAGATAATTGAGGAGTAAGACCTGATGGAATTCCGGTAATGTTATAGTCTACACCTGAAGTCAATAAACCTACTTTTGAAAAAGTCTCGCTAACTATGGTCATTACTACCGATCCTAAAACAGAACCATCATTTAAGTAGGACTCACTAAAACCGCCTTCGTAAGTTATGGTCCCATTATCAGTAAAATTGATTCCGGCATTCACCAGGTAGCTGGCGTTGATCACACTGGATGCATCATTGGATCCAAAAGCACTATTTAAGAAGTTGATTGTAAAGGAAGACACATCATCAGCATTTTGATGACTATCGGCATTTCCGCTGAATGACAAGCTACCCCCACGTCCATCACCGTCTACAGAGATGACCGGAACCAATCCAGTTGGTAAATTGGTAATGGTAAAGTCATCACTAAGTGTCAAAGTACCACCTGCATTGGCAAATTTTTCCCCACTGATGTTAAAAGTGAAGGAACCTGAAACCGAACCATCATTGGTACCACTTTCAGCCAAATCCGATACACTCAAATCATACTGATTGACCTCATCACTGGCTCCTGTTACAAACATCCTTGATCCATCAGGACTAAAAGCTAAATTAAAAGGTAATGTCTCCTGTGAAGTTACTTGAATGGGTGTTCCTCCGGTTATACCTCCCAAAATATCGTAAGGTGCGGTCAACTGTATAGGGTAAATCTGGTCAGTGGCTTGTCGAATGGCAAAAAGCATAGTGCCATCTGAAGAAATCTCCAGACCTGAGCTAACAGAAAGTCCATGAGCAACACTTCCCATTTTTATCACAAGCCCCATAATATCAAACGGAGTTTCCAAAGCATATTGATGCAGGTTTGCTCCCTGAAGCGTGATCAAACGGGATCCATCCGGACTAAATGCCATACCTGCTGATGGAATTGTTTTGGAACCATCCGATGTGACTCCCACCGACAAATCAAAAGGAGTAGTGAGGGAATACTGATAGATGGTCGTGCCCCCACCACTAACATACATCTTTGTTCCATCGTTATTGAAAGTGACTTCTGAAGGTAAAGTTGTTTGACCGGAAATATCGAGTGCACCTACATAAGCTGCAGTGCTAACATCAAAAGCAGTGGAAAGGATATAATAACCAACATCATCTCCATCATTGCCAGCAATGAACATCTGGGTCCCATCATTAGAGAATGTCAAACCATTGCCATTTCCTTCCTGGGCAGAGAACCCAAAAGTTTTCCCTGAATAGGAGAAATTACTCAACCCAAATCCACCAGGAGCTGAAATGATACCATTCATCTCAATAAAATTGAGTCCGAAACGGCTATCAAAACCTACTGCATTGGTAACATCTGCTGCTACACTATTCACAAAAGCAGCATCATTAAAGGTGAAAACCAAATTCGCCACTTTGTCACTAATGTCGTTGGAAGTTGCATTTCCAGTAATCATCAATTCAGCAGTTGTTCCACTCGCTGACACATTCATGGTAGAAGAAAGCCCGGATGGAAGGTTGGAGATGCTATAATGCACTCCCTGGGTCATACTTCCTCCTGCATTAGCAAAGAAATCCTCAACTATGTTCAGCTCAAACGAACCCTCGAAACTGCCATCATCGGCGAAGGATTCAGTGAGAACAGAAGGGAACAAGTCAAATTGAGTGATATCGTCACCCGTATTTCCCAATACCAAAATCGAAGTGTTATCTGGAGTAATGAAAAAATCAGTGGCCTGGGTCTCCTGACCACTGTGTGAAAATGATCCCAGAAGAGAGGTACCGAAACTAATATTAAAAGGTACAGTGAGTTCATACTCAGCAAACCCATTTCCTGTTTCGATATATACTTTTCTACCACCTGATGAGAACTGAATGCCTCTTCCATTGATTGCTGCCGTGGATTCATAGTTAACTCCACTTGTGATATCAAATGGATTATCCAGGAGATACATAAACATGCCGTTAGAAGTACTTATTAGGAATAGTGCTTCACCACTTGGGCTAAACACAAAAGCTTCGGGGGCTGCTGTTTCAGTTGAAATGCTAAATGTTCCCTGATGAACCACTGTACTGGTAATGTCATAAGGAATTGATAAGCTATACTGGTTGATATCGTCCCCGGTACCACCGAGAATGTAAACTTTGGTCCCGTCATCGTTGAATTGAATACCCTGAGGAGCTGTATCCTGTCCACTTACACTATAAGTATTTCCGGTGGCTGATGCGCCAGACAAAACTTCATAGGGCTCTGTAAGACTGTATTCAATGATTTGATCGTTCAGTGTTCCAACGATAAACATCTTTGTGCCATCACCATTAAATGTCATCCCTGTAGGGGCTGTTTCCTGAGCAGCAACACTGAAAGTTGTTGGCTGTAGATTCTCTATTGAAATATTTGGCTCCGAATAACCCACTATTGGAATCTGGCTATTTCTGAAGTCGATGGCTATTCCACTGCTTGCACTTTGTGCATTACTTATGGCTGATGCATCTCCTCCCGTAAATGCTCCATCAAGAAAATTAAAGATTAAGCTAGAAACATCGTCAGCATTTTCATGACTGGTTGAATTACCTGTAAAGCTCAGGTGAGCACTGGTTCCATCTGCTGAAACTTCAAAAACCGGACTCAACCCTGTTGGTAAATTGGTGATTTGATAGTGAACTCCCAATGTCAGGTTAGCACCTGCATTTACAAAGGTTTCTCCTTCAAGTGAAAAGCTTTCGAATGAATCGTCAAAAGCTCCGTTGTTAGCCCCATTTTCCTTGAATTTTGGAGCATTCATGTTATACTGGGAGACCTCATCAAACCCATTTGTCAGAAATAAGCTCGTCCCATCTTGACTGAAAAACAAGCTTCCAAGAGAATTCTCAGTTGTAGTGGACTTGCTTAAGCCTGTTGCTCCAGCTGTTACATCAAAAGGGGTTACAAGTTTGTATTCTTTGATTACCCCTGTATTGGAAGCTGTAAAAAGTTTGGATCCATCTGAATTGAAACTGAACCGATAATCGTTGGGAATGGTCATTATTTCATTAGTTCCGACATAGGAGAAAGTGCTAATGTCGTAGGGTGCGGTAAGACTATATTGTCTGATTCCATTTAAAAGCCCCAGGAACATGGTCTCGCCATCATTCGAAAATCTGATAGAGCGCAGATTGGAAATAAACGAGATACTTTCAACAAAAGTGACAGTGCTTGTTACATCAAACGCTGAGGAAACTGAATACTCATAAACACTCAGTCCATCTACCACAAATAGTTTTTTCCCGTCGCTGCTAAAAGCAAAATCATATGGCAGAGAGATCTCTACAGAAACGGACAGTAGTCCTTGATGCACTACCGTCGAGGTAAGATCGAAAGCGGTAGAGACACTGTATTGATTGATCTCATCATCCGAATTACCAATTGTGTAAAGGGTGTGACCATCCGGACTGAATCGAGCACTGGTCAAAGAAGGTTGTTCTGTGGTAACTGAGTAGCTGGTCGCGTGAGTGAGACCACCGGAAATATCGTATATCGAGCTGTACGAAATACTTTGCCCACTTGCCATGCCCATCATTGCGAGCATAAAGGCGAGTAATACAATTTTGTTTAGTAAGGCTTTAGTCATGGCGTTGTAATTTGGATTTTGCCCTTAGTCAGGCGATTCATTTGAATGTGAACATGCATTCTTAATTTTTTTTATTTTTTATTTGCTACCGATGATAATTGTTCACAATACCACGATCCAGCGACTAATAGGTGAAAGTCAGTTTTAGAAGTAAAGAAGAGGATATCATATCGCGAATTCGCGGAGGTGATCATCAGATGATGGAGAAGGTGTATTTTTTGTACCGCAATGAGTTTGTGAGCTGGAGTAAGGGGAAATTCGGTATCAGTGAAGATGATGCACTGGATCACTACCAGGATACCCTCACCATTTTTTTTGAGAAAGTAATGAACGGATCTGTGACATCGATAGCCAGTAGTCTGAAGACCTATCTCTTTGGGATAGGAAAAAACCGTGTGTTGCAGCAGTTTGACGAACGGGGAAGAATGGATCGTCATAGCGACGGTCTGGCGGAGCATTACCAGTTCATTGCTGAAGATCCTGATGCGTCACTGTTTTTTGAAGAAGCTAAAAAACAAACAATAAGGATCTTTAGCGCTATTGGTGAAGGATGCAAAGAAATACTCAGACTATTCTATTTTGAAAAGCGGTCGATGAGTGAAATAGCGGAGATCATGGGACATAAAAGCGAGGCGGTAAGCCGAACCACGAAAAAAAGATGTCTTGAGAAAATAAGATCAGAGGTCAAAGAACCCTTAAGTGATGGATGAATTGAAGGAGAAATATTTACAGGGTAAAATGACGGACGCTGAACAAAAAGCGTTTGAATCAGGGCTGTCTGGATTGGAAAAAGAAGAGCTGGCTGGAGAACTGGGCATCCGGGCAGGACTGGAAAGTGGTTTTAGGAATGAGCTTCGCAAGACAGTAGCCGGTTTTGAGCATAAAAAACCCAGGGTACGCAAAATGTACCCGGCCTACATCAGTGTAGCAGCTTCTGTTTTGATTGCGGCATCTGTGGTGTTTTATTTCACTACCAACAATCAATCACTTTTTGATCAATACTATCAGCCCTACCCCAACTATGAGGTTACGACCCTGAGAGGAGCTGATTTGACCAGTAGAGAGAAAGCATACAGTGCATATGATGCTGAGGACTATATTGGAGCTTTAGCTTCATTCGATGTTCTTGAGACCCTTTCAATGTCGGATTACTTTTTCAGGGGGATCTGCCATATCCAGTTGCGGCAATATGATCGGGCACTTAATGATCTGAACCTGGTAGCTTCAGGTGACAATGAATATTCTCCAGCAGCAAAATGGTATGCAGCACTCATTTACCTCGAACTTAAAAATGAAGCAAAGGCAACTGACCTACTGAAATCGTTGAGCAAGAGTGCGTCAGCATTTTCAGCCTCTGCTATCGAGTTACTCGATAAACTTTAAGATCTCTTCTTTCTTTTTCGATAGAGCACCAGGATCACTGGAATAATCAGGATCATCGGTATAATCCATCCGATCAAACCTGTTGACTCGCTAATTGGAGTATTGTCTCCCACCAGCACAAACCCACCCCAGTAAAAAGGATGTCTGGCCTTACCCCGTGCATTTTCCAGGTATTTCTTTCTGGCATTGTTCAGGGCTACATCTTTCGCTTGGCCATCATGGAGATTCTCATAGAAGTAAGCCATCAGCTCAGGAGTAGACTTGTCGGATGCAGGCCACAGGCTCATTACAACACTTGGTACCCCGACCGATCGGAAAGATCTTGCCAGACTCATAACACCCTCTCCTTCAGCTATTTTACCCACCCCAGTATTACAAGCACTTAAAGTAACCAGGGAAGCATTCAAACTAATGTTTTCAAGTTCATAGATGTATAGCTGCCCGTCGTCATTTTCATCTTTTGAAAACAACAGCCTTGTATATGCTGGATCACGAGTATTTACCACTGAATGCGTAGCCAGGTGGAGAATATCATAGTAGGAGGCTTCATTCCTAAAGGATGTCTCAGTAGCTTCTGCTCCTATCCGGATGTCTGATCTATAGACCTCACCTATTGTTTTAACCTCTTTTTCAGCACCAGGCAAAGCAGACAATATTTCAGATCTGACCAGCTGCAGTCTGTCTACAGATTCAGCCGACTGTAGCTGAAATTGCGGCGCATACGCAAGAAGTTTTGCCCCTGGCTTTACATGGATAGTCCTTCGGGCAAGTAACGTGGAAGAAAGATCATACTTGATGAGGAAGTGCTCCATCAAATAAGTTCCGGACGAGTCAGGAAGGAGCTCAAAGGGCACGTACCCCAGGATACCATCCGTGACGATCGACAACTGGTCAATACCTTCGAGTTTTTTAGCAAAAGGCTTAATGATACAGTTATATAGCTGCCTGGAGGCATCCACAAAACCCTGCTCATCGATGGCAGAAAGTGAATTTCTCAACTCTTCTACGTATCGTCCAAGATATGCACAATTAGTAACGACCAGTTCATGTCCTCCTTTCTTCAGGATGGACGCAAACAGCTGATTATCCCCTGTTACAAAATACTGGACAATCGCCTCACGATCTGTCTCCAATGAGCTTATGATTTCATTAACTGAGGAAGGGCGCAACCCGTATTTCTTTTCAGCATATTCCGGATAATTGCTCTCCATCTCCCTAATAAAGCGTTCGTGATCCTGCTCTAACTCCAGCAATCGGGTGTCCAGCTTCATTTCCCCTTTATTACCCTCTGCGATCAGGGACCTGACAGAATCTTTACTTAACCTGTAGCCAAGCTCAATTTGAAGCAATGAATCCGGAATACCGGATATTTCCCTTGCACGTTGGTCAGAAATAGTGCTGAGTAGAATGCTGGCCTTGACATATTCATTCCAGTTAAAAATGGAAGAAAGGTAATGATCAGAAACCTCTTGTTGATACAGTTGATGGTTGATCTTAATAGCCAGATCCGCTAGCTTCTTTGTGCTCCTGCCCAGGGTGATCTTATCAGATTTAATGGTGAAGTTATGCTTGTGAGTCTCCAACAGCTTTTTAGCAGCCTCAACAAAGGTTAGCGCAACCTTCCAGTCCGTAACATCTTTGGATCTCTGGTATGACCTCGCGAGTCCGTATAGGGAGGTAAAGACTTCGTCGAAGCGGAGATAATTGGAGGCATGGGGAACCTGGGTCAGGTCATTATTCCAATCAAAATCCGGGTTGGCTGTTTCTAAAGCTAAAAAAAAGCGTCGCCTTGCCTCAGTAGATCTATCCAGCTCATCCAAAGACATGGCCATTCCATTGTAGATCGTAGCCAGATCAGCATTTTTTTCATCATATACTTTTTCTCCTATCCTTGCAGCTTCTAAAAACCCGTCATGTGCCTGCTCATAGTTTCCCAAATGATAATCAGCTTCAGCAATGTTGAAGTAAGCCAGCGAGACGAAATGACTTACCTCGTCCAGGTGTTTTTTCCTACCAGCCAGAACTTTTTCAAAAAGTGCTTTTGCTCCCTCATAGTCTCCTTGCGAAGCTGTGATATTCCCTAACCATTCGTATATATCCAGGGTAAGCGGATTATCTTCTCCAAGCATTTTACGCCTAATTTGCAATGCTTTCTTGAAAGCAGAGAGTGCAAGGTCATATTCTCCTTTTGCGTGGTAAATACCCCCGATATTCTGATAAGAGGTTGCTATATACGGATGATCTTCTCCTATCGATTTGGAATAGTTTTCCAGTTCATAATAATAGTATTGCAAAGCCTTGTCATACTCCAGCTTGTTTTTATACATCACCCCGGTATTACCAAAAAGTGAAATAATATCAGGATGTGTAGTCGAGAGAACTTGTTTTTTAGCCTCGATAGCCTCTTCAAAATTCCGGATAGCCAGGTCAAAGTTCCCATCAAAGTAAGACAGGATACCCGCTACATTAAGGATATCACCTTTCAGCACCCAGTCATTCAGTGAATTTGCCTCATAGATGCTATCAGCTTTTAAATTTTCAGCTTTTCCTCTTACAGACTCACCAGCCCAGATCAGACTTTTAGATTTGGTATTGAGAGCTTCAGATATATTTCGCGGATCTTCCAGGTATGTCAACAATGAATCCATCAAGCTGACGGAAGCAACCGGCTCACCCATACTAAATAAAATCTTACCTTTCAGTAAGACAGCCTGGTGGAGAATTATTGACTCATTTGTAGAAGCGGATAGAAGATCCAGCTCGTTGAGGCTCTTTTGAAGCTCTCCTTTTTTCCATAAGATTTCAGAAAGAAATAGCAGGAGCCCGGGAGAAGAGATATCTGCCTGCAGATAATACAATGCGCTATCAAACTGACCCCGTTTAGCATATTCCAGGGCCTGATCCGGTTGATAAGCTGGAGCTTGCTGACCAAACGAGCAAAACGTCATGACAAAAACAAAAATGGCAGTTAGACGGGTTTTCACCCAGCCAAGATAAGCAGGGTATGAAATAGAATCAATACTTTTTGAACTATTGGGCAAAAGGGGGCATGATTAAGGGAACTGAAAGCTGGATTCTCCCCTACCACTTCAGCACCCAAACACCTTCTCCATAGCTGTTGAATTCCATGGTGGCACTCACGGCCTGGTCCCAGGAGGCGTAGTCGCCGAGTGATACCCCAAAATAGGTGTGTTTATCCATTATATGTTCAACGATCTTAACACTGTTTCCGGCTTCCGACAGCTTGTTGGCAAAATCCATAGCCAGGTCATCATCGAGACTGCTGGAAATGATCACGTAGAAACGCCCGGTTCGTGTTGAGACGGTCTCAATCATTCCGGCTGTTCTTTCCAGCTTCGCATTGATAAAATCTATTTGGTCCCGGGGATAGGCCTCATTGGGGTATAGAGCCAATGCATCCACATAAAGGGAACGTGCATTTTCCCAAAGCTCCATGTTAAATGCGGAATCAGCAGCTATGATGAGTTCGTCGTATCTGAGTTTATTTTGTGCTTCTTCCATCGCCAGTCGTTCCTGCTCAGCCTTCTCCCGGGCGATTTGTTCCAGGCGTGCCTTTTCCTGGGCTTCCTGCTCAGGAATGTGCATAAACCAGTACCAGCTACCTACCAGGGCTACCAATACGAATACGATGATCAGGATTATTATTACGACTTTTCCAGAGTTATTAGATTGCTCGTCCATGAAGCTTCATTAAGTTGTTTAGATTAAAAATAACTAAATGGGAGCATACTAGCACATTTCTGTTCTTCATTTACAAAATATAGAAGTCACCCCACTCACTTCTTCTCCTTCCTCGCCTCCTTCTCCAGCTTCTTAAAATAAGCCCTGAACAGAAAGTTGTGTTTCATTGCTTCCATGTTTTCACTAAAGGACTCGGTTCCCTGCCTGATATTTTCCAGACTTTCCTCCAGACTATAGACCATCGTAGAGTCATTGATGATGCTCCCGGTGAGCCCCGGACCCTCTTTCACCTGGGTGAGCATCTGCCCCACCGCCACGGAGATCTCCTCGACATTTTGTGTGCTGGCCTGCAACTCATCAAAAATCTGATAAATTCTGTTGGCCAGTGTGGTATCATTCAGGAGCATACCCACAGTTCCCTGTCCGGCGTTTATGCTTGCAATGTTCTGATCCAATGCATCCAGTATGTCAACGGCCCGATGGCTCGATGCATTGAGGTTGCGAACGGTCTCATTGATCTGTTGAGTCAGCGTGGAATCGGAAAAAAGACGACCTACAGTGCCTTTTCCATCCTGTACATCTTTCACGATGTCTACCAGGCTATTGGTGATCACGGCCACATTGTAATTGGTCCGCTCCAGCAGGCTAAACATCTCATCTTCATCAATCCCATGATATACCTGCAACGTATCTCCATCCTTAATCAAACGCTCATTCCCATTTCCGGGGATAATATTGATGACCCGGTTGCCCAGTAAACCATCAGTTCCCAGTGAAGCTACCGCATTGCGCCTGATGAACTGGTTCATTTCTTGTCTGATGATAAAACTCACCACTACGGAGGTGTCACTGGTCATTCTGATGCTTTTTACCGTTCCGATATTGATACCCGAAAACCGGATGTTGTTACCCTTTTGCAGTCCACTCACATTTTTAAAGACAGCATGCACGCTGAATTTGGAGCCAAACATATTCTGATTGTTCCCGATGAAATACAAGGCCATTACCAGAAACAATGTCCCGACAATCACAAACAAACCAAGCCGGATATTTTTTAATTTTTCTTCCATGTCTATAAAAAGAATGAGCGTACTATTTCATCTTTAGATTTTTCTAGTTCCTCGTAATTTCCCTGCAGGTAATCAATACCTTCATTCAGCACGACAATTCTATGAGCGGTACGTTTGATACAGCTCATGTCATGTGAAATCACAATAGAAGACGTGTTGTATTTTTGGTGCACGTCATTCATCAGGTTTGCGATTTCTTTGCTGGTGATGGGATCCAGACCTGTGGTGGGCTCATCATACAGGATGATGCGTGGCTCCATGATGAGTGTACGAGCCAGACCTATGCGTTTTTTCATTCCTCCGGACAGCGAAGACGGCATCAGGTCCTGCACATTGGGCAATCCTACACTCGACAGCGCCTCATGGACCATCTGATCCACCTGAGCTTTTGTCTTTTTGAGTCTCAGTCGTCTCATGGGAAATTCCAGGTTTTCTCTCACGGTCAGCGAATCGTACAAGGCATTGCTTTGGAACAGAAAACCGATCCTGCTCCGCACCTCGTCGAGTTCCTGCCGATCCAGGTTGACCACATCCTGACCGAATACCCGGATCTCACCGGCATCTGGTCTGATCAGTCCTACGATGCATTTGATCAATACCGACTTGCCGCTGCCTGATTTGCCCAGCACGGCCACATTTTCATGTGGTTGGATGGTCAGGTTGAACCCTTTTAATACATGGTTATTACCAAAGGATTTCTTCAGATCGATGATCTCCACGGCAGGCACCTGTCGTTCCTTCGTATCTTCCAGTACCGGAGTGGCCATATCGGTTGTGTTATAATTCATAAAACAGGTCTGCTATTTGCACAGCAATCAAATCGATAATAAAAACCAGCAGGGAGGATATCACCACCGCTGAGTTGGCCGAACGACCTACACCCTGGGTCCCTTTATCAGAGTGGTATCCCTTATAACATCCTATGAGCCCGATAGCAAACCCAAAAAAGAATGTTTTAGCAACAGATGGAATGATGTCACCAAACGACAGTGAAGTAAACACCTGGTTGTAGAAAAGTGGAAAACTCACCGTGTCTTTGATGTTCACAGCCAGGTAAGATCCGTAGATACCGATGGCATCCGACATGATGGCCAGGATTGGCAACATCAGTGTGGTAGCGATGATCCGGGTGGCCACGAGAAACTTAAACGGGTTCGTGCCCGAAACCTCCATGGCATCGATTTGTTCAGTGACCTTCATGGACCCCAGCTCCGCTCCGATGCTGGAACCGATTTTGCCGGCGCAGATCAGAGCTGTAATCACCGGACCAATCTCCCGGATGATCGAAATACCCACCATGCTGGGTAGCCAAGATTCTGCACCAAACTCCACCAGTGTGGGCCTGGATTGGATGGTGAGCACCAGCCCCATGATAAAAGAGGTGATCCCCACCAAAGGCAGTGACTTATAGCCGATCACGTAAGACTGCCGGATGATCTCCTCTATCTCATAAGGTGGCTTCAGCCCATCCCTAAAAAAACGAATGGCAAATCGGCTTACATCCGTGGTTTCGTAAAGAAATTGATAGATTGTTGACATCCTTCACTTGTAATCCATGTCAATTTACTGGATGAGGTTACACCGTTTCGTGATAGATGTCAGGCGGAAAAATGACTATCGTCAAAGAGGTTGGTCATCAATGTTTGATTTATGAAAACCTCACCTGTTTTTTATTCGTCTTCAATCTTTGGTTTTTTAACGTAGAATTTAAACCACAATATCCCCATCGTAGCCGCCAGAAAGGAGGCGACAAGTATGCCAATTTTTGCATGTGCAATCAATTCAGGATCGGAGAAGGCCAATTCCGCAATGAATAGAGACATGGTAAACCCGATGCCGGCCATCATTGCAATTCCTCCCACAGAAAGCCAACTCCCTCCAGTTGGCAGACTACCAGCTCCGGTAATGGTCAAAAGCCTTGAAAAGGCCAGTACACCAACTGTTTTTCCAATGGTTAATCCTGCTATAATACCAATACTCACCGGATGCATAATCATTTCAATAATATTTCCTTCGATTGTCACTCCTGAATTGGCTAAGGCAAAAAGTGGGATCACAAAATACGAAACAAGTGGTACCAGTTGATGTTCAAATCGCTGTAAGGGTGTTTGTGCCTGCTCACTTTCCGCTTCGATCTTTGAGATTATTTCCATTTTACTTCTTGACACAAAAGGTCCGTCCTCATCCTCCGTATTTTGGTAATTAATAGCCCATTGCCTGAGTTTTTCGGAATATTCATGTTTTTCCGTCCTGACCCTGGCCGGAATGGCGAAAGCGGCAATAACGCCCGCTACGGTAGCATGTACCCCTGAGTATAAGATCGATGTCCACAGACCGAGCACTCCTATAAGGAAATATACCCAGAAGCTTCTCACACCCATTAAATTACATCCATACATGAGCCCAAGAAAAACAAATGCATAAACCAACTGCATAACCTGAATGTCCGGAGTATAAAATACGGCTATCACCAGCACCGCACCAATATCATCCACCGTTGCCAGTGCTGTCAGGAATATCTTCAAGGAAACAGGTACTTTGGATTGAATAAATGCTACTAATCCTAATGTGAATGCGATATCCGTTGCCATTGGGATTCCCCATCCGTCAATGCCTTCTGTGCCTGAATTAAAAAACACATAAATAACTGCCGGAACAACCATACCTCCCACAGCAGCAGCGATTGGCAGTGAAGCCTTTTTCAGGGTGGAAAGCTCTCCGTTGATGATCTCCTTTTTGATTTCCAATCCGATGAGAAAGAAAAATACCGCCATAAGCCCATCATTAATCCAATGATGAATCGATTTATCTAAATTGATCTCACTCGTACCAATGATAAAATGGGTTTTCCATAGTTGATGATAGGTTTCTGACCAGGGTGAATTAGCCCAGATCATGGCAATCACCACCATTACCAACAGTAAAATGCCGGTAGCCATTTCATTTTCAAAAAAGCGGTAAACAGGCTTTAACAGATAGTCAACAGGTCTTTTTCTTCGCATATTTTAGCAGCATTTAGTATTCATCATCATGGGGTTTAAATCGATTCATATCATCGATTGACGCAATATCTTTCCTACTCATTCCACGCCTTTACATTACCCATTTTGAGGTCGATAAAAAAGAACTTATGCATTGTTGGTAACAAGGTGCCACTTGCTGTTGTTTTCCAATCCTCCCAGGTGATTTCCAACCCACCAACAGGGAGGATGCCTACCCACAATTTCCAGGAGTATGGTAGTCCTGCTTCATCCAGTAGCCAGAGATAAGAATCTCCAGGGGTACTACCTCCTGAAGTATACGTAACTAATAGTGCAGAATCACCATTGTCCAATTTTATCAGACGCCTCTCCGTGCCCGGGTCAAAGATTTTGTGTGGCGCTACCAGCCAGAATGCATCATTGTTGAAATACTGAATGGATTTGTCGATGATCTCTGATCGCTCAGGGTCATCAACCAGCTCACCGTGCATCTTCACTATACTTTTTTCGGGTGTCTTGGTATGCAGATGGACTGTATAATTATCCCAGGTCACATCTACTTCATGTTGTAGCTTATCCCAATAGTATTGGTGTCCGGCGAATGACCATTCCAGAAAACGCGTTTCCTGGTAAGCTTCATGATTGATGGCGGATAACATTTTGTTTGCAAGACTATCTGCCTGCATGGACATTTCGCCTTTGGGTAGGTCTTCATCAAACATGAAAAACAGCCCAAAGAAAATGACAAACGTTGTAACTAGTATTACTCCAATGATCTTCCCAATACGCTTTAACATCTATATCCCTTATCCTAAGTTTAAGTTCCTACCTGAACTATGAACCAATGATCGATGAAATAGTTAAAAATTCTGAGTTATCAGATGGATTTTAGGTATTATCCGGGTATCAGATACCAAAAAAGCCGGAACATTGCTGAACCGGCTTTTAATCAACTAAGGAATACTCAGATAAAGAGTATCTGTGTTCCTTCTTCCTGTCCCCTCTCATAAAAATCTCCAACTGTCAGGACTCCATCTATTTCTTCCCAGAGATCTTCTTCTTTGAGGTGAAACATATCCATGGCCAACTTACAGGCGAATAATTTTCCACCGGAAGCTTTATAGATTTCCAGGAATTCACTCACCGGAGGAATATCCAGTTTGTCCATCTCTCTTTTCATCATGGTGCTCGCCAGCGTTTCCATACCGGGGAGCCCGCCAATCATTGTTGGGATGTGTAATCCGGGGTTACCTACCGTAGCTACATGCAGATGGTCCATTTTTTTTGGCTGAAGCATTTCCAGTCCAAAAAACGTACAGAATATTTCTGACTCCAGGCCTTCCATTCGTGCTCCATTGGCTAAAATTAGCGCGGCATACACAGAATCAACAGTTGCTTTGGAGTTGATAATCATGAGCTTCTTCAAGGCTCTTTTTTTCGCTTTTTTATCTTTTACTGGTGCATCTAACGTTTCCATTTTCATAAGATTTAAGGTTTAAATACAACTTGCTGGCTTCGGTATGCCTGCGATCCGTGATGCTTTTTTCAGTGGTCCATTTGGAAAGAGCTGATAAAACTCTTTGATGTCCACCACACCGGATTTACCTACTCTTCGAATAGAAAGAGCAGTGCCCTTCTCCTGCTCAGTACGGAGATAGTCCAAAATTTCGAAATGCCGATCGGTGAGCTCAATATCTTCTTCAGCTGCAATGCTTCGGGCGATCTCTTTGTCCCACTGATCCATATTTTTGAGGTAGCCTTGTTCGTTCAATTCTACCGGTCTGTTTGCAATAATCGTTTCCATTGTTTTGATGTTTAGTTAAGTACTCCTTCTTTTGTTGATTTTTCTTCTTTAATAATATTCTTTCCGACGTAAGACATTTGCGGGTTGATGAACGGGATCTTTTTACCTTTCATCAACATGTTCCAATACACCCATCGGAAGGCCAGCTTACCCCAGTGGTTCATTCGATTTTCTTCCAGAAGCTTCATCGGTCCAATGCCATTGAATGGGAACACCCCGGAAACCGGCTCCTGATCATAGTTGAAATCAATGAGCATGGCTTTATTGAATCCGGTTTCTACAAAGCAATTGGCATGGCCATCAAAATCTTCTTTCAGCTCTTCACCCTTGATGTAGCGTAATATGTTATCTGTTAACACCTCTGCTTCAAAGTGAGCGACAGATCCTGCTTTGGAGGTGGGCAAATTTGTAGCGTCTCCCAAGACGAAAACATCCTCATAGCTTTCGGACTGCAGGGTGTGCTTTTTGGTAGGCACAAAGTTCAAATCATCCCCCATTCCGCTTCTAAGTATCACGTCATCCCCCATATTGGTAGGAATGGTAACGAGCAGATCGAAGGGAACTTCCACTTCATCCCAGGATACAATCTTCTTCTCCTCGTTGTTGACCGAGGCTATCGCAAAGTCCGGTACTATTTTTACTCCTTTTTCATCCAAAAGGTGACCAAGGGTGGTCGCTGCAGTTGGTTTGGTGAATGCTCCATCCAGTGGAGTCACATAAGTAATATCTACCTGATCCCGGATCCCTCGCTCCTTGAAATACCAGTCGGCAAGGAATGAAAACTCCAGTGGTGCCACCGGACACTTGATAGGCATCTCGGTGATATGCACGACCAGTTTACCTCCATTGAAAGACTCCAGCTTTTTACGAAGGGCTTTTGCACCTTCAAAGGTGTAGAAATCAAAAACCGATTTTCTCCACTCCGCACCCTTCATTCCTTCCACTTCCTCCGGAGCAATGCGGGATCCTGTAGCGATAATTAACAGGTCATAATTTAGCACCTCTTTTCCCTCAAGACGGACCTGATGCTTCTCAGGCATGATAATTTCAATACCTTTTTGTATATACCTTACTGTGTCGGGGATAAATTTCTTTTGCTTCTTGAAGCAATCCTTCTCTTCATAGATACCAAATGGCAGGAAGAGAAAACCGGGTTGATAATAATGTTTTTCAGATTGATCAACAATTGTGATCTTCCAGTCTTTGGGGAGCTTGTCACTGAGGTGGTTTGCCATCATCGTTCCTGCAGATCCTGCGCCTAGAATTAGTAAATTCTTCATCGTTGTATTCATTAATTGATGTGGTAAAGAAACACCACGATGAAGTACTGATTGCTGACGGACGTCAGGTTGTAAGCTGATCTATGTGCCTGATAATGAGTTATGTAACAAATGTTACAGAAGGAAATCAGGAATAGCTTTGCCCTTTATAATTAATGTGACAGCAGCAATATCTGGCTTATTGGCCGATCAGGGCATTCCGGATATCATGCCGTGCACTCAAAAAGAGTCACTCACATCTTTGTCCGGTCAATTTATGTTTATCAGAAACTAAAAAGCATGGAGGCAGGTCCATGCTTTTAGTATAATTAGTAATCAAACAGTCAGGATTTCTACGCCTCCAACGTCCAGCCCTGCCGGTATTCACGCTTCACAAACTGGTTGGCTTCGTCATAATTAGTTACTCGCATATTCTGGTTATCCCACAACAACTTGGTGTTGCTACCAGGATATTCAAACCCTCTTCCATTGGCTCTAGGTTTAGGGATGTCTGCTACACGAATCGCCAGGTTCGCCATGAGGATGGCTTCAGTTAAAGGTCCTGCCTTTTCAAAAGGCGAGCTGAGTTCCATATTTCCATAGCCTGCGATGGCACCTTCTACCCATTGTGCATAGTGGCCATTGGCACTTCCGGGTACACGCTCAAACTTTTGTTTTACCTTGACCTCATCCATGCGTGAGGTAGGCAGCAGTCTTGGATTGGCCGCATATTCACTGGCCATCATCTTACCTTTGGTGCCGATGAATAAGATTCCGCTATTACCATCTCCAAACAGTTCATTGGGTCCAAGTTCTTCAGGTCGTGATGGTTTGATGCCGCCATCCATCCAATGCATGGTGACTGGTCCGGCGGTTTTATCGGTTTTAGGGAAAGTCAGGGTAGCATGACTAGCTGGTGGAGGGGTATCGGGAAAATTTCCTCTTTTGGCCCAATCCACATATACATTGCTCACACTTGCCTGACAATCGAGTGCATATTTAAGATTCAATATTCTGAATGGAGCCTCCATCAGGTGGCAACCCAGATCCCCCAGTGCTCCTGTACCGTAATCCCACCATCCACGCCAGCTGCCTGGGATCAATCCTTCGAAATAGTCTTTGTTTTGGGCAGTTCCTAACCACAAATCCCAGTTTAGTTCTTTGGGTATTTCAGCTTTGGGTGGTCGTGGAATGCCTTGTGGCCAGATCGGTCGGTTGGTCCAAATTTCTATCGTATGGACATCTCCAATGATTCCGGCATCAAACCACTCATGCAGCTGACGCACTCCATCACCGGATGATCCCTGGTTACCCATCTGAGTCACTACTTTATATTTCTTCGCAGCTTCCGTGAGCACCCGGGCTTCGTATATGTCATGCGTGAGGGGTTTTTGCACATAGACGTGTTTCCCCAATTGCATGGCTCCCATGGCAATGGTCGCATGGTTGTGGTCGGGTGTGGAAACAGAGACTGCATCGAAGTTTTTGGATTCTTTGTCAAACATCTCCCGCCAGTCCGTATAGAATTTTGCTTTGGGAAAGCTTGATACTGATGCTTCAATCATCCGGGTATCCACATCACACAAATAAGCGATTTCTGCTTTGCCACTTTTATAGAAATTAGCAATGTCGGACCGGCCTTTACCGCCTACTCCTACTCCGGCGATGAGCAGTTTGTCGCTAGGTGCTAAAAATCCATTGCCTCCCAGAACATAACGGGGTACAATCATGAATCCTGCTGCAGCGGCAGTAGCACCTTTGATAAAACCTCTTCGCGACGAATCGCTCAGGGCTTGATTTGAATTTTTTTTCATTTGGGGTTGGGTTAATTAATAAGTAATGAACTTAAAAGGGTTGTTTAAGAAGTGAAAAATGAGGTTTAAAAAATCCACATTCCAGATCACTTGCATAATTTAAATACCTTCTAACCCTATTGCTAATCTTTGTGGAAATATTTTCCTTTTAGAATAGATTAGACCCTATCAGTGGATTAATGGTCACCAGACCTTATTGCAATCTAATTGGTCTCGTCAGCCTGGAGTGACAATGCAACTGACAACTACGCTGTTAACATCAAGTCTTTTTCACTAAGCGAATGAAGGCCAAATTCATCTCTGTTCCTGGATAAACCAACCCAATAAATAATTGTCAGGCTTGCTTCTCAACTGATCGCTTTTATGCTAATTTCATTATAACAAATAATTCAACCATGCTAAGACATCCCCTTCTTGGTTTTGAAGATCCCGTGAGCTCGTGGACTCATATGATGGGAGCGCTGACAGTGGGTATTCTTCTGATCAGGCTATTCAAAAAAACTGGTGTGGGTAGAAGACATCCGGTACCGGTTCTCATTTATGGGGCAGCCTGCATTTTTCTGCTTTCTATGAGTAGCGTATATCATATGTTGCCACAGGACACAACTGCTCGTTATGTACTGAGAATACTTGATCATGCAGGTATTTTCTTGCTGATCTCAGGTACTTTAATCGCCGTACATGAAGTGATATTTTCCGGATTGATGAAATGGGGGGTCATCATTCTCTCCTCAATGATTACGGCGCTGGGAATCACTTTTGGGACCATCTATTTTGATGACCTACCTGCCTTTATGACCCATGCTATTTTCATTGCATTCGGATGGCTTGGCCTGGTATCTATTATAGGCATTTGGAGATTAAAGAAAACCATATCGGTCCAATTTTTAGCGTACGGAGGTATCGCATATACTGCCGGGGTTATAGACTGGATCGGTAAACCAATCCTGTTAGATGGTTATTTTGGTCCTCACGAATTGTTCCATTTAGCCGTACTTCTGGGAGTTACCTTACACTGGATATTTCTTCTTAAGTCTATTAGTATCATGGAGGATCAAGCCGGATAGTGCATCATAAATAATTCTTTCTAATCACATCGCCCATGCCTCCGAATTTAATTATTGAAATCAGGCTTTGGATTATCGTTTATGCACCTGACTTTAAAGAAAGAATCACTCCAGAATCGGAAAGCTCGTATCCTCAGGTCTGGGCGTTAAGTGACGATCGGCGATGATTCTCACACAAGTATTCCTTCTCAGGATGGCATCGTTGTTATCACGGTCGCTCATTTGATCTGCCTTTTCGAATTCAATGATTGCTTCACGCAGCCACTCATAGGCATCATATTCACATCGGGGATAAGCTTTGACAAGTGTTGCCTTACCCTGTCGCTCCAGGATAAGTGCTTTGTAATATTGCTGTTGGTATTTTGAGTCAATTTTCTCTATCAACTCGTTGGCTTCATTGGGTGACTTTCCTGCAGCAAAACCGTCAGACAGGGTCAATACAAGGTTAATAATCGCCTGCTGATTGTCCGGTTCTATCGCCAGGATATCCCTGCAGATGCTTTCCGCTTCCATGGGCTCATTGAGCAACCGGTATTGCTGTACTTTTTCGAGTGCGCGAGGGATTCCCTCTTTTCTTATGGGTTTTAGGGTAAATATTTCCTGGCTCGATGTTGTTTGTGCTGTGCTCATGGGATTAATGTTTTGATTTAAATAAACGGATAAGCCATTTAATAGGGTCATAATACTTATCTGCAACCCTTTCCTTTAATGGAATGATGGCATTGTCGGTAATGGTAATGTTTTCAGGACATACGGTGGTGCAACATTTTGTGATATTGCATAATCCGATGTTGTCTTTTACTTTGAGATCTTCCCGGCGATCTTCTATATCGAGGGGGTGCATTTCCAGGGCGGCATTGTAGACCATGTGTCGGGGACCGCTGAATTGACCATGCATGTGATGTTCACGCAGGACATGACAAACGTCCTGGCAAAGGAAACACTCAATGCATTTGCGAAATTCCTGCACCCGGTCCGCATCCCGTTGGTCTATGTGCCAGGTACCATCCGCATGATCTGGTTTTCTGGGTTTGAATTTTTTCACTGTCTTCTTCACCCGGTAGTTCCATGAGACATCCGTAACAAGGTCCTTGATGAGAGGAAAGGCTTTCATGGGTTCTATTGTGACAGGACTGTCCGTTTTCAAGTCGCTCATGCGTGTCATACACATCAATTTCGGCCGACCATTGATCTCTGCCGAACAGGATCCGCATTTACCGGCTTTGCAGTTCCACCTGACAGCCAGGTCCTGTGCATCTGTTGCCTGTATCTGGTGAACAGCATCAAGCACAACCATGCCTTCGGTAATCTCAGTTGTATATTCCTGGAACACCCCTTTGGTGTCAGAACTGCCTCGCCAGATATTGAATGTTACCTGTCCCATTATATATTTTGTTCATTGATGATCTCCTGCAAATCCTTTCTTATCGGTGCTTTAGTCAGCTGGTCCATTTTCATGCGACCATCGATATCTTTCCATACCATACTATTGACTTCCCCATATTTCTCACTCTTCTCCGTATAATCCGACCGATAATGCCCTCCCCGACTTTCCTTTCTGACGACAGCTGCCCGTGTGATTGCTTCGGCAATGGTCAACATATGTTTCAGCTCGATGGCGGTATGCCAGCCCGGGTTAAACTCCCGATTGCCATTGCAGCCAACATTTTCACTTCGCACTTTTAACTCTTCGATGACAGACAAGGCTTCGTTTAGTCCTTTTTCACTCCTGACAATGCCTACCAGGTCCTGCATCTTTTCCTGCAAATCACTCTGGATCTGAAATGGATTTTCAGCCTTCCCCTGGTCAAACCTCTCAAAAGGCTTTTCCGCCCATTGGGCTAAAGCCTGTACTTCTGTATCGGAGATTTTTGTTTCTCCATTTTCTCTGGCATATGCAGCAGCATGTAAGCCTGCTCGCTGCCCAAAAACCAGGAGATCTGAAAGGGAGTTACCACCCAGCCTGTTGGCCCCATGAAGGCCTGAAGCACATTCACCAGCCGCATACAGCCCAGGCACTGAGGTCATCTGTGTGTCAGCATCTACCTGCACACCTCCCATGATGTAATGTGTGGTAGGACCTACTTCCATAGGTTCTTTGGTGATGTCTATACCTGCCAGCTCCTTAAACTGATGATACATACTTGGCAACTTCTTTTTGATGTGTGCCTCAGCATTGGGTAATTTTTCTTTGATCCAGGCAATGTCAAGGTATACTCCACCATGGGGTGACCCACGTCCTTCCTTTACCTCCCGGTAGATACACCTGGCTACATGGTCTCTGGTGAGCAATTCCGGAGGTCTTCTTGCTTTCTGGTCTCCCTGGGTATATCTCCACCCCTCTTCAGGGTCATCCGTGGTTTGATGCCGGTACAGTTTCGGTATGTCATCAAACATGAACCTTTTCCCATCACTATTTTTCAGAATTCCCCCTTCTCCTCTCACACCTTCAGTGATCAGCAGCCCCCTTACACTGGGTGGCCAGACCATCCCCGTAGGATGAAACTGGATAAATTCCATATCAATCAATTTGGCACCTGCATGATAAGCCAGGGAGATTCCACCGCCCGTACAATCCCAGCTGTTGCTGGTGATCTTATAGATCTTACCCATGCCGCCAGAAGCAATAACCACTGCCCTGGTCCGATAGATCCTAAATCTTCCTTTTTCCCGGTCGTAGGCCATGGCTCCTGCAATCCGATCCCCATCTTTGAGCAGTGATATAACGGTGATCTCCTGGTGAAAGTCGATACCCTGGTGAACCCCGTGATCCTGCAGGGTCCTGATCATCTCAAGTCCTGTCCTGTCCCCTACATGGGCCAGTCTCGGATACTTATGTCCGCCGAAATTTCTTTGGAGGATGCGACCATCTTCCGTGCGATCAAAAAGAGCTCCCCATGCTTCCAGCTCACGAACCCTGTCAGGTGATTCTTTAGCATGTAGCTCTGCCATGCGCCAATTGTTGAGATACTGCCCTCCCCGCATGGTATCAGCGAAATGGGTTTGCCAGCCGTCTCTTTTATCCACATTGGCGAGGGATGCTGCCACACCACCTTCTGCCATCACCGTGTGTGCTTTTCCAAGCAATGATCTGCTTACTGCACACACCTTTACCCCCTGAGCACTGGCCTCTACAGCCGCGCGAAGCCCTGCTCCACCTGTGCCAATTACCAATACGTCATAGTCGAAAATCTGATAGTTTGGCATCTTATATAATTCTCAGGTCAGTGATGATTCCCATGGAGCATAAACGAACATATACATCTGAAAAAGCTACCCAGAAAAGGCTGAACCAGGCCCATCTCATGTGCTGGCGGTTCAGACAACTGGAGCAGTTATATAAAGCCCTTTGAACAGGGTGTTTTGACAAGCGATTTTTGATGCCACCTATCACATGGCGAAAGGAATGACATCCGAAAGTATACCCACCCAACAGCGTGGCATTTACTACGAGAACGAGTGAGCCAACGCCAATACCAAACTCCGTTTCACCCGTTGCTGCATTGGTAAACCAGAGCGCTTTCCAGGCATCATAGGTGAGAAAGAAAACGAAAATGACAGCCAGGTACATAAAATACCGATGCACGTTCTGTAAGATAAGCGGGAGCCTGTTTTCTCCCCAGTAGGATTTTCTTGGTTCAGCCACAGTACAAGCTGGCGGGTCCTGCCAGAAAGCCTTATAATAGGCACCCCTGTAATAGTAGCAGGTGACACGCATGCCCCCAGGAGCCCAAAGGATCAGCAGTGCCGGAGAAAACGGCAGAATCAAAGGCCACCAGGTAGGTTTTGGACCAAAAAGACTGTGTTCCGACCCCCCGAAGAGTTCCGGTGAATAAAAGGGTGAAAGATACGGACCAAAGGCATAGTGTACCCCCTGAAATGCCGCCCAGGTGGCATATACAATGAAGGATGACAGGGCTAAAAAAGTCAGAAATTGTGGGACCCACCAAAGATCTTTTCGAGAAGTGTGGCCATAAGGTCGCTTTTCAAGAATGGCGTTGAGCTGCTCCATGGATCATATTACTCATTTGAAATAACCATATGAATCTCCGACCTATATTGTAGTTAATGATAATTAAAATATTGATGAATAACAAGTGATGGAGATGATCGCTTGTTACTGATGTTGATCACAAAATTTTTAGTGAAGAGTGAGTATGGTCAATTCGCTACCGCTGAAAACACCACCCGGTCTTCATTGCCTTCGGAATCGACGACGGTGAGGTATTGTTTGCCTCGTTTCAGTCTCAATGGGAAGGATCCGGTCTTTTGGGTGGTCCCAACCAGCTCATCGTTTAGGTACCAGAAGAGCTTCCGGTCCGGGAATTGCGAGGCCACCTTAGCGACCAGTTGCTGGTGCTGGCCATCAAAGTCTTTGGGGATGAAGATATTGGCATCGGTGAGCGGATAGATGATCTGCAGGGCGTCACCCTCCCTCCCCACCGGACAGCCGGGCTGATGTGGGGGCACTGAGGTGATCAGGTTCCCATTCTGGCGGAGGTAGTAGTTGATGTCTGCACTAAACGCCAGCAGATGGGTGAGCTGCTGTGACCCTTTCCAACAACGTGAACAAACCCGGTGGTTGTTTTCCACATAATAGCGCTCATGAAACGGGCATACACGCAAAGGTTTCATGTTATAAGGTGCTTTGGTATCCACCACCTCCGGACAGTCCTGGCTGGCATAAAATCCCGTGTGTTTACAGGTCCTCACTGCCACGTAGTCCATATCAACAGGTGTGAACCATTCATCTGCCCCGGGCAGAACCTGGAAAATATTGAATAGCAGCGGTCCCGCACTCGTCATGCCTGCCAGCGCTTTATTTGATTCCCCGTCAAAGTTTCCTACCCAAACCACTACTGTCCATTGCGGTGTGGTACCTACGGCCCAGGCATCTTTGTGGCCGTAGCTTGTGCCGGTCTTCCATGCGATGGGACGCTGGGAGCTGTACTTCTTCCAGTAGAACTCCAGTCCCGGACGGATCAGCTCTTTGAGCTCTTCCAGAATGAGATGGCTTGCTCCCTGACTCACCAGTCTGGTTTTGTATCCTTCCGGCTGCCCTTTGAGGTAATGGATGTCCTGAAACTCGCCACCATTCGCTAATCCCCTAAACAGTTGGCCCATGTCCCAGGGGCTCACTTCTGCCCCACCCAGGATGATCGGCAACCCATATTCGTCCGGTGTGCGAAACAACGTGCTCACACCAGCTTCTTTGAGTTGGTTGTAAAACGCGTCTACTCCATAAGCATTGAGTAACCTGACCGCAGGCACATTAAGTGAATGGATAAGGGCCTCATTGGCAGGCACCACTCCAGAGAAAGTTTCGGAGGCGTTGCTGGGTGAGAAACTGCTGTAGTAAGTAGGCACATCTTTGATCAGGGTTTTGGGAAGGATTAACCCTTCATCAATGGCCAGGGCATATAGAAACGGCTTGAGGATAGAACCCGAAGACCGGGGGGCGATCACACCATCCACTCTCCCATGATGGTCCAGGTCGTGGTAGTCTTGCGACCCCACATAGGCAGCAATACCACCCGTTTTGTTGTTGATGACCAGGGCACAGGCATTTCGTATGCCCAATAGTTCCAGTCGGGCAGCCTGCTGTTTCACAAAGAAGTTGGTTTCCCGTTGTATCTCCGGATCTATGGTAGTCCGAATTACATCCAGGCTGTTGCTGGCATGGATCCGATCAGCCAGGTGTGGTGCATGCAAGTCAAATGGCACCAGGGTCTCCGGAATAGGCTCCAACAGGGAGAGCTCATAAGCCTCATCGGTGATGATGCCCTTTTCCTTCATCTTACTGAGCAGGAAGTTACGCTTAGCCATCAGTTTGTCCTGGTGACTGGAAGGAAAGATATACCCCGGTGCATTGGGAAGTACGGCCAGCAACGCTGCCTCTGCCCAGGTGAGCTGATCTGGTCGTTTGCCGAAAAAACGATGTGAAGCGGCCAGGTACCCCCGCACATTACTACCGTAAGGGGCATGCATCAGGTATTCAGCCAGGATCTCATCCTTGGTGAGGTGAACCTCAAGTTTCACTGCAAGCAGCAGCTCCAGAAACTTATTCCAATATGTACGCGGGCTGTCCCGAATCATGCGGGCCAACTGCATGGTGATGGTGCTGCCACCACTCACCACCCGCTGATGACGAATGTTCCAGTAGGTAGCACGTAACAATGCCACCGGATTAATGCCCGGATGCCGGTAAAAATGCTGATCCTCAAAAGTCAGTACAGCCTGTTGCAGATTCCCAGGAATGCTGTCCTGCAGCTGTGGTGGTAACAGGTATTGTTCCTCATCATTGAGGTATACCCGTAAAAAGCTGCCGTCACTGGCCAGGATCACCTGGCTATAATCCGATCGCAGTTGTTGCTGCCCCAATGGAAGGCAGAGGTAGACCACAAAAGCTACCAGGCACCCCACCAAAGGGAACAGCACGTACTTTATACCCGATCCGAATAGCTTTCTCACCATTTCTATTTCGATCTTACCGCCACCTTTTGAGCTTTACGCGTGGATTGATAGTCGCTGTTGTACATCGCTTCACAAACCGCTCCCGGAAGTGTGTAAGTTCCTTCCGTGATTGCGTTGATTTTTACGATGAAATCCAATCGCTGTTTGTCCAGATCAAAGAACCACATGATCCGGTCGTCCCGGATGTCCAGGTATTCTTCACGTCCTGTTCTGTAGCCACTCATCCAGCCAGGCAGCATTTCTCCGGAAAGCCGGGTATTCTCAATTTCCCAGCCTGATGGCAGCATCTGCACCAGTGCCACCTCTTCGATATTCGGTACCGGGCTGATATTGCTGACCTGATAACGTCCATAAAAGACATCTCCCTGTTTCACATTGGCGATGTCGATGGCATTGCCTTCCTCATCAAACCAGGAAATATCTACTTTCAGGTTTTTATCTTCATCTTTCGACTGATCTACCAACGGTACTCCATTGCTGGATAGCGTAGCATACAGCTTAGGACTTTGAACATCGGCATTCAGCTGTACCTTGAGCTGTCCTCCATAGCCACTATTGATGTATTTGGCTACTTTGTTGGCATCTTTGAAAGGCACCTGTGTACCATCAGGGAGTGACATTGTTCCTTCGATGACGAGGTCAACATCAGGCACAATCCCTGCATAGTCGAAGTACGCTCCCATCCCGAGCAGCATCTGGGCCAAAGTCTGGGTTGAATACCACTTTCTGGATGACAGCTGTTCCGCCAGTGCTTTTGCCATCAGGGCTGCATCATCTTCTCGTTCCAGCATAACAAGACACCTGAGGATAATTCCCTGGTCACGATAGCTGGAGCCGTATGTATGCGAGAATTCCTGATATTCCGGAACATCCTTAGAGATTTGGTCTACATCACTCTGCACCTTGTCAAAAGCGCCAGCCAGCTTATATGCTGTCACAAGCTGCCACTTCATTACATTACTCATCTCCTTATAATGATTCTGCTTAAGGAGGTTCATCTCACTCAGGTTGGCTTTGTTGGCCATAGCCAGAATGAAACATCGGTTAACTCGTGTCATCAACCAGCGGGGATCGGTATCAGGCTGGCGGGACTTACGCTCCAGATACCTGATTACACCATCCAGCATCGATTCGGGAACAGCATAACCCTGTCGGTTGGCATCGATCAGGAACTGACCGGCATAGTTAGTGCCCCATTCGGAAGCTTCATTGCCTCCCGGCCAGTAAGAAAATCCTCCATTGCTTAGCTGAAACAGGCTTAATCGTGAAATCGCTGCGTTGATGTTGTCATCGATTTCCAGTGATAGTTTAGGATCCGTGGATAACAGGTCCTTGAGCGCCAACTGTGGATACGCCGACGAAGTGGTCTGTTCGATACATCCGTAAGGATACCGGATCAGCCACTGCAGGCGGTGTATAAAATCAAGGTTCGGGAACACCGCCAGATGCAGCCTGGCGTTGTTAGTGCCATCCAGCCCGAGCTTAGGCATATTGAAAGTGATCGTCTGACCCGGTTCAATGGTTTTCTCCTCCTTCTCATAAATGCGGGAAGCACCAGGAGAAACAGCAACATCCGCCTCGTAAAGACTTTCTGCATCCTTGCCTTTGGCAGTGATCACAATCCTGGACTGTCCGATAGCCTCCTTTACCTTCACATTGAAATAAAACATCTGATCACTTTCCGTATTGAACGTGTGGCTATGCGACGTCTTGCCCTGTACCTCCAGTGGGCCTTCTGTTTGTATGCCGATGTCTACGGCTCCAATATTCGCCCTGGTGGCAAAAACATTTACCGGGATCTTAAAAACATCCCCGGGTTTGAGGGCTCTTGGCACCGTAGGCAACACGATCAGGTCGCTCTTTACAGGTACGGTCTTATCCGCAGACCCGTAGCGGTCACCCTGGGCGGAAACCACCATTACACGCACAGAGCCCACATAATTGGGCATTTCGAAGCTTACTTTCGCTTTTCCGTTACCATCAGTTGTTACGGGTCCTTTGAACATACAGACAGGTTTGAACCGCTTTTTCTGCTCAAAAGGATCGACCTGGGATTCCCTGTAGTCACCATCCCCACCAATAGAGAAGGTCTTGAATACATCGTCCTCATTGGCACCAATCACAAAGCCAAACATGTCGTAGGTAGCGATGTCCAGTCGGATCTTTTTGAAGAATTCAGCCCATGGGTTGGGTGTCTGGAAATTTGTAAGATCCAGTAATCCCTCGTCTACCACAGCCACCGTGAATTGAGTTGGTTTTCCACTGGAAGTAGCAATGTTCACATCAAACTTCTGTTTGGGCTTCAGCTCGTCCGGTATGTTGATGATCAGTTCGTCTTTCGTATTCGGATTAAATACTTTGACAGGCAAAATCCCAAACATCCGGATCGGTCGGTCATTGACGGTCTGGCTATGAGGTTGCAAGACAGTCACTGTCGCATAGATATTAGGTGCCATCGCGGAGGTCACAGGGAAGGAAATCGTCATGTCCTCACCCTCAGATGGTTTAACCCATCGGTGGGATAAAATCTTTTCTCCCTGCTCGATGGTGAGAAGTACATTGCCCTGTTTCGGAGAAGGAAAGCTGATTTTTGCTTCTTCTCCAACCTCATATTGTGCCTTTTCTGTTTTCAGCACCAACGTACCGGCATTCTGATCGCCGGATGGGATGGCACCATAAGGATATGCGCTAAGGAAAATACTAGACGTGTGACCCAGGTGAACGGCATCCTGTATCTCTACCAGGTATTGACCTTGCTGAGCAGGCTGAAATGGAAGATTTGTCAACGGCTTGCCTGAGCTGATGGTTCCTTCTTCTAGCAGGATGGTGTGGGTGTCAGTCTTATAGCGAAGCTTGAAATCGCGGTAACTGTTGTACTGGTACCACCAATGTGAATCGTTACGATAGATGCGGTAGACGAGCTCACGGCCGGCAACAGCTTCGCCTTTATGATCCACTACTACCACAGGGATATCGGTTCGGCTGTTTAACTTGACATAGCGATCAGAATCATCGATACCGACATAATGGGTGAACGGATGAATATCAATGTGTGTCCAGGTATCATTGGGACGACCACCGTCTTCTTGTACGGTAGCCAGGATTTTGGCTTTGATTGGAGTGGATGCACTGCGTAAATTCGGAATGTTCCAGTTGACTTTTGCTTTGCCTTCAGAGTCAAGTGTGCCTGAACCAATCCTGGTACGTGCACGCTGAAAATCAACCATCTGGTCCCTGAAAGAATACTGAGAGAATTTAGGGAAAGGATTACTCAGGTCAAAAACCTGGACTTCTGTTTCATATTCCAATCCTGGTGAAGGGGTTCCAAAAAGGAATTTGCTTTCAACCTCTATTTGTATGTTTTTATTATCCGGGAGCACTGTGGTCAACGAAGGATTCACCTTTACCTTCAGCCTGTTAGCTACTACTGTTTCTATCTTCAGGTCATGGTGAAAGTATTTGTTACCGATGTTTAGCTGCACATCCCAGTTACCTGTAGGCGCATTCATATCTGTTCCCAGCTCAAAATTGTAAAAGCCATCTTTGGCGGTATTTTGAGTGGTTTCATACACCATTGTACCTTCCGGATTGAATAACCTCAATCGAACGGGCACGTCGCTGCGTGTACCTGACGAAAAACGAACGATACATGACAGGTTGAGTGAGTCTCCCGGACGGTAAACACCACGTTCTGTGTAGGTGTATGCACGTGTCTGCAGGTCATAAGTACTGATGCCTCCCACGTCGAATCCTGAGTTGTTCCATCTCATCTCATCCGGGTTGATGATGCTAATCTGGTTTCCCTTCTCAGCTTTTATGTAACGTCCATTATATCCTCTTAGCGTAGCTACGCCATCGGAGTTAGTTACGCCGGAGTCATGTTCATCATAACGGAAGCTGGTTACCTTCACACCGGACATCGGCTGGCCTGTTTTGAGGTCAGTGGTGAAAACAGTGTAGGACTCATCAGTATATTTCGCCATTAGCCCAATATCACTGATTGTCAAGGGCTTATATACTTGTCCTTTTCGCTGGATATAACCCAGGACACTCTTTTCTATGGGTACAGAAGTATCCCGGGGATTGAAGTTGATCCGGACAAGGAACAGTCCGTTGTCGTAGGTTTCAAAGACCCTGCTGAGGTCCAGGTTGTGCAACAGCCATTCGTTCTTTTTATCACCTATCTCCAGTGTTTGGTTGTAAATAATGGCCCCTACGTTTGAAACATAGTCATTATTGAAGTCCGTATTCCGGTCCTTTGAACTGTTAAGTTGTTCATACCTGAAAAACTCATCCAGGTTTTCATTAAATACTTTCTTGATCTCTACATGTACACGCTTGAGGTTGGCTGTAAGAAACTGAAGCCGCTTGTCATTGGTAGTAGGCATGAATATCCCCTGGCTGGAAAACTGAACCTGCGGCTGTATATCCGTAAACTTTACCTCCCTGCTAATCAGGTTTTCTGTTTTCGTTCCCCACTGACTCTTTAATCCCGGTTGGAGCTGCACAGTGTAGATAGTGCCAAACTTAAAATCACCATTCAGCAAGAGGAATTTACCCATCTTTTGGGACGTAAAATTGACCGATGGCCTGACTGAAATAAACCCGTCGATATTCTGATCTTTGTCAAGATTATCAGAAAACTTCAGTGTCATCTGCGGCTTTTTACCCGACTCATTCCTTTCTACCTCGACCAGCTCCATTGACTTAAGTGGTACCACCTTTATAGATCGCTCCAGATTGGTCTCCATGTCCAGGTCACCGGCATCCAGCGTAAACTGATAGGTTTTGGTGCTCGACTCCCGTTTAAGCATTTCACTCACAAAGCTGAAGGTATTGTCCCCCTCCTGGCTCCAGGTGAGTTTTGAGGAAGAAAAGGAGGCTGCCTTCTGAACATCTTCGATGGAGGTCTTTTGTGAAAACACGACCTTGCCGGTGTAGACAAGCTGCTCGGGGTTGGCAGGGTTCATGAGCTCCAGCTCCCCATTAAAGGAGATCAACTCGCGTCCTTCCACATAAAACTTGAAGTCGAATACTTCTACCTCAAAAGCTGTTGACAGTGCTTTGAGATCCAGCTGGGCCTGATAGTTTACCCGGGATTTGAGGGGTGCGGAAGGCTCAAATACCAGGCGGCTTTCAGTTGCCCAGTAAGCCTTTCCTTTGATACCCGGATCAAATTTGATCGGGTTGTCAATTTCTTTGTTCAACGACTCCTGGCTTACCACATCATCGTTGAACTTAATCTCGATGAGGCTTTCCGGTTGTATAGACCCAGCAGTAGCTCGGCTGATGATCTTTGCAATTTCTGGTGAATATTGGATTTCTGTTTCGTCCCTGGGTCCGGACTTGGTGCCACAAGAGGATACGATGATTAGGATCGAAAGGAACCTGACGATGGTTTTGCTGGTGAACATAGGCGGTTAGGTTTAGTGTTTTTCAATGTGGTATGAAATTTATATAAATCCTCCGAATGAAACGTAATGCAAGCGGCAAAAAACATTATGTTTGATTTATGTGTGTGGATATGGTGTGTTATCAGGTGGAGTTCATTAAGTACTAATTACCAGGATCCTGTAATAAAGATGGATTTCCAGTTCCCCACATTCTATTTGTTCATATTATGTTTGCGCCACATAACCGACAAGGGGGTTAAAAACTTAAATTATGTCACAAAACAGTTCAAACAGCACCATGATTAAAAACTTCAGAATGGTAGCCATGGCTGAAGGGATCTCCTATCTCCTACTCTTGTTCATCGCCATGCCGCTCAAATACCTGTTGGATTTTCCTCTGGCAGTGAAGTATATCGGTTGGGCGCATGGACTTCTATTTATTGGGTATATGGTACTGCTACTCTCCTGTTGGCTAAGCCATGGCTGGCGATTTTCAAGGGTTGCATTCTTTTCGTTTGCCTCGCTGGTGCCTTTCCTGCCTTTTGTGGTGGAGAAACAGTTGAAGCGGGAGATGACGGCTTAAAAGGTCAATTAATCCAGGCTGATCCTCGACTCTGAATACAGGTCGTAAATAGCCACCAGTTTTTCCTGCAGACCCAAATGGCTGGGTAATTGGCCCAATTCTTCTCTGGCTTCCACAAAGGCAGATTGGTATTCTTCTTCCAGGGTATTCCAGATAATCACCAGGTAGTGATAACCAATGTTGCTGTTTCTCCCCTTTTCCATCCAGGCATCGAAGGTTTCTTCATCAAGTGCTTTACCAAATTGTGTTTTAAACATCCGTTTTGTTATTCAGTGGCGATGATAATGGATTTTTAATTTTTTCCCCAGCTATGGTTGAGTTTGTTTTATCGGAATTAGTATATGAGCTCATCAACTGTATACTGAGGACACCAGCGGGGGTGAATGCTTTGATACTCAGCCGATGGTGAAACACCAAAAGCGGCTAATAAGCGATTATAGCTGACACCTTTTACAATTCAAAAAGTGAGTGAAGATCTTTCTCAAATTGCTGATCAAAAAACAAGATGGGTGCCTGCAACTTCCTGATGGCGGCATCCAGATTTGTGTAGTTGGATTGGGGAATGTGGAGTGGAATTTTATACAACCGGGGGTCTCTCTTGTCAAAAGGACAGGCTACTTTGGATTGAAACAGAAACGGGATCAAGGTGGTTGAGCAACCCAGGGCTATTCGATCGATTTCATATTCATCTAATAGTTCAGTCAGCGTTTCATTGATGTTCTCGAAAAAGGTAACTGTTTTGGCCAGCCGCACTCTGGAGCCTGCCTTGGATTTACCCTTTTTCTTTAGGTACTTGATTTGACTAAACCCCTGCTTCTTCCTGGTCATATAAGCAGAAAAAGTCGTGTGATAAACGTTCTCTTTCCCTTCCATCATGCAGATGGCAGCATTACCCGATTCAATCGTGATATATAAGGCCCGTGCCTCCTGACCCATAAGGAATAAGTCATGGTTAACCATCCAATGTAGCGGCAATCGAATAAACCCCATCACATCATGCTGCTCATTCTTCAGCAACACTACATGCTTTTTGAAATCATATTCATAACCAAATGCCTCTTCTCTGACAGTCTCGAGGATCCACTCAGGATCATGATGAAACAAATTGATTTGTCCCTGGCTCATATGTAGCACTGATATTTTTTCACCCCTTTCATTCGATCGGTCCTAGGTGCGTGTTCGTCTTCTCAGTTTTTGAATACGGTCCTGGTAGTATTCTTTCAGTTCATCCACAAAAGTCATCGGGTCCTTATAGGTCATCAGGACATGATAGGTGTGCTTATTCTTCAGGGTTTGTATTGCTTTTTCCAGATGTTCTTTCTCCTGCACCAAGTAAGCATGTGGCGAGGCAGACAGTGTGACCTTTCCTGATTCCAACACATCTTTTAGCGGAAGCTCCGCATGACTAAACAGGTGTGCATGGAAAGCTTTTAATGCATCAAGGTCTTCGTGCTGATAGATAGCCACCAGACGTGTTGTCAATTCTGTGGCCAGGTCAGTCTTATCGCCATCCATCGCATACTTATCAGGGTGCACATGCAGCATGGCCTCCCGATACAATCGCTTCTTCTCTTTAAGATCTTCCTCATTGTCACATAGGGTTTCTGAAGGTCGCTTTTGGGTTTTTAATCCGACCGGCTCCACGTAGTTTTTACCCTTTCGTTTCTGCTCGAGCCGTTTTTGCTTTTTGGCTTTCTTCTGCGCTTTATACAGCACAGACAGCTCCTGCACTTCGACAATCTCGCCCGACAGATGTGACCTCAAGATTGCTTCAAAAGCATCCACCTTACCAGTCAACAGTTCCAGCTTCCGCTTTAACTGCTCGATCTCCGCACTCAGCGGGTTTCCAGGTGGCTCTGTGCCTACCAGTTGGTTTTGCTTCATATCACAAAGGTGATCATTTTGGATTAATCAACAGGTGCCAAAGGATAGTGGCAATTTCGGGCGACCTGCTTAACTTTCCGGCATGGATCGAGAGATGTTTGACAAACTGGAAGAGATGAGAAGTTTACTTGCCGAGCCGGAAATATTTAACAGGTTGGTTGCAAAATATGAGGCAGACCCCTCAGAAGAAAACCTTAGAGAAATCATCGATCATGTGACTTTAGAAGTAGCCAAAGGAAATGTGAAAGGATGGAAATCCTAACGAATTAGGCATAAAGCCGGGTTGATCCTTATTCCCGTGTTACCTGCAATCCTCTTTTATTGTAAAAATGGGTCAACACCAGGACCAAAAACGCAGGATATGTATGACCCGGAAATAATTCCGTAAAACATACATGTAATCAGTACAGAATCTATATTACTTTCGTTGTTTCATGTCTACTTCCAAATATGGGGTCACCGTCTTCCACCAGACTTACAAAACGAATCATCCTATGGGTTTTAATATCAATCATCCTTGTTGGTGCGTTTTTGGGGTTGTCAGTATTGGGCAGGAACTTCTCCAGTGACATTCTTTTTCAACTGGTAAAAAGAGAGACAAATGATCACTACCTGCTTTCTTATAAGGAAATAGATATCGACCTGTGGAAGAGGACCATAAAACTCAAAGAGGTACTCCTTAAACCGGATCCGGACAAGGACTATCAGGGAACGGGACTAAACAATCTGTATGAGCTGGAAATGGCTGGTCTTAACATTGACCTCAAATCCATCATCAGCATCTATACGGTCCGGCAACTGCATATTAAGAATATCCGAATCATTGACCCTCAGATACATATCAAAAGCAAAAAAGGCAACTCAGACGAGACCTTTAGTTTGCAAACAGGGAATCTGTACAAAGAGATCTCGGATTACCTTAGGGTGTTGCAGATTGATATTTTTAAGATTGAAAACGCAGCAGTGAAGCATTCCCCCAGTGGGTTTGGGCTTGACAGCATTGACTTTTTTATCAGTAACCTACTCATTGATTCCGCGTCCAGACCTGACAAACGATTCTACTCTGAAAACATTGAATTGGAGATTCGTAATCAGAGTTTCCTGCTGAAAGACAGCATTCATCAAATAACCTTTGATCGTTTTCTTTTGTCTACGGCTGATTCCATCCTGACCTTTCAAAATCTCGTATTGAAGCCGCTTGCCAATGTACTTGATACCATTAATAAACTGGATGATAAAACCATTTATGACATAACCATTCCAACTCTAAGGCTTAAAGGCGTCGATTATTTCTCTGCCTACAGGTACAATTATCTTGAAATGGAAGAGCTTTCACTCACCGATTCGTATATCTTTCTCGAAGAGCAAACACAGGGCCGTAATGATCAACCAGCTAAAAAAGGCAACTCATTGCTCGAACAATTGATGACCGTTTTTGATGGAATCAGAATTGGTAAAATGAGATTTATCAATGCCAATCTCAATCTAAAGACCAATGACGACTACAACCATAATTACCAACACGTACAGTCAGAGCGGGCTGATATTGTGTTATATAACTTTTATCTTGATAGCACCAACTACCAATTGGACTTTGGTAAAAAGTATTTTGACAATGTAGACATCAACATCAAAGATTATCGTTCCTTCCTGCCGGATAGTATCCACACCATTCAATTCGACCTGCTAAAATTGAGTTCAATTGATTCTTCGCTGATATTCAAAAATTTTAATATTTCTAATAATGGAAATGGTACGGCGTCAGATATGTTCCTGTCCATTGATGTCCCACAAGTCCGTTTGAGTGGCTTAAACTATTCGGACATTTTGATCAACAGGCAGTTGATTGTCAGAGACTTATTGCTCCAAAATCCAAACGTCGTATTTGAAAGCAGGCAAAAGAAGTGGGATCAGCAGGATTTTACACCGGATAGCCTATACAGGTTAATAAAGGATCATTTTAAGGTTATTGGTGTCAAAAAACTGCAAGTCAGGCAAGGTGAATTCTCTATCAACAGGCTGCTTAGCTTTAATCAGACAGACTTTTCAGTTTCCAATTTTAACATCCCTCATGTTTCCAATTCCTGGTATGACGTGCTCAATGATCTTGAGTTGGAAATTCATAATATGGTACTTGATGATGAAGCAATTCGGCTGAAAGGCAGTCATTTGATATTAGATCGTCTGGCCAGCCGATTGACGATAGAAGATTTACGATTTGCCTACCTGGATCCACATACATCTGCTTCGGGTGACCTTAAAAACCTGTTGATTTCAGGCATAGACCTGGATCGCTTTTCCACCGGAAACTATTTTGCTTTTGATTCCCTCAGATTAACCAATCCCACGGTAGCATTCGAAATGTTGAAACCCAGGCAAGAAGGGCTTATTAACAATTTTACTACCAGCAAATTTATTGAGATCATCAACGGAGAACTAAATGTGAAAACATATGATAGCGCCTCCTTTAGTCTTAATAGAATCAATACAAAGCTATCGGCAGGTACGCTAACCAATATACAATTGGGCGAGGCAAGTAATTTAACTTTCACTTTACCAAATAAATCTAATAAACTGAATATCAGTGATATAAAACTATTTAATTCACAAGAACTCTACTTAAAAAATATCAGGTTGCAGCCTATAAAAGATACTTTACTGCAAAAGGTTGAATTGACAGCTCAAATACCCGCTATGACGCTCCATGGCATTGATCAGAACAGGCTTTGGCAACAAAAAGTGTTGGCAGGTGACAGTCTGATCGTAGACACTCCGGACCTTACCCTGCAGTTAAACAAAATAGCTACGGCCTTTACTGTCGCTGATTCATTGGAAGTCCAATTCCAAAAAATTGTATTAGATAAAGCCCGGGTGATGTATTCTGATGATCGTCAGCCAGAGATCAAAATGATAAAGATGCCCCGGCTTTCTGTTACACTGGAAGGATTTCAATACCCGGAAAACCCCATCCTGAGCACTCATCACTTGCTTTATGCTGATTATGTGACCCTACATGTTCAGCAGATCCAGCCCGTTCTGGCCAACGGGGACTTTTTGCTTATTCACCAACTTGACTTCTCACAAAAGGAAGCCCGAATTTTAATTGACACCTTAAGATATGAAGCGGCAAATCAAGTCACTTCTACCCTTTTCCCAGGGATTGAAATCATTGGCCTCGACCTGGACGCTTACATAAATAAAAAGCAATTAAAACTTGACAACCTTGAATTGATTGCTCCTCAAATTACACATGATCTGGGTGCTTCAAATCGAAATCAACAGGATCTGAGTCGTCTTCTTCCTGAATCCATTGATGTAGGTTATTTCTCATCAATATCAACAGAAATAGCATTCAATGACCGCTCAAAATCCACCAGTTACACCATCCATAAAGGAAATGTGGAGTTGCACAATTTTTATGCTGATGGCGAATTGAACCGGGATCAGTTTTTTGAATACGTTCAATTTGCATCTATCAGGGGCCAGGACTTTCTGGTTCCGCTGGGTGACGGTTATCAATTAAGTGTAGGCCGTTACCATTTACAACATCCGAAGAACACTTTGACCTTGAATGATATCAATATCACATCCGAATATTCACCAGCAGAATATACGAAACGTCTGACCTATCAAAAAGACTGGTTTGACGTAAGTGCGGATGGTGTCATAATAAGTGGTTTGGATCTTGATCGGGCATTTAGCAAACGGCAATACAAGGCGGAAAAGCTATTAGTAGATGGATTAAACGCCTTGATTTATCGCGATAAGTCCGTGCCATTAAATACATCGGCAGTGAAGGAGCTCCCTCAGGGTATGCTACGGAATATTAACCATTGGGTATACCTGGATACCCTAAATGTCGTGGGCAATATTACACACCAGATAAACCCGGTGAACACCGAAGAGCTGGCAGAACTAAGCTTCAACGCTCTCAATGCTTCTTTATTTCGGATAACCACCGTGGACCAAATGCCCTCCAGGCCCATGCGCCTCGTTTCAAGTGGCATACTTGCGGATACCGCTCATTTTGAAGCCTATGCCACATTCAACATGCAAGATCAGGGTAATCAATTTTCCTTCTCAGGTCAGATTGATCAAATGCCTTTGAGTGCATTGAATAAACTCCTCAGGCCTCTGGCTAATATCAACATCAAAGAAGGATATGCCGAGGAAATCAGTTTTAGCATGAACGGGAACAACGAAATCGCTACAGGTGAAATGAACTTTCGCTACAATGATCTAAAGATCCAGATACTGAATCCGGAAACGAATGACATGCAAGGTCTAAACCAGGAAATCAAGACCTTCTTTGCCAACACTTTTGTGATCAGACAAAACAACCCTACCTTCATTGTCTTAAAGCCCGGAACGATATTTCAACGAAGGGATCCTTCCCGTGTGATCTTTCACTATTGGGGTGAAGCGCTCTTGAGTGGAGCGGTGAGCAGCATTGGCATCAACAAAAGCAAGAAAGATATCAGAAGATATGATAAAGAAATGGAAGATGTTAACAGGTAAATCATTGAACTGCAACAAATGTTACAAACCCGGGTAGTCAGGTATCGTACACTTGCATAGATAAATACAAAAATTATGGCTACAGTAAATCTGACTACAGAACTTTTTAAAGAAAAAGTCTTCGATTATACCAAAGAGAAGGAATGGAATTATACAGGTGAAAAACCTGCCATTATAGATTTTTATGCTGACTGGTGCGGACCGTGTAAGATGGTTGCCCCCATTTTTGAAGAACTTTCCAACGACTACCCGGACATTCATATATATAAAGTCGATACAGAGGCGGAACAGGAACTGGCTGCCGTATTTGGCATTCGCAGTATCCCCAGTATTTTGTTCATCCCCAAAGGCAAGCAACCTATGATGCAAAAAGGAGCCTTGCCTAAAAATGTGTTGGAGCAGGTCATCAAAGAGGAATTGCTACCCAATAGTGATGTGGTAAAGTAGCATTAACTCCTCAATCACAAAGAGCAATTATCACGCCTGGATTCGTTCAATGTTTAAAAACAGGTAAGTTTAGAAGGTGAATACTCTCGACTAATCCTGATTGGAGGAGCGAATCCACCAATTGATCGGCTATACTTACCGGCACGCTCATTTCAATGCGGACCAGTGATTCTCTTTCGTCCATATGCCTGTCTGATTTTATTTCAAGCACTTTGGAAGTCACCGCTCCGGAAACACCCATGGTTAGACAGATCTCCTTCAAATCATCTATTTGATCTTCTTCAGTGATCACTGATATTTCGCAATTGTCATCTGGAAGAAATGGCTTAACAGCCTTTCTTCGGGTCTCCGTCTCGAGCCTTTTTCTCCAGTCGGTGCCCATTTTGAGTGTATCTATGGCGGCTATGATCTGATCAATGGAAGCCGCATGATTTTGCTTACCTACTTTCATCCGGGTATCCAGGTGTCCGAGGGTAACAGGTGTTTGGAAGATGTATCCCCTACCCGGCTGGTCAAGTTTCGACTCCTCAATGAGGAGCTTTATGATACTTTCCGAATCCTGCCTGGGCATTACCAGGTGAACCACCTCCTTGTCCGGAGATATGGTGATCCTCAAGAGTCCTAACTGATCCCTTATGTCATTCCCTGTTCCGTAAGTCAATAAAGGCACACAGACACCGAGCTCAAGGGCTGTTTTGGCGAGCTGCTCTCCGGCTTCGTGACCAGTCAACACACACACAACATAGGAAAGGTCCTTCAGGAAATGTATTCCATTTTCCGTCATCCGATTGACATGAATGTTGTTTTCCAATACAGGAAGTGGTGTTTCGCTATAGGCTAGAAGATCCTGCGAAAAAATGGTCCCCATACCAGGAGTATGCAGGTCTGCGATGGCAATGAGTGATTTCATGACTGCAATGGCATCTTTCCTGTGGACAGTGAAACGAAATATGCTCGACAGGTTACTTTGAAGTTTGATGGTGTTGCCCAGGAACCCAAAACGCTTAGGTTCAATATATTCGCGGATGGTCCTACCTGTTTCCAAATAAGCTGTAACACCAATGCTGTCCAGGTAATCAGCCACTTTATCACCGGAATGCTGGTTGACATAACAGCTGATCCTGCTGGCTTCATGGAGTCTGTTTTCACTTGCTGTTGGTATATTTTTTACAAGTTGAGTGGAATCAGTCATCGGAATTATCAATTAAGGTTTGAAATTGTAAGTACCTGGAATAAAGCCCATAGGCCAATACGGTAATAATGGGAAATGTAGATGCCATCGCCAGGATGCCAAATCCATCAGAGATATGAAGCTCACCCCCGATACCAAGCCCCATTGCCAACACCAGTGGCACGGTAACAGGTCCGGTTGTCACCCCACCACTGTCCCAGGCGATTGCGGTAAATTCCTCTTCACTAAATATGGTTAACACCATCAGCAAGACATAGGAAGGGATGATAAGCCAGATCAACGGTAGATCGAATAAAATGCGACTCAGTCCCAGACAAATACCCAAACCGACACCTACTGAAACTACCTGAACGATCTTGCTCCTTTTTAGTGCCCCTACGGTGATGCTTTCCACGGTCATTCCCAGGGCATTTAATGCTGGCTCCGCCAGGGTAGCTCCGTAACCCATTCCAAAGGCAAATATCAGTATCAGGATAAACCCTAAAAAGACATATCGCTTATTAAACAAGGGAGGCTCCGTAAGCATATGTGTATACCTCCTTTCGGCCACATCATGGAGGTTCGGATGATAAGCAATTGCCCGGACCTCGTCGTGGTCATACACATGATCGTACATGTTGAAAAAGGTCCTTTGTTCACCATTCATAGCAACCGCTTTGTACAAATGGGTAGAGTCGAAATCATGAATAACCACGCGACCTATGAATTTTTCCTCACTACTAAATGCTTTAGGAATATGTTTACCTACTTCCGTCCCCAGGGCACCAAGCCCCAAACGGATACCTGAGGTCAGCAGGATCATCCCTATGAGGGTGAACCCAATGCCAAGAGCTATTTCATCCCGGTAACGAAGCTTTTCTTTGAGAAATAAAAGGAGTACCAGCAGCAGTAGCAAAGTCAAGGGGATCACTGCCCTCATCCCGGCAAGGCTTTCCTCCTTCAATGTTTCACTCACTCTGGTAAGCGGAGCTACGGATGTGTCCTCCAGATTAGCTTCAACAAGCAGGTGACGTTCCTCAGCAGAGGCATGTTCGATGATCCAGGTGGCAAGGGTCATATCGCCCAGGTATTTTTGTCGCATGACAGGATCATTTTCTAAAGACAGGAGTGCTTTTTCATAGGATTCCTGATCCCCAAAATGCGCGATTCTTCCCTCTGCGGTTCCATGGGTAAACAGGTGCCATTCCAGTTCGTCATTATTGATGAATACCTGACCAGCAATGGCTTTGCCTTCTGGTGAAAAGAAGTATTTCTCAGTGGTGGGTTGTGGAGATTGGGTATTGAGGTAAATTCCCAAACTGAGAACTGCCAATACAGGAAAGGCAGATGCCAAGAGGATAATGCCAAAACCTCCGTCTGATCCACCCTTATTGGATGCCCTGGACACCCCGATGCCCAGCGCCAAAACCAAAGGTACCGTTACCGCTCCGGTGGTCACTGCACCGCAATCCCATGCCAGTCCGATTATTTTATTCAGGTTCGGATCAAAAGAGGCATACAGGGATAGCCCAAGCAATATGGGTATGGTGATGAAGATAAATGGTTTGATCGACCAATTGAAATAAAAGCGACACATCCCCATCGCTACGGCTATCCCAACTCCCGCTCCTACAGAAATCACCAGCAGTTCGCTGTGATGCTCCAGCAACATAAAAAGCAATGGACTATCCCAGGCTGTGATGGTAGAACCAGCCATCTTCAGTGCACTAATTGCCGGCTCTGCAAATGTGGCTCCAAAACCAAGAATAAAACCGAACAAAGAAATGGCTACGATACCTACTTTCAATGGAAGCTTCACCCCTACACGCTCACCAACGGGCATCAGTCCCAGAACAAGTCCTTCCAGAAAAAAAGCAAGTCCAAAAATGACCAGTGTCAGCCCTCCTGCTGTTCCCAGGGCATTATCCAAAGGAACACGCAAGACAACCACCTGAAAAAGCACCAGGTAAATGATGATAAAAGCGATGGATTTGGCTTGCTCTACAATCCGCGATTTAGCGTAGCCATAGATCATCCGCATCGCATCTTCTGGTGGTATCTTAATTTTCTTTATCATGGTATCGTAGTGTTAGGTCGTGAAAATGAAATTTGCTAAAGGTGGTTGTGGGGTATATCATTTTGCCAGGTCTTTATGGAGTCTCCGCTTGAAGAAAAACACCATACCCAGCAGGGTCAGGACCATACCAACGATATTGGTAATGGTGATGAAGATTCCAAGGAAAAAGATCAACATACCCGAAAGTAACATGCTCTCAGAGTAGGAAACCAGTTCCATGGCTTTCAGGCTCTCCATATCTCGGTGGTATTTAAACAATTCTTTGTCGATATGAAGCTGGGCTACCACGATCCAGGCAATGGCCATGTTTACAATCAAAAGCCCTATGGAATTGATAAATGGATGATGAAAAACGTCAAGAGGCAGAAACATAAAATACAATTCAGGCAAGCTGGCGTATATGATGACCATAAATCCAAAGAGTGAAAATATCAGCCAGAAAACCAGACTTACACGCTTGATACGTCTATAATTCACCTGTTGATCGGGTGATTCATAGGTAGTTATTTTCAGTTTTTTTCGGAACTGCCCCCAAAAAAGGAGAATGGCCATGGTCACCACCATGCAGGACATAAGATACATTTGTAGCTTTGGATCAGTCATAAGTATTGCTAATTCAAGTAATTAGAAAAATCCGGTAAATTGATTGAAAAGTGTACAGGTCTGGTGAGACCCGATATTACTATGATATGAGAAGATTCAGCAGATCATGTCTCTGCTTATGACTGAAACGCTATGAAAAGCAATGATGTGGGTAAATCAATCTCCTGACAACCTGCTGGTGTATGAATACAGACTGATCAACATACTCGATTGTCCCTTCAGTCTTGCTCAACTTAATCATTGAGTAGACTGTTTCCTTTTGGGATAACTTCTTAAATAGTTTGAGAACCCTGTCTGACCTTTCGGATCCCTTGTTTTTGTGGGCGACAAAGAGATCTGTATTGATATCCGGGCTGTAAGATATATGCGCTTCCAGCGGGTTGATCAGCTCCTGTACTTTATCTGCATAGATATCTCCGTGTGTGCCATAAGCCACATTTGCAGAAATCAATAGAAAAAGTGCACGGAGAACCCAAAAACGCATATTACAAATATAGTAAAGTTGGCCACCTTTCAAATTAAAAGGCATTCACATCTCCTTTATGCCTCTAATGGAGCCCAGTAAGTACAGGATCCTTCCGCTTCTACCGGTCCTTTGAAAAGGCTACATCCACCACAGGATTCATCAAGTCTGGGTGGTAGGAATAGTTTACAGTCCATGCACTTTTTTAATGGGTCACTTGCCCGTGTTTCATAGGCAAATTGTTTTCGCTTTGCCAGCTCAACCTCACTTACCTCGGAAAGATCCTGGCAGGATTTCAGCTGGTATTCCTTCTTCTTCTCCGACGGAGAACAGCCGGTAATCCACCAGGCAGCACTCACAAAAGAAACGGATGAATAAAGACTTTGACGGAAAAATTGTCGCCGATTGAAGTTTGATGTCATGAACTATTTTCTATTGAATTTTGAGGGACCAAAGGAAATAAAAATCAATTGGCATTATTGATAAAGAGCCAGTAAAGCCTGAATTTTCTGCATCGAACTGATACGTTCATCTTCGGAAATGCTCAGTATCTTCTTTGCCATCTCCGTTTCCTCATCATTGCGAATCAATCCCTTGATAAGACTTTTCAGTATTGGCTCTGTCACTTCAGTTACATTGGCAAACGGTTCCTGTTGTATTGCTTTCAATAAACCTTTAACCTGCTCGGCATCGTTTTTTGCACCTGCTACAAAAGCGTAAGTTTTTGCAAACTCTAGTGGGCCATCCCCCTGTTTCTCAAGGTAACCTTTATCAATCAATAACTCAAAAAAGGCTTGGGAGGAACCGGTTTCAGCACTCAATACCGCCCATATATACCAGCTGTTGTCACTAAAGCGAAGGAGTATATCAGCCAGAGCATCCTGTACTTCCCTTCCCTGATAATTACCAAGACTAAGTGCAGCCTGAAATGCAACACCAGCATCAGGATCTTCGGCTAATGGATGTATCAACTCTTTTCCCTTGTCTTCTTTTTCTGCCTGGATCAGTCCGGCTTTCCTGATCCCAGGCTCTGAATCTTTCAATGCTAGTTTAATATCGTCCTCGTTCAAAGCTTTCAATCCTTCCAACGCATAGAAAGCACGAATTCTGGCTTTCGGATTTTTGCTTTCCTGAAATAAAGCACGAAGCTCCGGAATAATGCTATTATCCTGTCTTTCGAGGATCAGCCGCTGGGCGGTACTCCGGTGCCACCCATTCGGATGTTCCAGCAATTCTACCAACTCCACGCTACCAGCCTGTGATAATGAAATTTTAGTCCAGGTGTTTTCTATCTGTTTGGGCTGAATCCGATAGATGCGTCCATGCTCACTCCCATACATGAAATCCATCTCTTCTTTGAGGTCTTCCGGGATGGACAAGGGCGTCTCAATGTGTTGCCGGTAATAGTCCAGGACATACAACATGCCGTCAGGTCCCTGCGCAAAATTGGTAGGACGAAACCAGGGGTCCTTTGAAGCCATGAACTCTCGGTCCTGCTCCCCTTCTGCTCTTTTGGCAATCAAAGCAGGACTGGAGGAACTTGTTATGAGTACATCCCGGTGGATGAGGTTACCAGCCACATCACCGGTAAAAACATTACCCACATATTCATCCCCAAAGCCATTACCTGTATAGATGGTCCCACCGGAAGCCCCGGTAAACTTGTCCTCTGCATATTCCACACGATCAAGGTTGCGCGACTGAAAGTCTTCATTTCTTCTTTTGGTACGCTCGGCCCTCCAGTATGGTGGTGGTGTCATCTGAAACATCTCCAGTTCATGATCGGAAATATTTTCGGAAGTCCTGAAAGATGGTAGATAATCATGTCGATGCCAATACTTCCAGGGCATAATGTTTTGTTGGATATGCAGGGTATTTTGTGTGTAAAACCGGTTTCCATATTCATCCAGATCCTGACCAAATTGCCCGGAACCTGTTACTCGTTCAAATTCCTCCGTATCCATTCTGAAACGAAAGTCCGCCCCGCTCATTTCAAGCGGTGGTGCTTCAGAATCCATTGAAGAAGTGACTTCGCCAGACCGTCCATTATTTGAGGCATAAATCCAGTTATCTACACCAAATCGCAGGCTGGTGATCTGCGCCTCGGAGTTGGAGGCAAAAAAACCGTTGAATAGTTCTTTCCTTACATCTGCCTTTCCATCTCCGTCGGTGTCTTTCAGGTATAATATGTTTGGAGCTGCCGTGACCAACAGACCACCATTCCAGGGTAAGATACTGGTGGCTTCCATAAGCTTGTCAGCAAAGACAGAAGATGCATCAACACGGCCATCACCATTCTCATCGATTAGACGTACAATCCGCCCCCTTTCCTGCCCTTTCTCCGGCCGATAAGGATAGTCATACATTTCCACCACATATATGTTGCCATCCTCATCAAACTCCATACAGACCGGGTCATTGACAAATGGCTCTGCAGCGAAGATCTGAATCTCAAAGTCAGGATGTAACTGAAAGGATTCAATTGCTTCATCGGGACTGAGCGGACCAGGATATTTGGGGGTGCAGCTATAGGCTATTAACAGCAACGCCCACAATAAATGCTTTGATAATATATTCATAGAAGAAAGGAACTGGACGTAATGGATGGCCAAAATAGTGAATTCAAGGTTTTCACGCAAAGGCTCAAGTACACGGTGGAATAGTGGCACTCATAATCATTTCTCCGATTGTCACAATGAACAGCAATACTTCCAACCTAAATTTTTTGTATACTAGCAACCCAAACCCATTATAGAAATGAACTCTAGTGAAGCCAATCAGAATGAATTTTCCAGAAGATCTTTCTTAGGTCTTAGTGGAGCCTTTGTTACGGGTATGGCACTACCCTTGTCAGCCGGGACGCTTCTTCGATCCATTGATGAACCCATCATCGACATCCATCAACACACTAACTATGTGGGTCGCACTACTGAGCAATTGCTTACCCACCAACGAGCCATGGGTATCACCCATACCATCCTATTGCCGTCCGGAAGAGCGTTGCAAGACCGTGCATCAACCAACTTTGGTGAATCCAATGGCCTTGAAGCAGAGGTAGAGCCCAATGAAGCCGCTTATCGTATCGCTAAACGGTATCCGGATGAATATTCCTTTGGTGCCAATGAGGTCCCCGACCTGCCTGATACGCTCAAAACCATCGAAAAATACCTGAAGAAGGGTGGAGTGGTCATTGGCGAGCAGAAATTTAATATAGCTTGTGATAGCCCCGAGATGCAAAAGATCTATCAACTGGCTCAGGAATATGATGTACCAGTCTTGATGCATTGGCAGCATGGCCGCTTCAACCTTGGGCTGGATCGTTTTCATAAGATGCTGGAGAAATATCCAAAGGTTACGTTCATTGGTCATGCCCAGACCTGGTGGGCCAACATTGATAGAAACCACACTGATCAGACCGTGATGTATCCTAAAAGCGAGGTGACTCCAGGCGGTATTACCGATCGTTTACTCAGTGACTATCCCAACATGTATGCCGACCTCTCAGCCGGATCCGGCCTCAATTCCATGACCCGCGATGAAGAACAGGCCGTGGATTTTCTGCAGCGTCATCAGGACAAAATTCTTTATGGAAGTGATTGTGCGGATAAGGATGGCCTGGATCACTCAGCCTGCCAGGGTTATAAAACTATTCAAACTGTGAAAAGACTGAGTGCCAGTAAATCAATCGAAAGGAAGATTTTGTATGAGAATGCGAAACGGTTGTTTAGGATCTAACCATTCCAATTATTACGCGATATCTCCTACCTGTCAAACAGCTTAAACCATCATTTATAAAATACCGGTCCTTTTCTTTAGATTTTTCCCTTTGATTTTATAAATTGGATTAAGCTTCACCGCTTGCGAATGTGTTTCTTTTTGTAGAACCCAATTACAGTCACAATACATACACATTCTTGTTTGGGGCTCAAAAATATTTCGATCCTGCTGGTTTTGCCTGCTTTAGCACGCCCAAATGGAAAATGTGATCTCGCATAAATTACCTGCTCATGAAACGATTAACAAAGTATTTCTTCACACTATTAATAATTTGCCTGTTCATTGAATCTCAGGCTCAAAAAACGGTCACTATAGGTAGTGAAACGCTCAATCCCAAGTCCGTTTTGACACTTGTTGCGCCAGATGGTGATCAGGGCTTTGTATTGCCAGTGGTCATTGATAAGAATAACATCGCACCAGGCACAGAAGATATAGGGATGGTTGTCTATGAAGAAAGCAATCAGAAGATCTTTTTCTGGAATGGTACAGCATGGTATCCCCTGGGCTCTTCTGTCAACCTGGACACTACCTCTATCGATGCCTTGAGTGATGTGGAGGCTTCAGGAGCCCTTTTGGGATATACACTGAAATGGGACGGTCTGGCCTGGTCTCCAGCCATTGATCTTGATGAGCAAACTGCTGAGCAAGTCGACTTTGATAATACAATATCTGGTTTGGGCTCGACCAATGTGCAGGAAGCCTTAGATGCTTTGTCTTCCTCATCGACCATCACGCAATGGACGCTGGATAGTACCAGCATCTATTTCAATAAAGACAATGTTGGGATTGGCCTTAATGAGCCTACGGCAAAGCTGCATGTGGTCCTGGACAGTCTTGATACATTGACAACAAAAGGGCTGGTCATTGAAAATTCATCACCCAATACATCTTCAACACTCTATGGGAGTCAGGTAAGAGTGGAAGGACCCGGTGTTAATTCCAAAATTGGTGAATATATCAGTATTGAAAATGGATCGGGAAGCAAGGTGGGACAAGGAATTATTGTTAAACAAGATGCCAATCAAACTACTTACGGCCAAAATATACAGGTTTCCGGAACTTCTGATGCCATAACTGTTGGCACCTATATGACCAATTATGTTTCAGGCACAGGTGATAAATATGGCATATTAGCAGGTGTCGGGAATGGTGAAGGAAATAACACAGGATTATATTCCTATGTAAATGGAGGGTCTGGCAATGGTATGGGTATCCGCTCATTGATTGAAAATACAGCTGCAGAAGGAATCGGCATGTATTCGGAAATCTCTAATACCACCAATACAAGCTCTAAAGGATTTCATTCTAAAATCCTGGATGGTGGAGAAATGGTTGGGTTTGAGTCTGAAATCGTGCAGGACAATGATATTCTTCAGAGCTATGGTATGAAGAGCGATATTGTCAATAATGCCAGTGCGGGAGAAACGTATGGATTATATTCCACCATATCAGGTGCGGGAAATGGTGATGTCTATGGGCAGCATTCCATGATAACCACGTCGGGTGTGGGTAGCCAATATGGGAGTTGGCAACGAATGTATGGCAATACAGGAAAAAAGGTAAGCTCCTATTCGCATATCACACAGCAGGCTGATGATTCCACAGTAGTCGTTCAATCAAGGGTTGACAATGTGGGATCAGGAACAGCCTTTGGTGCTTTATATGAAGCGACCAGCACCATAGATGGCAATCTGGTGGGTGCCAAGTATCATTTGACAAGTTCAGGCTCAGGGAACATGCGAGGCAATGAGATTGTAATGAACAGTGAAGCTACCCAGCCGTCGATAGGCTCAGAAATCATAATTAATGGGTCCGGAACAGGTGACCGAACGGGTGCATTCAGCCAAATTGGCAGTGGGAATTCAGATAAAACCGGGTTTCGTTCTCATATTGAGCATGACTTTAATCAGACTTCCATTGGTTTTCATAGTCAAATAAGAAACGATGCTGATCTTGACGGAGCAACTGGATTGCTTATCGAATTCCTTAGTGATGGTGAACTGACCAGTATTAACCGTGGCATAGTAATATCAAATGATAGTCTGAACACCATGGAGGGTGAGTTAAGGGTTGGTGGAAACCTCTATTTTGCTGATTGGTCATTTCGAAAGGGTATCGCTGGGGCTTTAGACCTTTACCAATCATCAACCATGACACCAGGTAAAGTAGGTTTTTTCTCGACAGACGGTGCTTATTTCGCCATTTCGGATCGACGACTAAAAACAAATATTAGCGTTTATGATAACGTATTGAATAAAGTCCTTCAACTAAAACCTTCCAGGTATCAATTTATCAATTCAGGTCAACATTCCATGGGTTTCATTGCTCAGGATGTGCATCAGCTATTCCCTGAGTTAGTCAGCATTTCAAACAGTAATGGCTACGATGATCTTCATACGCTAAATTACGATGGTTTTGGTGTGCTAGCTATCAAGGCCATACAAGAGCAGCAGGAAGTTATAGATTCCCAGGCTGAAAAAATCGCCTCCCTGGAAGATCGGTTATCCAAACTCGAAGCTTATCTAACTAAATAAGCAATGCGTAGGTCGTTTGCATTTTTCTGTCTCCTGGTATTCATTCAGATACTGTCGTATGGACAAACACACCTGGGTGATGAAAGCATTCTGTTTGGTGACGGTATCATTGCTACAAATGCTGCTATCATTGATAGTAGCATGACTCAAACTACAATGGGAACCATATCATTTGAGGGCAATGACACGATATACGTCCATTCCCAATGGTATTTAGACTCTCTGAAGACTTATGGATCGCCAGTCCTCGCCGGGTCAGGTGTGACAGTTCACCAAAAACTTTTTATATCCGGAAGTATTACACCCACAAGTTCTCTACAGTTCGTCATGGACACATTGGCTTCGATTTCAAACCCTGATGATTCATTTGTTAATGGTCGTTTGTTTCACACCGGTTCCGGAGATAAGTTTTATCCGATAGGTAAAGCTGGCAGGCATACACCCACTTACTTGTTTGGCCTGGAGAATTCCTCAGATGAAATTGTAGGGCTTGAAGTTTTCCATGAAGCATTAGATCTATCCAACCTTTCACCCATCCCTGAATCCAGTGAATCGTGGCATTGGGAGGTAAATGGAAACCCCAAAAATGCTACTATTCAACTCCCGCTGCTTCCAGAAGACCTTGAAAGTCTGAATATCAATGAGCTATCTATCCTGAATATAGATACCGACATAATGATACTCACAGACCTGGGAGGAACAGCAGATCATAACAACAGCACCATACTGAGTGGTAAACCAATCAATACCGGGTATCTTTTGCTGGGAAATGTACCTGAAACATTGAGTTTAGACGGGCCCTATAATTTGCGCACCTTCCCAAACCCCTTTGATGATTTCATTATTCTCGAATCAACTGTAGAGAAACAAAAGGCTGTAGTGATCTATGACCTGAAAGGAACCCTTTATTTTGAAGGTTCTCTACCGAAAAAATTACACATTGATACCTCCGCTTGGAAATCAGGGTTGTATCTAATGATTATTTCAGAGGGTGAAAATATGACTTATCGTAAAATTGTGAAGGTACAGTAATACCCAATTTTTCACCTACTCTCCAAACATCTCCTTCAAATGCTTATGTATTATAGAAGCGGTTTCAGGTCCCATGGAGTTTTCTTCGCCATAAGGTGAGTTGTCCCGACCATAACCATAGGGGGCCTCAACATCCCATTGGGTTTTGGGAATGATATATCCGATCTCATCATTGGCGAGCCCAAAAACAAACTTGTATTTGCCGGGCATCATTTCCCGGATAGGTGGTGTCTCGACAATTGGGCCCGGATAATCTCCTTCAGGGGGTGCTTCTACCCCACCATTGACGAGCTCAGGATAGATCTCACCAGGGATGGCCACAAATGACATCGGCCCAATGGTACCAATAGCCAATTCTGACCGGGTTTTCATCCAGCCGATACTGCCCCGATCGATCACTCCCAGCATCCCGGCAAGTCTAAACATGTCATTATCAATTGGGAGCTCAATGGTCTTCACCAACAGCGAAATACTGGTAGAGTCGATGGTCTCAATGGGACTCTCCATGGCATTTAGGATAAGGTTGGAAAGATGCCTTCCCTGGGCAGCAGCTTTTTCAAAAGACGGTTCTGCAAATTCTTCTCCCGTAAATGGATCTACAATGGTCAATGATGGATGGGTACACATCAATCCACCAATAGCAGCACTCACATAAACCGTCATACCCCCAACCCCTTCATGAATGAGACTGTCACCGGAATACACGCCATTTTCAACGCCTTCTCGTACGAAATGTGGAAAGTCAGAGGAGATCAGCAGGTTTCTGCTCCACAAGGTCTCTGGGTGGTTTCCCCATGAAACAAGTGTTCCCAGTGTGTTTTCTGTTTCCTTATCAACAGCCCGGATCATTCTTAATCCATTATCAAAAACCTGCGGATCCCGGGTATCTTTTACCAGTCCATCCGCACCAGTCAGGTCCTGAGAGATTTCCAGCCTGGCCGGACGTAAGTTATTCACAGCTGTCACCACCGATTCGACTACCTGTTCCTTCACAAACTGCATGTACTGCTCATTGACTCCACTTTTAAAAGGACTTTCACCCCAAATACCCATCAGATCTGCCCCTTCATGGGTGTGTGTGGAAGAAAGGATCATATAGGTAATGCCAGCATCTTCAGGAAGCATTTTTCTGATATCTACCACTTCACTATGCATATAGCCAATGGCATCGAGAGAGACAATCGCCAACCGGGTGGTGCCATCATCAACAATCATTGTGCGGGCCCATAAATCATCGTGAATTCCATTGGCAGGTTTACTATTGCTAAACCCCGCGATCCAAACCGCATCAAACTGGCCATTGCCATTAAGGTCTGTGTATGTATCTCCATCTTCTGGGTTGTATTTGGCATCCCCATTTTTGTCTTCCCATTGGTCAGGAACCTCCGGGGTCACAGTTTTGGCAGCAAACCCCACCATCAAAGGAGCTGGTGTCCCTGCCTCAATTCGCATATCAGTATTGTAGTCAGGATGCTTATCCCGCATATTGACCAAATAGAGTCCGGCAATCAGAATCAGTAAGGCTACAATAAGTGAGAAGAATACCCACCCAATTACTTTTAGCGCTTTTTTCATGAGAAGTAGTTATATACCATCTGCAAATTAATGGGTTTGGCACGGGATGAATACATTTATCTCGTAAAACAATCCACTTTTAGCGCAGTCTTGGGAAAACTCCATTAAAGCAATAGATGGATGTTTATAGCCAATGCGAAGCTTATTTATTGAAACTACTTGAGTGGCTATCAAACTCATCTTTGACAATCCAACGTTGCGTCCCTTTGGATTTCACCTTTAGGATGACAGCCGGATCGGAGTCCTGATGTTGTTCTTTCCTGACTACATCCAAAGGGACGGTGATATCATTAAGGGTAAGTTGTGCATTGTACCATACAGTGGATTTCTGGTGTATGGTGATGACCAGTTTTAGCTTCAGCAGACCATCCAACACGGGTGGAAGCAGTATATCCCGACCATTGATATAATAGCCAGAAATGATGATCCCTTCGAGAATCAGGGTGTTTTCCGCTTTTACATGTAAATCGAAGCTATGTGTAGCAACAACTCCAAGAGGTCCTATCGCTCCCGAAGAAGTCTTGTAGCGCGAGCTGGCAAACTCAATACTTTCTGTTTGAGCGAAAGCCAGTCCGCAGGTAATATAGAATGCTATTGCCAAACCTAATCGACGCATATCTTTCAATAGACAAATAAGGTGCCAGATGACCAGACAACTGAGATTTAGACCATACCTCGATTACAATACGTGGCCTTTTCGAATTCCCTGATATTCATCGATATAATTGGAACTTCATTTAAGCTATTTTTAATAGCTGATACGATCTTATGCGACAGCATCCTCTTTTGTACATCCGTACGGCCTTCCATGATATTGCCAAATACATGAATAAAGTTATCTTGGCTGTTTCCAATGTTATAATGAGTAAAAGATTGTATCCGTACTTTTATATCCCCTTTATCAAAAAGATCAGTGGACTCCGCTGAATCGTGAACTAACTGAATAATATCTTCTGCCTTTTTGATGTTGAGTACACCATCAGAACAATGAATAACTAAATGTGGCATATTGATTCTGTTTAGATTTTAAATACTGAATGAATAGGTTACAAAGATCTATTGTGAAGTAACCATTTTCATTAAGGTATCTTAAGAATGGATTATAACAGTATTTATATACCTGAGTGTACCAAACTAACAGAATTCCCTACATAATCTCCCAAACCCTCGAGCCAGCCAATAGTTGATCCAATTTTCCGGAGCCCTTTTCTATCACCGCCTGGTTGTGAAGGTTCTCCAGTTGGTCTTCATAGGTGGGTCGTTCTTCCTGGTAAATCACACCAAAAGGTCTTGGATAAGGTATTTCTCCATTTTTCAGATCATCAAACTGACAGAGGACAGTGGCTTTAAAGCGATCTTTTGCATCATGGATCCATAGATCGTTTTTTGAATATTGCTCCAGGGAAACGATTTCCGGTCTGAGGTCATTCAGCCGGACCCCCCATTCTTCATTTTCACCAAACACCAATGGCTCACCCTGAGTCAGGAAAAGCGCATTCTGCTTTTTCGTGGCTTTTTCCGTAAAGGTGAAAAAAGCCCCATCATTGAAGACATTACAATTCTGATAGATCTCAACGAATGATGTGCCCATGTGATCATCAGCGTGTTGTAAGACCTCTCTGAGATGTTTGGGATCCCGGTCCATACTGCGGGCAATAAAGGTTCCTTTGGCACCGAAAGCAAGCTCCATGGGCCTGAAAGGGGTATCAATTACACCCATGGGCGAAGATCCTGTTCGTCTGCCAAGAGGGGATGTAGGCGAGTATTGCCCTTTGGTCAGCCCATAAATCTCATTATTGAAAAGCAGCAGGTTTAGATCAAAATTTCTCCTGAGCAGGTGAATAAAATGATTGCCACCAATTGATAGACAGTCTCCGTCACCAGTCACCACCCATACCGATAGGTCTTTATTTATGGCTTTAAGCCCACTGGCCAATGCAGGAGCACGACCATGGATACCATGCATGCCATAGGTCTCCATGTAGTAAGGAAACCTGGCCGCACAGCCAATTCCGGAGATAAAGACGATGTCCTGGGGATCTCTTCCCGAATCTGCCATGACTTGCTGTACCTGCTTTAGGATGGAATAATCACCACATCCGGGACACCAGCGGACATCCTGGTCCGTCACGAAATCTTTGGATTTTAATGCTTCAGTTGCCATATCGATCAACTTAAGATGGAGTCAATTTTTTCTTCTATTTCTTTGGAAGTAAAGGGGATCCCACGGATCTTATTCATACCCTCAATAGGAATGAGGTATCTGCCCTGAAGCAGATGCTTCAGCTGACCACTGTTCATTTCCGGGATCAGTATTTTATCATAACTGCTCATCAACTCGAAGAGGTTTTTAGGGAATGGGTTTAAATACCGCAAATGTGCATGAGCGACAGCATGTCCTTTTGCAAGCGCCTGTTTTACTGCTGCCTTGATCACACCGTAGGTAGACCCCCACCCGATCACAAGCAAATCCCCTCCTGGCGAACCGCTGTCAAGCTCCTGAGCTGGTATGCTGTCAGCGATTATCTCTACCCTTTTAGCCCTGATCTTTACCATGTTTTCATGATTCACCGGATCATAGGATACATTACCTGTCTTTTCTTCTTTCTCCAATCCTCCGATGCGATGTATCAATCCTTCCATTCCTGGGATCGCCCACTTCCTGACTAGCTTTTCATCCCTGTCATAGGGCAAATATTTTTCATCTCGCTGACCTGGTCTGGCCAATGGAGGTGTAATGCCGGGTAAGTCTTTCGTATTCGGAAATTTCCATGGTTCAGAGCCATTGGCAATATAGCCGTCTGATAATAGCATGACCGGAGTCATGTGTTCAATTGCTATTCGTGAAGCCTCTAAGGCAGCCCAGAAGCAGTCAGAGGGTGACCGGGAAGAGATGACAGGGATCGGAGCCTCACCATTTCTGCCATAATAGGCTTGAAACAGATCCGATTGTTCCGTTTTGGTAGGTAAACCTGTGGAAGGACCCCCACGCTGTATGTTGCAGATTATCAGAGGTAATTCAAGGATCATGGCCAGCCCAATGGCCTCTCCTTTCAAGGCTACCCCGGGACCTGAAGAACCAGTGACACCCAGGGCTCCACCAAATGAAGCACCAATGGCTGAACATACTGCAGCGATCTCGTCTTCCGCCTGAAAGGTCTTAACATTGAAATTTTTGTAGCTCGAAAGGTAGTGAAGCAGCGTAGACGCTGGTGTAATCGGATAGCTACCGTAGAACAGCTGCAACCCTGACTGCTCCGAAGCAGCTACCAACCCAAGACTCAATGCCTGATTCCCGTTGACACTTCGATATTTTCCTGGTGCCAGCCTGGCGGGCTTAACCGTATACCGGGAAGTGAATGTATTGGTCGTCTCCCCATAATTATAACCTGCCGCAAGTACGTTTAGATTGGCAGTTCGAACTGGCTCATTCTTTTTAAACTTTTGATTGATAAACTCAGTGGGTCCATCGGGTGACCGATCAAACATCCACAAGAGAAAGCCAAGCACAAACATGTTTTTGGTTCGGTCAATGTCTTTCTGACCTAATCCGCTTTCACTAAGGGCCGTTCTCGTCAGCTTGGTCACATCAATGATATACAATTGATATCCGCTTAACTCCCCGGATTCGAGCGGATTATTTTCATAGCCAGCCAGCCTGAGATTTTTGGAATCAAAACCACTGGAATTGGCAATGATAGTTCCGCTGTTTTTTAGGGAATGAAGGTTGGTCTTGAGTGCAGCAGCATTCATGGCTACCAATACATCACAGGCATCACCGGGAGTGAAGATCTCGATACTACCAAACCTGATCTGAAATCCTGATACACCTGCCAGACTCCCCTGGGGGGCCCTGATTTCTGCAGGGAAGTTGGGAAAGGTACTCAGATCGTTTCCAAAATGCGCATGCGTGTCGGTGAACATGTTGCCGGTAAGCTGCATCCCATCACCCGAATCACCGGCAAATAAGACGGTTACATCCTCTTTGATTGTTAATGCCATTGTACCTGGGGTTTGATTAGGTACAATATAATAAATTCAATCGGCCTTTCATTGAAAAAAATGTAATATGTAAAGGCTTAGTCTGATCCTCACAGCCACAGCTTGTTAAATAAGCATTGAAATATGTGTTGCTGGATATAAATACAATAAAACGTTATTAGTTATTAATAAATATTGCTATATTAAATAACTAATCAACTAGTTATCCTGCCAAGTGCCTTTCAAAACTTTTCTAAGAATTGTTTCATTGTTGCTCTTTATACTGGGCGCATACATCTTCTGCAATCCGGTCTTTGCCCAGCAACAGCACGCAACCTCTGATCTTGCCAACCCATGGGAAGTAACCATCAGGCTAACCCGCAGCATGTTGGTGGGAAACATCCCTCAACAAGGCCTATGGACAAAAGATACCATACTTCATAATCAGCAAGTATCAGTTTCTCTCTGGTTTGATGGCAGAGCTCTGGTCACTTCATCTACCTCCGGTGATACCATTTATGCATACAATATCCCAAATCAATATGTGCTCAACAGACTTGAGATTCGTCGAAAGAGTTTTTCTTTTTTTTCAACAATGCGTTCGATACAAGAACCGCTGCTGATTTCCGGACTTGTCACTGACTGGACCTTTGGTACCAGAAATGGTTATCAGAAAAAGCCATTTATACTAGATGCGGATGTCCAAACCCCATTGGCTCTGGGTGGAAAAGAATTTCTCAATAAAAAAGGAAACTGGTTGAGCACCTTTCATCTGGTACCCCACTTTAAGGTAAGAATATTCAGAGATGATGAGAGTTTTCCTTTTGGACCCAAGGGAGACATTTCATTGCCGGTACGAACACCCAGTACAATGCCTTGGCTAGCCTACTATGGTACCTGGGCCAAACATTGGGACAGAGATCTTACTAAGCGAAACCATTTTTTGAGGAACGTATTTGTTGGAGCCAGAGCATTTCATCATTCCAATGGTCAGGATGGATGGGAATTTGATACATTGAAAGTAGCCAATGCAGGTAAGGTTAACCACTACAATGGAAATTTTGGTGAGAATCTGTATTTTGAAGTATTGATTGGAGGAGCTCAGGACAATACCTTTCGACCAAATCCAAGGATTAATTACTCACATGTCCCCGGGCGTCAGATTTATCAACGGCTCAATAGCTCCACTTCATCATTTTGGAAGCTGGGATACGAATTTCATCCATCATCTTTGACCAATAAACGGCTTGATCAATATGATTTATACGGGCGATTTAGGCTGAATTTTACCTTTATTAGATCTTATTTACAATCATATCGCGAAGCCATATCTGATGGTCAGCTTTGGTATTATATAGGTCAGGAAGAAAAATATGAGCTATTCCGATGGAGCATACATGCATCGTATATCCTGGACCCCCAATACAATACCGGAACAACAACTGATCTCATAAAAGTGGGATACTTTGATATTTCACAACGGTTAAATGCTTGGGTCACAGGATATTACATTTTTAGAGACCTAAAAAACCTGGCTTTGTTTGTTCAGTTGGGCAGATACGGATCAGACATTTATAACATTTACTTTAGTCAGTCACTCTGGCAGGCTCGTGGCGGTATTGCGTTTGGATTCTTTGAATCTCCAAACTTTAAAGATTAGAATATATGCCTATACAAATTTACTGCAATAACATACGTAAAGAAGGATCAGACCTTGTATTTTATACCGGTCCTGCGGGATCCCCTAATGCAGAATGCGGACAGTTAGAAGGTCGTATTTCCCTAGATAAAATAATTAGTACACAAGAAATCGGAAATTGCCAGAATGGCAAAAAGATCTACCTGGTGGAATATAATCCATGAGGTAGATCAGTACAGTACCTCAAAATTTATCTTTGTGAATGATAAGTGGTTAACCCACTTTTTTAGTCTTTCATACCCATCACTTCAAACTTGATATTCCTTGTAGGCGCATTCTTACCAAAATCATCTAGTATCTCCATCACATCCGGATGAATGATCTTAGTCTTGGTAGCGTCGACGATCACATGTGAATCCTCTGGCATATCATTTAATGTGTGCAATATTCTAGCTTTATTGAGGAATGAGACCTCTTCGGCTAACTGGATTGTAACAGGTTTTCCCTGTTGATAATCTGCCGGGTTGTAATGGTAAGGTGTCTGAAAATTATTCCACAAGATGTAGGTGACCCCCACGATCATACCCAGTCCGATACCGATAAGCAAATCAGTAAATACAATACCAACAATGGTAACGATAAAAGGCACAAACTGCTCATTGCCCATGCGATACATCTGGCGGAAAAGAGCAGGCTTCGCCAGTTTATATCCTACCACAAACAATATAGCAGCCAAACTTGCAAGCGGGATGAGGTTGAGGATATTGGGTATGGCCATTACGCATATCAACAACAATACCCCATGAAAAACTGCTGAGGCTTTGGTTTTATTGCCGGATTGGATATTGGCACTACTGCGTACGATCACCTGGGTGATAGGCAATCCACCGATCAGACCGGAAATAATATTTCCTATTCCCTGCGCTTTCAGTTCACGATTTGTTGGAGTTATTCTTTTCTGCGGATCCAGTTTATCAGTCGCTTCCACACAAAGCAAAGTTTCCAGGCTGGCCACAACTGCAATCGTCAGTGCAGTAATATATACTTGAGTATTCCCCAAGCCACTAAAATCAGGTGTGGTAAACTGATTAAAAAATCCCATTACTGATCCTGCTTCAGGAATAGTTACAATCTGACTTCCTAACAATGAAAGGTTTGGGATATTCTTGAAAATCACATTTAAAAGGATACCAACAATTACAGCTACAAGTGGTCCCTGAATAACCTTGAACACACTTACTTTCTTCATGAAAGGTTGTTCCCACAGGATTAATATGGCCATGGAAACCAATGTAATTATGACCGCTCCAGGGGTAATATAATCTAGCATATACCACAATTCACTGAAAGTGGTATGCCCATCTGGCTGAACAAAAGAGAGGTCTCCCTCGAAATCCTTATCGTATCCAAATGCATGAGGGATTTGCTTGAGTATAATAATAATCCCTATACCGGACAACATCCCCTTGATAACTGAAGATGGAAAATAATAGGCAATAACTCCTCCTTTTAAAAATCCAAATATCAGTTGGATTATACCTCCAATTATTACAGCCAATAAAAATGTTTCATAGCCTAAGCTTTCAATGGCTGCAAGGACAATGACGGCCAATCCTGCTGCTGGTCCACTTACGCCCACTGAGGAGCCACTTATCAGACCAACCACAATACCTCCAACAATTCCTGCTATGATACCCGAAAATAGCGGAGCTCCGGAAGCCAGGGCTATACCCAGACATAAAGGTACCGCTACCAGGAAAACGACAATACTTGAAGGAATATCACTTTTTAGATGTGAGAAGAAATGGGGCTTGGTCATGATACAAAATTTTTAGGTCAATTACTTTGAAACACGATTTGAACACAAAGAAATATGGCAAAAGCTTAATATTCAAGTCCTTTCATTTGATAAAGTAGAATACTTTTAGAATCCCTGTATTTTTACCCTTTTCAGAACATCTGCTCTTTCTGAACATACACCTGAATAAAATGTTTTGAATAAACGATGTTTGATGATCAATCTCAGGAATTAAAAATCCCAGGAAATTGACGAATATAAGTAAGGTTTCTTAATCAAAAACCGTGAACTACTACCTCTATGTTCATGGAAAATAAGATCATGGTTATTAATGAAACTGGTTTTAAATTTCCCATATTTAATAGAAACGGAATAGGCATTATACTTTGTGGACCAGGATCCGGAAAGCAATAGTTGATCAATCGGTATGATATTAATCCCAAGCATGGAATTGTAGACCTTTTGATCATGGATCAACACTTCATACCCCAGGTTGATTCTCCAGAATTTATAGACCATCCCAGCACCATAGCTGAACTGATTGATATAAGTTGGATTTTCATCACTTAGATAACTTGATCCAAAAAGCTGGCTGTTTAAGAGGTTCATTACATTGAAACCAAACCTCAATGATCGATGAACGGGTAGATAAACTGACAAATCCATGTCATAGTGAGACTGCTTTTCTTCTCTACTTACGGTTTCATATTCCGTTCTCCTCAGGTTTCCCGAATTATAGACCCTGGTGCGCTCTATCATCTGGTAGTTGTCAAACTTTTGTGATATCCATTTTCCGGATAATCCTATGGAGAGAAAACTGACGGGCATCCAGGAAGCTGAAAGATAGGTGGCATTTTCTCTTAGCCTAAACTGCTCCCTGATGTCCTGATCAATCTCGGCATTGAATAATGTTCTGGAGTCCTTTTGTCGGGATCCAAGAAAACCTATTCCCAGGCCAAACCCCGGCTTGATCTTGAAAAATGCCGTTGACTTAAACTGGTTCCTCCAATTGGTTGACGTTGATATATTGGCTTTGTCCGAATGTTCGAATATGGCTGCCGGATTCCAAAAGACAGCTTCTGAAAAATCCCTTGTCGGGGCGAAATTAAATCCACCGGAAGAGGAATTTGCAAAGGAGGAATAAAGCAGCAACTCACCATAGGTAATCCTTGCCTCGGAAGTAGACTCAATTGGCAAATAGTCAATCACAATTGAATCAGGCGGTGGGGCTGCTGCAGAAGGAAGGGCAAGAAGTACATTTAATAAAGCAGGTGTAGCTGCCCAGCCTTCATTTTTCACATCTCTATTCTCCTGGGCAAGTATTTTATTCATCACCGTATCAATGGCCACCACATCAAACTCTAGGTCATCACAGAGATGCTTTAATTTCTTAGTGCCAAAATCGATGTAATAGTGATCATCATATTTCAGCTGATCTTTGGAAATAAATCGGGTGATTTCTTCAGTGCATTCATCACAAGAGGTAATCACCAATAACCTGACTGTGCGATCATCCAACACCTCTATATCCAGTCCGGTATTGATGAAATAAAATCCAGCATTTGGGTCTGATGTGGTATACACCGATTGTGTAGGCAAGGCAGTTGGTACCACGATCAGTTTTTCAGCACCTCTTGTAGATTTGTGAGAAGGATCATTAGAACATTTTATCCTGCCCCGAAACTGGAGCTCCTGAGTAAATCCCTCGGTACAGAGCAATGCTAACAACACGATAAATAGGTTTCCCCCACTCATTATAATCGAGCTAAGACAATTTCTATTTCCTGGGATGTATTTTGGATCTCAAGGCTTATTTGCTTGTCCTCATATCCTGGGTGCGACGTCTCCAACTCAATCTTATCACCAATTTGGAATCCCTCATACTCAAGCGTGAATTCACCATTAGAAACAGAACGCGCTGTATAGGAGGTGTTTAAAATATGGATCTCCACATCCGGGATTGGATATTCATTGGCCTGTTTGACTTTTCCCAGTAACTTAAATGTACCCTGCTTCTGTACCAGTATCTCTACTTTTTCAGAATTTGATCTTAACTGGAGGTTTCTCGTCAGCTTGCTGTACCCTGGTATGTTAACTTCAATTTGTACCTGAGAGCCATAAGAATCCTCTATTTTAAACTGTGTCCATCCATCCACCTGAAAATGCTCAATATTCTTCGACTCGATTCCATTGACCACTATCACTCCGGAGTTTAGCTCATTTCCCTGGTTATCTTTAACCGTAATGTCAAGAACCCGAAATGAATTTCCATCTTTAGGCAGGTAAAATCCCCCGGCTACTGTTAAAACGATCGCCACTACAGGTCCTGCAAGGTTGGTAGTATATCCGTGAGACTGCCCTTGCAATGTGGCATATGAATTCATTGCTCCAAAGAGGAATGCCCCTACCGATAGACCGAATAGAATCAGCAACAAATAAAATATTCTATCAGACAATTGTTGCTCACTGGAATTGATATATAAGACGTACATGACCGTAGACCCGATGGCTATTATCAACCCTATTAAGGTTACAATCAGGTAGGTTTTGGCTTTAAGTGGCTGTCTAATGGGGGAATTCAAAGTAGAAAAGTTATCGGTTCTCCTATTCCAGCAATGAAAATAGGACTATTCGCTTAAATGTGCAATTTGTTCGAATTTCAAATATGAATTTACATGTAAGATGGGGAGATACTTTTAATTTTAAGAGTATGGAACATACATCGCATCAATCAAATATTGTGTATGAAAGACTCCAGAAGCTACAGTTTTGAAGACATTCAATATTTTCGGTTTGGGTACAGTCCCTTTGGGAAACCATCTTACTATACCTATATCTATTTTGTGGATGGCCTGCTGATAGATACGGGGCAGGCCAAGATGAGAAAGGAAATTCTTCATCTGACTTCAGAACTGGATGTCAATCAGCTTTTTATCACGCACCATCACGAAGATCATGCAGGTAATATTGAAGCTTTAGGGGAGCAATTTAATTGTCCGGTGTATGCACCAAAGATGTGTTGTGAAATCATGAAAAACCCTCCGCCTCTCAGCCCGGCACAAAGATTTGTTTGGGGGAGCAGACCCGCATATGATAAACTGGTTCCAAAAGATGACCAGGTTGTAACACCCAGGTATTCATTCAAATTGATTCCAATCCCTGGTCATGCCAAAGACATGGTTGCATAGTATGAGCCAGATCGACAATGGCTCTTCTCTGCAGACCTGTTTATCAATACATACATTGGTTACTTCATTGAGGATGAAAGCATTACCAGTCAGATACATTCTATCAAAAACATCCTTTCTTATGATTTCAGGGAGTTGTTTTGCAGCCACAACCCACGCTTGACCGATGGCAGACAAAAACTGGAAGAAAAACTTCATTACCTGGAAGACTTTAATGGAAAAGTGATCCAACTCTATCAAAAGGGATTGAATGCCAGAGAAATAGATAAAACCATGAAGCTCAGGGAACATGGCTTTATTCACCTGCTTTCACTGGGATATCTTTCCCGATTGAATATGGTAAGATCTGCTATCAGAGATTATGAAAGCAAATAAGATGAATAGTTGGTTACGCTACTAACTGTGGATCACGCTTTTATCTTATCCTTAGGGAGGCTCTTTTTGGCTACACTTTGTTCAATATATTCGATGATCTTACCTGCAATATCCACACCTGTAGCTTTCTCTATTCCTTCAAGACCTGGTGACGAATTCACTTCCAGTACCATTGGTCCTCGTTGAGACTGTAGCATATCTACACCTGCGATGGCGAGCCCCATACTTTTAGCTGCATTCAATGCGGTGGACCGTTCAGCGGGAGACAGCTTAATGATATTAGCCTCACCTCCCCTATGCAGATTGGATCTGAACTCTCCTTCTTTTCCCTGACGTTTCATTGCACCAACTACTTTGCCATTCACAATAAATGCACGGATATCCGCACCGCCTGCTTCTTTGATAAATTCCTGGAGGATCACCCTTGTTTTGAGACTTTCAAACGCTTCAATGACTGATTTTGCAGCCTTCTCGGTTTCTGCAAGCATGACACCAAGACCCTGGGTACCTTCAAGCAATTTGATCACTACGGGGGCTTCACCGATATGTTTCATCAGTTTGTTATCCTCCTTGCTGAAATTTGTAAAAGCTGTTTTCGGCATCCTGATACCAGACCTTGAAAGGATTTACAACGATCTGAGCTTATCCCTTGACCTGGTAATGGCTAATGAATCCACCGCAGAAAAAACCTTCATCATTTCAAATTGTCGGACTACCGCCGTTCCATAAAACGTCACGGATGCGCCAATCCTGGGAATTACAGCATCAATATTGGTGAGTTTTTCCCCTTTATAGTATATCGTAGGACCTTTATCGTCCATCACAATATCACAATTCAGGTGATCGATTACCAGACCTTCATGGCCCCTTTGCTTGATGGCTTCAATCAATCTTTTGGTAGAATATAGTTTTGGATTTCTGGAAAGAACGGCAATTTTCATAATGATTTCGTTTCCACTCAATATAATGATTAATCACCGGGTTATGAACTGATTTAAGAAGAGATCCATAATCGAATTTGATGTCTGAAAGTCCCTGTAAGGAAGAAAAAGTATAGTTTTTTCTTCTTTAAAAAATGTATCTTTAAATACACTTAACCTAAAAAAAGATGAAAGCTAAAAACAGTATTATTGCCACGCTTGTTGGCACCTTTTCTCTATTTCTATTAGGGTGGATTTTCTATGGTATGCTATTGATGGATTTCAATATGCAAAATGCAGGATCTGCCACTGGTGTAATGCGAGAAGAGTCTGACATGGTATGGTGGGCACTTATCCTTGGCAATGTTGTCCAGGCATACTTCCTTGTTTACATCTTTGAAAGATGGGAAAATGTCACCTCATTTGTCGGTGGTCTGAAAGGTGGAGCCGTTATTGGATTCCTTCTGGGTCTTGGATTTAACCTGGTGATGTATGCTACAAGCAACATGATGAACCTGACAGCGACTTTGGTTGACCCTTTTGTGAGCCTGGCCATGATGGGAATCACCGGTGGTCTGATTGGCGCCATCCTGGGGAGGAAATAGTCATCTGGAAAGCAGAATTAAGGGGGTACTCAAAGCTCCGAAATAAGCAATAAAAAAAGGTGGACCTACATTGTAAGTCCACCTTTTTTAAATATGATTATTGCTATGTGTGCTTAGTCGATAAGCTCAACATTCACAGCATTTAAACCATTTTTACCTTGCTCGGTTTCAAATTGTACTTTGTCATTTTCTCTGATTTCATCAATATTAGAATCAAATAGAACAATCAAACAACACACTAAAAAATGCAACTCTATATTTACAGTATGGTAGGCCCTTCGTTGATTGATGAGTTCATATTCTGGAGTATTTTTCTTTTACTCAACTATGCTCACTACCTCATTAATTACCTTTTCTATTTTGAAAAAAGCTCCTTCCTTCCATACTTATCAGACATAAGAAAGAGTTCCAAACCCAAGATTGTCAGCAGTGGCAACATGGATTTTTTCCGATACTCTGTGGAATTTTCAATTCTCATTCTCCTTTCCAGGATTTTCCCAATGGGTCAGGTTTCTGTGTGGATAGCTGCACTTTTTTTACTGCTTTGGATTTTCAACCAATATCAGTTTATCATCAGGAGAATTTATGAAACAGAACCCATCCTTTTTAATGATTTAAAGCTCCTGAAAAATGGACTGGCCATTGTTTGGCATGAATCCCGGTGGAAAATATTAGGTGTTCTGTGTGTATTCGTCTTATCATTTTTTGTGCTGGAAAAAGGTTTTGAGTGGTATCTGACAAAAAATCAACATATAGGAATTTCCACAGGCTTTTTGTTCATCTCGATGCTATGGTTAATGCCTGTAATGTATACCCTCTTTAAAATCAAAGGTTTCTATGTAAAATATCCAAATGACATTTACCTTCGAAATCATTTTACTGTAGTTGAGTTGTTGGAAAATATCAAGAGAAGTTTTCAACATTACCAAATCTCAAGGATGAGGATCGGGCATCTATATCGTGAGAAACGCATGCCAATTGAGATAAAATTGAAAGACTCAGCGCCTAATATCCATTTCCTATTCATTGAATCCTATGGATCATACTATTACAAAGAGCCTTCTATTCAACATTCCGCTTATAATGAGTGGGCTCTCTTCCAGAAGACTATTTCGAAGAAAGGTTTCTCCAGCGTATCCAATTTTAGCAGATCCACCACTACCGGAGGCCAATCCTGGTTAACCTACTCCTCTGTACTGTTCGGATATCGCCTGGACAATAATACGCTATTTGAAAATCTCCTCTTTGATACAGACTTTCGAGGTAGTAATAGTCTTTTGCAATTACTTAAGAATTGTGGTTATTACAATTACAACCTGAATCCAATTAACCCAATCAGTGGTATTAATGTGCCTTATGATGCCATGCGTGAATTCTATTCAATAGATCGTTGGATACTCAGTAAGGACATCCAATACACCGGAGATCAATATGGTTTTGGTGCCTGTGCCCCTGACCAGTATAGTATGAATTTTACCATGGACCTAATCCGAAAGGAAGCCAGAGAGCCCTATAGTTTTTTTTATTTAACAAAAAATTCTCATTCTCCCTATATCCCCCCTGTACTGGTAGATGATTGGAAAAGTCTCAACCATAGCAATGGTAACACACATATTCATAAGGGTTTTCTCAAATATCCGGAAACAGATGATTATAAAAAAGCCATTCAGTATCAGCTACACAATTTAAGTCGTTTTATTTCAGACCACGGAAGGGATAATGACCTATTTATTCTTATCGGTGATCATCAGCCACCCATTCTAAGTGACCCCAAACAACACGGCCTTGAAACACCTGTTCATGTAATCAGTAGAGATGGGCATTTTCTCAATCATTTTAAGGACTATGGATTTAAGCATGATATATCAGCAGTCAATTCATTTATAAGACATGAAGGGTTCTACTCCCTTTTCCTACAGGCTTTTGCAAATGCTTATGCTACTTCAACGGAAAATATTCCAGATTATGAACCAGAAGGAATTAAGCTCTGATCACTTTTATCTCCAGTGGATATTAGGTCACTCGCTGCTCAATATTATTACAGCACTCATAGTTGTTTGGATGAATGATCACAGGCCATTGCTACTATTCAACATTGTCTCCTTTGGATTCTACCTATCTTATATACGTCGTTTTCTAATTGGTTATCCATTACTTATTGGCTATGCTAACTGGATTACAATCATTAGACTATTGCTCCTATTTATCCTTGGTTTTTCAATAAACAAAATTTCAAATATCAGTGCTTTTATAGGGTTTGGCCTGGTAATCATTATCGATGGGCTGGATGGGTTTGTTGCGCGAAAATTCAATCAACAGTCTGAATATGGAGGCAGACTGGATATGGAATGTGACGCACTATTGGTACTCTACCTCTCTTTGGTTCATATTAATCGTGGATCCATTCCTTTTTGGATCTTGTTACCCGGAGGAATGCGATTTCTCTTTGGTGTATTAACCTATTTCGTGAGATCTCCCCGTGAATTCACTTCACATATGTTTCGAGCTTCAATTGCCGTATTCTTTTTTATTAGTCTTCTCTTGGTATTTATTCTCCCCGATTATTGGTCAACACTGATCGTAAGTATTTCAGGATCATTTATTATGCTCTCTTTTGGGCTATCTATTTATGCTATAATTTACAATCAGATCAAGAAACGATTTTTTCACAACCCAAAATGATCAGGAATTTACTACACTCCAAATACTTCAAAGCTTCTTTTGTTTATGTAGTAATAAGTGTTCTCCCATCAGCCATTAATTTCCTGTTGCTACCACTTTATTTACAGCATATTTCGGTGGAGGACTACGGATATCTTATCATGATCAATTTCTATGGAATGACATATAATGTCTTCGCCTGTCTTCAAATCAATATTGCTGCCAGTACCCAATATTTTAATCATGATATTGATAGAAATGTGTTTAGAGTGAGTATCATGATCACTACAATAATGGGTGTAGTAGTTTCGTTCCTGCTCTTTGCTGTGACAGGTGATCTGTTTTTCTCTATGTATAAAAACAGCATCTCCTTTTACCCTCTCGGACTTGTCGTGATAACTTCCATTGCATTATCACAGTTGCAATCAATTATTTTCCTGTTCCTGAAAAATGAATATCGGGTTCGTGAACTTGGGATCTACACTTTGGCTTCTGTGGTTATCAATGTTACGAGTCAAATAATATTTGTTGTGTATTTAGATATGGGAATAAACGGGATCGTTTATGGAGGATTAATTCCCAGACTTATTATCGTTCCATCTCTCATGTTCATTTATTCAAACTGGGTCCTCGGTAAAGATATTACCGTGCTTTTCTCAAAGAAAGTTCGGGTCTATGCTTGGAATGCTTTAAAGCTTAGCTTACCATTTCTACCTACTGTTTTACTCCACAGGTTGCAAACCATTGGAGATCGGTTTGTATTGGAACGTTTTGTATCCCTCGAAAAAATAGGACAATATGCTGTTTTGATCACACTGCTTGGAATCCCAAATTTAGTAGTTCATTCAATTCTTACGGCGATAAGGCCTAAGATCCTAGCACTTTTGGAAGATAAGTCCATGGATTCGGTCAGGTTGCTTGAATTTGCTTACCTGGGTGTCATTTCTATCATTTTTCTATTTACCATGTTATTGGGAGCTAACCTCCAATGGTTCACAGACAATCCAAAATATCTTGAAGTCAGAAATTACCTTTTTGTGGGGATCCTGGCAGCAATTCCAGGCACTATGTTACACTTCAGTCATCTGACTTTGATGCATGCAACCAAAACAGGCTGGATTTCAAAATTTAGTCTAATTTCATTTCTTGTTCAACTTGCTCTGCTGATATTCTTAACTCCAACCTTAGGCCTATGGGGTGCACTGATCGCGATGGCTGTAGCTGGTCTGGTCAACTATGGGTTAAACTTTAAAGCGAGTAATCAAGTGAGTGGTATAAAAATGGAAACTCAAACATTAAGCCCAATACTTACTTTATTCATCATTATCAGCCTTGGAATGGCCCTCACATGGTTAAGTGGTAACATTTTGTTTAGCTCCGTGGCTATTTTTATTTTTGGTATCTTACTCATATTTGTCATTTTTCGAAAGAAAATTGCTCCTTTATCTGATTTGTTAATGGATAAATCCAAATAAAGAATAGCTAGAATGAGCATTGCATTGCTACTGCCTTATTATGGTAAATTCCCTATCTGGATCAACGCATTTCTAAGGTCATGTGCCTGTAATCCTAATATCACATGGATCATCTTTTCAGACCTGAAAAAACCATCCTATATTCCGGAAAATGTGCAGTTTACTTTCCTTAGGAAAACTGATCTATCTGCGCTCATTCAGAAAAAAACAGGCCTGGAACACACCTTAAGTAACCCCCACAAACTCTGTGATTTCAAGCCTCTATACGGTACCATTTTCGAAGATTATCTGATTTCCTATGATTATTGGGGCCATTGTGACATGGACATTATTTGGGGAGATCTGGAGTCTTTTTTACAATCAATTTCCTGGAATAATTATGACATAATATCTGCAAGAAAATGGGCCATAAGCGGCCATTTCACCCTTTATCGCAACCTTCCATCTATCAATAATTTATTCCGAAACGTTGTCAATTATCAAAAAGCCTTCACGGATGAGAGTTATCAGGGTTTTGATGAGGGATATTTTTCTTATTTTCTGTTTCAGAAAATTTACTTAAAACAAAAAGACATTAAAATATACTGGCCAATGAGAAATAGCATTGACCGGGCAGAACTTTTTTTGCATCCAAAAGGATGGTATTGGCAAGCAGGAAAAATATATAACAAATACAGAAAAGGAGGTATCTATATACATTTGATTGATTGGAAACGCACATTTGAGCAAGTCTGCATGGGTCAACCAGAGAATCAAGATTTTTTCAAAATCAATCAATATGGCATCTGGGATCAAGATATCCCCATTGAGGTTCAATTAAAATTAATTCTGACCTCGGGTTTTAGAAGACGGCTAATGCGTCGCCTCAGGTCTACAAAAAGAATGTTAAAAACCCGACTTACTGGAAACAGGAAAGCACCAACAATAAAAGCTAATGTTCCTCAAGGCTATGAGGTCTTATGATTTTGAATTCTCAAACTTAGTATGATAAGTCACCGAGTATATCTCCATACTGCTCTTCAAAGATCCGTTTGACACGAGGAGTAAAATGTTCTTTCCATTGACCCGGGCGCGGATCACGGATATGGTACTGCAGCTTCTTTTTTTTCAAGGAATAATTAGCTGCCAGATACATCCCTAGTTTTTTCTCAAGTTTCGTGACCTGATAAAAGTCAAACAGCTGACCAAAAACTTTCGACTCATTACCGAGCATATCTTCATATCGAAAGATCTTAATCCTGTCATCGAACTCAGGCCATTCCCGCAAAGATTCAAAGTGAAATTCCCTGAATTCCATCTCAGCTAACAAACCTTCCTCTTTTGAGAGTTGATTCAGGTATTCTGTATAGGAAATGCCTTTAGGCATGTTTTCAGGTAATTTTCCATTAATAGGTTGCCAGTATTTTGCATTGGGTGACTTAAACCTAAACCAGGGCTCCGCTCCTCTCAGGTGATAGAAATACCCTGAAACCAACAGGTCTCTGGGGTCTCGCACGAACCTGCTAATTCTGTAATCCATACCATCAGGAAAAAGATCAGGGTTGATAGCAAAACCATTTGTAGAAACCAGACGGTACCTTAGCACATCATTATAGAACTGCCCTTCTATACTCTCCAGATGAATGTATCTGAGTTTCATTAACCTGGTGGGGTTATATAGCCTTTGCATGACCTTGATGTAATAGGTCGTTAAACACTTGTGAAAAGAGGAGTGGGCCCTGATCATCTTTCTAACTTGATTCCGGATTGATTTTAATGATCCATGTGAAATATCCAACTTTCTTCTTTCGGTATAATAACTCAAGAATCACAGCGCCTAAATAGGTGGTTAGATTTCTATATAAAATACTTGTACGAGGTAAAATAGCCCGCATAATCCGCATAAACTGAATGATTGTAAAAATCAACCATGCTGGCTTCGAATGAATGTATTTTGAGTGATTTACCAATTCGTACTGTACCTGATTAGTATTTTCAAGAAATGTCTTCATTTGCCTTACCGTAATAAAACCCGGAGCATTCCAGTATTGCTTATGGCCATCAATCATGGAATCGGAATACTCATTCAGAAGAAAATCATCCACAACCACCATTATACCATCGGGAGTTAACTGATCTACCAGACGATCTATTATAGCTATTGGGTTATGGGTGTGTTTGAGTGATTCAATAGCCAGGATCAGATCAAATTTACCTAAATCATCAGTATTCATGGAAAGATCCCGTTGATGAAAATCCAATGACTTGGCTCCAAGTTTTTTAGCGATACTTTTGGCAAAAAGTATTTCTTCCTTACTTAGAGACAGTCCGACGCCCTGGATTTGATAGGCTTCATATAATCTAAAGAGGGCATGACCCGTTCCACACCCTGCATCAAATACAGTCATCCCATGAGTGAGTGGTAAGTGATTAAACAACCACGTAAGTAGCGATGAGTCCTCTATTAATATCCTTTTGTGAATGGGATAATGGGACGCGTTTTTGTTTTTGGATGATTCAAAGAAAAAAAGGGAGTCATAGAGTTCTCCTAAAGAAACATTAAGTTTTTCCCTGGGGATCATAATTATGACTTTTTCAAAATGAAAATAAACTCGTACGACCAGCTCACAGGAAACAAGAATCTTAATGGACGAGAAGTGTCAATTTTTGTAAAAGGCCATAAAATTGACAAAGTCTTATAATATGGCCAATGATCTCTGGTGATTCGATCAATCGTTAATCCACAGGACTCAAATAATGAAATCCATTCCTGAATATTCAACGCATCCTGATGCCCTTTTTTGTTGTCCAACCCAAAAGGTCTTAAAAAAAATCGCCAAATGAAATGTTCGGAATTTCGTACCATAAAACAAAACCTTGCAGATGTCTTAGCGACGCGAAGCTGTTCCCGGATCACCTTTTCTCTATTGAACATACGCTCCAAAGACCCGAGACAGGTAATATAATCGAATGTATTATCTGGGAATGGTAATTTCTCAGCATTAGCGACTTTAATGATAGCCTCTGGACAATATTTTTTCGCTCTCGTAACTGCCTCGTCAGAAATATCAATACCATAACATTGTAATCCTCTGTCAGCCATTGTCTTCAGCATGAGTCCCAGGCCACAGGCAATATCAAGGTGTTTTTTTCCTGGCTTTACCTTTAGCAAAGAGGTGAAAATCTCATAGGCAGGTTGAGCTCTTAAATAGGAAAATCCCTTTGTTCGGTAGATCCTATCAAACCACTCCTTGACTTGTTGTTGTTTATGGTTTATCTCCATAGGTACCTGGGAGTTTTAACCATATATGATCGGTATTTAATGCCATATTGCTTCTCCAGCAACTTTTCTTCCTGCCTGATCTTATCATCCATGTTCCAGAAATAAAAAGGGACTCCGATCCAAAGAGGCCACTCTCCCACTGCCAGGATCACTCCAAATAATGTAAAATGTATACCCATAACAATTGGATGTCGGGTTATACTAAATATTGAATTTGTCACAAGGTCAGATCTTTTATTTCTCAGCATATAAGAGCCAAACAGTGAGAATACTCTCCCCACCAATGCAAGACCAATTCCTGCTATGACCATAATTCGAGTCTGTTCAAGCATTGGATATTTAAGAATAGCGATGGCAAGTGGAGCCATAAAGATCACCAGGCTTATCAGGTGTCGGACCAGTAAACCTATTGACTGAATACTGGATGTGTTGCCTGTTTGTAATATAGAACGAGTAGATGTCTCGCTGGGAATTGGCCATATCCATAAATCCAGGATAAAGCTCAAATAGATACCTATTACGATTGGACTAAGCAACATCATTCAGAAGATTTTTATATGCTTCACTGGTCGATGCCCATGCATATTGTTGCACCGTTCCGGGATCAGCTTTCATAGGTGATTTGATCAAATTTTCCAACTCACCCAACATCAACTCAAGATTATAAGCATGAATGAGTCTGCCATTTTTTGGATTGATGAGTTCTCTTGCTCCTCCACATTCAAATGCCAGTACTGGTACCTGATGAAAGATGGCTTCACAAATCACCAACCCAAAACTCTCCGTAAAGGAAGTATGGAGTAGCAAATCATAAGATTCATAAGGTACCTCTTTTACAAATCCTTTGAGCGTAACAAACTGAAATTTAGTAAGCCTTCGCGCAATGGTTGAATCAATTATATGACCGTATATTTCAATGCTGAGCTCCATCGAAGGATCAACCATTGCAAAGAGTTTTACCGCCAGTTTATATTTTCTGGAGTCAATATTTCCAACCATAAGAACACGGCCAGCACCATCAGCCTCTCTAGCCGGGGAATATCCGGGTTTCCGGCAAAATCCATTGGGTATCACTGAGACCGAAGATGAATACTGTTTTAAATAATGTTTCTTAAATTGGGAGACAGTTACTACATGTAAAGCCTTTCGAAATATATACCGATAGACAGTTGTATAAAACTGACTTTGGAACCAGTGATTGAGATCAAGCTTTCCGAGTTCCGGCCAATTGTCATGGTATGTAAACACAAAACGAACATTTGCCAGTGCTAATAAAACGGAATTATAAAAATCGCCGTAAAACAGGTATTGGTCCCGATCAAATTGCCTGACTTCCCAATACATTTGTAAAAAGGAAGAAATCTTCCGGAATTCAATATTACCGATGGAATGCTCACCCAATTGGGTCCCGATAACAATGATCTTTTCAAACTGATCTTGTATTCTATAAAATATTTCACAAGTTGAAGTAGCACCTCCTGAAAAGTTAGTCCCAAATTTGGTGGTCAATATAATAATGGTCGGTTTCATTAGTCCTCATAGCTTGCTGAGGCAACATGAGATTCAAAAAGCTCCACCTTTATCTGAAGATCTTCCTTTAGCTTGTTCTTGATTTGACTGTGTATGTACTTTGCAAGAAATTCTGTGGTAGTGAGTACCCCATTAAATTGTGGTAATTCATCCAGGTTTTGATAAGCTAATTCTTCCAATACACCTCTCGTCATTGCTGTCGCTTCTCCTATATCAATCACCACATTCTTCGTATTTAATACGCTGGCAATAAACGAAACCTCAACAATATATGTAGCTCCATGCATATGCTGAGCAGGACCAAAATACGAATCGGGCAACGAATGAGCAATCATGATATGGTCCTTAACTTTCACACTAAACTTACCCATCTTTTAATATTTAATGATAGTACTAAAATTATTTACATCTTCGTTTCGGAGCTGTTGGAAAAACTGAGGGGTGGTTGAATAAGGAATTACCGCATCAATATGACTCCTTAAATCAATTTCTTCCAGCAGTCTAAAAACCAATTCCTTTCGTTTTTTAAAATTCCATGAAGGCTGTTTTTTTAGGGGTATTCTGCTCACCTGAGATGAAATGATTCTTTTTCTTCCATAATGAAAATCAGACCCTAATTTTAACGTCACACTTTTCTCACCGTACCAACTCATTTCAATTAATTTCCCATCAGGGACAAGTCGCTGAAATGCTTTCTGAATCATTTGTTCTTCAGATGTTGTGTTAAAAATTATATCAAATGATTCTCCGGATTGATCACCTTCTTTAACTGGGTGTCCGTGTTGATTCGCAAGCTGTCTACGCTTATCGTTTTTTTCGATTATTTCATAAACTACTCCAGGAAACCGATGGATAATCGAAGCTAATAGTGACCCTATCACCCCGTAGCCCATAATCTGAATATGATCACCTATTTCGATTTCGCTATCCCATACGGCATTAACTGCTGTTTCCATATTACTGGCAAATGTGGCTATCCGCGGATCCATAGATTCAGGAACCGGACAAACATCGTCTGACTTAACATAAAATAAATCTGTGTGGGGATGCATCACATGGACTATTTGACCTAAAAAACCAGCTTCGCCTTCGATCACTTCACCCACCATAGAATAGCCGTAAGTAAACGTCTTACCAAGGGTTCCTTTCATATAGGGAACAGTCATCTTACCAGCCAGTTTTTTTGTGAGTTTTGAAGTGATAATGGTCTTCTCAGTGCCCTGGCTAACCATTGAGTAAAGTGCTTTAATTAGGAGTCCTGATGAATTAACAGGGCCTGGTAAATCTTCTTCTAACCAACTTTCATTGAGGTTATGCCAAAGTACTTTTGCTGTCATCGCTTAAGATTTCCAATAAACATTATCTCATCTCCCATAGGCACAAATTTCTTTGAAGAAAAAGTTATTGCATCCTGGATTTTCTCAATACCAGAAAAACTGAATGAACTTATTCCTGATCCAATGATTTTAGTAGAAAAATGCAGCTGAATTTGATCGAGTGCTTTTTGGGTTAAGAAACTTGATGTTGTTTGAGCTCCCCCTTCAATGTAAACTGAGTGGATACCTCGATCTGCCAGCTTTGATAACAATAAATCCAGATCATATTCGGGTTCCTTGCTTAAATGGACTTTAGTGAATTCCCCGTTAACCAAACGATCATTGCAAAAAATTAGTGTTGAGGGTTCAATCGCATGAAATTCTGTTGACTTTAATTCGCGATTGCCAATGATTACTCTTATTGGATGAGGACCTGATACTTTTCGAACGTTTAGTCTTGGGTTGTCACGTTGAACTGTTCCTGCTCCAACCAATATGGCATCACACAAAGCTCTCATGCGATGTGCATGTTCAAGATTGTCCTCGTTTCCAATCCATTTACTATCACCATTTATGGTAGCAATCTTACCATCAAGCGTTTGTGCAAAATGAGAAACCGAATAACATTTACCTGCTTTTTTTCCAAAATAATGCGCGAAAGTATAAGGGAGGTAAAGCTTGAAAAAGGAAAGTTCCTTTTCATGAATAAGACCCTGATCGACAACTTTTAATTCTTTAAGGTAATCAACCAACAAACCATCTTTTGAATAATTCTCATCGTGTAAATGCAAAATCAATTGAGCATTGGCGGGCTCTTGATCAAATGTGACATTAAGGGTAGCACCACACTGAATTGAGATTTTGCTAGGCCAGATAGTAGTTAATCTCAAATGTTCTTTTATCAAAAGTAATGCGTCCCATAATACCATAGTTACAATTGTTTAGATGATAACATGTGCCGCATTCCCTTTTTCTTTGTTTGCAAATAGAATAGATTCTCTGGACGTGGCTCTATTTCAATAGGTACACGTTCCACTACTTTGATCTGGCTACCCTCAAAAGCCTCTACTTTCATTGGGTTATTTGTGAGAAGTCGAATTCTATCGATTTTTAAATCCTTCAAAATTCCTATAGCCGGAGTATAATCTCTTGGGTCTTCATGAAATCCAAGCTCCAGGTTTGCTGATTTGGTGTCTAAACCTTTTTCTTGTAAGTTATAAGCATGCAACTTGTTGATCAATCCAATACCTCGGCCTTCCTGTCTCAAATAAATGATTACACCTTCGTGCTTTTGAATCCATTTCATTGAAAAATCTAATTGTTCACCACAATCACATTTGCTGGATCCAAAGACATCTCCAGTCATACATTCTGAGTGGATTCGTACATAAACTGGTTTATTTGTTTGGAGACCTTCAGTGTGTATTGCGAGATTAGGTTGGTCATTTAAGTAGTGATAAGCTTTTATAAAGAACGGACCATACTTAGTCGGGATTCTTGTGACAACCTCAGGATTAATTGATTTCATATTTTACAAAACACATGGAAGAACATTGACAACATCAATCTATAACTTGTAAAACCTTCTTTGGTTTTATGATATATGTTCATATAATATAATATAGCATTATTTTAACTGAAATTCCACAAAGTACGGAATCCCTATTCAACAAACTCCCGTTTAATTCCTTTACACCCTCTCTTTAAAATAATGATATAAACCTTACAAACCTTCAATATCTTAGGTCTAACAATTAGTACCTTCTGAATGGGTAAAAATCTTTAAAACCACCTTTAATACCTTTAATACCTTTAATACCTTTAATACCTTTAATAC
>CETL01147481.1_pt1 | contig 138928 bp, 126 predicted proteins | sample 356371 | NCBI WGS metagenome assembly CETL01 (sample SAMEA2622518, study PRJEB7988) | marine metagenome | biome: marine biome (ENVO:00000447); feature: surface water layer (ENVO:00002042); material: "saline water (ENVO:00002010), including plankton (ENVO:xxxxxxxx)" | depth 5 m | reverse complement strand
ACTCAACTGATGGGTTGGCTTAGGTATAGCCAGGAGGTCCTTCCGAACCCTAAGATCCATTCATTCCGCTTCGCTCCATTCAGGATGACGTTAGTGTGTTTGTTTTAGGGTCGCATTTGACGATCTTCTCCATTCATCGTCCCTTGCAGGAAATGATACCTGACACCAAATAAGCTTTATAGATTCAGCAGGTCGGGATATTCGAAAGCACTGCGATAAAATTGTTTGTCCTGATAGTGCCGAATTAATTGATCGAAAAATTCATTGTTGCTCAGGGTGGAGGAATCTCCGGCCATCATCAGGAGGTGCCTTGCCCGGGTCATGGCTACATTCATCCTTCGGATGTCACCGAGAAAGCCAATCTCTCCTGTAGCATTGCTACGCACCATTGAAATCGCAATGATATCCCGCTCCTGACCCTGAAAAGCATCCACGGTATTGATGGTGATCTTCTTAAATGCGTTTCGCCATTCGGCTTGCTCAAGCAGGGTGTTTAATACGCCTACCTGTGCTTTGTAAGGAGCAATGATCCCCAAATCCATCATGGCTACCTCCTTCTCATACTCGCTGATCAACTTACCCAGCCAGCTCATCAGAAACCTGGCCTCATCCTCATTGTAGGTAGAAAGGGTTTCCTGATTGAGCTTCTCATCAAACCCACACCCCGCGGTATCGACAAACTCCACAGGGTTTTGAAAGACCTTGCGTCGACTGGCTATTAAAGCGTCACTCTTTAATCTTCCTTTATAAAAATAGGCATTAGAAAACTCCATGATTGGGTTTTCCATCCTGTATTGGACCTCCAGCATTACATTCGAGTCTTCATATTTTCTGATGACCCGTTCGAAAATGGTCTCACTCAAACCCTCCCGGGCTGCTTTTACGGACTTGATCGTGGGGGGCAGCTGAAAATGATCGCCCGCCATGATTACCCGATTCACCCTCATGATGGGGATCCAGCAAGCTGGTTCCAGGGCCTGGGAGGCTTCATCTATAAACAGGGTTTTGAACGTACGACTTTGAAGATATGTATTGTTTGATCCTACCAGTGTACAGGCGATCACCTGCGCTTTGTTCAGTTCATCCTGGATCATGTAGTTTTCGAGGGCGATCGCTTCACTCTTCAGGTCTTTAGCCTCCTGCAGCAATAGTCTTCGCTGTTGACGTTCGGATGCGCCAAAGTTTCGTTTGTACTTTTTTCCGATACTCCTCATTTCCTCCGACTTGCGTCTCAGGTCCCTCAGGAGTTTTGCATCATTATGCTCGGCTATCCTGGCATCCAGCGTACTCGCCACCACCTCATCGGTGACGCGGGCAGGGTGACCCAATCGGAGTACATGAATGCCCTGTGCGCCTAGTCGTTCCGCCATGAGGTCCACTGCGGCATTGCTGCTGGCACATACCAGGACCTGCTTCTCTGTCGATACGGTTTCTTTCACAGCTTCTACCAGCGTGGTTGTCTTACCTGTGCCCGGAGGCCCATGCACCAGTCCGATGTCGTTTGTGGCATTGATCAGCGAAAGGGCGTCATTCTGGGTTTTGTTGAGTCCCGGATGTTGCAAAGGGACCCAGGGCTTAAAGGTCGGGGCTTTTTCACCGCAAAGTATCCGGATGAGCTCTCCCAGTCTCCCCTCCTCTATATTGGCCAGCTTTTTCATCGCCCGCTCCATCTCATCGTAGGTGCTCTCATCGAAAAGCAGATTCACCCCTATTTTCCCATCGTCCAGCCAGTCCGGAGGGTCCTCCCGGTTGAGCACCACGGTCATGTATTTATCGGAGATTCTGCTGATGATGCCACTGGCAGAAAGCTTGCTCTTGTCGTCATTGAGAAACAAACTGACGGACGACCCGGATTGGAAATAACTTTTTGAATAATGTAGCGTGGTTTTCTCCAGCTGCAACGTCCATTTCTCACCCGTACTTAAGTAAGACTTCCCTACCACAACCGGATACCATGTCACGCCTTCCTTTTTCCTATCCTCAAGAGAGCGATTGCGTATTTTCTCCTCATATTGTTTCCTGTCCTCTTCCCGCTCAACCTTTAAAAGTTCGAGAAGCTGATGAAAATGACCCGCTAAATCCATCTATTTCTTTAAATACTGCTGGATGGTCTCCTTAAGGGAGCTCTTATCAGTGGAGATATGTTCGTCGGAGTAGATCTTTAAGATAAGCTCTCTTAAGACATCTTCCTGGTAGCCAAGCTTGCTGATCACCTTTGCACAAAATCGGATTTCCTCTTTATAAAGACGTCCGTCGATCTTCATAAGCTGAACAATGTTGTAGATATAATCATACTTTTCATCGGCTGTGAGATGGTCCAAATCTTCAATAAGGTTAGGGTCTTCAAAACATTCGCTGATCTCTTCGGAGGACATGCCATTGGCCTTACCTATTTTCTTTATCAGATCAATCTCATCCTGCACGACAACCCCATCAATCTTTGCTAATTGTACCAATAAATTCAGGTGAGTTCTTGACATTTTATTCTCGTATGTTGGACATTAATTTGATCAATCATCCAGTCAATCAAATTAATTATTAAACTTAGCTTAAATTAAAAGATTAGACAAAAATATTATTTTACCTCTAATTCGTGAATTTTCTAGCTCACATATACCTGTCAGGAGGAGATGAAAAGACCATTATCGGAAACTTCATTGGTGATTTTGTAAAAGGGAACCAAATACTGAATTTCGAAAAAGAGGTAATGAACGGCATATTGCTACATCGTGAAATTGACCGGTTTACGGACGATCACCCCATAGTATTGGAAAGCAAAAAGCGGCTGTGGGAAACATATCATCATTATTCTCCGGTGATCGTGGATGTATATTACGATCATTTCCTCGCAGCTAACTGGGCCAATTATCATGATGAACCCTTGCAAGGATATACAGAGGGCATCTATGAAATGCTGGAACAAAACCACAAAAAGCTACCGGAAAGGGTGATCAGAATGCTTTATCACATGAAAAAGGATAACTGGCTCTATCATTATCAAACTGTAGAAGGCATTAGACAGGCATTGACCGGTATGGCACGCAGGACCCGGTTTAAATCCAGTCTTGAAAACGCCCATGAGGACCTAAAAAAAGATTACCACTACTTCAAAAGTGATTTTGAGTCTTTTTTTCCGGAGCTCATTCAACATTCGGAAGATTTTTTGTCATCTTTAGATTCATGAAGGAAATTTTCATTGTTGGCATTGGAGGGTTTTTAGGGTCAGCACTTAGGTATGGGGTGTATGCCTGGTCGTTAGGGTGGAACATTCACCTTCCTTCCGGTACACTGCTTGTAAACCTTCTTGGTAGCTTGATTTTAGGGGTTTTGTTCGGTTATTTCACCAGGAATTCCTCTCTCAGCTGGGAGTTGTTTCTGATGACCGGATTTTGTGGCGGATTCACCACATTCTCTACTTTTTCTTTGGATCTGCTCAAAATGATCAAAGAAAACCTGATATCACATGCCCTGATTTACGGAACAATCAGTGTATTTGGCGGGTTATTGTGTTGTTTGCTGGGTTTTTGGCTCATGCAAAAGCTATTTATCTAATAATTTATTCAGACTAGACCGTTGAATAAAAAATGTCTTCTCATTATCAAACATTAGGGGTCACAGAGGAAGCCAGTCAGGCAGAGATCAAATCGGCTTTTAAAAGGCTTGCCTTAAAGTATCATCCTGATAGAAATCAGAATGATCCTGTGATGGAGGAGCGTTTCAAGGAAATCAATCATGCCTACCAGGTGCTTTCCAATCCTTATGAAAAGGCGCGTTATGATATCCGACAAAAATATGGCCACATCCAGCCGCAATACACTTATGCAGAGCAGTCCTGGTCGCCCCCCAGAAAAGGAAGGAGGGCATATGCAGAGCCCAAGATCAACTATCGCGAAAATTGGATCGCCACAGCCTATGCCTGGGGATTTACGTTTATTGTAGCCATCATAGTCATGGGAATTTTCGGAATCAAAAATTACTATGATGCCGTCAAAAAAGAAGAACTCCTGGCAGAGCGAAGGTCCATTTTCGAAAACAGCCAGCAGCTTTATGCCACCGGAGACGTAGACCAGGCGCTGAACCTACTCAATTCCCTGGGGGTGTTCTTTGAGGCTGAGCAGGACATGGTGGAGTATAAAGATAACCTGTTTGACACCCTCCTCTCCAATGGGTTTTCGAGCTATCAGTCGCATGACTTCAGCAATGCCATCTTTTATATGGAGCTGATTGAGAAGTATTCACAGACCTCGCCCATTATGCTGAAGCAACAGTTGGCTAATGCTTACAAGATCACGGAACAGCCACATAAATCCATCAGAAAACTTCATGAACTGTTAATGATGGAAGTGCGGACACTGGAGGTATACATGCAACTGGCAGAGATCTACCGGGATCAGCTGCATGACCTGGATGAAGCCCGTCGGTTCTATGAGATAGCAGATGAGATGACAGTACAAGGCTACCGGGCCATCTATGGGGATGGATTTCCTATCGTTTTATCCGGTAAATATGTCCCTAAAGAACATTATGCACTCTACACCAATCTGGCTGATATTTACCTGAAAACCGGTGATCCGGAAAGAGCCGTTAAAGCCACAAAATGGAACATCAGGATGTGGCCAGACAGCATTCCGAATTACCTGATCGCAGCCAAAGGGCATATGGCACAAGGTAATCAACGAGAGGCCTGTGATTTCTTTAGAAAAGCCAGGGCCCTTGGGTATCGGGAGCGATTGCCTATTATTTGTTATTAAGGATTCTGCGCTTATGTTGGTGACAACACGGTGACAACACCAACATTAAAGCTTGAATGTGGGATCCCTTCATTCATTGTCTCTCGAAGGGGACGATGTAGGTAGGCAGACAAATGCAGGTCTTTAGTATCGTCCCTTGCAAGAAATGATACCTGACGCGGTGGTGGAACACCAATATGAGCTCCGGGGAAGGAACATCATCTTATTGGAATCCCCCTTTGCTGTTACCCCAAAATCAGCGTAAAGGCCTTGCATAAAGGGGGCAGGGGGATTACACTGGGTCCATTTTTTAGGAGTGGTCCGTGAGCCCTGCCTACGGGACAGGCAGGCACAGACCACGAGGCATTGTTGATTGGGGATTTAGGGGTGTGGGCTAGCTTTGGTAGAGTTAAATTCATGCAAGGAGGTCCTTCCGAATTCTAAGATCCTTCGCGAGGCTTAGGATGACGTTAGTGAGCTTGTTTTAAGGTCCGAATTGGACGAATTGTGTTTAATACATCGAGCTCGCGGGCAGCCACCCTATAGATCATAAGCAGGCTTTGACTTTTTCAGCAGGCCCTATTTAGTCAGTCTTCTCGAACAGATCATCAAATTCTTTTCCTCCGGAAAGGCGTGTTTCACATCGTTGATCATTCAACAGGTGAAAATCTTCAGTAGAAATATATTTTGAAAATGTCTTCCGCATTTTAGCATCAGCTTCTTTCCTCAGACCCTTTCGTTTGATGGCTTCGATAAAGCGACGGATATCTTCCATCTCCTCCAGAATGAGCGGAGGCACTTCTGTGGGCTTGTCGTCTGCACCTTTGGCCACCATGGTAAAATAGCTGTTGTTGGTGTGCTTAATGGAGTTTTCTTTCACATCCTCTGCTGTTACATGAATCCCAACCACCAGTGATGTCCTGCCCACATAATTGACTGAAGCTTTGAGCGAAACGAGGTTGCCAACCTCTACAGGTTGAAGAAAATCCACTCCATCAACAGATACAGTCACGCAATAATTACCTGCATGCTTGATGGCACAGGCATAGGCAGCTTTATCCATGAGCGACAGGATGATCCCCCCGTGAATCTTACCTCCAAAATTGGCATAGGAAGGTATCATAAGTTCGGTTAGCGTAGTCTGTGAGAATTTTACTGGTCTTCCTTCCATAGTTTTTCGGTATTAACCTACAATGTCGCCACTCTTCTCTCTACAATCGTCGATCCGGTTTTTCAAAATGGCCTTCCAAAAGGGCGAACGGGTAAAAATGAGTTTTGTGTTCACCCAGATATTGTTGAGTACGACCACGGGCCATGGCTGATTGGTCGGGAGCCAACCTTTGGGCTGGACCACATATATAAAGCCCATTTTCATTGTTTCTTCTGTTGCACAAGGATTTCCATAAAGGGTGCCTTCCAGTTTGTATTTATAGATCACACTATAAATCTTCTTTTTAGGAATGTTTTCCCGTGTATTGTCATCCTTGAATTTGGGGCTTACATTTTCAGTGGGAAAATAAGCCTCCGGATCATCCGGCTTTTTTTTCTGACCAAAGCAATTCTCCCCAAACAGCAAGAGATACACTGGGAAAAATGAGTAGAGAAGCAGTTTATTCATTACAATAGGCGAAGAATTGAAATCTAAGATAGTTTATCTTCACTTATCTTTATGCGCTGAAACAGGGTTTTGTGAAACAAATTATTAGTTTTTTACTACGGAATGTCCCCAGGAAATACCTCCAATTGTTTAGTCACTGGGGACTCAAGGTGGTTGCATTGTTCTACAAGGGTAATGAAGTAGAGTGCCCGATTTGTGAGGCGGAGTTCAGGAAGTTCTTACCCTATGGTAGAAATTCACGACCGAATGCTTTGTGTCCGAATTGTCTTTCTTTGGAGCGTCACCGGTTGATCTGGCTTTATCTGAAACGTAAAACAGACTTCTTTACTGAGCCACATAAGATGCTGCATGTGGCCCCTGAATTGTGTTTCATGCCCAGATTTGAGCACATCAAGTTTCTTGATTATATCACTGGAGATATTGAATCACCATTGGCCAAAGTCAAAATGGACATCCACAAGATCCCCTTTGATGACAACACTTTTGATATCGTATTTTGTAATCATGTGTTGGAGCATGTAGACGACGACATTCTGGCCATGAGTGAAATTAGGAGGGTATTAAAACCCGGCGGATGGGCCATCCTTCAGGTACCCTTTTTCTTCCCACTGAAAGACAAGACGTTTGAGGATTTCTCTATCACTTCACCAAAGGAAAGGGAAAAGATTTTTGGTCAGGACGACCACGTGAGGATGTATGGAAAAGACTACCCGGACAGGATCAAAAAGGCAGGATTTAAGGTGATCGAAGACGAGTTTGTACACACCCTCAACAGACAGGAGATACACCGGTATGCACTCCCTGAAAATGAAGTGATCTACCGCTGTGAGAAGTAATCCATACAGCTTAGGTGTGGTCTGTACCCAAACCCCGGCTGGTGCCTGTCAGCCGTAGGCTGGTCCCCACCAGACGGAACTAAACTGGTTAGTTGGCTTAGGTATAGCTAGGGGGTCCTTCCGAATCCTAAGATCCATTCATTCCGCTTCGCTCCATTCAGGATGACGATGCAGAGTTCGTTTTTAGGTCCGCATTAACGAATTGTGGTTGATATATCGAGCTCGCGGGCTGCCCTGCATAGCCTCCATCGAATCACGTTAATTAATACAGCTCAATATACTTCGTATTGGGGTCGATCCCACGAAGCTTCCTGATCCACTCATAGATCAATCCATAACTGTACGAAAAAAACTGGATCAGTACTACCATTGGGATCAACAGGGCCGCGCCGGGAGATTTTGTTTTAATAAGGCCACCAACCGCTACAGCCAGCAAATAAAATATCAGGACACCCAATGCGATATAACCAATCAATAATCCCAGCGCCGCCAATACCACAGTCAGGATCGTTCCAAAGGCAAATACAATGGGCAGGAAGTGAATCGGCTTGAGCTGACCTGTATGGAACCTGGAAAGATTGACCCTTGCTCTCCCGAAATACATCAGCTGTTTTGCGAATTTGCCCAGACTTGTTCGTCTTTTATGATACACAAACGCATCTGGAAACAAGGCCGTTTTGAATCCTGATTCGATGATCCGTTTGCTGAATTCCATGTCCTCCCCCATAAATGGGATCCTGTAACCTTTTGTTTTTTCGAAGACTTCCCGACTGATACCCATGTTGAAGCTTCTGGGATGGAAACCCTTTACCCTTACTTTGCCACCCCTCAGCCCTCCGGTGGTCAGCCCGGATGTCATGGTATGGCTAATGGCTTTTTGCAAATTTGTGAATGAAGGATGAAATGAATCCGGGCCACCATAGGCATCCACCCACGCTTCTTCCAGCGAATCATGGACAGTTTGCAGGTAATGATCCGGTATCAGGCAGTCGGAATCAAAAACAATAAAATATTCACCGGAGGCTTTTTCGTAGCCGAAGTTCCTGGCAAAACCCTGGCCTCCATTTTCTTTTACGTAGTACTTGATATCGAGCCTGTCAGCAATGGCCATGACCTCCTCTTTACAGGGGATGGTAGATCCATCTTCTACAACCACCACCTCAAAATCCTTATAAGTCTGCCTCACCAATGTCTCGAGCAGCTCTGAAATCTCATCGGGACGGTTGTAGATCGGGACAACAACAGAAAATTTAGGCATTGCCTGTCGTTTCAATGATCAGGTAATCATTCTTTTGATGTCCTACCCGAATGACCATTTCGGCTAGAAAACCAGCCAAAAACAATTGTGTTCCAATGATAATGGCTACTAAGGCCAGAAAGAACAACGGCTGATCTACTACCTCTCTTACGGGCAGTTGATGTGAAAGATTGTATAGTTTTTCTCCTATAAGCCAAACGGCAATCACCGTACCCACCATAAAAAACAGGGTGCCGAAGATCCCAAAAAAGTGCATAGGGTTCTTACGGAATTTGGATACAAAAGTGACAGATAACAGATCAAGGAACCCGGTGAAGAATCGCTTGGCGCCAAACTTGGTATGGCCATATTTTCTGGCCTTATGTTCTACCACCTTCTCTCCAATGTTGGTAAAGCCATTCCACTTGGCCAGCAGGGGTATATACCGATGCATTTCGCCATATACTTCAATGTTTTTTACCACATCGGACCTGTAAGCTTTCAAGCCACAATTAAAATCGTGTAGAGTGATACCGGATACCATCCGGGTTACCCTGTTAAAAAGCTTGGAAGGGACAGTTTTTGAGATGGGGTCATGTCGTTTTTTCTTCCATCCGGAAACCAGGTCGTAGCCTTCCTCCTCGATCATCCGGATAAGCTCCGGAATTTCATCGGGACTGTCCTGCAGGTCGGCATCCATGGTGATAACGATCTCCCCGGTCGCATGATCAAATCCCGTTTGTACCGCTGCAGACTTTCCGTAGTTGCGCTTAAACTTAAGACCCTTTGCCTCGGAATTCTTACTTGAAATATCCTGGATAACTGCCCAGGATCGGTCCTTACTTCCATCATCGATAAAAAGAACCTCATAGGTTATTTTATGCTTCCGGGTAACCTTCTGAATCCATTCGAATAGCTCCGGGATGGACTCTTCTTCATTATATACCGGTACTACTACTGAGATTTTAACCTTTTTTTCGACCATTAAATTTCTTCTGGCTTCTTCTTCTTGACAATTGCTCCTGTGATCAGTGAAATAACAAGGGCTCCAACAATATTCCATCCAAAGCCCTTTAACTGACCTACCAGGGTAAATCTTGCTGGTGTATCTTCCTTAATCTGAGCGATGGCTTTGTCTATTTGTTCCTCAGGTGCTCCAAAGTTTTTCATCATCGCATATGATTGATCCACTATGGCATCAGTCAATAACGAAGAAAGATTTGGGTCAATAATATTAAACAAAATGAGGTTATAAATAGCTCCCAGAATTCCCGCGATAAGGAATGTCACCAATCCGTGTAAATAAGCTTCTTTGAAAGACAAATATCCGCCATCTGCTTCCTTTCGATATTGTAATCCAAAATAAATAACTAAAACAAAAACTAATATGATAAGGGAAATTCCAACCCACCATTTCGCAAACGATGCTGCATCAATAATGTAGATCATGATGTTAATGATTATCAACATCAACCCAACATATACTCCGGATTTAATTGCATGTTTCATCTTTAGGTTATTTTGGTTTCTTCCTTAAAATTATGGATATAACCGGGGTAACAAAGAATCCGGCAATTATTTTTTTCACAGCGGAACTTACCCATAGATCCGTCGCTGTTACCAATTCAATACCGTCTAACTGTATCTGAAAACCTTCCTCCCCAAACTGCTCCACATAAATATCTCGCTTCTCACTTAAAAAGGCTGTTGCTGATTCTTTATAGGCCGGCAGCGCACCAGGGTCGAGCCACAGATACATGGCTAAAAACCCCGCAAAGATCACACCCACTACCGTGTAAACGAAAAAACCAAGGGTCATCCCTTGCCAGAAATGCAGGTATCCATCATTTTCACTGGTCTTGAAGTCTTTCTGTGTAAAAAAGATAAAAACACCGATGATGATTACATCAAAGAACAGGTGCGTAAGATCGATCAGTGGGTTTGCTCCTACATATCCCGACAAAAAGAACAAGACCACCAAAAAAAGCGCACAAAACAGTGCGTATTTGATTGAAATTTTAAACATCGATACTGCTGTAAAATTCTCCATTCACGATTCCTACTATTCTTCCGGTCTGTTCCTGATTCAGAAGCGGGGAATTTTCAGATTTTGATTGATTGTTTTCCCGATTGTACACCCATGAGTGTGTAGGATCCCCAATGGTAAGTTTGGCAGGAAAGCCTTCCTCAATCTTTACCGGTGCGAGCCCCAGAATCTTCCTGGGATTCTCAGTGATCGCCGAAATCATAATGTCTACTGGCAACTCCGCCTCAAGACTAATCAACAGCGGGTAAAACGTTTGAATCCCGATTAAGCCAAAAGCCGCCAGGTCAAACTCCAACTCTTTGTTTTCTGCATCCTGAGGTTGGTGAGCAGACACTATGGCGTCTATCGTGCCATCAACCAGGCCTTTTATCAGGGCTTTGCGGTCCTTTTCAGAACGGAAAGGCGGGTCTGACTTAAAATTAGCGTCAAAATCCACGATGTGTTCGTCAGTAAATACCAGGTGATGAATTCCTACATCACAGGTTACATTCAATCCCTCTTTCCTGGCATTTTTGATCAGTTTCACTGATTTTTCTGTGGAGATCTGGTTAAAGTGTAGCTTCCCTCCCGCATACCTGAGAATATCCAGGTCCCTTTGGATCGCAAGCTCTTCAGAGATAGACGGTTCTCCTTTTACTCCCATCAACGTGCTTGCTACTCCTTCATGCATGTGGGTATGCTGGCTCAGGTGCCTATCCTTGGGCCTGTTGATGATCAGTCCATCAAATTTTTGAACGTATTGTAATGCTTTTAGCAATAGCTCTGTGTTCCAAATACCATTGGTTCCATCGGAAAAGGCTTTGGCTCCGGCAGTGTGCAGGTCGAGAATCTCCGTGAGGTTTTCACCCAGTGCTCCTTCACTCACTGCAGCCATGGGCCACAGATCCACGCCAAACCGGGACCGGGTCCGTAGATATTCCACATCTGATTTTGTCTCTGTTACCGGCTGATTGTTTGGCACCAGCAATACATCGGTAAATCCACCGGCTATCGCCGTTCGCGAACCGCTGGCAAGGTCTTCCTTATGCTCAAACCCCGGGTCGTTGAAATGGGCAAACAGATCTACAAAGCCAGGGAATATGGTTTTTTTGGTGCAATCGATGGTCTTTTTAGCTGAAAGTCCTTTGCCAATTGCAGCAATGGCTCCATCCTCAATGAGGATATCAGATTTTTTTTGATGGAATTTTGAAGCAGGGTCGAAAATTGTAGCGTTGCTGAGAAGAACCTTCATTAACTAAATCTTAGCAGTAGCATTTCAATGAGTAAGAATATCAGGGCCAAAAGTAATGCATATTTCCATAACCCAACGCCCTCATTCGCTTCAGTAAAGTGTCTTTTGAACTCTTCCGCATTGTCCACATCAAAGATTTGAACATTTCCGATGCCAGAAATGACACTTTTTAAATCACTGGTAGACAAGCTATTGATGTTTGACTCAGCTTTATTGTAATTGAATGCCAGCTGAGTGACGGTATCATTGTCTATGGTGAGCGTATAGAATCCGGGCTCCGTAATTTCTTCAGGGATGTCTAAAAGCACCTGATCAGCCGTGCGGATCACTCCCGGAATAAAAGAGCGCTCATTGTTCGAAATTTTAGGCAGGGCAGCTTCTCTCACTAAACCGGCATCGATGGCCACCACTTTTTCATCGAATGAGTAAGCCAGGTTCTGTGTACGATTGGCAGATGATTGTGCCAGCTTATACAACACAGGAATAAACAAAGCGTGCTTATGGAAGTCAGTAGATGCATCTGTGAATGGTGTGGTGAAAAGGAAGAAGTTAGCACCACCGGATTTCACCAGAAATGGCTTGCCAGCATTGGTATTCAGCAGCACATTATAAAACCCCTGCACTTCCAACGGATTGTTTACTGCAGGCAAAGAAATTTGCTCAGTAAGGTTTGAAAAGATGCCGGAGAACCACGGGCTATTGAGGCTTTTTGAACTCACAGTATAGACAGCCGTATCAGATGCCGCTGCTACGGAAAATTGAAGTAACTGCTGATAAGACGCAAAGGAAGGTTGACTTCCCGGGATTAGCAGGACAGACTTACCCTCTACCGCACCGGCATCCATCCAATCCGGTATTCTATCTAATCCATCCAATATGATGAGGTCAGAAGCCTGTATCTCCTGATAATTGATGTTTGATAGGGCATAGGTGTTCAGGTTGAAAATTTCTTTATTGGAAAATGCAGCCTTCAGGTATTTATTGATTTGGCTCTCATAGAGCATCGAAACCTCAATTTTCTTGGGTTCGCTAATGGTGAAATAATACTTATTATCGAAGGACTGTGAGAAATCCTCAATCTCGATATAATAGTTACCGGATATCTGATCAAATGCACCAATATTCACGCTGGTGTTTTTGACAGATTGGGCAGGGATATCCAGTGTGAAGGTAGAGAATTGGATTGAATCAGTAAAAACCTTTACGAGGACGTCATTTCTGTTTTCTTCTCCGATATTTCGAATGGCTACATTGAGTTTGTTGTCATTGCTAAGCCCTAAAACGGCATCGAGGTATACTGAATCCACAAAAATATTTCCGTCCAGTTCGTTGGAGAGTTTGATCAGGTAGATGGAGGAAAGTGAATCCTTTTCCAGGGCAGAGAAATCTCCGGTAATCGATTCCTGGAAATCTGAGATAAGAAAATATTCGGCGGAAGAAGACATGTCATCACTACTCCATCGATTCATTACGTCCTCCAGGGTTCTAAAACTGCGTGAATACTCTACTTCGGTGAGGCGCTCTACAAGCTCTTTGCCTACCAGTAGCCTGGCAGGGTCGGACCTAAAATCATTGGTTGTAAGGGAATAATTGAGACCGGATTCACTGGAAGCTATGAGTCCCTCCACAATTTGAACTCCCTCATCCAGCAGGCTCAATCCCCCCAGTCCCTGACGGCTCATGCTTAGGGAATTATCCAAATATATCTTTCTTAAGGACTTGAATGTAGTATCCGGAGAGCGTGTGACCGGCTGTGCAAATGCCAGCACCAGAAAAATGATAAATAATATACGGGCAGCCAGAACGAGTAGCTTTTTTAGCTGAGAACGCTTCTTTGTTTCTCGCTTTACCTGGTGAAGAAAGGAGGTATTGGAAAAATACACCTTCTTAACTCTTCTAAAATTAAAGAGGTGAATGATTATCGGTACCGAAATCAGTCCAATTGCCCACAGTACACCAGGATAAAGAAATTGCATGCAGTAAATCTATAACGAAAGTCAAAGGTAGGAGTTATCAGAATTGAATAAATCTAATTCAAACCTTACCATTTATAAATGTGAAACCAATTTTAGCCATCAAACTTCAAATGAACTGAAAATAATTCTTATATTGATCAATACTAAATTCATTGTGCTTAATGATTCCAGCAATCCCGGTTTATTTATGTTTGTCATCAAACCCAGTGATGGATGATTTTTGAATATACCAGGAGCACTTATTGCAATCATAATTTATTTCTCATACCCCTATTGAGGTATATTTGCCAATCCCGATAAACTATGAGCAACCGCTTAAAGATCTTGTTTGTTGATGACGAGCTTGTCATACTCAAAGCCATGGAATTGGTGCTGGGGGAATCACATGATATCATTACAGCCAAAAAAGCTTCCGAAGCTTTTGACATCCTGGATCAACATCAGGATATACAGGTGCTTGTCAGCGATATGAAAATGCCTGAATGGGATGGACTGGAACTGATCAGGCAGGTAAAGAAAACCCGGCCAGAAATAAAATGTTATTTGCTCACCGGGTTTGAAATGAATGCCGAAATCGCTGAGTCCATCGAAAACGGGACGGTCATTCGCCTCATCCAGAAGCCTATCGAACTCAACGTGCTCATAGATACTATACAGGGAGATTTCAATTAACTCCTGCCGTCCGTACCATATGCCCTTCTCTAGCCCCTTCTATAGCGCGGAAGTTACTTCCGCGCGGCCAGTTTTAGGCTATCGGACTTGAGACAATTAAATTATAGCCACGGAGCCACTAATGAGTTTCTTAAACAGATGATTTAAACCAGAAGACATGACATTCAATTATCAACTTATCCAACATAGAGGATGAATAGATCAATTGTCACAAATCTCATCTTCTATAGCGCGGAAGTTACTTCCGCGCGATTTATGCCTAATATATCTTTATGCTTTCAGCTTTTTCCATGGACCCTGAATGGCCAATGTGAGCCCAGGTCCCTGAATGTTGACAAATAAAGTCTCGCCGGAAGGAGAAAAACAGGCTCCCGCAAATTCTGATTTAAAACCGACATTTTCTGCAAAGTGATACAATTCACCATTTGGGGTTACCCCTACCAGTTTCGGCTCTCGCTTGTCCTCACATACGATCAGGTCTCCCCATGGCGAATAGGTAAGGTTATCGGCATGTTCGAGCATTTGGGCATCTTGGGATTCAACAAACAGCTCAAGCTTTGCAGGACTGCTGGCTTCATTAGCCGTTCCTTCTTCAGGACTGGGAACGTATCGGAATATCTGTCCGTTTTTCTTCTGTCCACCGTTGGTACAGGCAAAGTAGATCTCTCCCTCTCCATTCCACATTCCTTCTCCCCTGGCAAAACGTATGGCTCCTGATTCATAGCCTCTCAGCCGCAGGTCGTTCTCAGGAGATTGTATATTGTCAAGGTCCATCCACTCCACATCCAGTTTTTCATTGAGTGGCATCACGTCCTTTGACTCCTCCTGCCAGTTACGGCTATCAAATGATGACTTATCTTTCAATTTCATTGCCTGAAGTTTACCACGAGTCAGGTCACCATACTGCTCAGGGATGAAACGATATATCAATCCATCACCCGCATCCTCCGTGAGGTAAACGATCCCCGTTTTTGGATCAACAGCTACAGCCTCGTGGTTGAACCTACCCATAGCCTTCAAAGGAACGGGTGCCTGAACCCCGGACTGGGTGGTGGCCTTCACTTCAAAATTGTATCCGTGATCCTTTTCTAAAGTGCCATCAGCCTTCAAAGTAGATTCTTCACATGATATCCAGCTATTCCATGGGGTAGGTCCTCCGGCGCAATTGCGGACCGTCCCAACCAGGCTTAAATATTCTTTTTCTATTGTTTGCGTCTTTTCATCGAATATGATGGTAGTAGTACCCCCTACTCCAACATTCTTTCCACTACCAAAGTCATAGACCAGTTCACGCATGGCTCCTGTTGGAAGGTTTTTCTCATCCATGCCAAAAGGTCCATCTTCGAGGTCTCCAGGTGATAGCTCATGATTTCTGATGATCACCACTTTGTTGTCGATACTGAAAGTAGCCATACCATCCGCAGCTCCGGGTACAAAGAAGCCATCAGACATGGGTGTACCCTTTTTAGAGATGATCTTATAGGAAAACCCTTTGGGAAGGTTTAATATGCCTTCGGGGTCAGGTAAAAGGCTGCCATAGCCGGTCTCTTCAGCAAACTGAGAACCACCCATGGTACATCTTTGAAGCCCTAAAAAACCAAGGCTGACTAATCCGGAAGTAACTAAAAAATCTCTGCGTTGCATAATGGGGTCAATAGGTTAATACATAAACTAAGTTAACTTTTATACTTAATAATAGCCCATTCGTACCCCGACAATGGTAATTAATAACAAATTCTTCACCTGGAATTTACAACTCGGGCTTGTGGACCATCACACATGATCCGGATACCCCGATAAATTAAAAACTCCAATGAGGGACTTATTGATATATTTGAAATCACAATTTTTCATATCGAATGAATCTAACACCAACAAACCAACGCCTTTATTCTCTCGATGCTTTACGTGGATTTGACATGTTTTGGATCATGGGAGCTGAAGAGATCTTTTTCCGTCTGGCCGAAATCACCGAAGCACCATTTTGGACGGTCATGGCCAATCAGTTCGTCCACCCTGACTGGCATGGTTTTGCCTTTTATGACATCATTTTTCCTTTATTTCTCTTCATTGCGGGTGTTGCTACACCGTTTTCTGTAGGTAAGCAGTTGGAGCGCGGCAAGGACAAGCAGTCACTGACCATGCGGGTGATTAAAAGAGGGCTTATTCTTGTGTTGCTTGGAGTGATCTATAACAACGGCCTTAAGATCATGCCACTGGAGGAGATCCGTTTTGGAAGTGTGTTGGGCAGGATTGGACTGGCTTATATGTTTGCCAACATCATATATATCCATGCAAATAAGAAAGGGCAAATGATCTGGTTCTTTTCTATCCTGGTTGGTTACTGGCTTCTTATCCTATTCACCGCAGCTCCTGGATTCCCTGCAGGTACCTTGAGCATGGAAGGAAATGTGATTTCATACCTGGACCGATTGATCATGCCTGGTCATCTCTACCTGGGCATCCACGATCCCGAGGGTCTTTTTTCTACGATTCCGGCAATATCGACAGCCCTGTTAGGGATATATGTAGGTGACCAGTTGAAAAACATTACTGTGGAGACACAGAAAAAGACATTAACAAATCTGCTGATTCTTGGAGCAGCCATGATTGTGATCGCACAGATATGGGATTTTGTTTTCCCTATCAATAAAAACCTTTGGACAAGCTCCTTTGTGTTGATGTGTGGGGGTATCAGCACCCTTTTAATGGTTCTTTTTTACTTTATCATTGATGTGAAGGGACATCAGAAATGGTCTTTCTTTTTCAGGGTGATTGGAATGAACTCCATCCTGATATACATGGCTGGTGACTTCATCAGCTGGTCGTACACCACCAATGCACTTTTTGGTTGGTTAGGCCAATTGGTAGGGGAGCCCTACAATGGACTCGTCATGGTTTTCTGTTTTCTGGCCGTTGAATGGGCCTTTCTTTATGTATTGTATAAGCAGAAGCTTTTCCTTAAGGTTTAACCTGAAGCAGTGGAGTTAGTCAAAGATCCAAAGGTCGAAGAGATATTTAATTCCTATCCAATAGAGATTAAGGATAAACTGAAAGTGTTGAGGAAGCTCATATTAGATTCGGCAGCTGAGACTGATGGGTTAAAAAAACTGATCGAAACCGTAAAATGGGGAGAGGCGAGTTACCTGACCAAAAATGGCAGTACCATCAGGCTGGGATGGAAAAGCAGCATCCCTGATCGCTATTCGATCTATTTTATTTGCACCACAGGTCTGGTAGATACTTTCAAAATGGTGCATGGAGACCTTTTTGAGTACGAAGGAAATCGGGCCATCCATTTTACACTTTCTGATGAGGTCCCCACCGGACCTCTGAAAGCTTGTATCGGCATGGCATTAAACTATCATAAAATCAAGCATCTCCCTTTATTAGGAGCCTAATCTAAAGTCAATATATGTCTGTTACACCTAAATACCGGGCGCTCACTACAGAAGAACTGCAGGAGCTTGAAAGAGAATTTGTTGAATACCTGGTAGTAAATGGCATCACCGCAGAAGACTGGAAAAAATTAAGAACTGATACTCCGAAAAAGGCTGAAGATATCCTGACGCTATTCAGTGATGTGGTCTTTGAAAGCATTTTACGCAAAGTAGATTTTCTCGAGAAGCGGATGCCCCATGAGCTCATGATCTTTCAGTGCCTGAAGGACCGAATGGTACTGGTTGGTATCACTTCTTCAGCCACCGATTTCACCAATCAGGAGCAACTTGAAAAAGCGGTTAACAAACCACCGCAGGATGCAAAAGTTTATACAACAGAAAAGCCATACAATCAAACCAGGGAGATGGAGCTGTTTCAAATGCTCGAAAGTGGTTGTTTGATCACCGATGGTAAGCTGTTTAAAACACTTTCATTGGCGCTGTAGCTGGTTTGCTGATGACGGGTTAAAATGTTTTCCAGTGCTATTCGTCATAGAGGAAAACCAATCTTATGCAAACGATATTAGGAGCCGGTGGAGCCATTGGTAGGGAGCTGGCCAAATCACTATCAGCTTATACATCAGAAATTCGACTCGTTGCCAGAAATCCAAAACAGGTAAATGGCTCAGACATCTTGATGCCTGCCGATTTAACGGATCAAGCTGCTATCAGAGAAGCCATTGCAGGATCAGAAGTTGTTTACGTGACCATCGGCTTTCCTTACAGCTTGAAAATCTGGAGGAAAAACTGGCCTGCATTTATGCAAGCGGTCATAGAAGCATGTATTGCCAATCAGTCAAAGCTGGTATTTTTTGATAACATCTATATGTACGATCCGCAATCCCTTGACGGTATGACCGAAGACGCCCCCATGAATCCCAGCAGTGAAAAAGGGAAGGTCCGAAAAGATCTCGTCGAGATGATTATGAAAGCCGTGGAATCAGGCAAGCTCACAGCTTTAATCGCAAGATCGGCTGACTTTTACGGGCCCTCTATCAAAAATGTGAGTATGCTCACCGAAACCGTGATCAAACCACTTTCTGAGGGGAAAACCGCGAATTGGATGGGTCCATTAGACTTTAAGCATTCATTCACTCATGTAAGGGATGCAGGCAAGGCCACTGCTCTTTTGGGCAACACTCCCGATGCCTATAACCAAACCTGGCACCTGCCAACAGCATCTGATCCTTATACCGGTAAGGAATGGATTGAAAAATTCGCTTTGGCACTCGGAGTAAAACCTAAATCAAGAGCTGTTTCCCGCTTTATGGCACGACTCATGGGTGTGTTTGTTCCGGTAATGCGCGAAATGCCAGAGATGATGTATCAATATGACAGACCCTATGACTTCAATAGTGATAAATTCATCCATCGATTTGGGATACAACCTACGCCATATGACGAAGGCATCCGGGAGATCGTTGAAGTGGACTATGCCAAATAATCTGTACTACAGGGCACTAAGAGTGATGTAGCACATCCAGTTGTTTCTTCAAGGTGTCCAGCTCTTTCTCTGCTGAGCTGATCTTGTCCTTGAAATCATCTTTCAACTTGTCGGCTGTCTTGCTATTGGCAAAAAATTCCAGGTTGTTCTTCCACGTTGTGATATCACTTTCAATGGCCGAGATCTTACGCTTGATGGCATTTTCCTTCCTGTTGATTTTTTGTCCACCGTGTGGACTACCCTTCAGCTTATTCACCTGAACCTGCGTTTTTAGCTCATTGCGCTGGTCTTCGCTGAGCTCTTCCAGTGAAATCAGTTGATTGGTGATGGAATCAAATCGCCCATGAATGGCTTTGATCGACTGTCTTGGCACAAAACCAATCTCTGCATACTGATCCAGCAGATCATAGATCTCATCCAGCTTGATGGTGTCAGAATTAAGTACAGTTTCCAGCTGATCGCATACGGCTTCTTTTTTCTTAAGGTTTTCCTCAAACTCCTGGTTGCGTTCCTGGTTTTTGCCTCGTTTTCTTTCAAAGAAATGGTCACAAGCGGCTTTAAACTGCTTATAGACCTCATTCCGGAATTTCTCAGGTACAGGGCCAATATCTCTCCACTCGGATTGTAAGGTCTTCAGTGTATTGGCTGTTTTCTCCCATTCCTCAGAATCTTTTATAGCCAAAGCCCTTTCGAGTAACTCCTGTTTCTTCTTGAGGTTTTCTTCACGCATGCCCTCAAGCTTCTTAAAGAAATTGTTCTTGTTGTTGAAGAATTCCTTAAAGTTTCCCCAAAAGTGCTTGTTGACTTCTTTGGCATGCTCACGGGGGAGACTACCAATCTTTTCCCATTTCTTCTGCAGTTCCAGGATCTCCCTGGTCTTCTGGTTCCATTCTGTGATCCTGTCCGAATCAAACTTCGTGAACTCAGCTGCCTGGTCACCAAGTTGTTTCTTGGCTTCCATATTCTTTTCCTGATCTTTTCTTACCTCATCATAGAAGTCCTTGCGTTTGGCATATATTTTATCTGATGCGGCTTTGAATCTTTGCCAGACCGGTTCCTGATCTTCCCTGGGAATTGGACCAATGTGTTTAAACTCTTCATGCAATTCATTGAGCTCAGTGATGGCGCTCTTGATGTTGTCCAACTTGTCAAGTGCTTCCGCCCGCTCACACAGTTCTAGCTTACCCTTTAGGTTTTTTTGCCTGTCAAGTTCCTTGAGCTCAAAATAGATGCTTCGATGATCATAGTACCGATCAATTAAAGCGTTATAGTTGGCCCACAGACTTTTTACATACTGCCCCGGAACATGGCCGATTTTTTTCCATTCTGTCTGCAGCTCCTTAAGCTTATTGATGGAGGCGGTACTTTCTTCACCATCTACCAGTTCTCTGAGCTCTTCCAGGATTTCGTTCTTACGTTTCAGGTTCTCTTCCTTATCCTTCTCCAGCTGTACATAGAACTTGTGTCGCTTCTCTCGAAGGAGGTCATATAGCTCATAGAAACCCCGATCTATATCATCACCTTTGTATTCAAAATCCACTTCAGCGCCCCCATTGTCGATAAAGGCTTTGAGCGCTACTTCTTTTTCCTTGTCATAAAGGGTGTCGTAATGAGGCTTCAACTCCTTCAGGCCATGATCGAGCGTACGCATGTGATCCAGGTGGCTATGCTTTTTGAGAAGCTCAAATAATTCTTTCTTAGACGCATGATCTAAATCTACATCGGACAGCAGATCGGGAATTTCATCGTCATGATCATCATGTTCATGGCTATCATGTGAGGTAGCCGAACCAGTCTTTGATTCATCAGCTTCGGACTCTTCAGCAGTATCGGTCTTTTTACTTTCAGGCTCTTCTGCTGGGCTATCGTCCTTCTGGTCCTGATTTTCTTCTGCTTCCACCACAGGTTCTTTAGTGGCAACAGCATTATCAGAGGGATCAGCGTCCTGTTTCTGTGGGAGTTCTTCCTTTTCCGGTTGTGGGGGATCTGTTGATGCCTCAGGCTTCTTCTTATCCTCTTCATCTGAATTATCAGCCTCTGCTTTATCATCCTGATGATTGCCTGAAGCATCGGCAGGAGGAATGTCGGGTGGATTTTGCTCAGAATTATTATGCTGAACATTGTTTTTTTGTTCCTGTAATTCAGCTTCCTGCTGAACGATTTCCGGATTCTTAATTTCCTCCGAAACCTTTTTATTCATCTCATCCATAATTTTGGACTTTTATATCCCAATTTAAACCGTTCCAGCTGGTCAATTTAATCTTGGATCCCTGGGGTAGTTGGCCATCACCTTAAATTTACCCCCCATATTTTTAAGAACCACACTCCACAAATCTTTTGGATCGGTATCAAACACCAATTTCTGGTTGGCACATTTGCATACAATCCATGTTTTTTCCTTCAATTCCTCTAAAAGCTGGCCCGGAGACCATCCTGAATATCCAACAAAAAACTTTATATCTTGTTCATTTACCTGCCTGGTATTAATCTTTTCCAACAGCCCTTCGAAATCCATCCCCCAATGGATTCCATCTACTACTTTCACGTCAGCATCTAACTCTATGTTGCCTTTATGCAAAAAGTGTAAGGTATTTCTTTGTACGGGCCCTCCTACAAATATATCAGCATTAAATGAGTCTAGCTCATCCATTAAGTCATTTACAACTGCTTTCGATCTTTTGTTTAACACGAATCCCAGTGAACCGTTTTCATCGTGCTCGCACAGAAAGATCACTGTACGTTCAAAATTGGGATCAGGTAGGTAGGGCTCAGAGATCAAAAGATCCCCTTTCCTGGGTATAGTCAATAAATCGTCTCCAAAATAATCCATTAATGCAGTGCAGGTTTAATTGGTAAATTCATTAATATTTCTGCCTCAGCCTGTTTCATCTCGGTCAATCTGTTATAGACAACCTGTTCATCGAAATAGTTTAAAGCCATCTTAACAAAAATTTCCCCATGTCGCGCCTCCGACGCCCATAATCCATGGTAAAAATCTTTCAGCTCCGGATCATCCAATGCTTCATAAACCATCCTAAATCGCTCCGCTCCCCTTGTTTCCACCAGTGAAGCCAAAAGAAGCCTATCCATAAATCGCTGCTCTTTGCCACTGTGGCATAGGTCCAGCAATTGTTTTACATATACATCCTGACCAATCTCATGAGGAAGTTGAATACCCCGCTTTTTCATGATCTGGTACACCTGGTTAAAGTGTTCTAACTCCTCTATTCCCGTTTCAATCAGCTCATCAAGAATCTCCGTACGGTCAGGATACTTGGCTACAAAGCTCATGGCCATCGCGGAAGCCTTTCGTTCACAATTGGCGTGATCCTTCAAAAACTCATCAAAATCTCCAATGACGGCATTGATCCACTCTTCACTACTGGTTACGTCCAGGTCTATCCTTAATTTCATGAGAATACTAATTGTTTTTATCGGACACATGGAATAGTCAAAGTCCATAGCAAAAGCAAAAAACCTGGACAACAAGTAATATTGATGTACGGCTGGCCTGGCCCGTTGACTATTTCACTGAATCTGTATCTTTGGTTCAGCAACAAATAAAACAATTTTAAACTTATCCTAGTATACCATTCAAATGTCATTAGAAGTTGCTTCGTTACGGAAAGAATATGCCAGGGCGTCACTGGATGAGAGTACAGTGGACAAATCTCCCTTTAATCAATTCAGAACCTGGTTTGATGAGGCCATCAAAGCTGAGGTCAATGAACCCAATGCCATGGTACTGGGCACATCCGACAAACAGGGAATGGTCACCCAAAGAACAGTACTGCTTAAGGCTTTCGATGAGAAGGGCTTTGTCTTCTTTACCAATTATCACAGCAGGAAAGCCGGGCAAATCAGTAAAAACCCCAGAGTTTCGATCCTCTTTCCGTGGTATGTGCTTGAAAGACAAGTGGCCATTACCGGCATAGCAGAAAAAGTACCGACAAGTGTGTCATTGAAGTATTTTGCCAGCAGACCATTTTCCAGTCAGCTGGGCGCCTGGGTTTCTCAGCAAAGTCAGGTGATTACCACCCGGAGTTTACTGGAGATGAAGCTCCAGGAGATGAAGGAAAAATTCAAACAGGGGAAAGTACCCCTACCTGATTTTTGGGGTGGATACCGCATAGTACCTGATTCCATCGAGTTTTGGCAAGGCAGGCCAAGCCGACTACATGACAGGATCCTTTATACCCTAAAAGAAAAGGACTGGACCATCGAAAGGCTCTCCCCTTGAAAAAATCCATCTACCTGGATCGGTATGCCTGGAAACACCCGGTATTCGGTCCCACTCAATACCATGATGCTGATATCATCGTAGTGATACCTGCTTTCAATGAGCCAGGAATTGACCTGGCTATCAATGCCCTGCAAAGCTGTGAAGCGCCACAAGGGCAGGTACTGATCATGGTGATCGTGAATGAACCGGAAGGAATAACATCAGATATTCATCAAATCAACCAGGAAGCTTTCGACAGGCTTAAAATAGACAACACCAGGTATAGCATGCTTAGCTGCTTTCTGAGCCTCCCCAAAAAGAAAGCGGGTGTTGGTCTGGCCAGGAAAATCGGTATGGATGAAGCTGTCAGAATATTTAATCACCATGATAAATCAGGCATTATCACCTGCTTTGATGCGGATTGTAGCTGTGATCCTAACTTCCTGGTGGAGATTGAAAGACATTTCAATCAAACCAACTCCAATACCGCACTCACCTTTTACGAACACCCGCTACAGGGGGAAAACCCGGAAGCTATCATTAATTATGAGCTCTACCTCAGATATTATGTAGATGCATTGCGATGGACCGGATTTCCTTATGCTTTTCAGACACTGGGTTCTTGTATATCCGTGAAATCAGATGCGTACGAGCGCCAGGGGGGCATGAACACTCGAAAAGCCGGTGAAGATTTCTATTTCATCCATAAAATGACCGCCCTGGGTAAGCTCTCAGAGATCAATTCGACTACCATTTATCCTTCAGACAGGTTGTCTGATCGTGTACCATTCGGAACCGGGCATGCCGTGAATAAGTATCTTGAAAAAGGAGACCCCACCTACCCGGTCTATGCTCCAGCCATTTTTAATGATCTGAAGGATTTTATAGATCAGATACCCACTATCTATGAAAGCAAACACATAATTCCATCATTGCCACGTTCTATCTTAGCATTTCTGAAAGCGCAGGATTTTGAACAAAATCTCGCAGAGATTATCGATCAAACAACTGATTATCCATCATTTAAAAAGAGATTTTTTCAATGGTTCGATGGACTAAAAGTGCTGCAGTTTGTTCATTTCTGCAGAGATCGCCATTATGAAAATGTGCCTGTAATGGAAGCCATTAAATGGTTAAATGAGGAATATTTAAGCCCTGGAATAGAACTCACTACGAAGGAAGATGCCTTGATAGCGTTCCGGGAATTTGATAGAAAAACCGCTTTTCACAGCAAGTGATACAACTCCTTCACTCCCAATGGGTGTTTGGTATTGAAACCTTCCGCATATTTCACCTGAATCCTATGGCCATATTCCTGAGCCCGGGAAGTGATCATATCCAAAAACTCCGGTCTTGAGATATAAGTTTGTGGCTCTTTGCTATTGGGGTCATAAAACTGGGATTTAAAAGCTTTGATGGACTCCATTCTTTCCTCCATCACATCGGAAATATCCACAAAAAAATCAGGCTCCAATGATGTGCTTTGAATGGCAAAAAACAACCTTTTTGGTCTCCACGGCTTCTGCTTTTCCCCGTCGCTGGAGGTAGTTTCTACCATCTTAAGGCCTGCAAGAAAACATGCCTGTTCGGTCAGCTGAGAGGCTCTGCCATGGTCAGGATGTCTGTCATAGACTGCCGTTCCGATCACAAAATCCGGCTGATATTCCCGGATCCTCTGCACCAGCTTGAGCTGATTTTCTTTATTGTTTTCGAAAAAGGAATCTGAGAGACCAAGGTTTTCTCTCACGGTCAGTCCAAGTATTTTGGCAGAAGCTGCTGCCTCTTTCATGCGGGTCTCGGGAGTGCCTCTCGTTCCCATTTCTCCCCGGGTGAGGTCGATTATTCCTGTAGTAAATCCTCTTTTTTGATGGACCAGCAGCGTACCCGCGCAAGACAACTCCACATCATCGGGATGCGCACCTATGGCTAGAATATTTATCTTCATATCAAATAGAATCGAAAAGGGTATTTAACAGAAAAGTCCCTGAAACCAGGGACTTCTATTAATTATCAAATTTTGTATTCGTTAGGCTGTGGCTGCTTCCACTTCCATTTCTTTTTCAGCCAGGAACCTTTCAGCATCAAGTGCTCCCATACATCCCGAACCTGCAGCTGTTACAGCCTGTCTGTATACTTTGTCCTGGGCATCGCCTGTGGCGAACACACCAGGTATCTTGGTCTTGCTTGTCCCCGGAATGGTTTTGATATAACCAACCTCATCCATGTCAAGCAGGCCTTTAAAGATGTCAGTATTTGGTTTGTGACCGATCGCTACAAAAAAGCCCTGAATTTCCAGGTCACGTTCTTCGTTAGTTTTATTGTTCACCACTTTCAACCCTTCTACCTGATCTTTACCCAGAACTTCAACTGCTTCAGTATTCCACAATACCTCAATATTAGGAGCCTTCAATACCCTTTGCTGCATGATTTTTGAAGCACGTAATTCGTCTCTTCTTACCAGCATATACACTTTCTTAGCCAGTTTAGACAGGTAAGTAGCTTCTTCCGCCGCGGTGTCTCCACCACCTACTACCGCTACGTCCTGGCCGCGATAGAAAAATCCATCACACACAGCACAGGCAGAAACGCCCATACCATTCAGCCTTTGCTCGCTTTCCAGTCCCAGCCACTTGGCAGAGGCACCGGTCGAAATAATCACCGCTTCTGCCTCAACGGTTGTTTTCTCATCGATGGTCACTTTGTGGGGCCATCCTGAAAAATCTACAGAGGTCACCATACCATATCGGATGTCCGTGCCAAACCGCTCGGCTTGCTTTTGGAAATCAACCATCATCTGTGGTCCGTTGATCCCTTCGGGATAGCCCGGATAGTTTTCCACATCATTTGTCAGGGTTAGCTGACCACCAGGTTGTCCACCCTGGTATAAAACAGGTTTCAGTCCCGCCCTGGCAGCATAAACAGCTGCTGTATATCCTGCAGGACCTGAACCAATGATCAATACTTTTACTTTTTCGTTATCCATTATAAAAAATCGTCTCTTTGCTGAGAATTTGAACGTAATTATAAGACGAAAGGATCAAACTTTGAGCCATTAAATGGTGATATGTCATTTTGACTACCCTAAGTATGGTTTTAATGATTTGCTCCTCGAAGTATACCTTAATCTTCTAATTGCTTTTTCTTTGATTTGCCTGACCCTTTCACGTGTCAGATTAAAAATTGTGCCTATTTCTTCCAGGGTCATGGGTGCCTGGTTATTCAATCCAAAATAGTACGTAACAACATCTGTTTCCCGCTGTGTGAGCGTGGAAAGCGCACTTCTCACCTCACTTCGCAACGAGTCTCTGATCATCTCTCCATCAGGAGCCTCACTGCTATCATCGACCAAAACATCAAGCAGACTTCCCTCTTCCTCACTTTTCAGCGGAGAATCTATAGAAACCTGACGTGCCGAAATTCTTAACGAGTCCAGAACTTCATCTACTGACACATTGAGCTTATCTGCCATTTCGGCAGCTGTGGGCTCCCTTTCATAGAGCTGTTCCAACTCAATAAAAGCTCTTTGAATCTTGCTTACCCATCCAATCCTGTTCAATGGTAGTCTCACGATACGTGAATGCTCCGCAAGTGCCTGCAGGATGGATTGTCTGATCCACCATACCGCATAAGAGATGAATTTAAAACCCCGGGTCTCATCAAAACGTTGTGCTGCTTTGATCAGACCCAGATTTCCTTCACTTATTAAATCTGACAATGAAAGTCCCTGATTCTGATATTGTTTGGCTACGGAAACCACAAACCTGAGGTTGGCTTTGGTAAGCTTTTCAAGGGCTACCTGATCACCTTCTTTAATTCTACGCGATAACTCAACCTCCTCGTCGGCAGAGATTAACTCTACCTTTCCAATCTCATTAAAATACTTGTCCAGGGACTCACTTTCCCTGTTAGTAATTTGTTTACTTATCTTAAGTTGCCGCATAGTGGAATGATGGGATTAGCCCAAATTCATTCCATCTAATTTAATGAGCTTTGCTTTCTCTTTCAGGTTTGGGGAGTAAAACTTTTCTTGAAAGTTTGTATTTCCCGGTCTTCTTATCGATGTCTACAAGTTTTACCTTGACTTCTTCACCTACTTCAAGAACACCGTCCATACTCTCCAGTCGCTCCCATTTGATCTCGGAGATATGCAGCAGACCATCTTTGCCCGGAAGGATTTCTACAAATGCTCCGAAAGGCATGATGGCTTTTACCTTACCTTCATAGATCTCTCCTACTTCAGGCATTGCAGTGATAGCCCGGATCCTTTTTACTGCTTCATCCAAAGATTCCTTGTTGGCTGCAAAGACTGTAACAAGACCGCCTTTATCTGTTTCTTCGATAGCTACAGTAGCGCCGGATTCTCTTTGAATCTCCTGAACGATCTTACCACCAGGTCCGATTACGGCACCGATCATGTCACGCTCAATATTGATTTGTACCAATCTCGGAGCATTTGGTTTCATCTCTACGCGAGGTCCGGTGATGGTTTTCGCCATTTCGCCAAGGATATGCTCTCTTCCTTTCTTAGCCTGCTCCAGCGCCTCTTTCAGCACCTCATACGACAAGCCATCCACTTTAATATCCATTTGGCAGGCAGTGATACCTTTTGTCGTACCAGTCACTTTGAAGTCCATATCACCCAGGTGATCTTCATCACCAAGGATATCAGATAGAATGGCATACTTTCCGGTTTTGCTATCAGAGATCATACCCATTGCAATACCTGATACCGGACCTGAAACTTTGATACCGGCATCCATCAATGCCAATGATCCTGCACAGACTGTGGCCATGGATGATGATCCGTTCGACTCAAGAATATCAGAAACGATACGGATGGTGTAAGGATTGTCTTCAGTTGGCAGGGATTGCTTCAAAGCTCTCATAGCGAGATTCCCATGACCTACCTCTCTTCTTCCTGGCCCTCTGTTAGGTCTTACTTCGCCTGTTGAGAATCCGGGGAAATTATAGTGAAGGATAAACTTATTATATCCGGAGATCATGGCACCGTCAATCATTTGCTCATCAAGTTTGGATCCCAGGGTAACGGTACTCAAAGACTGAGTTTCGCCACGTGTAAAAAGTGCGGAACCGTGAGCAGATGGCAAATAATCTACTTCTGACCAAATAGGTCTGATTTCGTCCAGATTTCGTCCGTCAATTCTTTTTCTGCTGTCCAGAACAAAATTCCTGACTGCATCCTTTTGGATGTCGTGGAAATATTTTTTAACCAGGAAGTCATCCAATTCTTCAAGTTCCTCTTCAGAATATCCTTCCAGGAATTTATCCTTGATAGCGCTAAAAGCCTCTGATCTGATCTTTTTGTCAGCGATCTGCTGCTCTGCTACTTTGTAACAGGCATCATAGCAGGCATCGGTCATTTTCTTCTTCAGATCCTCATCCGATGGTTCATGATCGTATTCGCGTTTCTCCAAAGAACCAACTTCTTTGGCTAATTCGATCTGTGCCTGACATTGTAATTTAATTTCTTCGTGGCCTTTCTTGATGGCCTCAAGCATCTCTTCTTCTGAAATTTCTTTCGACTCACCCTCTACCATTAGGATATTGTCTATTGAACCTGCAACGATCAGATCCAATGTGGCTTGCTCCATCTGCTCGCGAGATGGGTTAACGATGTAATTTCCATCAAGCTTAATAACACGTACTTCTGAGATAGGTCCGAGGAATGGAATATCTGATACAGCCAATGCTGATGAGGCAGCCAAAGCAGCCAAAGAATCGGGCGGCACTTCACCATCACCGGAAATCAGGGAAATCATGATTTGGGTATCAGCATGATAATCATCCGGGAATAAGGGTCGGATGGCCCGGTCTACCAAACGGCAAATAAGCACTTCGTAGTCACTTAGTTTTCCTTCTCTTTTAAGGAATCCACCAGGGATCTTCCCTGCAGCTGCAAATTTTTCCTGATAATCTACTGAAAGCGGAAGGAAATCAACTCCCTCACCTGCTTCTGTTTTTGAAACGACGGTAGCTAAAAGCATGGTGTTGCCCATTCTTACAACTACGGAACCGTCGGCTTGTCTGGCTAGTTTTCCGGTTTCAATACTGATTTCCCGTCCATCAGACAATTGGAATTTCTTAGTAATAGGGTTCATATCAACGAATGATAAGTGAGGCACAGAACCTCTGTTATAAATGAGAAAAGGGAATTCGTTGGAATTCCCTTAAAAATTAAATCTAGATTACTTACGGATATTCAACTCTGTAAGAATACTTCTGTATCGCTCGATATCGTTATTGTGGAGATAATCGAGTAATCTGCGTCTTTTACCAACTAACCTCAATAAACCAAGTCTAGATGAATGATCTTTTTTGTTTTCTTTCAAATGTGAGGTAAGGTGATTGATACGGTATGTAAAGAGGGCAATTTGAGACTCAGCAGAACCTGTGTCTGTTTTACTCTTACCATTTTTACCGAATATTTCTTCTTTCTTTTCCTTGGCTAAATACATCTTCTGTTTCTTAATCGCTTTATCGAACCGCAAATTTAGATCGGTTACGGCTGAAAAACAAATAATTTATCGTACTAACTTTTTTGAGAATCTGGACAGGAATTTTTCCATCCATATGGCATAAACATCAGAATCGAATATCCGGGCATCGATCCGGGCCTGCCTAAGGAAGAAAAGCCCTATGGGAAACAACACTGCATCGGCTGTCCAGACAGCCAAAACAGGATCTACAATACCTTCTTTGGCCCACTTTTCTGTCATAATAGTGAGCACATAATAGATAATAAAAAACAAGATCGAAATGAGTACAGGCACTCCCAGCCCTCCTTTTTTAATAATGGCTCCAAGAGGTGCTCCAATGAGAAACATCACAATACAAGCTACTGCCTGGCTGTATTTCTTGTATTTTTCTATCTCATACTTATATATATCATGCTCCATCATATAGATACGGCTGGACATGGAGGAGATATTCACCTTGATCTTCTGTGCAGCATTTTTTGCCGATAGGATCACCTGGCTCTCCTTGTCCTTCACCTTTTCTTCCAGAAAAGCCCATGACAAGGTATCAATAAGTAATTCAGGCTCTTTTTTTTCACTGACTTTTGCTACAGTTTCTGTGGTGCCAGGCTTGCGGTCGGGGTCTTTGTCCACAGCAGCCAGCTGATCCTCTATCAACCTGCGCTTGATCTCATCGGTCTTCAGGATCTGTGGACGGTTTGCTTCTGCTTTACTCTCGTCCGGAGGACTCTCTGCTTGGGCTATTTCGCTGGTATTTTCCTGGGACTCCTCTTCTGAATTTTCATCTACCGTGTCTTTTTGTACGGTATTTCCTGCCAGGTTGGCTGCTTCTTCCTCGATCCGTTGTCGTTCCGCCTCTTCTTCGGAAAGGGTGACGGGGTCCATGCGCAGCCTTTTCAACGAGTCTTCGGAAATCCCCCAATGATCAATGATCATATCAATCTTATCACTCATGTGGTAATAAAATCCCCCACGCTGACGAATGAACTCATACTTTGAAGTGATTACTGACCCATTGAGGGAATCAATATAATCCGTTAGCTCCTTGATGTTTTTCATCTGCCTGTTGTTCTGAAAGAGCTCTTCCTTTGTTCTCTTCAGGTCAAAAGACGAAAGGCTGAAGACAATGTCCATCCTATCGAAGTTGGTCCTGGTCAGCCTGTTTAGTTTGCGTGTCCTTCGGCCTTCTTCATCGTAATAATAGTTGCCGTTGTACAGCTCGAGCTTGAGGTACCTATCGTTAAACAGGGTATACATCTTGCTGGAATCGGCCAGGATCACGGTATTGTTGCCTGTACCCTGGGTATGATCATAGATGATTACGTCTTTCAGGGTGGAGTTGTCAGAAAGTTTTTCCTTGGCTTTGATGCTGTAGTCGGGGATTCCACCGTAAAACACACCTTCTTTAATGTCCAGACCCGGTTTTTTCTTTTTGATATCATATAACAGACTGAATGCTTTCAGGTTGGAGGAGGGCACAATGTGATTGTTGAAAAGATATGCACCATATGAGAGTATGACCACGAAAAAGAAAACTGGAAGCAATACCCGAACCAATGACAAGCCCGCACTTTTGATGGCAGTCAGCTCAAAATGCTCACCCAGCGCTCCAAATGTCATGAGAGAGGACACCAACACACCAAGTGGAAGGGCTACCTGAAGCATGTTTAGGCTGAAATAGAAGATCAGCTCAGCAAAAACCATAAAGCCCAAATCCTTCCCAACGAAGTCATCAAAGTACTTCAGCATGTACTGGATCAGCAAAATAAATGTTGCCAGTGCTGTGGTCAGGATAAACGGACCAATGAAAGATTTGAGAATGAGCCTGTCCAGCTTTAACATAACATGTGCAAAATTGCCATAATTTATTAACGTGGACTAAGCGTAAATGATACTTATCCTCCTACGATCTCTTTGAGGTCATGGATCAGACCAGCGTATAGCTCTTCGCTTTCCTCATGGTCGATATCCGAATAATCTGTGATCCGAATGAAGGTTTCCTGGGTTAACTCGTTCATTTCAATGCGAAACTCGATGAAAGAAGGGTCATCATCCTCCGGATCGATAAATTCAAATTTCACATGTGAGTTGGCCCTGCTATTGACCATTTTGGCTTTATTTTCATCACCATCCCAGATAAAAGTGTAGACTTTATCTTCATCGATGTTGACATCATCAGCAAACCACTGAGACAACCCTGAAGCAGTGCTGATATAGGGGTATAACATTTTCTTGGATGCGTTGATCCCATATTCGCCAATAAACTTGTCTTTCGCCATTTCTATGTCATGGAATTTTTTCTAATGTATAAAAAAAAATGAAATAGCTGGTTATTGATATTGAAAAAAGAAACAGTTTCTTAGATTTGCGTTCCGTTTTACGGAGGAAGCCGAGTTTGATCATGCATCATGCGCCGGTTTTCGATAAAGTAGTGATAGATTTTATCAAATGAATGGCGAGGTAGCTCAGATGGTTAGAGCGTCGGATTCATAACCCGGAGGTCGGGGGTTCGATTCCCCCCTTCGCTACTTTTTTTTCAGAATACAGTAGTCAGAAATCAGAATTCAGTAGCTCTTCTGAATTCATTCTTCCTAAAAGATTGAGATTCGTTTTCAGAAGTTTATTTCTCGCAACATAGACTTCCCGACAGGCTTCCAGGCAATTTTCTAAAAATCATCATCAATTGGGCTCATGGATGATATATTAAACTTATTTGAATAAGTATAATCCAGAATCTCTGATGCATCAGTAGTAAATTTCCTCCTCCATTTTCCTCTTTTGGCTGCATACTCTATTAACTCGTCTGTCTCACCTACTTTACTTAACCCATCATCATACTCTTGAACGTATCTCACTAAAAGTCACTCTATATCGACCTTCTTTAAACTGAGCGATAATTGATCCTTTGGAACTCTTGCGAGCTACATATGATGGCGTTAAGATTTCTGATCGACCAGCTCCCTTAAAATCATTTTCAAATTGAATGGTTATTCCAACTATCTCGTTATCTGATTCATGAGTAACCTGTTCAAAAAGTCCCAACCTTCTAAACAACATTATTTGTTTTTCGATACTTAATCCGGTTTCATAAGTTTTCTGCCAATAAAAACTGGAAGGCTTTCCTATCTTTCATTTATTCTTAGTCTTCACTTTATAAAGGCATTTTCCGCCAATTTCAATCTCAATTGAATTGAGAAATCAGGAGGTCGGTGGTTCGATTGGGAAGTGTATTCTTTCTCTCTCACTACTTCTCTTTCAGGAGACAGTATTCAGAATTACGGAGCCAAAAGTTGGAATGCTTTGAGATTGTAATGGAGAGAGTAAAATTTGTATATTTATACATTTATTCAAAAGGGAGGGAAATATGAGTCGTTTAATAATTGACATATCCAGTGAACAGCACCAAAAAATCAAAGTACTCGCTGCTTTGCAAGGTAAGACAATTAAAGACTACGTTCTGGAGAAGATTTTCCCAAAAGATGCCAATGAAGATCAAGCCTGGGAAGAACTGACTGAATTGCTTACGGGCCGGATTGAAGATGCCGAAAATAATCCTCCATCTAAAAAATCCTTTGAGCAACTAACAAAAGAAATCATTCAAAAACGAAAGACTCAATAAGTGGATCTTTATGAAAGAAGTCATGCAGCAATAAATGATTGGGAGAAAATTGTTGAGTACACACTAGATCGTTATGGAATCGATCAGACCGAAAAATACATGAAAGGACTGATCAATTGTATTGAGGCATTGGCAGCAAGTAAGGGATATTTCAAGGAAGTTAAAATCAAAGGTCGAATAGTTCTCATAAAGCATTGTCAAAAACATTACATCTTTGGTCTTGTCCGAAGAAGCAAACCTCTGATGATTATTGCTTTTTTACATGAACGCATGGATCTAATAACAAGATTGAAAAGAAGGCTACAATAACCATCCATCATTCCTAATCCTTGTTGAAGTCTGTTTGATCCGAAGATCAAAAGGCAATAACACATCTAACACATCATTTTCTTTTGTTTGCAGATTCACTTCACATTGACATTCTTTAATCTTTGACTGACTCATTATCTACTCAGCTCTACCAGCCTCTCCACAATATCAAAATACAGGTCTCCTTCAAATGTTTTAGCCAGATCAGAGACCTTAGACGTATCGTTTTGATATGCTGCCTGTATCCACTGAGCAGCTTTTTTATTATCAACTGTCGCTTGAGCCATTAGCTCCTCTGCCCTGCCTGGTTCCATTAGCAATAACCCGAGGATATCCCGATATCTTCCCTGAAAATGCTCAGTGGTATAGTTCACAACCTGAGTCTCATACTCAGAACTATTTTTATTGAGTTTTTTAAGACACATGGCCTGCAGATAATCTTCCATACGGTTGTCCGGATCGTACGGCTTACCTACTCCAAGGTGTTCGGGCCATTCTCTGGCTTTTTCCAGGAACTGTATCGCCTGATTATATTTTTTGGATTCATAGCTTTCAAGGGCTGAAAAAAGAAGGGATTGCTCATATAGCTGCCTGCCTTTTGAAGCACCCTCAAATGGTAATACATGAGTCTTATCCAGCAAGTTAACTGCAGAATGATGCGCTCCGGTAAAAAGATAAGCTTCGACCAGTTTTAGCTTGAGTTCATAGTTTTCAGGAAACCTTTTTACCGCGGCTTTACCATTTGAAACTGCCTTGTCATATACCCCATGGGTCAAATATGCTTCAATAAGATGGTTCCAGCTTCTCCATTGCGTCTTATCGAGATTCAAAGCGTATTCAAGGTCATTAAATGACTCCTTACCATTCACCAGCTCTGACAACTGACTCCTGGCAATGTAAAAGGATGGTATGTCCGAATCATTCTTGCAGTCTTTAAAATATTTGCTCGCCTTATCTGTATTATTAAGAGCCCAATAGTTTAGTCCTAAGTAGTATTTGGCCTTCCAGTGACTGGTCTCTGAATTTAGCCAATCCAATGGCTCCAGGGTTTCCGGTCTATATGGGAAAACAAACTCGGCTGATGCTTCAAGTAAGTTCTTAACAATCGAAGAACTCCTGTCAGTATGAGCGCGATCCAGGTAAGCACTCCATACCAGGATCAATGGATGATCCGGGGACTGATCCAGGACCTGCATAGCCTCGTCCACCAGTCCATAGCGGTTATACCATAATGCTATCTCAAGGAATGACTGATATTTTAATTCTGATTGAATTTTTGCACCAAACTTCAGCTCTTTTCCATTGACAACATCCAACTCATAGTTGGCTAAGTGATTTAATGGGTCAATGTCGCTAATCTCTTCAAGCAGTTCCCTGGCTGCCTGTATCTCACCTGACTTCCTCAACACAACGGCAAGCAGGTGTTTGGCCTGCAAATTATCAGCATTGAAACGCAAGGATTTTAATAAGTAATCTTGAGCTTTCTTCAATTCAGACCCCTTGAGGTAAAGGCCACCCATCTCCATATAGGCAGCAGCCCTGAATTCCATTGACCGGGCAGCCCAACCGTAGCTTTCCAATGCATTGATATCATCATCCATAGACTGATAGACCGCTGCAGCAATGAAGTTTGACTGAGCATCATAGGTGTCGATGGCTAGCGCTCGTTTTGCATATTCCAATGCCTGCTCATATTGCCCTTGTTGTAAAAAGATCTCTGACATAGAACTTAGTGCTCCTAAATGATATGGATCCTCTTCCAATACTTTCATAAATTGCTTCATGGCCCCAGCAGGCTGTCTGTTCTTCTTCAGCTCTGTGGCTTCATGATAAATGATGGAAACTGACTCCTTTTCAAGGACAATACTTTCAAAGCTTCGGTCAATTAAGTCTGATTCGGAAGACGAATAATTCAGATCATATCCTGAAACCCTGACCTCGAATGGTTCATCTGATGAGAGCTTCACTGTTTCTAATATCGTCTCATTGGGTGCGAGAGACTTTTTGGCAGAATAGATTTTAACGCCTTTTTGTAAGACCTGAATTTCGGGTTCTCCTGCAACCATAGATTGTAAACCAATGGTTAGCTCACTTCCATTTTCTTCTACATTAAGCACTCCGGAGGATGATGCTTCCACCATACCTCCTATGTCTTTGATTGGAAACCACAACTCACTCCAGGAGTCATAGGTGTGTGGGCCAAAGCCAGCTTTTGCGATGGTATTATGTGATGGGCTGCCGGAGAACTGATTAAGCATCCGGCCCGCCTGAAACTCCATATACTGGCCATTATTATCTGTTAGGAGATCTTCCCAAATACCACCGGAGCGGGATAAAGACCACAGCCAGAGCTTCTGACCTGGCATTTCCTCATAGGATGCCAGGTGACCAAATCCTAAATCATCCCGGTGATAGTACCCTCCGAAATAGTCTGCATAAGCTCCCACGACATGTCGGGAAATATGTGACCCAAAAGCATTGTTCTCATAAATATTTAATGCTCTGCCCTGATCATCAATGGGCCAGGAATGAGCACTTCCTCCATGGGTTAGGTATTGATCTCCGGGATAGATAAACTCGAGCCCGTTTTCAGTTCGGGCAGCAGCGGTCATCCAGTTGTAATACGACTTAGCAGTATTTGTTGGATTGTAATACTGTACATGGGTCTCAAAATAAGCTTTGTCAGGTGCAAGCCTGACCTCTACCCGCCAATGTGTGCGTGAAGGCAAATCCAATCCTCCCACAAAACAGCTGACACTTCCATCCTGATTTTCCCTCAGTTGATAGTCTGCCGGAGACGCGGTGGAAGGTGTATGGCCAATATATCCAAAGTTAAACTCAATGCCTCCCGAAGTCCAGGGGCCACGTAATGCAATATTCCTGAATTTTAACACTTCATTCAGATAGATAAAATCAAAATCAGTACTCTTGTCGATAGCTCCCCAGACCTTGCCGCCAACCTCTGGAAGAAGCATCACCTTTATGTAGTCATTTTCTAAGGTAACCACCTTCCATTCAACCGGACGCTTATCAACACTGTAGCCATCAAACTTGTGATAAGGATAGATTTGAGGTTTTTCAGCCAGGATCGGGATCGGGTTTGGATCTCCAAATTCATAGGTCCCTATTTCAATTCTTTCCTCTACTATGGTGGCTCTTTGAGCAGAAACCATTAGGGAAAAACATAACAGACAGATTGAAATGAACCATATTATGGACCGGCTGGAAGGTATCATGACTTTAGCTTTTTACAATAATATTTTGAAATATACAGAATATAGGTGTCAGTGATTGCACACTTTTAGTATGATGCCTAAATAAGGTTGACCGTATTTACTCCGTAGCTTCCATCCTTGATCACGACCGGACCTTTCTTTCTCCGGTGTGATCCATGCCCTGGGATCTTTCATACTCAACCATGGCCAGGGGACGAAAATTAGTTATAAACGCCCGTCTGCGGGTATCAGTGCTATTTCCCCGACTGTAGTGAGCGGTGCCTCCGTGGTGTAAAACGCAGTCTCCCGGCTGCAACGGGACGGCAACACCTTCTTTTTCATCCGCATCACAAGTCAGTGCTCCTCCACCCTTCCCTGCAGAACGATGTGCTCTCATCGGTAAGTGGTGTGACCCCGGAATATACCACATGCAGCCATTATCGATCGTGGCTTCATCCAATGACACCCAACAGCTAACTGCTCTTTTGTCTGGCATATCGATCCAGTAAGCACAGTCCTGATGCCAGGGTGTGGCTGTATTCGAGTAAGGCGCTTTATCAATGAGCATGTCAAAATCCAGGGTCATGTCATCTCCCAGCAGTTGTCGGGCTATCGATAAGGTATTTTCATGCAGTGATAGCTTCAATAATTCAGGTAAGACACGGGAGGGTACCATGATCTGAGTAATTCTTTCTGTGGGTGTTTCTTTCTTTTCCTCCACATGACCTCCCAAATCAGATCGATACCGGGAAGCGTCTACCCGATTATGAATAAAATCCTCGTATAATGATTGATAATATGGCAATTCCTTGCCATCAAGAAGTCCGGGGACTATTAGGTATCCCTTTTCTTCAAAGTGTTGGTGTTGTTGACTGGTTACTTTTAACATTGTATGTATTTATGAACCATTGATAGAAAATTAAGAGAATTTACTCAATGATCTTAATTTCTTAGTAGTTCAAAACTTCAATTTACAACTGGTTGAACTTCTTAAAGGCCTCCTCTGTGGGTGTAGTCCCGGCACCCGGTAGTTCTGGCCGGATCACATTTCCATCTCTTACATTCACAGGATCGGTAAAGGCATCTTTGATCCATGGGATATACTCCATGATCATGCATGCAGGATGCGCAAAGGCAATGTGGGTATGGATCTGACTCATCTCACCGGCATGGGGCGCCACTGGCAACCTGGCTCCCAAAGCCATCTCAGCCACCGTCAAAAACTCTGTAATACCGCCTAACCTTGTCACATCTGGCTGTACGTAATGAATACCACCTGCATCAATGAATTGTCTGAATGCATCGGCATGATATAGTTGTTCACCCAGGGCAATCGGGATAGAAGTATGCCTCGCCAATTCTGCATGACCATTCACATCATCATGCCACAAGGGCTCTTCAAACCAATAGATATCATATTTCTCTACCCGATCACAGAATCGCAAGCAGGTCGGAAGGTCCCACTTTCCATTCCCATCAATGGCCAACGTAGTGTCAGGTCCTATGACGTCGCGAACAATGCGAATTCTTTCAATGTCTTTATTTGGGTCTTTGGAACCTACCTTGATCTTGATCCCCCGGAATCCATCTTCTTTGATGGTTTTCTGAATGCCTTTTACCAACTCATCATTCGGGATGGAAAGCCATCCAACATCAGTATTGTAAGCAGGTAAAGTTTCTTTGTTCCCACCCAGCAACTTCCACAGTGGAACTCCCTGAGTCTTGGCTTTCAGGTCCCACAAAGCAATATCCACTGCTGCCAGTGCAAGCTGAGTGATCCCCGCCCGACCGATCCATTGCATAGGTGGGTTTCTGTTCAGCTTATACCACAGCTGATTGATTAGCTGTGGGTCCTCACCGATCAGCAATGGAGCATAGCAATCGCCAATACAGCTGGTAATCAGCTTGTCGGCTGGTAAATAGGCGTGAGTGCCAGTAAATCCAAATCCTTCCAAACCTTCATCAGTCGTGATCTTCGTGCCCACGACTCCCCAATGGGTGATGCTATGGGTGCTATCTGCGATGTGACTGCCTGTGACAGGAATGTGTAAGATAAATGGGGTGACCTGGGTGATTTTCATGGGTTAGGTTGTTTGAATTCCGGATGGAATAAAGATAGGGAAGTATTTTGAAGTTGATATTTGCACGGAAGGGTATTTGCACGGAAGTAACTTCCGCACTAGTATAACTAGCATGAGTAACTTCTGCGTTGGAGTGAAGAAATCCTATTACTTTTTTATCCCATTACAAATTCTACTATAATGGTGTTACAAGTAATGCTTTTCCCGGCTCCGCCGGAAGCTTGACTGTAAATTTACCAGAACATTTGGATTCAAGTTTCTTTTCTGTCATCTCCCAGGTGTCAATCAATGTAATTTCATACTGTTTTCCTTCCGGAAAATCAAAGGTCCAACTGCCCGGTTGATGGTGACCAAAATAAATCAGCATTCCGTTATCAAAATCTCCACCGGAAACATGTTTTCCCCACCCCTGAGGCTTGTTGTAATCCAACTTTAAATCATTTATTTCTATCAGGTTGCGCAAAAACCTGATCCTGCTGATGCTTTCCCCGACAAGCTCGCCACCTTTTGACCACCAGATCACTTCCTGAGGATTGAGATAGGTCTCCCCATGGGTAGTATATACCCCATGTACAATACCCGTCCAGTACCGATGTACAATCTCCTCCGGAGATAAATTCCCCCATTCATCCGGGAGGTCACCTTCATAGCCACATTCATCGTTGATGGCGGGTTTTTGTAATGCTACCTTCAGTTCATTGACTCTGATCTGATCATGCGTTTGTATACTGATATGACTTACCCAATTCTTTGACCAGTCATACTCCTGAGCGGGGTGATTATGAATTGAAATCGGATGGTTGTATGGATCATTGTCCTTAATAAACCGAGCGATTTCATCCCAATCTTCTTCAGATTTAGTTTTCAAAAGATGATATTCATTGGCAAGAGACCACCATACATTCCTGAACGAAGCCAACCTTCCTAAAAGGTACTCCAGATAGTATTTATCCTGTTCAGGTGTCATCTCCTGAAAACCCCAATTTCCATAGGGATGGAACAAGATGAGGTCTGCTTCCATCCCCATGTCTTGTAATTGCTGAAGTCTCAGCTCCAGGTTGTCCCAATATTCGGGATTGAATCTGGTAAAATCAAATCCGTTTTTCTTGTCTCCCGCAAAAGCAAAGTATTCCGGCTCATTCAGGATGTATCGATACCGCTTGGGGAAAACACACATCCTGATCTTGTTGAAAGGAGACTTTTCCAGTGTTTTCAGTGACTCCCTGGCCAGACTATCACACTGATGCGTCCAGGCATAGCTGGTGGTGCCAAAGGGGAAGTAACTCGTGCCATCACTATATGAAAAATGTAACCCATCGATATTGACTTTCCCATGGTTTCCTGCGGCTGGGGCTACACATTGGAATACTCCTTTTTTATTATTAAGCGATTTGATGTTACACACAGTAGCAAACTTCCACTCTCCTTCTTCCTCAGGCATAAACCGAACCTTATATTTTCCTTCACCAGCATAAAACCCTTTGACCTCCCGGGATATATCGCCATGTGTAAATGTAGCGCTGAGAACGACGTCCTGGAATGGATTCCCTTTGACCGGACCTTTAAGTGTATACTCATACATGCCCCATTTTTCAATTTCCTGTGCTGGTAAGCGAAATCCTATCATCAAAACGGACAGGACAATAAGTATTGATTTCAAATTCATTGTTTTGCTTGTGACATTAAAAGTATTCGGTCATTGGTTGCCCTATTTCTCAATCAAATCCACCACAGCCTTACCGCATTCAATAGTAGTCGCATTTCCTCCCATATCTTTCGTGAGTGCCACCTTTTCTTTGATAGAAATTTCGATCGCTTCCATGATTGTATCTGCGGCTTGCTGATGCCCGAGATGTTCCAGCATCATGGCACCGGCCCATATCGCTCCTATAGGATTGGCAATACCTTTTCCTGCAATGTCGGGAGCAGAACCATGTACCGGTTCAAACATCGATGGAAACTCTTTTTCAGGATTGATATTTCCGGATGCGGCAATTCCAATTGTCCCCGCCACGGCCGGACCTAAATCAGAAAGGATATCTCCGAACAGGTTAGATCCCACAACTACATCATACCAATCCGGATGCAGGACAAAGTTGGCTGTCAGGATATCGATATGGTATTTATCGGTGGTGATGTCCGGGTATTGTTTGCTGATCTCTTCAAAACGTTCGTCCCAGAAAGGCATGGTATGGATAATACCATTGGATTTGGTAGCTGAAGTCACCTTTTTCCTTCTCTTTTTAGCCTGCTCGAAGGCATAGTGCATCACTCTATCTACTCCCTTTCGGGTGAAAATGCTCTCCTGACTCACGGTTTCCATTTCAGTCCCTTTATAGATCCTGCCACCAATCTCAGAATACTCACCTTCATTGTTTTCCCGCACGATCATCATATCGATGTCTTTGGCTGTTCTGTTGGCCAATGGAGATTGAATCCCTTCAAACAGGCGGGCAGGTCTCAATGAAATATACTGCTGAAAATGTCTGCGGATAGGGATCAGTAGACCCCAAAGTGATACATGGTCAGGAACCCCCGGAAAGCCAACTGCTCCCAGGTATATGGCATCAAACTCCGCCAACTGATTCAACCCATCCTCGGGCATCATATGGCCAGTCTTTTGGTATGCCTCACAACCCCAGTCAAAATCTTCCCAGCTAATATCTATTCCGTATTTCTTGCAAGCCGCTTCGATGACAGACTGCCCAACAGGGATCACTTCTTTTCCAATACCATCACCGGGGATTACTGCTATTTTGATCATATCTCAATATATTGAATTGTCCGGTTAAATTGACCTAACCAGTGTAAATCACAATCCTGAACTAACCTGATGCAACCGGAAATCTAGTCCAGTACTTCAACCAGTTGAAAAACCATGGTTTCATAGGCATTTTCTTCTCCTGCCTCATAAAAAAGGGCCAGCTTCCCGTCTTTGGTTTTTGTCATACTGGAATAGGCGGATGGACCCGCATGGATGGTCCTGATCATTGGCCAGGTCTTGCCTTCGTCATAGCTGAAACGCAGTGAAAGATTATGCCGTACCCTGCCAGCGCTGGCAGGATTCAAAAATGCGATAACACTCTTATTCGCATCATCCGGCCATTGGTACCTCAGGATGCTTGCCTGGCAAACCGGCTCTACCAGTTCATCCACATCCACCGGACTGGTCCAGGTCACGCCACCATCATAGCTGATGGAATGTGTTCTTCGATTTCGTCCAAAGTATGACCGCATGTTCATGAGCAAGGTGCCATTGCCATCTGCCAGTTCTACCATCTGGCATTCGTTGACCTTAGGTCGGATCGTTCCACCTAATTCCCAGGTTTTGCCATGATCATCACTATAGATCACATGCGAGCCGTATTCGTACGGACCATTTCTGACATTGCCATTGGGGTCATCGTAGCTATGATCACTCGGGATGATCAGTCGTCCTTTCCTTGGGCCGTTTTTGATTTGAATTCCATTACCTGGACCGGTTGCATACCATCCCCAGTCCGGATTCTTGGTGGTTTTGGTGATTTCTTTAGGTTTAGACCAGGTGAGTCCATCATCCATGCTGCTTGTCACCCATACTGTCCTTGTACCATTTGACTTTTTGGTGATGATCTCGGTCTCATTGTCATCACCTCTATTGTGCGTGAGCAAAAGAAAAATCTCCCCGGTCATCTCATCCACCACCGGACAGGGATTGCCACAGGTGTTGTTCTTGTCATCCCAGATCGTGACCGGGTCACTCCAGCTCATTCCATTATCTGTTGACCGGCGCATCATCAGGTCAATGTCCCCTGCATCACCATGTTCTTTCCGTGCTTCACAGAAAGCCAACAATGAACCTTCGGTGGAGGTGACAATAGCAGGGATCCGGAAGCTTTTGTAGCCATTTTGGCCGCTGGTGAAGAGTGGGGTTTTATTGGTTGATTGCTGGGCAATCAAGGTATTAATTATGAGGCAATAGAAGAAAAATATTGCCAATGCATTTTGGTTTCGTCTATTCATTAATAAGCGCATTAAATTTCTGATCTAGCTCAGCCAACGTGAACCTGGTAGAGACAATCGAATGGTTTTCATCAGGCCGATAGCCGACTGCATTCGTGGCAAAGAAAGTTCCATCAAGAAGGACTTCCAGCCCCGGGTATTCTGTTGATTTATAGGTATGCAGCAATTTCACCCGATACTGCCCCTCTTTTCCATTTATGAGGTCGTCATACGTGCCCACCCAGGCGACAAAATGCTCTTTTGAAGGGCTCTTCTCAGCCTTATCCCGGCCAACAATCACAAGACGTCCGTCCGGCGCGTAACAAGCCTGATGGCGGTCCATGGTCACACTGGCTGGTGCCTGAAAGGGTTCGGACCAGGTCTTACCTTCATTATCCGAAGTCATGATCCACGAATTAATAGAACGCTCATTTTCCCTGATGATCATCAATAATTGGTTGCCATCCGGTGAACGGATCAATTCCGGCTCACAAGGCCGATAGGGCTCTCCGAGGTCCAGGATCATCCTCCACGGACTCCAGGTGATCCCTCCATCTTCAGAAGTACTTTGAGCCAGAATGTTGGTTAACCCTTCATCATAAGGTCTGCGAATATTGGTTACTCCCAACAACTTTTTCCCTTGATCGATGGGCTCAATGGCTGTAAATGGCATCACATCGGCGATCAATGTATCATCTCTTCCCACAATTTTGACAGGATCAAATGGAGACCATTCGTTGGTTTCCAGATCTAATTCGGCCCGATACATTTTATAACCATACGGCCCCCTGTTCACATATGTTGTGAGTCTTTGTTTACCCTGTGAATCTTTGAGTAAATACAAAGGCGGACAATTGGCATATTGCTGCCAGCTATCAGGAACAGCCATGAAATCACTCCAGGTTTGTCCTCCATCTTCGCTTTTCTTGACCGGACCTGCCGGGCCACCATGTCCATCAGTCCAAATCACATACATGGTCTGACCATCTGGCATTAACAATGTACTGGGATGCCCCTGACGTTGATTTTCAGTGCCCTGTGCAATGATTACGTGACGAGAGGTATCCTGCGAAATATCAATTGTGGGAATGGTGATTTCTTTCTGCCCTGCTAAAGAATGGCTGTTTACAGCCTCCTCAGCCTGCTGGTTACAGGCAGTAATTCCTCCCAGGAACACACCCAGGAGGAAACACATACTATAATGTCTTAAAAAGTTCATTCTCTGCACTGCAGATCTTATGAGGCGAGGGCTATTACTTCAACAGCCCTTTACAATACTCAAAACACTTCTTGATCTCGGTAACAGGGTCAGAACCTTCCGGCACTTTGTACTCCAGTTCGATATCACCAATGATAGGCCAGCCGTTCTTTTGGATCACCTTGAGTACATCTCCAATGGGTGTGCCTCCTTCGCCGAATGGCATGTTGGTATTTGGTTCAGCAGCGTCAGGTCCGGTTTTGTCTTTGATGTGCAGGCTGATAATACGGTCGTGCAGTCGCTCAACGACATCAGCAGGGTTTTTACCTGTCGCACCATAGTAATGTCCGATATCCAGGTTCAGCATCAACTTTGGACCAAAAGCCAGTACACGGTCGAAACTGAAGTTTGGATCTCCCGGCTGACCATGGTTATGGAAGATCACATATTTATCATGCTTCTCTGCAAAAGGAGCCATTCGCTCGGCAGCTTCTTCGGAGATCTCCATCGTGATACCGACGGCACCAACAGCTTTACAAGCTTCAAAAGCATAATCTATCTCTTCGTCGGTCCATTTGTGACTGCCCAGTTTTAGGATGTGAATGGAAACCCCTTTGGCATCAAACACGGATTTTATTTCTTTGAATTTATCCATTGAAACGGAAGTTCTCCACGCTTTGATTTCTTCAGCATCTTTGGTGTCAGGGATGCCTGCATATTTTTCTACTGGACTTCCCATCAATTCAACAGTATTCAATCCGGACTTAACGACGTAGTCCAGGATGGCTTCTACCGACTGATCAGGCAGACTGCGATAACTATAAGTAATGGTTCCGAGACTTACTTCTGAAACCGCATCAGATTGCGTAGTTGTTTGTTCTTTCTTAGGTGTATTGCAGCTAAAAAGTGCAACCATGAAGGCCAATATCATCAGGCCTGAGCTTTTAATGTTCATTTTAGGTATATGGGTTGATAATTGAAATTCTAAAACTAGCTCTTTCCTGACTAATATGCAGCAATTTATCCAGCAGAAGATCAATTTAGGATCCCTTAAACAATCGTTTATTGATACATAACCCTTAAAAGTGACTGTAAAGAGTAACGAATAATGCTTCGAATCAGCATTTGGATTATAAATACTTATGCCGCATCATGTATTTAACAGCCTTTGAATACAGTGCTTCTACAGGATCCCGCAATTGGAAACCAATCCCATTATGTGTTTTTCCATCCTGATAGGTAAAAAGTTCCGGATTCTGATTCACCCTGATATAACCGGCCTCCACAAATTCTGTTTCCTCTCCATCCCTCATCACAGGTTCTGCAAGATGTTTCATGATCACAATTTCCGTCTTTTTCTCCATTATATTATCTGTTCTAACAACCGCCAGCCGACCTATCTCATAGGGTTCTGACTTGAGGTTGGCCCCCTGATTGATGTAATACATATCTACTTCACGTGGCATGGGCTTGAAAGTAATCTCTGCGCTGTAGTCCCGTTTGATCAGCGGACCATCCAGAGACCTTTGGTAAAAATCCCGCTCCTTCCACAAGGTTAAGGTATCTTTTCTCAACTGTTCGGTATAGTCATCCACCAAGAGCAATTCTTCCACATTCTTCCGATGAAACCCATCTGCGAAAATTTCTACCCCCCTGTTCTCGAATTCGAACTTGATCACTTTCGATTCATTGATATAGGCGTTTTTACACAAAAGAATACATTGAATGTCCAAAGCAACAAAGTCCAGTTCATTCCAATAGATCTCCTCGTGACCGGGATAATTTGTTCTAAATCTTTTTTGGAGCATGGTTAAGATCACATTTCCACCCTTGTCCTTAAAGGTGAGATCCACAAATTTGGTGAGGCTGGCATCCCCGCTCACCGTTCCTACCTCTACCTTGTCTTTAAATATGACTCCCTTCTTTACCTTGTAACTGGGCGCATCAACCAAAATGGATAGGGATAGTACTGTCAGGATTATTGAAATCTTCATGGTTTTAGGATATAGTTATGAGTAATATAATATTCTTTGTTTTATTACACGTACTTCTTTCGTGAAAAAATCCCTAACCACTGATAGTCAGGAGGCTAAATGATACCAAAGCCTTGTGTTTTTGATATGTTTGGAATCTGTAAACCCAAAGACATGCAAAGAAGGAAATTCATCAAGCGCGTTGGAATGAGCACCTCAGCCCTTTCAATGATCCCCGGATTCAGCAAAGCATCACAAAGCGCTTCTTTACCTCCATTCAAGTATCCCTATCCCACCTCATTCGAGGAAGCTAAAAACGATGAAGGGTTCATTGCTATACGCCTGGCCTTTTCTGGTGAAAGTCAGATCGAAAAGAACCTGACCGGAAAGGTGAAAGTGAGTAAAGGCAAGATCGCCAGGGTCAAAAGCACTCATTTTGAAAGCAGTGACAAATACAATGAAAACAGGGACACCTACTACCTGATACCCAACAATGGCAACCAGGATGTAATCACCATTTGGCTGAGTGATATCTCCGAGGCTACTTCGTTCAATGCAGGCTCAGGGATTAAATTCAATGCTGCGGACCTGATAAAGCAACCGGAGATCACAGGAAAAGCCGGGGATATTACCTGGACGGCTAATCTGCTTTACTATCATGAAATCGGGGAGATTGACCCGGCAGATGTGGGGATCAATGTGACCGGCAATGACTTCAACTTCGTGGCCATGGCCGATCCACAGGGTGGTGACCCGTATGTGGACCCTGATGTACTTATGACCCGCATGCGGGTACATAATGCCTTCCTGGAAGAAAGTGTAGACCTGATCAAAAAGATCAACTGTGACCCGAAATTCACGATGGTCATCGGCGATATCACGGATGGACAGGGCAAGGAAGAGGACTTTGTTCAAATGAATACATTCCTGAAAAAAGTCAATGGCCCGTTACTCTACTCCATTGGTAATCATGAGACCACCTACCGGGTCGCTTTGGGACCGGGATACAATATGGACGGTTTCAGTAACTATTTCGCAGCCCAAAAGGCAGTAAATGGACTGGAGAAATTGCTTTACTCCTTCAACCTCGGCGAATGGCATTTTGTCGTTTGGCCCGACCCACTGAGGGCACACTTTTTTGAGACGCATCCACACTATTTTGACTGGTTGGAAAGGGATCTTGAAAAACATAAGGACAGACCCACGATGTTTTTCCAACATGTGCCTATCCACCCCATTGGTATCAACCCAATGATCAGCTACACGGAGGATATAAGCACCAAAAAAGAGGTGCTGCGAGTCCTGAAGAAATACGGCAATGTAAAATACGTATTGAGCGGGCATGTTCACATCCCCATCAAGGCTTCCTTCAAAACAGCCGTGGAAATCAATGGCATTAAGTTTATCAATTTACCGGCTGCCGGTTATCGACCAAGAGCTTTTGGTGAGGAAGATTATAACGGTGGACTCAGCCAGGGCATCGCCATCGTAGAGGTGAAAAGCAAAGAAGCCGACATCACTTTTAAATCCATCACGCTGGAGGAATACAAATACCCGGAAGTCTTCCCAAAGCTTGATCAAAAGATTTATTCGCTGGAACTACAGGAAAAATGGGAGCTTCCGGCTGGCGGTCAGTTTGTCAATGGAAGCTTTGAAGACGAGCTGAAAGGTTGGGGCCGAAGATGGATCTACCAGGAAGATGAAAACCCCAGTAACATTGCTGAGGTCACTGAAATACCCAACACCAGAGACCATGCATTATACCTCTTTACAAAGATCCGGGGATACAATAAGCCAGGACAGGATCGATGGCCTCAGAACCTCAACCGGGTTTACCAGGCAGTGAGTGTATTCCCGGGCGACGCTCCGCAGATTGACTTTAAATACCAGGTAGATTTAATAAACACGAATCTCAATACGCTTTGCGGAGCCTATGTATTGGTAGAAGGTTATTCCGGAACGACCAAACAACTCAATATCATGTATTGCCTGGGAAAAGCCTGGTTCCATACTGATGGCTATAATTCAGAGCCGCGTATCGCCATCAATCTTGGCAATGAATACAAAGGATGGCACAATGCTTCGATAAACATTGCATCGGATCTCTATAAGCATAGCGACAGCGTAAACTTCAACAACCTGAAGGTAGACCGGCTGGTCATTACTCTGGGCACCTGGAGTGCCAATGATGGTCACAAAAAATCCTATGGCGTCTACTTTGATGAATTTGTTTACAATAGCAGGTCATCAGGAGTTTCAAATGTAGATGGGAAGTCACTTAATTTAATCCAGGCAGAGGAGCAATGGTACAGAAGGACAAAACATGTGGCAGGTGACCATTGGTATATCCAGGATAATCCTACTAAGTTTACTTAAAATGCACCCCATGAAATACGTTTTCCATATCTCTATTACCCTTTTCCTGCTAGTCAGTTGCAATGCGCCACAGGAAGAAGAATCCCGACCCAATATTCTTTTGATTGTGGGTGACGATATAGGATTCTCTGACATTGGATCTTACGGTGGTGAAATTGAGACCCCAAACATTGACTTCCTGGCTCAAAATGGCCTGAGATTCCAGACCTTTTATAACATGGCCAAGTGCAATCCCACCCGATCTTCGATGCTCACAGGGTTGTATAAGGGAGGTGAAGGTGCCGTTCACCTGGCCCACCTGACTGAGCAGGCAGGCTACTATAGTGTAATGAGTGGGAAAGAGCATTTCGACAAGTGGGTGCCGGACTATTGTAAAGCTGAGAACGTGTTTGAACATTCTTTCTATTTCTGGGCCACCACGGAATATTTCCTACCCCCATCCGGTGAGTTTGAGCGACCCTTTTATCTGGAAGGGAAGCAAATACCAGCTTCAGAAATCAAATACCAAAAGGCACCCATGCACAAAACGGATTTCATCACAGATTATGCTCTCAAGTGGCTCGATGCGAATCCTAACCCTGACGATCCATTCTTTTTATATCTACCCTACCATGCCGCACACTATCCACTTCAGGCCAGGCCCGAAGATATCGCCAAATACCGGGGAAAATACATGAAAGGATGGGATGTATTGAGGGAGGAAAGATATGAACGGATGAAATCCATGGGAATCATCTCAGAAAAAACGCGATTAAGTCCGGCAGAAGGCAACCTCAACAAGTTCAGGGGACCGCTGAAGCCTTCATATACGGATTATTATCCATGGGAATCGATGTCAGATGCGCAAAAAGACTCCCTGGACCTGGAGATGGCTGTGTTTGCTGCGATGATCGACCGGATGGATCAAAACATTGGTAGGGTGCTTGATCACCTGAAAGCCAAAGGCCAGCTGGAAAATACGTTAATCATGTTTCTGGTCGATAATGGCTCCTGTCCATTCTACGCCAACAAGATTGAAGACGTACAACCTGGACCAGCCAATTCTTACTGGAGCCTGAGGTCCACCTGGGCCAACCTGGGCAACACACCTTTCCGCCAGTATAAGCAAGCGGGATTTGAAGGGGGTAGCAGAACCCCGTTCATTGCTTACTGGCCGGAAGTGATCGAGCCCAATACCATCACTGATCAGCCCGGTCATATCGTGGACCTTGCCCCCACATTCCTGGACGTTCTTGGAATTGACTATCCGGAATCTATCCATGGATTTCCGACAATCCCACTACATGGACAATCCCTATTACCGGTCTTCAAAGGAGAACAGCGTGAAGCACCGGAATTCTTCATATCTGGTTTAGATAGATTTAGAATGTTCCGATCCGGCGATCATAAAATTGTGCGCATGAATGGTGAGGAATGGCAATTGTACAATGTAATTGAGGACCCATCGGAGCTCACTGATCTGGCTGAGGAGTCCCCGCAGGAATTGGAGAGATTATCCAATAAATATGAAGAGGTAGCCAGGAAAATGGGATGGTAAATACTTAGATTTATTGAATCATGATTACGCAAATCAACCGATTGGAAAATATCATTACTCAACTGAGTACCTACCTGACATCCATCTCTGAAGAAGATCTCCGCAAAAAACCAGCTCCCGGGAAGTGGAGCAAAATCGAGATCCTCGGTCACCTGGTGGACTCCGGCATCAACAACCTTAAAAGGTTCACTGAGGCACAGTTCAAGCCTGAGCCGTTTGAATACGACAATTATCAACAGGATGACCTGGTGGCCGCCAATCAATATCAAAACGCCAGCCTGAAAGAGGTATTTTTTCTTTACGAAGCCGTTAACCGACGGATCATCGAGGTCATGAAAAAGCAATCCGAAAAAGCACTTTCAAAAAAGGTCCACAACAAGAGTGATGGTAAAACCACCGACCTCAAGTTCATCATGACGGATTATGTAGACCACATGGAGCATCATTTGAAGCAGATATTAGGGTAACTTGACATAAATACGCATCAACTTATGTATACCCTTAAGGGTATAGAAGTAATGCAGACACAACTGTCGCAGTTCATCAAAATGAAAAGAAAACAGGCAGGTATGAAACAAGAAGACCTTTCATTTGCTGCAGGAGTTGGCTTAAGATTCGTGAGAGAGTTGGAGCAAGGAAAACCAACCTAAGGTCAATCAGGTATTAAACCTTTTCGGGCATGAATTAGGACCAATAGAAGTTAAGAGGGATGAGAAAAGCTGAGGTTTTTTATCTCCAGCGCGACTTGATCACAATACCGCGCAACTTGATACCTCTTCAGCGCCGTTTGGTGCCTCTTCAGCGCAACACGTGTACAGTTCAGCGTGAATGGGGACTCCTTCAGCGCTATTCGTAACCCTTCCAGCGCCACTTTTGAAGTGTTCAGCGCAAAAAATACCTACTCAGCGTGAGTTTCTCCATCTTACTCTCACCCAAACTGCGGGACCTTCATCGTTTCCCCTCCGTTCAGTGCGGATTGATGAGCAATCACCCCTGGCACAGTATAAGCAAGTGCTTCATACACATCCACCGTCGGTTTTCTTTCCTTCAGGCAGGCATCTACAAATTCATGGGTGATAAAGGTATGCGACCCATGATGGCCACTGTTGTGTCTTAAAGGTTCGGGAAGCGGTTCGGTCTCCCACCATTTGGGTTGGTCGTACACCTGCTTTTTGGCCTCGCTACGCACGAAGCCGGCATCGTCTTGTCCTAACTGTTCCGTTGAATTGATAATGATGGAATCGCTTCCAATGGGGTTGGGTGTGTAAAAGCTCATTTTATTCCCAACCCACTGCGCGCGCTCGCACCCCATGTGGGCACCTTTCCACCAGACATTGACCCGAAAGCTATTTCCCCGGTCGGTCTTAAACAATGCTGATTCATTCCAGAAGGGATTGCCGTAGCTGTTGTCTTTCAGGATCGGATCATCGTCACCCCATCCGTTGCAGCTTACCTGAGTCAGCCGTTCCCCCGTCACACTGACCAAATGGGCCGTGCAATGCGTTGGGTAATGCATGGGAGCCACACCATATCGCCAGGTACGCTTACCGTTTTCAAAATATAGCTCTTCCAGCCCATCGTGTTGGTATTCTGATTCCGCATAGAAGATGTTGCCAAACTTACCGTCCTTGTAGAAATTTCGTGCAGAAATGGTAAACTGCTGGTAATAGCTGGTTTCGGCCATCATGTATATCAGACCGGATGTTTTGACCACCTCCAGTAATATTTCAGCTTCTTCTACTGAACCCCAGATAGCCGGTACGGCACACAGCACATGCTTCCCGTGTTTGAGACATTCCAGCACATGCTTCACATGATTGGGGCCTTCGGTAAATACGCCAACCGCATCGATATTTTTGTCCTTTACCAGCTCTTCGAGCGAGGGGTAAGACTTCCCGCAATGGTAAGTCTTCATCAGTTTCTCCCGGCGTTCAGGCCTTAAGTCACTCACTGCTTCAACAGTACAATCGGGATGCTCATGAAACTGGAAGGAACACCCAAAACGTCCCCCAACAATCCCAATTCTCAACTTTTTAGCCGGAGGTGTCGAAGCAAAAGATGAATTCAGGGGCAGAGTCGCTCCCAGCGCTGCTATACTACCGGCTTTCAGGAAATCCCGGCGTGAATGGTGTAGGGTTAGTTTGTTTAGGTTTTTCATGGGGTGCTAGAGTAAGACCAAGTCTCATTACTTAATATGGTCAGGCAATTTCATTTTTTGAACTGGTTGTTTGAGGTATTTCATCTGGTGGGATAGCTACTACCTTTCCATCTCGTGAAATAATTAAAGGGCTGTTATTCTTCTTTTTAAAATCCACCATTTTTCGATATGCTTCCTTAAGCCCCCTATTCACCATTTCTTCAAGCTCCAGTAGTTCCTTATTTTGCATTGTACTTGTTGTTTAAGTAAGACCATTTGTCCTCATTTCTAATAATAACTTCATAACCATATCCCTCAGCAATAAATTCGAAATGTTCAGCTGAATTATCTACAAAAATCCACCTATTGACTATTGAATGATAAATTTTAAAAAAATTCACTAAGCCACTTGAGTACCTCCTTTCAATTATATCTATGGGTATATTGTGGCCTCCTTCTTTGACCCTGGTTTCGACTCTGTGAATTGCCAGCTCAATGGAATCAAGTGCTAGAAAAAGTAAGATTGTATCATACCCCTGTTGCTTTGCCTTGTGAATCAATCCTTGATATGATTTTGTTGAAAGTGTTGTCTCAAAGGCGAAAGATTCTCCTTGATTTAATAGTTCTTTAATTCGTTGTAACATCAATCGTCCGGCTCTGATCCCAGCCTTTTCAGGATTTAGCGGAGAAATCCCCTTTGCTATTTCATCCGCATTCACAAATTCATCACAGTCAAATATTTCAGGAAGAATTGTATAAGATAAAGTTGTTTTCCCAGCTCCGTTTGGTCCTGCTATGATGTACATTTTTTTCACATCACAAATATAGGATTTCCAATGCCAGTTGCTAGTAGTCAAATTTAAGGAGCAAGGATTGAAAAAAAATATTATTTAAACACTCAATATCGTCAACCAATAATTTCATTTGAACTTTGTCCTGAAACATGAGACACACAAGATTTTCATAAGTTTTGTGAATTTTCGTAGTCTTACATTTTAAACCCAAACACATGAAATACTGCTCCATACTGCTCATCATCACTGTTCTTTTTTCCTGTACTGAAACCTCCACCGAAACGACTCAAAGTAGTTCACCCCCCAACTTTATTGTCTTTATTGCCGATGACGTAAGCTTCGACGATTTTGGGAGTACTGGAAATCCCTATGTCAAAACCCAAAATATTGACCAACTGGCAAAACAAGGCATTAATTTCTCAAACTTTTACCTCACCGCCAGCTCATGCAGCCCCAGCAGAAACAGCATCATCACCGGACGATACCCACACAATACGGGGGCACCAGAGCTTCATCAGACCCCACCGGATTTTATGCAATCGTTTCCGGAACTACTGAAAGCCAATGGTTACTACACCGGGCAATCCGGAAAATTTCACATGGGACCATATGCCCGCAGAGGATTTGATGTCATCAGTGAAAAACGCTCCGAGACCGGGGATGGTGGCGAGGAATTGTGGGTCAAGACGATCCGAGACCGGCCCAAAGACAAGCCTTTCATGATGTGGTTTGCGGCCTTTGATGCGCACAGGGCGTGGGGCCCCAACGAGTTTAGTGGCACTCATCACCCGGACAGCATCGTCTCCCCATTTTACCTCGATGAGGGATTTGAAACGAGGGAAGATCTCGGGAAATATTACGACGAGATCAAACGATTTGACCATTATATCGGACAGGTTGTCGCGGAGCTTAAAAAGCAGGGGGTCTATGAAAACACCATGATCATCGTGATGGCTGATAATGGTCGCCCCTTCCCACACAGCAAGACCCGTGTCAATGACCGGGGAATGAAATCTCCATTTATCGTTCACTGGCCGAAGAGGATCACCAGGGAGCAGGCTTCGGGAAGCCTGGTGAGTGCCATTGACATTGCGCCTACGCTGCTGAGCCTGGCTGGAGTCACACCTACTGAACAGTTTCAGGGAAAGAGCTTCGACTTATTGATCTCAAACCCTGATCAACCGTTCAGGAATTATGTCTTTGCAGAGCACAACTGGCACGACTATGAGGCCCACGAAAGGATGGTCCGCAGCAAAGATTTCATGTATATCAAAAACTCACGCCCCAACCTGCCTCAGATGGGCCCGGCCGATGCTGTAGGAAGCCCTTCCAATGCTGCACTGAGAGCAAGGCAAAAGAATGGTACCCTCACCGCTATCCAGGCTGATATTTATGTGACCCCAAGACCGCATGAGGAGCTATTTGACTGTAACGATGATCCTTTGCAGCTCAAGGATATTGCCTCGGTGCCTGAAGTGGCTGATGACCTCTCGAAAATGAGAAATATATTAGAAGAGTGGATCACGGCCACAAGCGACAATGTACCCGATAGCCTCACTACCAGCTGGTACACTTACGATCCCGGGTATGTAAAGACCGAATCCCATAGTGTGAGAGGAGAAACTCCCGGTGAAAGCCTGAACGCGACAAAAAACAACAACCCCGGTCCGTTTTAAACGAGGTTTAGTATCTTTATTGGATGGGTGTGAAATATCCGGAAAAAGAAGAAGGGGTAATAGACGATATCACGCTCCTGGAGCCTGAAGGTGTCTACTCCTATGCTGACTACCTGAAATGGACCTTTGAGGATCGAGTAGAGATCATCAAGGGCAAGATCTTTAAGATGTCTGCTGCTCCGGCCACGAAACATCAGGAAGTAAGTTCAATACTGGGATATGAGATATTTGGTTATTTAAAAGACAAAAATTGCAAGGTATTCTATGCACCTTTTGATGTTCGGTTCCCAAAAGACCTTTCTGATAGCAATGAAGAAACATTCACGGTGGTTCAGCCAGACATCTCGGTGATCTGTGACCTTACAAAACTTGATGAGGCGGGTTGCAAAGGAGCCCCTGACCTTATTGTGGAGATTCTATCTCCTTCCACTTCGTCTAAAGACCTCAAGGAAAAGTTTTGGCTGTACCAGGAACATAAAGTGAAAGAATACTGGGTGGTGTATCCCGGCGAAAACATCATCGAGCCTTTTGAGCTGGATCATGAAGGAACCTTTCGTTCCAAAGGTAAGTTCGTTGAGGGTGACACCCTCAAATCAACTGTACTATCAGGGTTTTCAATTCAAATAAATGATGTTTTTAAATCCTAAAAGCAGATCGACTTGAACCTCCTTATCAACATACTCATAGGAATCATTGCAGCTCAACATCTGTATTTCTTCTATTTTGAAACTTTCGCCTGGACCACGACAGGTCGCAAAATCTTTAAGCATTTCCCGAAGGAATTTTTCATGCAAACCAAAAGCATGGCTGCCAACCAGGGACTCTATAATGCCTTCCTGGCTGCCGGGCTGATCTGGAGCCTGACCATAAAGGATCCGGTTTGGAGCACACATATCGCTGTCTTCTTCCTTGGATGTGTTTCCCTGGCCGGAGCATTTGGAGCTTTCACTGCCTCCAGAAAGATTTTATATATCCAGGGACTTCCTGCTATCATCACACTTATATTCATTCTGATAGTTCAGATATGAGCATTACTGTTGAGCCCCTGTTTCTTCCTCAATTCAGAATTTTTGGTGTCTTGATTATCCTGTTTGGCGTCCCCGGTTTCCTGGCATTGCTCATTCCTCTTATCATCAAAATCATATTATGGTTGATCGTGTTGGGGATAGGTCTGTTTTTGCTGGCAGGCACACAAATTTTGGAGATCAACAAAGATCAAAAGCAATACCGCTCAGCTGTTTCTTTCTTTGGTTTGATCAACTTTGGAGGATGGAAGACCTACTTATCCCTGGAAAACATATTCATCAAACAAGCTAAAGCAAGCCAGAAAATGGCAATTGGTCCCATCCAAAATACCGTTAGAATGATGGTATTTGATGCTTATCTAAAGCTCTCTGAAAATGAGAAAATTTACCTTGGTACCGCTAAATCAAAGGAACGCCTGCTTAAAAAAATTGAACCCCTTAAAGTTTACCTGGAAATTCCAATCCTTGATCTGTCAAAATAAAATTCAGGTATTTGGTAAATTCGCCTGTTGATTTAAGAATATGTTCAGGCACCAGGGCAAAAGCAGGACGCTCTCGCACAACCTGCAAATTGCCATTGTATTATCCTTTGTTGCTGGCATCGTGAATGTCTCGGGATACCTGGCTATCAGCCAGTTGACCACCAATGTCACCGGACATTTTGCACTTTTCATCAATGACCTCGCCAACCTGGAATTCTGGAAGGGGACGGTTTACTTTCTCTACATTTTTTCCTTTTTGATGGGCGCCTTTTCCGCTAATATGCTGATTGAAAAGTTTAGGGAAAATAAGAAGCTCAATGTGTTTGTTTTACCCACCCTGATAGAGTCGCTGTTACTTATTCTTGTGGCTGTATTAAGTAATGAGACAGGCATGCTGCACCCTAACCTGATCGCCTGTATGCTGCTTTTTGCGATGGGACTGCAAAACTCCTATGTCACCAAGATATCCAATGCTGTTGTCCGAACAACCCACCTTACCGGACTTTTTACGGATTTAGGGATTGAAATCTCTCAGCTGTTTTTTCCAAAAGCTCATCCCAACAGAGAAAAACTTAAAGCCACTATCCAACTGAGGGTCTACATCATCTCCTGTTTCTTTTTGGGAGGGTTAATAGGTGGTTTTCTATATGTCAGATTAGGCTATCAATTGAACACACTGATCCTGGGAGCCCTGATCCTGATTATCAGCTTGTTTTATGATGACATGAGATTTGGATTCATTATTGCCAAAAGAAAATACAAGCAGAAGAAGAAGTTCAATTAAGGTAATACCTGCAGTTTAATTATTTGTTAATTGAATCAATCTTAACAATCATACGTATAATTATAAAAAATACTACACGTGCAATGAATACAAAATTGACTTTGACCATTGAGCAGAAACTCATTGAAGAAGCAAAGAAATATGCAAAAAGCAAAGGGCGGAGTCTTTCAGATATCATTGAAAACTATCTCAAAGTAATTGTCAAAGAGGAAACTACTCAGGTAATTAATTCATCTCCAATTGCTTCATTACTAAGAGGTTCTTTTAAGGCACCTGAGGATTTCAATTACAAGAAAGAGTTATCAAAAGCTTTATCAAAAAAATATCTGAAGGGTGGACAAAATATTGATTAATACCGATGTCATATTAGATTTCTTTTTTGACAGAAATCCGTTCGCAGAATACGCATCTCAGGTCTTCAGTCTATGTGAAAATAATCTAATAAAAGGGTTTACTACTCCGGTTATTTATAGCAATGTGTATTATCTACTAAGGCAAACTGCCAGCCATGAAAAGGTGATTGATCACCTAAAACAATTATTAACAATCACTGATATCTTATCCATGGATAAAGAGGTTGTAATCAATGCGCTAAATTCAGGATTCAAGGATTTTGAAGATAGTTTGCAAAATTTTGCCGCAGTAAAATATGGTGAAATCAATGTCATTTTAACTCGAAACTTAAAGGACTTCAAAAAAAGTGAGATCGGAATAATGACACCAGAATTTTATATAAAATCAACCACCAACCTGTAAACCAGAATTCTCCTAATCGATAAAAACCAGATACTTATGAAATACCTCCTCGACGGCCAAGAGACTGAAAGACTTAAATTCCGCTTGGTTCAACCTGATGACTTTGATACCTGGATCAGCCTGTTCAGGGACAGTGACGCCGGTGACTTTCTTGGGATGGCAGATCTTAACACTCCGGCAGAACAATGCCAACGCTGGTTTGACATCTGTGATAACAGATATAAGAAAGACCTGGGTGGTATGAACGTACTGATAGATAAAACCTTAAATAAGATGGTGGGACAATGCGGTTTGCTTATCCAGGACGTAGATGAAGTCAAAGAATTAGAGGTTGGTTATTCCATCCTTCCTCAATACCAGGGTAAGGGATACGCAACCGAGGCAGCCAGAAAATGCCGAGATTATGGTTTTGAACATGACTATTCCGACCACATCATTTCAATCATCCATATTGACAACACGATGTCCGCCAATGTAGCTTTGAGAAATGGGATGACGAAATGGAAGCGGACAGAGTATAAAAAAATGCCTGTCGATATTTTCAGGATCACCAGGGAAGAATGGCTCAAGGTAAAGTCACAATAAAAAGATAACACCTCTTCAATTGAATTAAACAGGATAATTCAACATGTTTGACCAATGAATAAAGTTTTCCTTCTTCTATTATGTCTGATGTTGATGACCGGTTCCGCAATCGCTCAGAAATCTTATGAGCCCAACTACTTCTACGCTTTCGGCGATATGCCCTATGATGAAGCCTCCATTCCCAGATATAACCGATTGGTAAAAGACATCAATGAAACTGACCCGGATTTTACCATTCATGTTGGAGATACCAAATCAGGAAGCACTCTATGTTCTAATGAATTCTATCAAAAGACGCTCGATCATTTTAACAGTTTCAATAAACCCTTGATCTATACACCCGGAGATAATGAGTGGACGGACTGTGACCGCGAGGCTTGCGGCGAATATGACCCAATTGAAAGACTGGATATCCTGAGAAAGACCATGTTCAAAAATCCATCAAAGAGTTTTGGGAAGCATTCAATTGATCTGATCAGCCAAAGTACCCTCTCTCCCTATGAAAAATACGTGGAGAATGTGATGTGGAAGCATAAAGACCTTTTAATCTCTGCAGTACATATCTGTGGTTCGAGTAACAATTACCAGGAAGAAGGAGACAATACTGAATTTATAGAGCGAGAATCAGCTGCCATTGACTGGATCAAAAGGATCTTTCAAAAAGCAACGGAAGATAATTCCAAAGGAATCGTAATCGCTTTTCATGCCAACATGTTCAGCAGTCAGGATGATCCGGGGTACACAAAAATTCTGGCCGAGTTGAAGCCATTAATCAGGGATTTCAAAAAACCTGTTCTTGGAATCTACGGAGATTCACACCGTTTTCTGATCTCACAACCATTGTATCTGGATGGCAAACTGCTGACGAATTTTACTGCTTTGATGGTCTTCGGGTCCGCGGATGTAAATTATGTGAAAATCAGCATGGATATGAATCGTAACAATATTTTTGATATCGAACCGGTCTACATCGACTGATTACTTTTTCTTATAAGGTTTAAATTGCTTTCATGAATTCAAAATATGTAGCAGACGAGCAATTCAAACAAGTCAATTTTAACGAAACTCCATTTGAAAAGGGTGAATATGAATGCTGTACGTTCATCAGTTGCAACTTCAACGGAGTGGACCTAAAAGATTTCAAGTTCCTGGAATGCGAATTCATCGAGTGCGATTTTAGCAATGCCAAGATCGACAATGCAGCTTTCCAGGATGCTATTTTCAAGAATTGTAAGTTGCTCGGCCTTCAGTTTGAGCGCTGCAATACCTTTGGCTTCTCGGTCTCCTTTGATCAATGCGTACTCAACCATTCTACCTTTTACCAGATGAAGCTCCCGAAAACGCCATTTACATATTGCCAATTGGAGGGTGTCGACTTTACTGAAACGGATCTGAAACAAGCTAAAATCACAGATTGTAACCTCCTCAATGCCACCTTTGAACGTACCAATCTCGAGCAGGCTGACCTAAGAAACTCCATCAACTACAGCATCAACCCGGAGGTCAATCGCATCAAAGGCGCTAAATTTTCTTTGTCGGGAGTTGCCGGATTATTGGATAGATATGGCATTTCCATTGATAATGCCAGTTAGTCCGGATCAGGTTTATTGTAAAAACCACTATTTTAGTAGCCCCTAACCGACCTTTTTCTTATCTAATGACTAAATCACCTTCCCGCAGACTGGCTGCTATTATGTTCACCGATATCGTCGGTTATTCAGCATTGATGCAAAAAGATGAGGTCACGGCAGCTGCCACACGAAAACGGCACAGAGAAACATTTGAAAGCAAACACACGGAATTTCACGGTGAGATCATCCAGTATTACGGTGATGGAACACTGAGCATTTTCGGGAGTGCAGTAGAAGCAGTAAAGTGTGCCACTGAAATCCAGGTCGAACTATCATCCGGGAATCCAAAAGTTCCTCTGCGCATCGGGTTGCACCTGGGCGACATCGTCCATACAGGCACGGAGGTTTATGGTGACAGTGTGAATGTGACCGCCAGAATTGAACACATTGGCGTGACAGGATCAGTGCTCGTTTCTGAAAAAATCAACTCTGAGCTGAAGAACCATCACATTAAAACCCTTTCCATGGGTAAATTTGACTTCAAAAACATTGCTCAACCTATGGAGGTTTTTGCTGTGGATCATCCCGGAATCCATGTTCCCCAAACTGATGAGCTGCAAGGCAAAAAAAGTAATGTGAGCACAAGTGTTGCGGTGCTTCCTTTCGTAAATATGAGTGCCAACAAAGACAATGAGTTCTTTAGCGATGGCATGACAGAGGAGATCATCAATGCACTTACGGGGATCAAAGAGCTCAAAGTCACTTCCAGGACTTCATCATTTTTCTTCAAAAACAAGACGATCCCCATCCAGGAGATCGGACAACAGTTGGGAGTATCGATCCTACTGCAAGGTAGTGTGAGGCTGGCGGGCAATAAAATGCGGATATCGGCTCAATTGGTGAATGTCGAGAATGACGAGCATTTCTGGTCCGAGACATTTGACCGGTCCTTTGATGATATTTTTGCTGTTCAGGATGAAATCAGTCTGCTCATAGCCGACAAGCTACGAGAGCATACCGGTCACTTTGAGATCAGCGATCAACTGGTGGAAGCTCCGGGAGTACCCCCATCGATCTATAAACGCTATCTACAAAGCAGGTACCAGGTACTAAAAATGAACAAGCCCGATCTTGAAGAGGGACTTTCTGTACTTCTTGAGATTACCGATCAACATAAAAGCTTTACTCCTGCTTTTCTAGGCGTTAGCATGGCTTATACACTTACAGGGGCACTGGGATTTATGCCTGCGGGTGAAGCCTGGATGAAGAGCAAACCTTACCTTGACAAAGCTATTGAATTAGACAAAGACCATCCGGAATGTTTACTCCAGCAGTCCTGGATCTCCTTTTTCCAGGATTGGGATCTTCCTGCAGCATATGCTTATGTCAACAAAACTTTGGAGATACGCCCGGTAGTCGACGCTTATCAGACGATGACATCGATGCTTACGGCAGAGGGTAAGCTGAAAGCAGCACATCACTATATAGATACAGCCCTTGAGATTGACCCACTCTCAGAGATCACACACCACCTCAAAGGGTATACCCTTTACCTGGAGGAAAAGTACGAAGAGTCATTAGTGTATTTCAGGAAATCCATTGCGCTGAAGGAAGGTTCTCATGTATCCCTTTTATACCTGGGACAGGCGCTTATCCAAATGGGGAAAGCTGGTGAAGCATTTGAATACTTCCAAAATCTTCCTCAAGGAACAGATGAACTTTACGCGATCGGTGGTACGGTCCTTGCAAATGCTGCTTTAGGAAATAAAAAGGAAGTGGCACTGGGTATTGGAAAAATCAAGACCTACCTGGAATCAGAGTTCATGGAACGTGCAATCAACCTGTTGGTCCTTTGCTATACCCTGGAGAAAAAATATGATAAGGCAGTTGAAATGGTGGAGAAGGGAATGGAGTACCATTTACCCCTAATTGTGTATCTCAATGTGGAGCCAATGCTCAAACCACTTCATGAGGCATCACGATTCAAGGAACTCATGGGGCAAATATTTGGTGATACTCAATCACATGAGGAACATACAAGAAAATACAAAAAATCACTGCTTAACCCTGAATTACTTAGTCAGTATCATGATCAGTTGAAAGACCTTATGATCACCGAACAGCCCCACCTTAACCCAAACCTCACACTTAGGGATCTTGCCGACCAGATGGAGGTTCCAGCAAACCAATTCTCACAATTGCTCAATGAAGGCTTTAACCAGAATTTCTCTGAATTCATCAATGCTTACAGGTTGGAAACATTTAAGGAAAAAGTCGCAGATCCCAAAAACAGCCACCTTACCCTTCTGGCTATTGCCTATGACAGCGGCTTCAACTCCAAGACCGTGTTTAACACATACTTCAAGAAAGTGACGGGACAGACGCCGAAGGCCTACATGAAGACCATCACTCAGAAATAAGTTCGGATTTAAAAACCCGAACGATTGCGGTATCCCGCACTTCTACTTTTGGATCATGAAACTTAAAAAAGAAATAATCATGATCACAAAGGACACACAATCCATGAAAGCCATCGTCTCCACAAAATACGGGTCACCCGATGTACTCAAATTTCAAGAGGTCGAAAAACCCACGCCAGGAGATGATGAAGTGCTGGTGAAAATCCATGCTGCATCTGTTACCCGGGCACATTGCATGATGAGAACCGGATTCCCGCTGATCGGCAGGTTGTTTTTGGGGCTCACCAAACCAAAAAATACGATCTCAGGGACCGACCTCGCGGGTGTGGTGGAAGCTACCGGGAAAAATGTTTCAGACTTCAGTGTTGGTGAAGAAGTGTTCGGTTCAACTGACATTAACATGGGATGCTATGCAGAGTATGCCGTGATCAAAAAGGATGACATTCTGATCCATAAACCAAAAAATATCACTTTCGAAGAAGCCACGGCGATACTGGACGGCTCTACTACGGCTCTACCCTTTCTTCAAAGCATCGCAAAAGTCCAAAGAGGTCAAAAAGTACTGATCAATGGGGCTTCCGGAGGAATCGGTACGGCAGCTGTACAACTAGCAAAGTTCTTCGGAGCACATGTCACGGGAGTTTGCGGGCCTACTAACCAGGAGATGGTGAAATCGCTTGGTGCCGACGAAGTGATTGATTATTCACAAACTGATTTCACCAGGAGCGATACAAGATATGACATCATTTTCGATACAGTGGGAAAGCAATCATTCAAAAAATGCAAATCAGTGCTTATGCCCTTCGGTATCTACTTATCACCTGTCCTGAATTTTGGATTGCTCATGGATATGTTTTTCACTTCACTATCTGGAAAAAAGCGGGCCATTTTCGCTGCAACAGGTATGCTGAAAACGGAAGAAAAATTGGAGAACATCGGCTTCATCAGCTCCCTGATCAACCAGGAAAAACTGAAAGTAATCATTGATCGGACATTCCGTCTGGAAGAAACCGCTGATGCCCACAGGTATGTAGATCAGGGACATAAGAAAGGTAATGTGGTGCTGGTGATGGGGTGAGTATTCTCACTTGGGAAATCCCGGTTCGTGGAGATGTTATAGTTCAATCTCAGATTGTCTGTGCAAAGGATACGGACCGAAAAACATTAAAATCCGAAAATCTCTTAATATTTCTTCTGACCAATTAGGGTAAATCAGGTCATAAAATCAATAAACTAAATCTGTATAAAGCTTTTTAGTCTTGGCAATAAATTAATGATATCAGAATCCAAATTTTTAGTGAATTCCACTAATTGATTTTCAATTACAAATTGCAATTCAAACCTTTCTGAAGAATTATAGACAGCTATTCGATCATATGCTTGTATTGCATAATAATCCAACAACTCAAGGCCTTTATTGAATCTTTCTATTATAGTGGGTTTACTTACAGCATGACCTCCTTTTCGAACCCTTTCTTTAACACGGTTAACAGCTATTTTTGGGTTTTTAAGTGCTAGAAAATACAGAACTGTTATATACCCCAGTCCTTTGGCTTTCTTTGCCAAATCAATATTAAATGTTGTATGAAAATTAGTCTCATATGCAACTGAAATTTTATCTGTAAAAGCATTTTCAATATGTGATTGAAATTTTGAATTCGTCGATTCACGAACTCCATCAATCACAGTCTGGTCGTACCCAAAACCTTTCCAGAGAGCTTCAAACTCTTTATCCCAATCAAAGGCTTCTATACCATAAGGTTCCAGAATATCCTTGCTTGTTGTTGATTTTCCAGCTCCATTTGGACCTCCTATTACGATAAAATATGGCTGCAATACTGAATTAGATTTTTTCAGCTACAACTTTTCCTTTTTTAGTATGTTGTTGCTTTTTTGCTTGACCAGAGGCTTTTTCTCTTTCAAGAGCCTTGTTCATGGCTTTTTCAGCTCTCAATGCATCTTTTACTGCATCTTTCATATCTGTAAAGATAATCATATTCATACACATGTCATGTCGCCTGTACTGAAAATCGGGATGCTATTTGACATGCTTCTCACCTCAATGTTTGGAAAGAAAAAAGCAAAGTTTGCCGCTACGGGTATGTTGGACGTGGAAGAAAAGCTGGAAAACATCGGCTTCATCAGCTCATTGATCAACCAGGAAAAGCTCAAGGTGATCATCGACCGGACGTTCCACCTGGTAGAAACTGCGGATGCCCACAGGTATGTAGACCAGGGACATAAGAAAGGTAATGTGGTGCTGGTGATGGAGTGAGTATTAAGTTTCCGATTGCATTACTCTACTCATGGAGCAAGATAAGCTATTAGTGGCCTTGCTTTTACATTAGAAGAGAATCTTTAATCCTTAAAAATCGTTAGCTTTAAGAGTTAGAAATCGATAATACCACCCATGGTTCGTGTCCCCACGAACCATTGCCAAAATCATCTGTGCGATCCCCTACAAATTAAAATTCTTCTCCCAAATGCTTAAGAAATCGAAACTCGCTATTACCAGTCTCATAAAAATTATATGAGGAATATCTGTAGTCTCCAGGATTATTAGATAAAAACCATTCTTTAATCGTGGGATTTAAATGTATATAATCCAGCTTTTGATATGCGACCTCCATATTGTTCAATTCAACTGCTAACGAATCTCGTTTCCAAAATTCATAGGTTTTGTTGCTTGCATTGACCAGATAACTTTCAAGTTCATATGTAGTTGAATTAAGCTTTCCGATTTGTGAAGACAGTTTTTCAGTTTGAGAGGGCCCGAGACGGGGATTTTGAGGAGGTTGGCTTAACCTGGGATTAGTTGACCCTGGCTCCTCAACTCTCCCATGGTTCGTGTCCGCACGAACCATTTTCTCGTGCTTAATAAGCTTACTTTTGAATTGGTGTGATGTGTATTTGAGAAAAGATGAGTGTGGCTTTTCCTTTCCATTTAACGCATTTAAACGCCAAATTAAATGTATATGATTTGGCATGATTACAAAGCCAAAAACATTAATTAAATTTCTCTGACTTAAATGGTCAAGTGAATTGATGATAACATCTTTATATGAGTTTTCATACAATAACCATTCCCACTTATTAATTGTAGCCGTCCAAAAATAGATTTTACCCAAATCAATATTTGATTTTCTATTTCCTTCGAGTTTTATCATTGCTTTATAATAGGTTCACTCGTGGCTCGTATCAAAGTTTTCCGGTTCGTGAGGACACGAACCAGGGAAATGTGTTTTCAGTAGGTACAAACCAAGGAATTACCTGTTGTCTTAATTCATCCCCTCAATCCACTCCCTGATCAGCTTCACCCCCTCGGTATGGATCAGCTTCCTGCCCAGCTCCGGCATCATCACCTCGGGTTGGATGGAATTCATACGACGAACCAGGATAGATTTGTCCGGCGCTCCGGGAACAATGTCATATTTCAGATTACCCGAGCCTTTTCCAGCTGCAACAGGAGATTTCATGATGCCCACCTGCTCTGAATGGTCGTTGCTGGCCAGGAGATATAGCCCAGAATTCTTGGCAGGCCCCTCCAACCGGTGACAATGGGCACAATTCACTTCCAGGTATGCCCGTGCTCTTTCATCTAGTGTACCTGACTCTGGATGTTCATATCTGGCTAGTCTAGGAATCCCTGACGAAGGTAATCCCTTCAGAAAACCTGCTTCAGCCAGATTGGTCAGCTGATTGTAGGTCTTTCCGCTAAACTCCAGGTCCCGGTTGAGTTGACGCGCGGTAGGCCCAATAGGAGCTATTTTTCCATTGAGTTCATGGCAGCTTTTGCACTGCGCTACATTGGGTATCAAATAGTTAATGGGCTTTTTTCCTTTCAACAAAACTTCCTGATTTCCACCTGTAATCTCAAGCTTAGCATCCGTCTGCTCCTCATTCCAGACATAAGGCAGTGCCTGCCAGCCATCCTCTTTCCGGATCAACAGCCGGGTTTCGATAATCCTTCCTTTTTGACCAGTTAGCTGATCATCGTCGTAATAGAAATTTTTGATCAATGTAGTGCCAACAGGGAAATCCAGGGCTTCGGTAGGATGGTATTGCACTTCACTCCCCTCAGGCAATGAAATGAACCGTCTTTTGAGGGCATAATCAGAAAACAATGGGGAATTGAGTTCATATGGAAATACATTCTTAGCCGGGTCCAGATTCCTTAACTCACCTTCAAAAAAACCATATTCAGACAGCAGCCCAAAACCTAGAGATGCCGTGACGACACTTTCGTCATACAACTCTTCTTCATAGGTGATTTTCTTTTCCCTATCCGTCTTTTCACATCCCAGTAAAAGGGGGATAAACAGCCATAATATCCTTACTTTCATACTATAAACTACAATTCAGACTCGTGGGATTGGTCTCTAACCCTTCAAACATATTGGCAGCGTCTAAAATAGCTGTCTTGATGCCGTCCTCCTGCACACAAATACGGTAATCCGGGTTTACCTCCCCACCGGCCAGTAAATAATCGGGGCTTTGGATCCCGTCCCAAATAACATGCGGTTTATCCATCCCAAACTTCAGAACGAACAGTTTAGCAAAGTCGCTGTCCAGATTGGGGATTAGGCTATAGTCGGAGTATTCATTATCGTGTACGTAAACCTTGCCCGGATAGGGGTTGTATTGTTCGTCAACCCGGTGGTTTTCTTCCACTTGTTTTGCACTGGACGTACTGGTTTCACCTTCAGGTTCTTCACTCAGCGCCGCCATCAATTCGTAGCTTACAATCCCCATGCTGAGGGTATTGTTTCCACTAATCTTGTTGTTGTACACCTCTACATCTCTGGTCGCCATGATGATCATACCCGTTCCAGGAGGTACCGACGCCACAATGTTCCCTTTCGGCGCAAAGTTGAACAGGTTGTTATCATAAACTTCATTGTTATATACCTTCACGTTTCGGCCATTCCGGGTCAGTCCGGGTAAATCAAAGACCAGGATACCCCCGGTATTGTTATAGGACTTATTGCCATAGATCTCTACGTTTTCTGAGTTCTCACTTTCAATCCCTGCTACATTCCAGTATACCTTGTTGTTCCTGATAATGACATTTTCAGATTGTCCTACATAGACCCCGGCATCACTGGCCCCCATGACTTCACATTCCTCGATGAGCACATCAGTACAAATCACAGGGTACAAGGCATAGGCTCCGTTTTCCTCACTGATCTCCCCTGTCCAGGCAGACTTGATTCGGCGGAAGGTGATCCCTTTCGTGTCCGTCACTTTGATATTGTCACCGGCCGCATCTTCCACAGTAAAATCTTCCAACACAATATTTTCGCAGTTGGCTATCCGAATACCTTCGGCGCCTTCCTCCTGAAGGATGAAAGAAAGTACTGTTTTGTCCATTCCTTTTCCCCGAATGGTAATGTGCTTTTTGCTATCCAGGATCAGACTGTTTTTGAAAATGAAATGGCCTCCGTCAAGCTCAATCACGGAACTGTCTTTGGCCAGCAGAAACTCCGTCATCAGGGCTTTTTCGATGCTTTTATAATCACGGGTTGGTTCATATCTGGGAGTGGAGTCGCAGCTCACCAGAAGGATAGTGACCAACATGATCTGGCAGGTCAGGATAGTCAGCTTCTTAAGTAGATTGATCATAGGGTTATCGTTGAATGGAATAAAGTTAAACAAAAACGTAACCTCTGACTTTTTTTTAACTGGGATCATGAACTAAAAATATTTACCTCCTAAAAATCAATTCTTTGTAGATTTATGGGCTTAACCCAATGACAATTAGATTCAAATACCCAACGATGATTCGCTTCCCCATAAAACACCCTGAAAAATTAACCGATCCAACGAATCACTACATATTCATTCTGTTGTGTTTCTTTATGCTATCCTGCACTCAGGAGAAAAAACAAACAGCAGAGGAGTTTGAGCTTAAAATCGAACAGCTGACTTCAGGCCCGAAACATCACTTTTTCGGTTACATCGGGCAATGCCAGACCATCCCCTGGAATGCTTCCGGGCAATATATCCTGGGCATGGAGATCGATACCATTAGCAGGATGCCCCTGCCTGATGAAGCAGCAACAATTTTTATTATCGATACCAAAGACAACAACAAGATCATCTACCTGGACAAAACCTATGCATGGAACCCACAACAGGGCACCATGTTTTACTGGAATCCCAATGCCCCGGAAACCCAGTTCTTCTTCAATGACCGGGATCTGGAAACCGGCAAGGTCTTCACTGTACTTTATGATGTAAGTGAAAGAAAGCGAGTGAAAGAATATAAGTATGCGGATACGCCGATAGGTAATGGAGGCGTAGCTGCAGATGGATCTGCCTGGCTGGGGCTCAATTATGGGCGGATGGCACGACTTCGATTGGTCACGGGTTATCCGGGAACTTTCGACTTTTCACAGGATGAAATCGCACCGGACAACGACGGGATCTTCATCGTAGATGTAAAAACCGGTGAAAAGAAGCTGCTGGTTTCATTTGCTCAGATCGCTGAAAAGATAAAGGATACAGATCCAAATCTTCACACCGGGCTATTCATCAACCATAGCCTGTGGAATCGAAATTCTGATATGGTGTACTTTTTTGCTAGGGGAGGCTGGGATGACAATGTAACATCCGGTAAGCGAGTAAACGTACCCTTTAGTGTAAGGTCCGATGGCACTGACCTTACAGTCCATACTCAGTTTATTGGTGGACATCCTGAATGGGATGAAGGATATGTAATGTTTGGAAGTGCCCAAGGTGAATATGGTGAAACCAGACAGGTAAGATATGATGTCCTGAAAAAAGAAATTATTGAGTATGTAGGAAATGTTGCAATTTTTCAGGAACCTGAAGGAGATGTATCACTTTCACCAGATGCCAACTGGTTTGTAAATGGATATGAGAATTATGAAACCAATATGAATATTCACACCGTCTTTAGAAGAAGCGATGGTGCGTTTGCCCGAATGGGTGTTTACAATGGTGGATACACCAAAAACCGAGATATCCGTATTGACGCTGCTCCACGATGGAATCGTACCAATGATGCAATACTTGTTCCAGGAAAAGACAAAGAAGATGAAACCAGACAAATGTTTGTCATTAAGGTGATTCCCAAAACCAAATAAAGCACAACAATTCCCTCCAAACACGTCGAAATTTAATGAGAAATCTCTTTCCAATTCTTGTCATCCTTTTTTCAGCTGCCTGCGATCAATACCAAAATCCAGAGAAGCGTCCCTGGACCATGCGTTCAGTCCTGGATGATCAACCCAGGATGTTTTCAATTCTGCTCGATAGCCAGATGTATCTGGCATATGACCTTGCCAAATGTGAAGTATACAAAGTCTGGCGTGGAGGCATCAGCATTGAGGGGGCACCCTATACCGACAAGAAAAACATCCAACCGACTTCCTGGGGAATCACCTTTACCAATGATCACAGTGATCCGTTTCGTTGGTCTGTGTTGCAAGCAGGTACTCAGATTGAAGCCAGGGTTAGCAACACTGGATATATTTTTAGAGACAGCGGACTTGAATTGGGCTATCACGTCATCCTGGGATCCAACACAATCAAAGTCACTGAGCAGCCATTTTTTACGGAAAAGGACGGGAACCCCGGGCTAACCCGCAAATTCAAAGTTGGAAGCATACCTGACGGATATGAATTAAAGCTGGAAAACTCAGAAGAAACCATCGAACTGGCATCCGGAAGTACAACCATCTGGGAAAAAACTTTTGATCCCATCCCCAAACCAGAAAAGCCTAATCTGGATCCCGAATTTGATCATCGTGGAAAGCTATTCATCAGCAAGAGTGATTGTGCTACCTGCCATGAACTCGACCATAAGATGGTAGGTCCCTCCTATATACAGATAGCTGAGCGCTATACCGGGCAGGATGTTCGCGACGTATTGATGGAACGGATCAAAAATGGCAGCAAAGGACAATGGGGAGAGGCCATTATGACCCCACACTCTACTTTATCGCAAGAAGAATTGAGGCAATCAGTAAATTACATCCTTTCACTGGCTAAATCAGACGAACCACCAAAGAAGGTCAGCAAACCGGTCAAAAAGATTGAAAAACCTAAACCCAAACCGGGATTCGGAACAGCCCTTGAAGGTCTTCACCCAAGCTTTGATGTCACCGTATTGCATCGCTCTGACTTCAAGCCTAGAGTGGCTGCCATGGCTTTCATGCCTGATGGTCGGTTACTGGTCTCTACATGGGATACTGAAGGTGCAGTCTACTTGCTGGATGATGTACAAGGCGATAGCAGCACACTCAAAGTGAAAAAGATTGCCCGCGGGCTTCATGAACCATTGGGTATGGAAGTGGTAAACAATGAAATTTTCGTGGTCCAGAAACATGAGCTCACACAACTCATTGATCATGATGGTGACGACATCATCGATGAATATAAAGCCATTTGTAACAGCTGGCAGGTTTCCAGTGACTTCCATGAGTTTGCCTTTGGGTTGATCCATAAGGATGATCATTTTTATGTCACCCTCTCCATGGCCATGCGGTTGCTGGATAGCGAAGAACAGCTTTTTGACCGCGGCAGAACAATCAAAATCGCCAGGGATGGCACCTATGAGTGGGTTAATTACGGGATGAGGACGCCCAATGGTATCGGTGTCGGTCCTGCAAATGAGATCTTTATTGCTGACAATCAGGGACGGTGGACGCCAGCCAACAAGATCATTCACTTGCAAAAGGGAGCCTACATGGGCATGCGACCAGGTATTCTGAAAGGAATGGAGCTACCGGAAGAGACCCCTCCAGCCATCTGGCTGCAGGAAGATGAGATTGGGAATTCTCCATCGGAAATCTTGCTTGTCCATGACGGACCCTATAAAGGTCAGTTGCTACATGGGGAAGTCACCCATGGAGGGATCAAACGTGACTTCCTCGAGAAGGTCAATGGGCAGTACCAGGGAGCAGTGTTTAGATTTACCCAGGGACTCACCGCAGGTATCAACCGGATGCGATGGGGACCAGATGGACATCTCTATGTCGGAGGTGTTGGTATGGTAGGTGGCTGGAGCTGGAAAGGTCGACAATACAGCCTGGAGCGGATGGAATACAATGGTAAACCCACTTTTGAGATGCTGGCCATCCTGGCCAAACCAGATGGCTTTGAAATAGAAATGACCCAGCCGATGGAGAAAGCTCCTTCCGTTGATGAAATTAAGATCCAGCAATGGCGATATGTTCCAACTGCAGCCTACGGAGGACCAAAAGTGGATTTGGTAGATCTCAAGATTTCGGAGCTTACCATTTCTGAAGACCGGAAGAAACTACATCTAAAAATACCAGGTCTCAAGCCGGGACATGTCGTTTATTTCTTGCTACCCGAGACGATGAAATCTGATGACGGCTTAGATCTCTGGTCAGGCGAAGCCTGGTATACGTTAAACAATATTCCATCGTTAGACTAATTACTTTAAAACCATTAACTACCAATAACTATGACAATGAACATCTTTAGAGTTGCTTTACTCACATTTGTAATCTGTGGGTTTGCCCAGGCTGATGAGCTTGCAAAAGGCAAATTTGACGGGACCTGGGAATATGTAGCCGAGCATGCACCCGAAGGCTATCAGAAAGGTACCATGACCATTAATGGTAAGGAGCTGGAACTCGTCATCGGCGGCTACCAAAAATATTCAGCTTACGACGTGAAGACCGAAAATGATAAACTGACTTTTTATACCTATGTGGAAGGCACCCGGGTAACGGTGAACCTGGAGATGAAAGATGGAATAGTTAGCGGAACTGCAGATACTCAGGAAGGTAAGATTCCTATTAAGATGACCAAAAAGAAATAAAACACAGATCAAATCAATTCAAGCCTCTAAAATTTAGAGGCTTTTTTATTCCTCGCAACAGGGGTGGAAAAGCTTCTTGTACTTATAAACAAAATTTACTACCCCCCCCACAACTCAACCCACATTTTAACACCATTTAAGACCATTTATACAAAGGGTCGGTCATTTAACAGCAATATTCTTTCTATTAGATCGTATTATTGTTAACTTAATTCCGCTACATCTCAATATTCCCATAAAACCCTTTGTCTATGAAATGCCTTAAACATCTTCTACCCCGACTAACTGCTTTCTCAATTTTACTGGTTTTAGTTCAGGCTCTCTTCATAAGTGAAGCGCTGGCTCAAAATGCAAAAACTAACACTGAAACCATTCCTTTAAATCCCAAAATAAGATTTGGGAAATTTGACAATGGCCTCACCTATTATATCCTGAAAAATACCGAACCAAAGGACAAAGTAGAGCTCAGACTGGCAGTAAACGCTGGGTCGGTGCAGGAAGATGACAATCAATTGGGTCTTGCCCATTTCACAGAGCACATGGGCTTCAATGGCACCAAAAACTTTGAAAAGAATGAGCTGGTGGATTACCTGCAATCAGTTGGCGTGAAATTCGGTGCACACCTCAACGCTTACACCAGCTTTGATGAGACTGTCTATATGCTCACCCTACCTACTGAAGATCAGGAAGTTGTTGATAAAGGGTTTCAGGTCCTGGAGGACTGGGCACATAATATGTTGTTTACGGAGGAAGAGATAGACAAAGAGCGTGGGGTGGTACTGGAAGAATACCGACTAGGCCAGGGAGCGAGAAAAAGGATGCTCAATAACTACCTACCTAAACTTTTATATGGTTCTAAATATGCGGATCGTCTTCCTATAGGTACAGAGGAGGTATTAAAGAACTTTGATTATGAAACCATAAGAAAGTTCTACAATGATTGGTACCGTCCCGACCTGATGGCCGTGATGGTTGTAGGCGATATCGATGTCGATGCGATGGAGGAGAAAGTGAAAGATCATTTTTCTGGCATCAAAAACCCTTCCAATGCCAGGGAAAGAGAAACCTATGAGGTCCCAAACCATGAGGAAACTTTTATCTCCATTGAGTCTGACAAAGAAAATCCCTATACACAGGTTCAGGTAGTATTCAAAGACCCTAAACCCGTGGAAAAGATTACCACAGTGGCAGGTTATAAAAAAATGCTTACAATAAGCATGTTTTCTTCCATGCTCAACGCCCGATTGGATGAAATTAGAAATTCAGCCGACCCCCCATTTTCCTATGCCGGAGGATATTATGGATCATTTGCTGCCAGGATGAAAAATGCCTTCCAGATGTATGCAGTCACACCTGAAACTGGTCAACTGAAAGGGCTCGAAGTATTATTGACAGAGGCCCAACGGATCCGGCACCATGGTTTTATCGAAAGTGAACTAGAGCGGGTGAAGCTGAGCATGCTGGCCTCCATAGAAAGAGCCTACAACGAAAGGGATAAGTCGCAATCCAGAAATTTTGCGAGTGAACTCATCCGAAACTTCCTGAAAGATGAACCTGCACCTGGCATCGAATGGGAATATGAAAAATACCAGGAGCTGATTCCCACCATCAAAATTGAAGATGTGAATGCATTGATTGAAAATTTCATCTCCAATGAGAACCGGGTAGTCATTTTCCTTGGACCGGAAAAAGAAGGGTTAGAGAAAGTAGCTGAAGCAAGCATCCGTAAGGTCCTTGATGAAATGGACAAGGCAGTACCGGAGCCATACGCAGAAGACGAACTGGCCAGCAACCTCATCGAGGCTAAGCCAACTCCGGGTAAAATCGTAAAAACGGAAGTCAATGAAGCACAGGACTACAAGACGATTACACTTAGCAATGGCATGAGAGTAAGCTACAAAGTGACAGATTTCAAGAATGATGAAATCATCATGAGAGGCTTTAGCTATGGTGGAACAGCTGCCTACACAGACGAAGAATATCTTAAAACACACCTCGCAGAAAATGTAATGTACAGTTCTGGTGTTGGCGAATTCTCTGAGGTTGACCTGAAAAAAGTACTGGCAGGAAAAATTGTTGGGATCAGCCCCAGAATTAGTGAAAATGAGGAAAGTTTTTATGGAAACACTACTCCAAAAGACATTGAAAGCATGTTTCAGCTGATGCATTTATACTTTACCGCTCCTCGTAAAGATCAGGAAGCGTTTGATTCCTACGTATCAAGAACAAAAAGTATGTATGCCAATCTGCTTTCCAATCCTCAAACTTATTTCAGGATTGAGCATGAGAAATTTACCACGCAAAATGACATTCGTAGATTTCAAATTCCAACTGAGGAAGATTGGGCAGCAACGGATTACGATCTGATCATCAAAAAATACAAGGAAGCATTTTCCAACCCGGGCGATTTTCAGTTATTCTTTGTGGGCAACATTGAGGAAGACAAGTTTCTGGAAAATGTCAGTACATATCTGGCCTCAATCCCTGATAATGGAAGGCGAGATAAACCGATTGACAGGGGGGTGAGAATGCCCGATGGAACCCATGAAAAGATCTATAAGAAAGGCGTGGATCCAAAAAGTTACGTCACCATCAATTTTGAGGGTGAAGCCAAATTCAACAGGGAGGACCAGTTTCGGTTAAGCTGTCTGGCCGATATCCTATCCATTAAACTGATAGAGATATTGCGAGAGGAAAAAGGAGGTGTTTATGGTGTAGGAGCATCGGGTACCCTGAGGGTGACACCTTATCCCAGGTATTTCTTTACCATCGGATTCCCCTGTGGACCTGAAAATGCCATGGACCTTAAAGAAACAGCTTTGGCAGAATTGAATAAAATCCTGAAAGATGGCCCTACGGAAAAAGACCTGAATAAAATCAAGGAAGAAAAAAGAAAGACACTGAAAGAGCGTCTTAGAACAAACACATTTTGGGTCGGCAAAATGTTTGGCGATGCCTATACACAAGGTGCTTCATACACGGTGGCAGAACTGGAGCAACGCATTGAAGACCTGACAGTCAAAAACATCCAGAAAGTTGGCAAAAAGTATCTCAGGGATGACTACATCGTAGGGATCCTGATGCCAGAAGAAATGTAATGAAATAAGAAAAGGGGTGTTACAAAACGCCCCTTTTCTAAAATCCTCATTTTTTATGAGGATCAATATTTTGATAAATTAAACCTTACCAGTAGATAGGCCCCTTACCCAAATACTTCTCTGCGATCGGCAGATAGTAATCCTTTACCTCATCCAGGTCATAGATCTTGGGTGACTTGGTATAAAGGTCATACTTATTGAAGTCAAGTACCCATTCCTTGTATTGCTGATCCTTTTCAGTTTCAAATTGGGAATAGCTGCCCTCATTGTGCCATGGGTAGAACGAATGGTATCTCACCATGGTCATACCAGCCTCAGGAATGGTATTGGTCGGATGGTTTTTCAATACCTGAAAGAAGTACTCATCATGCCCCCAGGCAAGCTGCAGGTTATCAATACCACATCCTGGCTCATAAACGCCATTCTCGGTATTGTACCGAGGATCTTTCATGTCAGGATTAAGCTTGTTGAACTCAGGATATACGCAGGTGTCAGGAAGTTTAGCTCCGACAACAAAGATATCACCTACCAGACCCCATTGTTCGGCCTGGCTGGTACCATCTTCATCATTACCCCAGAGATACATGACTTTACCCAGGTCATGAATAAGACCAACGAGTTGCATCCAGTCAGGTCGCTTGTCTTCACGAAGAGCCTCAGCAGATTGGATCAGGTGCTGAACATTAGGCAGGTTAAGATCCGGATCACTCACATCGATCAGTGCATTCAGTTTTTCCATGGCATCCCATAGCGACATCGGCTTGTCAAATGTGAGATACTTGGCTTTCATCCGCTGAACATAGTCATACGTTTGATTCATTCGCATTTTACGGTAATGCTCCCGCACGGCTGCGGTCACATCCGACTGATCGTAATTCCTGAATTCTTTTTTCTCTGCTATTTCCATAATACTTAACCTATTGATCCCAAAGTTAGATAAATTAATAACGTAATTCCAATGAGAATGATGCCGACAACATTGGCATATTTCCACGGATGTATGTCTAATTTTCCGGAATCTTCAATTTTAAATACACTTTTCACGGGATATTTAAGAGAAACCAAATGCATCACAATAATGTTTAGCACAAATTCCAGCCCCATGATGTGCACAAAATGGAGATTGATTTCCCATACAAAATAGGTCGCCACATAGAAGAATAACCCGAAGATAAGACCAGCTTTGGCCCCTGCTGAAGACACCCTTGGGAAGAAAAAACCTGCCATGATCACCGAAGCCATTGGCACAAAGAATATCCCGTTAAGCTGTTGTAACAATTGGTAAAGACCCTCTGGAGCATTGGCTACCAAAGGCGCTATCACGATAGATAAGATAGCCAGACCCATCGATACCCATTTACCCAGGCTTACCAATGTACCCTCCGAAGCATCCGGCTTGATGTAGTTCCTGAAAATATCCAGACTGAAAATCGTTGCCGCACTGTTGAGCGCGCTATTGAAGGTACTCAGGATCGCTCCCATAATAACGGCTACAAAAAATCCAGTCATCCAGAGCGGTAACACTTTCTTTACCAGCATGGGATACACACTGTCCTGGTTATCAAACAAGGAATCTCCAAAATAATAGAAGCCGATGATCCCCGGAAGAACAATTACCAAAGGAATAAGGATTTTAAGTACACCGGTAAACAGCAATCCCTTTTGAGCTTCTTTCAGGCTGACGGCTCCAAGCGCCCGTTGAATTATCGATTGGTGCATTGTCCAGAAATACAGTTGGTTGATCATGAATCCCGTAAATAAAACTTCAATGGGCAAAATGGAGTCACGGGCTCCTGGACCAATGGAAGGCTCATGACTGACCACATTGAATTTTTCGGGTGCATGATTGAACACCGTCATCAAACCCTGCCATACACTTCCATCCCCAATGTCCCACAGGGCAAAAACAGGAACAAGCAGTCCGGCGATCAACAACCCAAACCCATTGATGGTATCTGTCAATGCTACCATCTTCAATCCACCAAAAACGGCATAGACCGCTCCTACGGATCCTACAACGACCACGGTCAGCCAGATGCCTTCCTTCGTGGAGATGTTTAAGGTCTCTGAAATATCAAAAATGGATTCGATATTGATGGCTCCTGTGTACAGGACAATGGGCAATAGAGTCACCACAAAAGATACAATCAGGATCAGGGACATAATCGCCTGGGTGGGTTTATCGAATCTTTTCTCGATGTATTCAGGAATGGTAGTCAGACCCATTTTCAGGTATCTGGGGATAAAATACAGGGCACCGATCACCAGGGCCACTGCACTCAATACCTCCCACGCGATGATGATCGCTCCGTTTTTATAGGCGGATCCGTTCATCCCTATCAGGTGTTCCGTAGAGATGTTTGTAAGAAGCATTGATCCTGCTATGACAATTCCTGTTAGACTTCTGCCTCCAAGGAAATAACCATCCTGGGTATGCAGGTTTTGTTTCCTGAGTTTCCACGTAGCATATGCGGCAACAAATCCGGTAAAAGCCAGAAAACTGATGAAGGTTAACATGTATGATTGGGGTTAGAAATTAAGTTAATGTTGAATTCCGGATCGGAAAGTAATAAATCTGGGTGATATCACAAAAGCGTATTACATTAGTTACCAATACCTAACATCCAACTCATGCTTTCTAATATGCATCAAATTATTCATACTTTCACTTGCTTAGTGATCGCATGCCTCCTACTCTCATGTGGAGATTCAAAGGAAAATGGTCATGCAAAAAAAGAATTAAGACCCATCCAGGCGATGAATGAACCTGGTCTTGCGACGGGTCAGGGGCTCAAAGTAATTAAAGGAGCAACTTTGATTGATGGGAATGGTGGTGATCCAGTGGCTAATGCTACAGTGATTGTGAAAGACAACCTGATCGAAAACGTATTGGCAGATGTGGCTGTGAAGCTTCCCGAAGATGCAGAAGTCATTGATGCAACCGGACTTTATCTGATGCCCGGTCTTATTGACGCACACTATCATGGGGATTCACCCAAAATTTCTGGTTCCTTCCTCGGCCATGGGGTCACTTCGGCCAGGGACCCCGGGGCCTGGATTGAAGACTACGAAGATGTGATAACTGCAGAACATATGGTTCCCCGTTTGTTTCTTACAGGGCCCCACCTGGACATGTTTCCGCCTGCGTACCCTGCCAACTCAGCCATCGTGAGAGATTCTACAGAAGCCCGTAATCATGTGATCACATATTATGAGCAAGGTGCATCGGCCATTAAAGTTTACTTCAGAGTGACCCCGGATCTGATCAAGGTCATCTGCGAAACAGCAGACGAACTTGGGATCCCAACAACCGCTCACCTTGAAATTGCTTATGCAAAAGATGCGATCGAAGCAGGTATCGACGGTATCGAGCATATCACATCATTCGGCATCGACCTGGTACCCCGGCAGCGGGCTGAGCAGTACCGACAAAGTGTGCTGGGTGATAACAGTGCCCGAAGAAATGGCCGCTACGAAATGTGGAGCGAAATTGACCTTGATCATCCTAGGGCTGATGACCTGGTCAATTTGATCGTTAGTAAGCAAACTGTCCTCAGCCCCACCCTGGCCATTTTTGAATACCAGTTGGATGCAGAGCATACGGATACCACCAAACAAAAAGGCTTTGAAACCATGTTGGCTTTTGTTGGGAAAGCTAAAAAAGCGGGTGCCACGGTAGTCGTCGGTTCACACACCTGGGTACCCTATGCGGACTATGGATGGGCTTACCAGCGAGAGATGGAGCTGCTGGCAGCCAGTGGACTGACCAATGCTGAAGTGATCCAGGCAGCAACCATGGAAAACGCCCGGTTCTTAAGGATCGAAGATCGCCTTGGGAGTGTTGAACCAGGTAAGCAGGCCGATCTAATCCTGGTAAAAGGAAACCCATTGGAAGACATAAGTGCCATGTACAACATTGAAAAAGTGATGCTGAATGGGGTGTGGGTGCCGAAGTTTGATGAAGAGTAGAAATAATTTGATTAAACGGCAGATTAACCTACTTTAGGTAGGAACTTATCTCACTATGGAAGACAATACATCCCAAAATACCGGATCCGAACAAATCGAATTATCCAAATACACCATCTATCAGTTAAAGGAAATTGGCAATTGGACCAAATTTCTGGGAATTGCCGGCTTTATCTTTATCGGGTTATTGGTCATCCTGGCATTTTTTATGGGCTCCTTCATGTCCAAAATCAATCCGGCTACACCGTTCCCTTCTTTTGTATTCACCGTCATTTACCTGGCGATGGGGTTGATATATTTCTTCCCAATCCTGTTTTTATTTAAGTTTTCCATGAACCTCAGGAGGAGTCTTTCCAGTAATGATCCAGCTCAAATGGATTCTGCATTTAGCAATCTGAATGCCCACTATAAATACATTGGCATTCTGGCCATTATCATTCTGGTCATCTATGGCTTATTTGGTGGAATGATGTTGGCTTTTGGTATGATGAATGGCTTTCCCACAGGCAGTTATACTTAAACGTTCGTGACAAAAATCCAGGGCCTGAATAGCTGACAATTATCATATTTTTTCATTTCGGAAAGAATTACATTTAGGAAAATTGATGAAGGTTAGTAATCACATAACTCACCTGGATAATGAAAACAATTCTTGTTGCTACCGACTTTTCTGCTCCGGCCAATAATGCAGTGGACTATGCCTCGCATCTGGCAAAAGAAACTGGCGCAGAACTCATTCTGTTTAGCGTGTATAAGCTGAGTACACATGCCAGTAATTCACTGGCAACAACCACACATATCGACGATTTAATTAAGAAAAAGGAAGATCAACTCCTTGCTTTGGCTCAGAAGCTAAGTAACCAATTTGGGATTTCCGTGAGGTGGGAGTTAAAGAAAGATGATCCTATCTTAGATTTAAAAAACTACACAAAAACACACCCGGTAGACCTGGTGGTGATGGGGATTGAAAGCAATCTCATTGAGTATAAATTATTGGGAAACACGACCACAGCAGCAATCAAACTGTTACAATTTCCGCTGCTTGTAGTGCCCAATGATATTGACTTCACTGAGATAAGTAATGTGATGTATGCCTGCGAGTCATCCTACCTTAAAAATTCCGATCAACTGGACTTTCTCAAGAATTTCCTAAGAGCATTTAATGCGAAACTTGAAATATTCCATGTACTTACAAGAGATTCGGAAGAACTAAACGATATAGCATTGGAACGAATCCTTGACAACATCCTGAAGGATATCGACCACTCATACAGATATGTCTGTAGCCCAAAAGTAGGCGATGGAATCAAAGACGGATTAGAACACTTTCATGCTGACATTCTGGTTATGATACCTCACAGACGTGGTTTCTTTCAGTCCATATTTCATAAGAGCCATACCAGCCAGATGACCGTTGAGACCCGGATACCACTACTGACCATTCCTTAGCGGTTAAACCAAGATTTAAAGTTGGTTTCATCACTTAACTTAAATAGGTCTCCGGAAGCTACTCATCAGGGAAACCATTAATTTTAACGTTCAATTAATTTTTTACAATCGTTGATGAGATTGCCCATTAAAATATTGATGATCACCCTGCTGATCATATCTGCAGGATTTGCCGAGGTTAAGCCTAAAATTTTGATCATTGGTGATTCCATTTCCATCGGATACTTTCCGTTTGTAAAAGACGCCCTGGCAAACAAAGCAGAAGTCTTTCATAACCCTGGAAATGCTCAGCATACCGGGACCGGACTGAAAAACCTGGAAGGATGGATGGGTGATGAAGATTGGGATATCATCCAGTTTAACTGGGGGCTCTGGGACCTGTGTTATCGTCATCCGGACTCGAAGCTTTATGGGAACCGGGACAAAGAGCGGGGAACGCTTACTTTCACCGTGGAAGAATATGCGGCTAACATGGACTCCATCGTGACCTTATTAAAATCGTTAACCGATGCAAAATTGATTTTCGTCACCACCTCCTATGTGCCAGAAAATGAAGGAGGGCGATACCTCAATGACGCGATAAGGTACAATGAAGCCGCCCTGAAGATCATGCAAAAACATTCGGTTGAAGTGAATGACATCTACGAGAAATCCGCTGCCATCCATCAAAAATTCGGAAAAGGAAATGACGACGTTCATTTTACAGAAAAAGGTTACAAAAAAATAAGTAAGCTGATCATCCAATCACTCAAAAAGGAACTCAAAAACACGACAACAAGCCGTAGATAAATAACTCCCCGATATGATCAAAGTCCCTTCATTCGCATTGATTATTTTGTTTGGATGCAGTCACCTGGCTTTAGGTCAGCAAAGTCATGCACCCAAAAATCTTTATGGCTTGTCAGCAGAGGACATCCAATGGATGCGTGAAGCCACCAAACAACAATTGGGTGGATGTCGCGTAAGGGGCGCGTCGGATACCTGGCTCCACACGCCGGATGGGATTGGGAATTATAAAGCTTTATGGACCCGGGATTTCTATTACATGGTGGAATACGCCGGGGATTTGATGGATCGCAACGAAATCAAGGCATCAATACGCTACCTGATCAACGGTCATCGTGATGATGGATGTATCCCTGACAGGGTCAACATTCAGGGGAATCCGGTTTATAGCCCTGGGCCGGAACAAAAACCTATGGCAGACCATGCACTGGATAATGGTCCATTCATGGCACTTCTGGTATGTTCTTACGTCAATCAGTTTGGTGATGAGGCCCTTTTCCGGGAGGTTGAGGAAAAGCTTAAAATGGGCCTGGACTTTATCAATCGCGATGAAACCGGACTTGTATTCAATGACCCTGCCAATCCACAATGCCCATACGGGTTCACGGATACGGTTCTGAAAACCGGTCATCTGCTTTTTTCATCTATCCTCTATTACCACGCATGTATAGAGATGCAAAAGCTAAGTGAGAAATACAATGTAGGGGAACCGTCAATCTACCGGAAGCGAGCAGAGCTCATCAAAAAGAATATCAAAACCTTGAAGGACAAACCATCGGGTATGTACCTGGCAGCTGACATTGATTGCAGGCAAATCGATATCTGGGGAAGTGCATATGCTGTCCAAGTTGGTCTGACGAATCAAGCTGAAAGCAAAAGCATTTCAATCTATTTGATCGAAAATAAGGATCAGATTTTTATGAGGGGCCAGATCAGGCACTTACCAGGGAGTGATTCCGGTTGGGACAAACTATTTGTAAACATTCCTGAAGGGAAATATCAGAACGGCGCCTATTGGGCCACACCCTTGGCCTGGGTAGTTCCGGTGATTGCTCAGCAGGATGTTGAATTGGCCAGACAAATTATTATCGATGTGATTAAGGACTTTCAGGCAAACGGTATCAACGAGTGCATCAATCTTAACTACCTGAACATCCCCAATTATGTGGCCAGTGCTACCAATGTGTATGGCCTTATCAAATAAGTTCCAAAACTTTGGCTTGTGGTTCTCCATAACCACTTCGCCTAGACCTATATTGGTATTTTTCAGGTCGCTCCTACGGAGCTAGTTCTATTATTCATCCGTATTGCTACAGACAGGTCGTCCCTACGGGACTCAGACCCCCACCAAGACAATTTATTTACGCTTTTTATGCCTTTGCTACGCCTTTGTTGGTGTTTTCACTGCGTTTTCACCAACAAAAAGCATATCCATTAGCCTGAGGGGCGCAATCCAGTTGGCCTGCTTGCCAGAGGGCCTCCGGGATTTATAGGAGAATTCAATAAGTTGACAGTATCGTTTCTTCACCAAGGGATAACACAGGTTCCATCAAGAGTGCCATTATCATCCCAAAAACTATTCCTCTTCCGAATAGATCAATCAACCGAAAAAGCAGTACATAATGTATAGTATCTTTATTCGTTTATCTCTCTATGAAGAAATTCAAATGGCCAATCATCATCCTGGCTGCCCTCGCTCTCATCTATTTTGCAACCACCCTGATCGTTCCTGTACAGTACGACAAGGCGCTCAACAAGACCATGGCGCTCCCTCCTTACAAGGTTTCAGCGGAGGCACAGGCCCTGTACAACTCCCTGGATTTTATCGCCGACCTGCATTGCGATGCCCTGCTCTGGAGCCGTGACCTAAAGAAGAAAAACTCCGTCGGCCATGTGGATTTCCCACGCATGCAGGAAGTGAACATGGCCCTACAGGCATTCACTATTGTAACTAAATCACCTGCCGGACAAAACTTTTCTAAAAACTCAGCCGATGCCTTCGACAACATCACCTTATTAAGCTTCCTGCAAGGACGACCTATCACGAGCTGGTTTAGCCTGTTTAAAAGATCTGTCTACCAGAGCAGGAGACTCCACGACTTTGCCGAAGATTACAACGATGAGTTTATAGTTGTTAAATCCTGGGCAGACCTGGAACGACTCATAGCTGCCAGAAAAGAAAACAAGAACATTATTGGTGGATTCCTCGGTATTGAAGGCGCTCATTGCCTGGAGGGAAACCTGGAAAACCTGGACAAACTTTACGCAGAGGGTGTCCGCATGATAGGACCTACACACTTCTTCGACAATGAACTTGGAGGTTCCGCTCACGGCATCACCAAAGGAGGCTTATCAGATTTCGGACACCAGGTGATTGACCGCATGGACGAGCTGGGCATGATCATCGATGTGGCACATGCCGCACCCGCTATGATTGATGACATCCTGGAACAGACTACCCGACCCATCCTGGTTTCGCATACTGGCGTCCGTGGCACAAAAGACAACATCCGAAACCTTTCCGATGACCATATCAGGCGTATAGCTGCCAATGGTGGACTGATCGGCATTGGTTTCTTTAAAGGAGCTGTCAACACCCCTTTGACGGAAGGCATCGTCGAAGCCATGAAACACGTAAAGTCCATCGCAGGAGTTAAATGCATTGCTTTGGGCTCTGATTATGACGGCGCAGCCACTGTACCCTTCGATGTGACCGGCTTACCACTACTCGTAGAAGAGATGATGAAAGAAGGCTTTACCGAATCTGAGATCCGGGCTATCATGGGGGAGAATATAAAGAGATACCTCCTGAAACAGCTTCCCTAATATTCTACCAACAAGCTGGTTCAATTGTCAATCATGAAATGAGCATGATTGAGAAAACACCAACCAAGGATGAATAAAAACCTAAAGAGAACGTCCTCGATTTGGAAATCCTTATCATGCGAATTCCATGTGACCTTTGAAAATCAATTTCTATACACATGAAATAATCATTGCGTTCTTGATATAATTTCTCTAACTTCTACCTCCATTTACCCCTGGATATAAACTATTTTAATCATGATGGATGCTTCTCTGGAAAACATTTTCCGTTTCATGGCTGACATAGGTCATGCCTTCGTCGGCCTATCACTTTTTATGCTCCTGCTTTACATGATTCGGTTGAAGAGTTTCAAATCCAGAACCAAAAAATACACATTTGTATCGAAGCGTGAACGGCCAGTACTAACAGGGTCTGCCATTCTTTTTTCTTGCAGTACAGCCCTGTACTCTTTTCTGATCATTGAACTTACAATTGGGTTAAATGGTGCTCATTATTTTTGGATTGCCTCCATTCTCTCTATCGGAGTAGCACTTGCTGTTGGCTATAGTCTCTATGTTTATTTTTCATATTACCATCCCTTCATACTAGAAAAGAGACTTAAAGACATCCGTTTTGCACCGATGATATCTCCCAGGTCAGGAAAACCGATGACCCTACTCAATGAAGCGCAAGAAGATAAATTTATGTCGAAAGAAATGATTGAGGAAGAAGAAGCCTCAACAATCGACTATGACGTTTGGATTGATAAAGATTCTGATTATAAAGTTATCGAACGGTACGACACACGATTTGATCCCGAAGTTTGCAGCTCCTGCAACTTCAGAACACTGATGGAAAGAAGATCTGAAGTGATCAAAAAGCCACAACTGCATGAGCAAGGATTGTTAAGAAAGTCTTACGAATGTACCTATTGCAGACACATAGAAAGTCGTGATGTGACACTATCCAGCCTGGACAAGGAAGCCGAATACGAATCTTACGAAAAAGACATTCTTGACATCCCTACCGGTAAGATGACCAGTACATGATAAAAAATCAATTTTGACTCGCTACCCAAACTGATCCTCGCAGAATGATCTCCCGAACCTCCTGAGTATGTAAAGACGCTACACTGTGACCAAGTAGGATCTGGAACACTTTACCCTCTCCATATTGATGTGTCCATGCCAGTGGTTCATATGCCCCGGTAACTTGTGACTTTGCCTGAAGCAATGGAACAATGGGGATGTCACCAGCTTGTCTGAAGTATAGCTCATCGGTCGTTTCGAACGAAGTAATTCCAGCCGTGATCGGATGATCAACAGCTGTGGGCTCTACCGTAAATGAACCATATTTATCATGACCACTCTCTCCGTGATGATCCCAAACCCTGGGCACAATGCTGCGGTATTCCGGCCAGTCAGAACTTCCCGCTTCTGGCAGCGAATAATGCCAGGCTCCGTTGGCGAAATGAACAACTACCAATCCTCCGCCATTCTTGAGGAAGTCTGTAAACGATCCCCTGGCCTTCTCCCCCAACCCCACAGAATCCTGCCAGTTGCAATAGTTGAGCAGGATCAGGGTATAGTCACTCAGGTCATATTCATACAGGTCTGCCGGGTCCGTGGTCACATCCATCAGGATATCAGTCTCTTGTTCAATCATTTGTTTGAGTACAGGGGTGGTCGCTTTCCAGTCATGAGCAGGATGATTGTTGCCAGTGAGTAGAAGTCCCTTCCTGGTTTTACCGTAAAGCATTTTAGTTACTTCCACATCTTCATAAAACGCAGATTGTACACCACCCTCGGGAACTACACCTCCCGCTGCCCATACCAGGCCATTCAGCATCAGCTTTCGGAAGTTGTCATCCTTCCAATTGGTATAGTAATGTCCCATGGTAGTGGAAAAACCACGCCCTCCATTGTCTCGCTCTACTGCCCAGGCAACCACCTGTCCGTTTTCCTGTGAGGTCTCCAGGTCACAGATCGAAAGGATGGGGATGAGTCTGGGATCATTTTCCCTGAACCGGATATTGTAATAAAACTCCTCTTTGAGATCAAAGGGCTCCACCCCATTGCTGATCGGGTGTTTTGCCAATGATTCACTGGTCACCCGAGTTGTGATGGTTTTGATGGCGGAATACCAGTTGGGTGCTCCGGCATCATCCTGCCAGTCGAAATATCCCCCTCCCCACTCCAGTATCTGCACTCCCTTTTTATCATCCATGAAAGTGGTGAAGTGGACCGCCGAAAAACCACAACCACGATCCATCTGTCGCTGCATCACCTCCATCCTTTCCGGTGTCTCCCAGGGCACATGTTTGAACAGGTCTCCCACCCTGCCATCATAGCCATCCGATATGGTGACGATCAGGTCAGCATCCTCCAGCGTAGCCGGATCATCGGGCCACCCGTCAAGATGTATTTCCGTCTCAATGCCGGCAACATTGGAATTGTCCAGTGCTACCTTAATAAGCCGGACAGCCTTGAGGTATTCATGCATACCCGGTGCATGGCTCTTGGGGCCAGCCAGCAGTACGATTTTTTTGGTTTCAATATCCGTTGTGGGCTGACAACCAATCAAAATCATGAAACATAACAGGAAGGTCAGTTGCTTACTCATCTGATCAATTTAACACATATATTCCTCTTAAGAAATAAGTTTAAAGACGGGCTCATTATTTCAAACCTTTCCACGACTTGATGTGTCATCCGGGTATGAACAAACTATTGACCCTTTCGACGATTTTGTTGCTGGCTTTTGCATGCGAAGACAGCACCGGCATTACCGATAAGACCAAGCGTGAGGAAGACGAAAAACTCCTGGAGCAGCTGCACAAGGAGATTGAAGCACTATCCAAAAGTGTGACCTGTAATGAGGCTGAAGAGTGGAAATTTGTGGCCATTGGATCAAAAGCATGTGGTGGACCTACCGGCTACATCGCCTATTCCACACAAATCAATGAGGAGCAGTTTCTGGAAAAAGTGAGCTACTTCACCGAACAGCAAGCAAAGTTCAACACCAAGTGGGGTATTTTCTCCACCTGCGACCTCCCGGCGGAGCCATCGGGAATTACCTGTGCGGATGGGATACCGGTTTTCGTGTATCCCCAATAATCGGGTAAAAGCACACCAGCCTGAGATGAACGATCTTAACCCAAACATCAATCAGTCATGAAGAACAATTTTTTAATACCCATATCACTGTGCTTAGCCTTGTTTATCACTTCCTGTGATAAAGAGGAGATCAATAAGCAACCGTCCTTCACTTTTGGTAGTAGCGGACTGGAAGGTAAAATCATCAACGAACTTTCAGCTTCTTCGCTGGGAATCATCGCTGCTACTGATCAGGGACTTTATTTAAAAATAGAAACTCAGAATGCCCTGGAGCCCGATAACTGGGAGTCTGCAGGTTTAGCAGAAAAGAACATCAGGACGTTTGTGGAAATCGATGAAGATCTTTGGCTGGCAGTAGAAAATACCCAATCATCCTTCCTGCTGCACCGGTCGGAAAATCAGGGTGAAACCTGGACGGAGGCAGAAAACAACTTTGGGGGTGAATATGAACAACGAATCAATGACCTGGAGTATGTAGCGGAAACCCAGATGCTCTATGCAGTAGGTTATGGTGTACTGGCAGAGTCTGCTGACATGGGTCAAACCTGGACACCCATTATTGGAGACTGGGACTGGCTGGCTTCCGGATTGGATTTTGTGGAGAAAAACCCGGAAGCAAATGAGTTTTGGATCGGTGGTCAGAATGCCATCGAAGGGTTTATCCTCTATAAATATAATCTTGAGACTGAAGAAGAGACCCTTTACATGAACCTAGTGGAAATGCCCAGCACAGCCAAATCCATTCTTTTCGACTCTGATGATCCCGATCATGTCATAGTAGGCGCAGAGGGCGGCATCATTTCCACCGATGACGGAGGTGATAATTGGGAGCTGCTCAAAGACGATCACGAGTCATCTAAATTCTATTTTGGCCTTGCTCGAGATGAGTTCAAACCTGAAATACTTTATGCTGCCGGCTGGCTCAAAGACTTTGACAATCCCCAGAAGCTGATCCTTTTATATTCACCTGACGATGGGTCCACCTGGCAGGAGATCACCTATCACAGGAATGATCTGTTTGGAGGCGTCTATGACATGCTATCCACCATAGAAAATGGAAAGCAGGTGTTGTACCTGGGACTTTATAAAGGAGGGGTATTCAAGGTGAATATTGGGCATTGATATAAGTAACGTATTGAAATATTCAGGGCTCATTTGAGTTCAAAACGTACAACTTGTTAATTGCAAATTCGTCCCCAGCGAACCACAGTACAAACATATCCACGTCATCCTGAATGTAATGAAGGATCTTAGAATTCGGAAGCAGTATTAGACACGGTTCATCTAAATTGTATAAGATCCTTCACTTCACATTCGACTTTGCCTCACTTCCTAATCTTGTTTGATTCTCAAAATATTCGTTTGTAAAACATTTGCTGTAGCTCCGTTCAGGATGACGTTTTGAATGTTTGATCCCATGTCTAATAAAGTGTGTCTGCAAAAATATCCCGCTCAACTACCGCCTTACCTTTGGCAGGCAGACAGGAAACTGAAGTGCTTTCTACCATCTTCGACTCCCTCGCTCCGCCGAAGCTACGCGAAGGCGATGGTGGGAGTCTTATTCTTAATGACGCAGTACCAATCTGATAGCTGTCTCCCGGAGGCCAGGCTTTGAATGCACCGACAGATAAACTACTTTTATCACCATTAATTAAGCTGAGCCCACAGCGCCAAATCTGAAGGTTGTAGCCATTTAAAAAAAGATCATGGAAAATTCAATGTCAGTTCAAAGAAGCCCTGATAAAGAATAGTTAGAAAATGAGCAACCTCCCCATATCATCATCCAATAAGTCTATTGTTGTTCTTCCCTTCGTCAACATGAGTACTGACGTTGAGAACGAATATTTCAGCGATGGCATCACCGAGGAGATCATCAACGCGCTGACCACGGTGAAGGGTTTAAAAGTCATTGCCCGAACATCCTCTTTTGCATTTAAGAATAAAAATATAGATGTGAGAAGCATTGGTCAACAGTTGGGGGTAAGCACTGTTTTGGAGGGGAGTGTCAGGAAAGCCAAAAACCGGGTTCGAATTACCGCGCAATTGATCAGCACGGATGACGGCACTCACTACTGGTCAAAGAATTTCGATCGGGATTTGGAAGACATATTCGCCATACAAGATGAAATAAGCGTACACATTGCTGACCAGATCCGGGAAAACTTTGGTCACCTCAACATTCAGGAACACCTAATTGAAGCGCCTACACAAAATATGGAGGCCTACGACCTCTATCTTAAAGGTCGCTATCAGCATTTAATGTGGGATGGCCAGGGAATCGCAAATGCTATAGAGCTCTATGAACAGTGTGTAGCGATAGATCCCTCATTTGCTTTGCCTTACTTTGGTTTGGCTTATTGTTATGCCATGGCCGGATCCTGGGGAAATAATAAAGACTTATTGCAGATGTCAGAAGAGGATCTCAGCAAAGGTTTTAATCTGGACAAACACTCCTATGTGGGGTATTTTAGTAAAGCGACATTGTCCTTTTGGGGGCAATGGGATTTCATCAAGGGGCATGAATTTTTTCAAAAAGCAATAGAACTTAACCCATCCTATACGGAAGCAGAAGAAGGTTTATGCGAATTGTATACAGCAGTGGGTTATTTCGAAAAAGCCCTCTGGCATACTGATAATATTTTAAGAATAAACCCTCTATCTCCCAATCATTATTTTACCAAAGCAAATATTTATTATTTAAAAGGGGACTACACGAAAGCCCTGGAATGTATAGAGACCTCATTGAGCATCAATCCGGATTTCACACATCCCCTTGCCTTAAAACAACTTTGCTTAATTCTTTCGAAAGATTACGAAAAACTAAATGACTTCCTGGATCAAACCCCATTGGCCGAAAGACCGGAAGAATGCAGGGTATTGTACAAGTTGGTCAATCCTGAAGATAAGATCGATATTGATATTAGCGGGGTTAGCTCAATGATAAAGGAAGATTCCGGAGGATCGCTTTTTCCCTGGCAACTGTTTTTACTGGTCCATTTGGACAAACACGAAATGGCATTGGACTTTTTGGAAGAAAATATCAGGATGCGTACCGGTCAAATCATGAACTTTATGAATATTCCGTTGCTTAAGCCTTTACACCAGTATCAGAGATTCCAGGATTTAGTACAAGTCGTTTTCCGTAGAGAACTATTACCCCCTCATCGCGAAATAAACCTACAAATCACCCCTTCCAAAGCCTTGATGTCAGAGGCTGAAATCGACATGGTTTTAGAAGTTTCTGAAAAAGGAATGAAGGAAGAAAAGTGGTTTCAAAACCCATCTTTAACGCTACGCGATCTGGCTGATAAAATGAATATTAGCAGTAACAAACTCTCCTGGTTGCTGAATGAACGAATTGGCCAAAACTTCAATGAATACATCAATGGTTTTCGATTGGAGGACTTTAAAGAAAATGCGCTAAATCCTGCCAATAGCCACCTTACCCTTTTAGCAATAGCTTATGAAAGCGGTTTTAATTCTAAAACGGTATTCAATGTCTTCTTTAAAAAAGTAGAAGGCATGACACCAAAAGCCTGGTTGAGGTCTAATCAAATTTAAGCCTGTTCAAAAGGTTCTAAATCTCACTAATAAGTTCGGATTTTCATTTCAGAACGATTCACCTTCCTTTCCACTTCATCTTTGCTTTGTCAATTCGATCAAGCAGAGTAAATAATCATCGGATGATGATTGAAGGGCTTTGCAGCAATCGGATTTTTCAAAAAAAACAAAAACATTATCATCATGAAAAATCTAATTACAATTCTTTTATTTCTAAGCACATTTGGTGCTTTTGCTCAAATCAATTCGCCACAGGGTGAAGAAACTGAAGTAGCCCATAAGTGGAGGGTAAGTATGCCTTATTTTGTTCCTGAATCACTTCTTTTTAGTTCCTGGAACGATCACACAAGTACACAACACATTGAGCTTCATGTAAAACGGAACCTGGACAATAAGAACATCGTAGGACTGAAGTTTGCCCACTTTCGATTGTTCCAGCCAATGGGAATCACCTGGTGGGATGGTCTTTTGGATAAGATAGAATCAGAAAGTGAATACTATCCGGGACATGTGCGAACAGCAGGTGTAGGCATAACGTACCAACGCATGCTATGGAAAGGACTATTTGCAACTGCTGAAGTGCTGCCACAATTTCAAACCTATTTGGACCTGGACGGTGATAAAATTAAAAATGGTTTTAAACTTTATACTTCATATCATTTGGGCTACCATATCGCTTTTGGTAAGAAAAAACATTTTTTCATAGAGCCACAGATTAATTGTATGCTCTGGACGTCTGACAAGAATGCTCCTGATGGATTCAAGGAGTTGGATGATAAGTGGAGAAACTACTTTCTTCTTGAGCCACAAATTTACTTAGGGTGGAAATTTTAAACTTAGTCTGACAAGTCAGGACGTACAATTCCTGGCTTGTCAGACTATTGAAGTTAAAGGAGCTGCACTAGTCAGTTCTGCATGAAAACAATCTAACCCTGGTCAAAAGCAGACAACAACTTAGAAGTAAGTTCACCCTAAAAATTATGAAAGCGATTAAATGTTTGAAATATGGAGGTTCTGAAAACCTGGTACTGGCAGATGTTGAAAAGCCATTACCAAAAAACAATGAGGTGCTGATAGAAATAAAAGCTACCTCAGTCACCGCCAGCGATGTGCTTATACGAAGATTAGATGAGCCGCTCATTCCAAAATTTATACTTCAACTCATCTTCGGTTTTGGGAAACCACGCAACACCATTTTAGGGATGGTATCATCCGGAGTGGTGGTAGCGAAGGGCGAAAACCCATAGAAGTGCTTTTATACAATTGAAAAACTACCTCGCAGCAGGGAAAATCAAACCAGTAATTGATCGAGTCTTCCCATTAGAAAAAATGGCCGAGGCTCATGATTATGTTGAACACGGGCATAAGCGAGGTAATGTGGTAATTGTAACATCTTAAAATTAAAATTATGAAAGAGAAGTTGAATGAGATATCCGGAATGATGCTAGGTATTCTTTTGGGAGTAATCATAGGAATAGCACTAGACAATCTTGGGCTGTGGATCAGCCTTGGATTGGCTATTGGTGTGGCAATAGATTATACACGGAAACATGAATCAAAACATGATCAGGATACGAAAAACAAGAAATCATGATGAATTCAATTTTATGAGGGATTTCTTTTCTATCATAGATCTTATGGTGGCGACAAAGCAGATATATTTTGGGTAGATGCTCAATTCATAAATAGACTAAGATCAGAAGAATAAAAACATTTAACTCCTTTACACTAATGAACATAAAAATTCAATTTTTAACACTGTTATCCTTCGTCCTGTTAGGTGCTTGCGACAGCCCAAATAAATCTGGTAACACCCAACAACCAACTTTAGCCGATTATCAAGTTGGCGAAAAGTGGGTTTGGAAATACAAGGGTGTAACAACTACCGGAGAAGTAAGGTCGGATGGTACAGACACAAGAATGATCGTTCGCATGAATGAAGGTTTAGGGATGACCATAGGCAATGACACCATTCCTCTTACAGATATTGTGAAGCCGGATGAAAGTGAAACACCTAAGTATGACTGGCCTCTGAAAGTCGGTAAAAAATGGAGATACGAAAATAATTGGACAAGCCAGGATGGTACTACGGGAAGTCAAAGTCAGAATGCTGAGGTATTGTCGTATCAAGAAGAGACGGTTGAAGCCGGAACATTCATGGCCTACACCATCAAATACACCGGTAAAACTACCAATTCCAGAGGATATAACGCAGAGGAAGAGGAGGTTTGGTTGTATGCCCCGGCAGTAAAAACCTTTATTAAACTAACCCAGTCTCAGGGTGATTTTTTGTATGCCGAAGAGTTAATCGAGTATTCAATACCCAACTAGAACAGGACTAACCTACCTAACCATGACCTCTCGAAAAACGATTATAATTAGAATACTGCTCTTCGTTGGAACTGCTATTTCCTTTTTCTTCGTCCCCTGGCTGCTGGTCAAAGCCTGGATTCTACCGCTGCCGGACACGGTCCAGGAACAGCTGGATGAAGCCATTGATCATGGATTTGATGGAATGGTCGTTTACATTGATCAGGGTGGTCAATCACCTCAGTATTTCGCTTCCGGGTGGCATGATCGGGATGCTAAAATACCGGCTAAACCTGACGCTTTATTTAAGATTGCCAGCATCAGCAAACTATATGATGCCGTGGCGGTCACCAAACTGGTGAGTGCCGGACGGCTTTCTCTGGATAAAAGCATTGCAGATTATTTGCCGGAGCTTGTGGGAAGAATCGAGAACGCTGACAAGATCACTTTGAGGTTGATGATCCAGCATAGAAGCGGCATTCCCAATTTCACAGATACTCCCAATTTCTGGGCAGCTCCAACGGAAACGTTTGAAGGAAGTCTTGCCTTGATTTCGGGAATGCCAGCCAATTTTGAGCCGGGTGAAGACTATGAGTATTGCAATACGAATTATCTGTTAATCAATAAGATAATGGATGAGGAGCTGAGTTATATCAACTTCCAATTCATCAAAGAGGAAATTCTCATACCACTCGGCCTTAAAAATACCTTCAACTCACTAAGTGAGGTGAACATAGACGATGTAATGAGTGGCTACCATGTTGGGTATCCGCATGATTTAAAAACCAACGATCATGGTATGCATGCCACAGCAGAAGATGTAGGTACTTTCTTACGGGCATTGAACGATGGATCATTGTTCGGACCAGGAGAACAGGAAATATATGCTTCCATTTATGAATACAAGCATGGGGGCTGGGTTCCGGGCTATCAAAGTTTTGCTGAATATTATGAAGATCTTGACGCTGTGGTTGTTGCGTTTTACAGCACTACAGACCCCGACCTTTACAATTGGAACCTGTCAGAGATCATCAATAGTAGAATTGTCAAAATACTTAGAAGGCAAAAGAGCCCATAACCTTGGAAATAATGTAAAACAGATATGAAATATAAATTACTAATGGCTTTTAGCATCGTGTTCTTACTCTATTCCTGCATCCAGGAACAAGAGGACACAGATTTAATTACCATTACCAAACATATTGACAATTACTTAACCCAAAGTGCTTCGAACGGCTTTTCAGGTTCTGTCTTAGTTGCTAAAAAAGGAGAAATCATTTTATCAAAAGGATATGGATGGGCAGATAGGGAAAATAAGATACCCAACTCACCTTTAACGGTCTTTAATATTGGTTCTGTAACTAAACAATTTACTGCATCAGCTATTTTGAAACTTGTAGAGCAAGGAAAGATCAAAACATCAGATAAAATAAGTTCTTTTTTTGACCAGGCACCTATTGACAAAAGAGATATAACGATTCATCAATTATTAACGCATACGTCAGGGATCTCCAATAGAACCGGAGGTTTTAGATACGATGAAGCAAGCAAAGAACAGTTTTTAACAGAATTTTTTGAATCAGCATTACAATCAGAACCCGGAAAAAAGTACCAATATGCAAATGCCAACTACATCTTGCTCACGGCTATATTAGAGTCTGTTTCAAATCAAACCTATGGTTCTTTTCTGCAGGACTATTTATTCGAACCTGCTCAAATGAAAAGCACAGGATATAAAAGCATCAATTTTCATACAGAAAGACTTGCACATGGGTACTACTACAACAGAACCGATGAGCAGTGGGCAGATTGGGGAACAACCCAGCAACACCTCCCTTACAATAATAAACATTGGTATAGCATAGGTAAGGGAGACATTCATTCTACCGTTGAAGATCTGTATAAATGGCATGTTGCTTTAGAAGACAACCTCGTTTTAACATCCAAATCAAGAGCCGTACAGGAAACGCCGCATGTAGCCGAGAATGATGAAATGACATCGTTTTATGGGTACGGTTGGGCAATCTCAAAAACCAATAGAGAAACCAAGATGGTTGCCCACAATGGTAGTAATGGATTGTATTTTGCGGATTTTGTAAGATTTGTAGAGGATGATGTAGTTGTCATATACATCACAAATGCGTTTTTAGGAAGTGAATCAGAAAACGTTGCCAGAGAGATAGGCAAAATGATTTTTGATACTGATTATAAGGCGACACCCATTCCTAAAAACATCTATGAATTGATTCATGGATTTATGAAAACGAATCCATCTGAAAATGCAGAAGAATTACCGGATTTCTTACATACAGAACTTAAAGGAGACTTCATTGACCCTTCAGTACTCAATATACTGGGGTATAGCAGGCTGAAAAAAGAAGACAATCCTGGTTGGGCATTGGCCTTGTTTAAACTCAATGTGAAACTATTTCCGGAAGATGGTAATTTGTGGGATTCGCTGGGTGAGGCTTACTTAAAGTACGACAATAAAGAAGACGCTATAAGAAGTTATACAAAGGCAGTTGAATTAGGGAGTGAAGAGTCAATGGAAACATTGAATGAATTATTAGAAAAGAAGTAAAGGCAAAACGATTTCTTCGCCAATCAGAGTCACGACTCTGATACACCTCCCCAAAGTCTCTGGCCCACAGACATCCCCAAAGGATGAAATGATCACACTCAAACCATCATTTTCAATAAATGACTTTTTTAATGCATAAAAGAGTTATCTTAGATGAGAATACAAAAAGAATTCCTTCAACCAATCTTTAATACTCGATTGAGCTTTCAAACGTCCGATTTGTCCATTTCAGGTTAATCCCAGCGAACCTCGAACCGATGTACATCCACGTCATCCTGAATGAAACGAAGTGAAATGAAGGATCTTAGAATTCGGAAGGAGAATTAAACACAGTTCATCTAAATTGTATAAGATCCTTCACTTCACATTCGACTTTGCCTCTCTTCATGATCTTGTTTGATTCTCAAAACATTCGTTTGTAAAACATTTGCTGTAGCTCCGTTCAGGATGACGTTTTTGATGTTTATACCCCCAAAGGTGGCCCACAGACCTTCTCAAAGGATGAATGAACACAATCAAACCATCGTTAGCAAAAAACACTTTTCTATTCACAAAAAGGGCTTATCTTAGATGGGGAATACAGATAACGTATCAGGATTTACTAAGGGATAACAGTAACGCGGTTATTCTAGTGTTGTAGGCAATTTAAGGTCCCTAATCATTCAATAGACAGAAATGAAATTTGAAAAACATTTTCCGACTGAGCGACTGAAACCCTACATCAAGTGTCTTATAGTGTCGGAGAATAAATTGGAAAACGAGTACAAAGTATTTCCCTCTTCGGGTTTGGTGATCGGCTTTCAATATAAGGGGCAACTTGCAACAATAAAAAGCAACACAGAAAGCAAACTGACATCAGCAGGAATTACAGGTATTTCTGATAGCTATAAAACCTTCAAAAACTCGGCAGAAATAGGGACTATTTTGGTTTACTTTACTGAAGTGGGGTTTACTCATTTTTCTTCTCACCCGGCCAATGAACTTTTCAATTTAAGCCTTTCATTGGATGATATTTTTGAAAAAGGAAAAGTGAACGAGGTAGAGGAGAAATTAGCATTATCCTTCACAGATAAACAAAGAATAAAAGTCGTTGAGCAATTTTTACTCACTCAACTCAAAGACATTGAAACCGATAAATTAGTAGTCGAAGCGGTTAAACTTATTTACCAATCCAAAGGAACAATCAGGATAAAAGAACTCAACGAAAAATTATTTATCAGCCAAAGCCCCTTTGAAAAGCGATTTAGAAAAGTGGTAGGAACAACTGCCAAAAAATTTGCGTCCATAGTTCGTTTCAATTCAGTTCTTGACAAGATGAAAGAAACAAAAACACTCACAGAAATTTGTTACGAAAACAATTTCTTCGACCAGGCTCATTTCATTAAAAGCTTCAAAAAATTCACGGGCGATACACCTCAAAACTTTAAGCGCTTCGTGTAGAACAACGATTTTTTACAATAACCGAGATTTTTAGTATTCCACTTTTGCATTGTAATCATAAGCAAAAGCAATGAGGAAAATGACCTTAAAATCAACAATCCTTTTCGAAGGTCTTAGCATTGTGGTTACGTGTAATTCAAAAAATCGTTTAGCAATTAAAAACCAGGAAAAATGTTTACAGTAGAACAAATCAAAGCAGCTCACAGTAAAGTAAGATCCGGTGAGGACTTCCCTACTTACATTAAAGAAATCAAGTCATTAGGCGTAACTCATTATGAAGCTTATGTAACAGACGGACATATTGACTATCACGGAGGTAATAACCATACAGCAAGAGTACCCGCAAAATATGATTCTTTGGTAATTGCTGACAGCCCAAAGCGTGAAGAATTTAGATCAGAGTTAACAGCTCATCAACAGGGAAAAACAGACTTCTTGACCTTTATCAAAATGTGTGCAGCATTTGGCATTGAAAAATGGGAAATAAGCATGGATAAAATGACCTGCACCTATTTTGACAGAGCCGGAAACGAAGTTTTAGTTGAAGAAATACCACAATAAAAGACGCCTACGAGTCACAGATCCCGCAAAAAAATCACAGTTCACCTTCAACAATCCTTAATACTCAATTTGAGCTTTCAAACGTTCCGATTTGTCTATTTCAGGTTTATCCAAGCGAACCCCAAACGATGTACATCCACGTCATCCTGAACCTGCCTGATCGGCAGGCAGGTGAAACGAAGTGAAATGAAGCCTTGCCAGCAGGCAGGCAGGGATCTTAGAATTCGGAAAGAGAATTAAACACAGTTCATCTAAATTGTATAAGATCCTTCACTTCACATTCGACTTTACCTCCTTTCATGATCTTGTTTGATTTCTCAAGATATTCGTTTGTAAAACATTTGCTATAGCTCCGTTCAGGATGACGTTTTTGATGTTTGATCACTCACACTGATACCTCTTTTCCCCATCAGAGCCGCCACAATGACACTAATACCCCTCCCCCAAGGTCTGTGGCCCACAATAGCCGTCAACCTAAGAATTTGTTGATAGTCGGAAGTCCCATTCGGGACGTCCTGTCTGTAGAATAATCATCGAATAGAGATTAGCTCCGTAGGAGCGTCCTGTGTTTTGGCTTTAAGGCTGCCCCTACGGGGCTCCCTCCCATCAGAGTCACCGCAGGGACTCTGATTCCCTTTAACCTAGTTCTGTGGCTCACCATAGCCGTCAACCTAAGAGTGTGTTCAGTAAGAACGGTTTTTATTTCTATTCCCGAAGGCCTGCCTGCAGAAGACAGGGATGAAAGGATTGTAGAAAATATCATTAATACAAGTTTAAACTCCGAAGGTGCCCGACCAGGGGAGTGACATAATAACACCCCTTCGGGGTTTGGATCTTTTGTATGACCTGGGATCTATAATACTGGCATCCCTTCGGGATTTAGTAAAGGTGTTCATTCATACATCAACACCTCAATGCAGCCCCCTTTCAGGAAGGGTAGGACCACTAACCTCTTACCCTCAACTCAGCTTCTCCAAATCCAGTGGCAACCGCCTGATCCGTTTCCCAGTCAGGTCGTAAATGGCGTTGGCCAGGGCAGGAGCCACAGTGGGCAGACCACTCTCCCCGGCACCATCCGGCTCGGCATCGCTCTTCACGATGTAAGTCTCGATCTCAGGGCATTGCCCGATCCGGAGCAATGGATACTGATGCCAGTTCTGCTCTACGATGGCGCCCTTGTCAATAGTAAGCCCATAAAGAGCTGCTCCCAGCCCCATCACGATAGAGCCCTCGGTCTGGGCTTTCACCGTGTCGGGGTTGATGCAGATGCCCAGGTCCACTACGGTGGTGATCTTCTTCACTTTCACCCCTTTGCCATTCCGCTCCACATCGATCATCATGGCAAAATGCGCACCGGACCGCTCAGCAATGGCCAGTCCCCTGCCTACGCCTTCCGGTTTGTCCTTCCAGTTAAACACCTGGTCAACTATTTCCAGCACCCGCTTAAAGCGTTTGTGGTCCTGCATCATCTCCAGCCGAAACTCCAGCGGGTCTCTTCCTGCCTTCACGGCCAGCTCGTCAATGAACGACTCATGTGCAAACGGATTCGTAGAGTGATATACCGCCCGCCAGTACGAGATCGGTACATGATGCTTTTGCAGCACCCCTTTCACGGAGACATTCGGGATGGCATACTCGGTGTTCACCCCGCCCATCAGCTGGCGTCCTGCCTTGTTGTTGGAGCCCGACTGGTTCCGGATCTCCTGGGCGACGACCTTGTGCTCCAGGGCTTCGATTTTACCCTGCTTCAGCACTGCCCTGCATGTGTTGACGGATGCAGCGCGAAAAGGTCCGGCGGTCTGGTCATCTTCCCGGGTCCAGATCACCTTCACCGGACGTCCTGATTTCTTCGATAGGTCAGCGGCCTCCTCAGCCACATCTGTTCGGGACCTGCGCCCAAACCCACCACCCATAAAGGTGTAGTTAATCTTCACTTTCTCTTCCGGAAGGTTGAGGAACCTGGCCAGGTATGACCTCGTCCCATTGGGGTTTTGGGTAGATCCCCAGAACTCTGCGGAGTCAGCCCGCACATCCACCACTGCGTTCATGGGCTCCATGGGCACATGCGCCTGGTAAGGCATCTCATAGACAGCCTCGATCACCTCCGATGCATTTCGAATAGCCCTATCCGCATCCCCTTTTTCATGTAGCACATCTCCCGGCTCCTTAGAAGCCTTGAGATAGACATTCCTGATCGTTTCCGAGGAAATCTTGTCCAGTCCACGGTTGTCCCATTCTATTTTCAACGCTTTGCGTCCCTGGTAGGCTGCCCAGTAGCTTTCTCCCAACACGGCCACTCCTTCCCGATTGCCAAAAAGGTCCCGGCTGGTCTTCAGCACATGGGTCACCCCCGGCACCTTCAGCACTTCCTCTTGGTTGAAACTCACCACCTTCCCCTCAAAAACCGGGGATCGCTGAACAGAAGCATATAGCATACCCGGCACCTGGATATCAATCCCGAATTTTGCTGACCCGTCCGTTTTCAGGGGGATATCTGCCCGTGGAAACGAACCCCCAATGGTCCTGAATTCTTTGACAGATTTTAGCTTTGGATTCTCCGGGGCTTTTAGCTTGGCCGCTTTTGCTACCAGCTCCCCATAGGTCAGGGTCTTTCCACTTTGGTTGGCAGTCACCACTCCATTTTTAGCCTTCACATCGGCTGGCTGCACACCCCAGGTCTCCGCTGCCGCCCGGACAAGCATATCCTTGGCTGCTGCTCCCATCTTGCGACAGTTCATAAATTCGCTTTGGATGCTGTGGCTGCCAACGACCATCTGTCGACCATAGAGAGATGAATTGGCTTCGGACTGCACAATCTTTACCTGGCGGATGTCCGCATCCAGCTCCTCTGCCAGGATCATCGGGATGGACTGGAAAGTCCCCTGCCCCATCTCTGGCCTGTGGTTATATAGCGTGATCAGCCCCTCGCTGTTGATGGAGATGAACTGATTCAAGGCCGTTTCGACGCCTCCGTCGGCTAGGTTTACTACCTTATCCTTTCCCGTAGAAGGCACACATCCTATCAGCATTAGTGCTGATGATGCTGACGATAGAGCCACAAACTTACGCCTGGAGATCTTTGGGTTGATGGTGTTCGCTTTCATTTACTGGCCAGTTTAATTGCTTTTCTTACCCGTGGATAGGTGCCACACCTGCAGAGCACACTGTTCATCGCATTGTCGATGTCATCATCGGTGGGGTTGGGCTTTCTCTCCAGTAGTGCCACTGCACTCAGGATCTGTCCGGACTGGCAATACCCACATTGGGGTACCTGGGCTTCAATCCACGCTTTCTGAACCGGGTGGTCATTGTTTTTTGATAGTCCCTCGATGGTAGTGATAGATTTACCGGCGGCAGCCGATACGGGCATTACACACGAGCGTACCGGTGCGCCCTCCATAAGTACGGTGCATGCACCACATACGGCGATCCCGCAGCTGAACTTTGTTCCCGTGAGTCCGGCATAGTCCCGGATCGCCCAGAGCAGGGGCATCTGTGGGTCTACATCCAGGCTGGTTTCCTTGTTGTTTAGTTTGAATGAAATGGCCATGGGTAATGAGTTAAGATTAAAAGTTACGAAAATGAGCGGGTAATCACAAGGAATAGGGAGGTTCACGCTAGGGTTTCACGCAAAGGTCTCATATGGAGACGCAAAGGAGTAATAGGACTCTCTTTGTGTCTTTGCACCTATGTGGCTACAATAAATAACTCAAGCCCATTAATTTTAGGGGATAATCTCAACTCATGATCCGACAACTCATCCTCCCGATTTTTCTATTATCCTTACTCACGCTGACAGAACATACCCTGGCTCAGCCATCCATCAAGCCCGATCAAATCCAGTTTGTCCGGCAAAGTGTCCGTCGGTTTATCTTTGATGAAAATCAACAGATCCCCCTGGCTGCTCTCAACCCCGGAGAGATCATCGGGATTGAAACCATGTATCCTGTCAGCAGCTATTCCGAAAATGAGGCGTCAGTTACCATTTCCAATCATCAGCTGGTCATCCAATCCGAGCAGAATGCTGAAACATCCGTATGGTTTGGTGGTTTCAACCCGTTTGCAGTCTATACCATTGACATTGCCGCTATTGCCGGAACCGGTGAAATAGGATTTGAATTTTCGGGAAAGGAAAAAACAGCCCAATGCTTCATCACCCTTCATCATGAAGGCGAACAGATCACCGACCTTCAATTCAGGTTGGTGAAAGAAGGAAAAGAGACGATCAACTCCTCCTTTGCCTATTCACAAACTGAAAAGCCTGGCCTCAAAGGCCGGGTCATCCTCCAAATGCTGGGCAGTGGATTTACATTATTCATCCAGGATGACGAGCTGCCTCAGCCACTCGGCCACTTTGACTATAGCCAGCATATTGACCTGCGCGAAAAACGCTATTTGAATACTTTCCAGTCCAACCTCTACCTCAGACAAAAGCAGGGCAGGGTCGTGATCAACAAAGTCTCCTCCACACTGAGCAGCGGCATGGGACTCGCCGATATCCGGGCGATCACCTACGAAAACGGGGAAACCCTGCTGGAGGAGGGTCGGCTGTGGTACACCATGTCTATCCGGGGCCGTGCACTCCCCCATCACGTTCAGGGGGTGTTCAGCCTCGACCCATCAGTCTTTGATCTTCGCTTTGAGGGAGTGATCCTGTTCGATAGGAAGGATGGCCTCCTCCGCAATGAAATTGCCTCCCACATCTTTTATGACAGGAAAGCCAATATATGGCGTGGACTCACCACCGGATTCAGCGCTTTTGCCAACCCCAAGGAAGAAAAACAGCTCTTGGCGGTGGAGAGTAAGAAAGATCCACGGTTTGGGTTTTCGGTCATGAAAGCCTCTCCATTCGGCATCGTGGGAGATATAGAAGACCCGCACATCCTGTTTGACTCCATTGCCAATAAATGGAGGATCCTGACCTGCCAAAACCATGATGGATATAAAGCGGTGATGCTGGAATCTGATACGTGGAACAAGGGCTATCAGCGCATTGCCGGACCGGTAAGCCACAACTCCACTGGTACTTCCATCCAAAGGATCGGGAGCAAAAGATACTGCTTCTCTGGCAGCAGCGAGCGGGGGATTTTTATCTACAGCTACCCCGACCTTAAAGAGGCGGGCACACTGAAGATGGATCTGCCACCCTGGGACCAGGAATCGGGCACCCGCGTTTGGCCCAACGTGGTGGAGCTACCCGAAGGCTATCCGTTCCGGTACGTAGCCCTGATGATGGATCGCTATAACTACCCCGGCCTCCAGGGCCCCAACTGGACGTATGGGGCGTTGTATTTATATCATGGGTTTTGAAGATGAGTGATTTAGATAGTTGATTTCACGCTAAGATTTTATGCTCATCAGAGTCACCGGAGGGACTCTGATGCCGACATATCATGCTGACTCAGTCAAAGTAAACTCGAAAATCTAAACACCCAAACGGATCCTCTCGTCCATCCTCATAAAATGCGGCACTGGAATATTGGTATTCTGTATACTCAGACACCAGAGACCACTTTCCAGTAATTGGATTATGATGTATATAATCCAATACACAATTTATCGATTCTAAGCTATCCAAAAGCTTCGCATCAAATGAAAGTCTAAATACCTGATGCAGCTTATTTTTAGCCTTTTCATTCCTTTTAACTCCAGCCTGTAGCTGATGTAAAAGTTCATCTTCATTGTTGTACTGGAGTCCTTTTACAATCTCATAAGCCAGAAATCGCTTTGCTCCTGAAAGGACAAAATTTAGTCCCTCACAGTCAACACTCACATAAACCAGAAGATGAATGTGATTTGGCATAATTACATATCCGCACACTTGACATCCCAAGCGATTCAAATTGCTAAACCAATTGGGGATGTAAGAGTAAATGTCTGATTTTTCAATTAATGGGAGCCACTTATAACAAGTGAAAGTTACAAAATAGAAACATTCCTTTTCGAGATGTTTTTGATGTGTTGCCATAAACAAATATAACGGTAAGATGTATATTATAAGCTTTAATCTCAGAGTCCCTTCGGTGACTCTGAGTGGCGGCTTTTCACGCAAAGACTTTATGCTCATCAGAGTCACCGTAGGGACTCTGATGCCGTCTATTCAGGAGATCTAATTATCTTTATTCGGTTGTGACCAACCCAAAAGCATGATAAGAACTTCTTTCCTTTTGATCTCTCTTTCAATCCTCATTGCTTGCGGAACCCAACAAAACCAATCTGACCCGCTCAACTCCTTCGAAATCGCTGATGGATTCCGGATCGAGCTGATGGCTATGGAGCCGCTGATCGCAGATCCGGTGGACATGGTGATTGACGAGCTCGGGAGATGGTACGTGGTGGAGATGCACGGGTACCCCCTGGACGTGAGTGGAAGTGGGAAAGTGAAACGACTGCTGGATACCGATGAGGATGGCTACCCCGATGAAGCCGTAGTCTTTGCAGATAGTCTGGTCTTTCCAACAGGGATTATGCGCTGGAAAGAGGGGTTCCTGGTCACGGACCCACCCAACGTGCTTTACCTGGAAGATACGGATGGCGACGGACGAGCCGATAAGCGAGAAATTGTGCTGACAGGCTTTGCCCGCTCCAACCCACAACACAACGTGAACAACCCTGAATACGGCATTGACAACTTCATTTATATCTCTCACGAAAGTGCGGTCAGCACTAAAAACTATGAGGATATCTTAGGGGACCGGGGCTCCCGGATCCATTTTCCGAATAAGCCGGAAGCAGATTCATTGCCGCAGAATGCCAATGGACTCTTTGTCAAATTCAACCCGGACCTGGGGATTGCCAAAATGGGTTCTGCCCGCGGTCAGTTTGGTCATGCCTTTGATCCCTGGGGTCATCATTTCCTCACCAGCAATGCCACACATCTTTTTCATGTAGTGATGGATGCCAGCTACATGCAGCGAAACCCTGATTTCCTCATCCCCTCGGGTCGGCACTACATCCCCAAAAGTGGTCGGGGTTTTGAAATATTCCCCATCACCGAAAATCCCAATCATCAGTTACTCACAGATGTGGGGATGATGACCTCTGCCTGCGGCATTCAATGGTATCAGGGAGGGGTCTTTCCTTCAGATTACGATAATGTCATATTTACAGCGGAACCCGTTCACAACCTTATCCATGCCGATCGCGTCAACGATCTGGGCAGCACCTTTGAATCGGTGAACCTGTTTGAGGATCGGGAGTTTCTGGCTTCCCGGGATTCCTGGTTCAGACCGGTCAACCATTATGTGGGTCCCGATGGCGCACTCTATGTGATGGATTATTACAGAAAGATCATCGAGCACCCTGAGTGGCTTTCTGACGAGGTGATTGCCTCTGGCGACTTGTACGCCGGTGTCGACCAGGGCAGGATATACAGGATCACGTCTACCAGCACTTCGCCACCGAACTTCCTGGATAAGCTCAATCTTGCGGAAATGGACATACCATCGTTGATAGAGCTTCTCAGTCACACCAACAACTGGTGGCGAATGCATGCCCAGCGATTATTGATGGACAGGGAAGAAAAAGCAATCACACAACTGCTGCAAGAAAGACTGAATGGCATGACTGACCTGGGCAGATTGCATGCCATGTGGGTCCTGGAAGGAAAAGGCGAGTTTAAAGAGGAGTTACTTACTAAACTATTGCAGGACGATCACCCGGCCATTCGGGAGCAAGCGATCAGGATAGCTGAAAACAGGGTCACCGATTCACCATCGTTGCTCGAAACCCTGATCTACATGGTTGAGGATGAAAATCCAAAGGTGAGGTATCAGCTATTGCTTTCACTTGGTAATCTGAATATTCCTCAGGCTAACCAGGCCAGGACGAAACTACTGTTTGATGACATTGAAGATGAGTGGGTCCAGCAGGCGGCACTCTCGGCGTTAAACCCGGACATCTTTGCGCTTTATGACAAAGCATCCGAATATTTGATCGATCAAAAGTCAGCCCAAACCACGAAATTTTTTGAAAGGCTGAGTGAGCTAATCTCAAGGTCGAATGACCCCGTCGAAATCAATCGCTTCCTAACAAAAACATTGACTTCCAATGAGTCCATATGGTATCTTCCGATGGTGCTCGAAGGTTTTTCAAATGCTGATGGATTGAAGCTTTCGCCGACCAACATTCAGCTTTTAGAGCAAAAGTTTAACCCTTCAGTAAATATGGACTTGCGATCGAAAAGCCTGGACTTACTGAATCAGACTGGCTATTTTAAAAATCCGGACAACAAGTTATGTGGTGAGGCTGTCCAAATAGCAAAGAACACGACCACAAATCCGGATTTCCTGGCAGACGCCCTGAAAGTGGTGGCCATGACCAACGCTGATCAAAATATCGAATTGCTCCGCAGTTTTCTCAATCATCATTCCCCTCAGGTACGTAAGGAAGCTTTATCAGCCTTCAATTTTATCAGGGATAAAAACCTACTGAGTAGGCTCATGGATGCCTGGCCTGGTCTGTTACCCGACGAACGGACCTCAGCCATTGACATCTTCATGAAAAGCAAAGAAGGGAACAGGTTGATCCTGACCTCCATTGAGTCTGGGCAAATGAACGCCTCCAGTTTGTCGTGGCCTCGAACAGTCGGTCTACTAAACAGCCGTGAGGATGATATCCGGGCAGATGCACGCCGGATCCTCAAAGGAAATGAGCTGGACAATGATGCAGTCTGGAATGAATATAAGCAGGTATTGTCGCTCCGGGGTGACCCATCTGCGGGAAAGGGGATTTTCACTCAGACCTGTAGCCCGTGCCATCAAAAGGCCGGGCAAAATGGAGTTGCTTTTGGTCCTGACCTGGGTTCTATCAAAAACCGGAGCGAATCGGCTTTGTTGTTGGACATCCTTCAGCCCAACCGGTCCATCGCCGATGGCTATGAGCTGTGGCAGGTAGATACGCAAGATGGCAAAACACTTACAGGGATCATTGCCAATGAGGGCCCGGGCACATTAACTTTAAGAGATGCAGCAGGACAGGAGCAGACTTTGGAACGTGCCGCGATCAGTAAACTGACCGCCTTCGAAAGCTCAGCCATGCCCATAAACCTGCAAACCCAAATTACCATTACCCAAATGGCCGATTTACTGGCCTTTTTAAAAGAATAGAACATGAACAGGCAACTTACTTATTTTTTGACCCTTTTGATGATTCCGCTCCTAAGCTTTTCCCAAAGCCAGTTTCCCTGGCCTGAAGGCAAAAAGATGGCCATCAGCCTGACCTGGGACGATGGCCGGAGTAGCCAGGTGGAAGTCGGTACCCCGATACTCGATCGATATGGCATCAGAGCTACCTTCTATGTAGTGCCATCGGCATTAGAACGATCCCTGGAAGGTTGGAAGCAGGCGGTAGCCAATCGACACGAGATCGGTAACCACTCGATGACCCATCCTTGCTCAGGTAATTTTTTGTGGGCAAGGGAAAAAGCCCTCGAAGAGATGGACCTGGTAGATATCGATGAACAACTTGATAACGCCAATGCAGAGATTAAAGAGTTGCTGGGGGTAGTGCCCACAGAATTTGCCTACCCATGTGGTCAGACTTTTGTGGGTCGCGGAGTCGAAACGCAGAGCTATGTGCCCGTTGTGGCCAGGCAGTTTGTATCTGGCAGGACCTGGCTGGATGAAGCACCCAATGATCCCTCCTACTGTGACCTGGCTCAGCTCACAGGTGTGGAGATGGATGGCAAAAGTTTTAAGGAAATACTGGAATATATCGAGGTGGCCAGGAAGGACGGTTTGTGGCTTGTGCTGGCCGGTCATGATATTGGCAAAAAAGGCCGACAGACCACCGAGACAAAAATGCTGCACAAGCTGTTTAAATACCTGGAAGATCAGCCGGAGATCTGGGTGGCTCCCGTAGGAGAAATCTCTAAATATGTGGTGGAAAATAGGTAATCCAGTGTTGATTTACAGGGGTAAAATGGCAAGTCCATATCACCGTTTTATAACAATCAGGTAAAAACTACCGTAAAAGGTAGTTAACCCAAACTATCCCATGATGAAATTATACTCTTTAAACTACACCCTCCTATCCGTTTTTACCCTCTGCACCCTCTTTTTGAGCTGTAGCGACGAACCAGAACCCAGACTCCCGGACCTTAGAGTTTACCTTGATAAATTTGAAGAGGAAGCAGCTAATAGGGGATATATTTTTGATTTAGCCGCCGTGGAAGCTGAATATGTAGATGAAATTCAGTTTGGAGAGGTGAAATATTGCGGATACGGCTATACAAACTATGAGGGATTGGGATATCGGAAAATTGAAATCGCTAGAGATGTCAACTGTCAATGGGTCGATCTTGGCTTACTACAACAGGAAGCCTACATTTTTCAATTAATAGGTCGTGCTTTTCTTGGACGAGCAAATGATAATACCGAATTGTGTGATGGACAACCCATGTCCATTATGACGAACAATTTACTCGACTTATTCCAGGCATATGAAAAGCCTGAGATGAGGAATTACTACATCACCGAACTTCTTGACCAATCATTTGGTAGTGAATGTGTTGATTGGGAATCAGGCTGGGCCAATGATACCGCTTACTATCAATACCATCCCCACGAATACTGGACTTTTGAGGACCATGACGGGGATTTTATTGGTTTAAGAGAAGGTGATGAAGTGCTTTCAATTGAATTAGCACCCGGCAGAACCGCGAGTGATGGCGGAAAGTGGTTCAAGACCATATATCCCAACCTTCCTGAATGCGCTGAAGTGACTTTCAAGGTTACATTGAATTCTGAAGGATTGACAGGTACAGGTGCAGCAGTATCTTTAAGGGTATTCGAAAGAGATCCCATGACAGAATTTGGTGCGCCAGATTCGTACAATGAAACCCTTTATGTCACGACAACAGACAATCCTGTATCAGGTCAACTGGTAAATCATACGGAGGAGTTGACTATCCCCTGTCTTTCCAGAAAAACTTGGTTTATTGTCTTATTTGTCAGGCTATTACCAGGAACGGAGGGTAAAATAAGTTACTCAGATATACGATTGGTCGTCAACTAATCTGATCTTCTATGGTCAATATCAAGTTCACGCTTATATTCCTTTTAGGTCTCTTAACAGTATCCTGCAATAAAGAAGAGGAGAAACCTGTAATACCTCCTTTTGCTAAAGGAACCATATTTATGGACCCGGATATCATTACAGAAGAAGATAAGACAACATTTGCTAGTCTTTCTTATGCCGGGCAAGGTAAACGCACCATGTACGATCACAGGGTGGATAAATCGCTTACTTTATCACCCTATCTATTCAATTCCTTTTACGAAGATGGTTTGTCTTTTGAAATTCAAATTAATCCTGAATTTAAAGACTCCGTTAAAGCTAAAGAAATCGCATTAAAATATGCTGAGATAATTGGTCGTCTACCCACTGATTTACGCATTGACCTTGAAACTATAACAATTCATGATGGTGTTGAATACTTTAGAGGCGGGTATAAAGGTATTTGGATATATGCTGGTCAATCATCATACTATGAAAGTGATGGAATATTAGAAGAAGTATTTGTTCATGAAGGCTCTCATGTCTCTCTCGATCAAAAATATGCACCTTCCCGGGAGTGGGTCAATGCTCAGGAATTAGACGGTAATTTTATTTCTCATTATGCCCGTGATTTCTTCAGGAGGGAAGATATGGCTGAATCATTTTTAGCATATATGGCGCTCAGGTATCGTTCTGATAGAATTGCACAATCATCAAAGGATAAAATTTTGGAAACTATACCCAATCGAATACAATTTTTTGATGATTTGAATCTTAATATGTATCCAATTGAATAAAACTTTCTTTTCCACTGGACTCCATTTTGACAAAGGAATCAACAGATCATTTTTATACTTCCGATGAGACGGGTGAATTTATCATCTGTGCCGAAGGTATTGGGGTAGATGGTGAGGTTTTTTCAGGGAAGGCTGTATTTGAGGTGAGGTAATTCACCTTATTAGATATTAGCTCTTATAGAATACCGAACTTCAAGTGACAACTTTAGAAATTAAATCGTCTTGTGATTTCTTCTTTCACAGATTGATGGCTAACATATTTTCCTTTTTCTAGCTGATTTAGTCCCTCATCAATTGATGCCTGATCCTCAACACTTAATTCATCCCAAAAATCTTCATCATCCTTAATACCAAGAATCGACTTCACAGCCTGCAATTGCTTTTCATCATCACTATTGATGATTTTAGAGATTATTTTGTATTTTATTGTACTATCCACCCGATGCTTATTGTTACATAAAAAATTAATCTCTTTTGTTCACATTTTACTCACCAGGTACCTTGATGTGATATCAGCACAAATCTAAAAGCATACATCACTCAATAAACTCACTGCACCCACCACTGCTCAATCTTAGCGGTTAGCTCTTTTACCTTACCGGCCTCGGTTGCTGCCAGATTGTTTTCCTCATGAGGATCAGTTACTATATTGAATAGCTCGATTTCATCCTCCGGTTGATTGGCCGGGTCAGGAAGGATCAACTTGTAAGGCAGATCAATGGCCATACGGTGATAGATGCTCGAATCCAGTGAAGAAAAATCGTGGGCAAAGTTCTCGGCAAAGACCATGTCACGACCTGCCAGTGCCTGCTTGTCCAACACGTTGATCCCCTGCATATCAGCGGTCGGCTCGATCTCATTAATTCCCAGAATGGTCGTAGCAATATCGATGGCGCTCACGGCATCTGTTGTATTCATCTCAGGTGCTATCTTTCCCTTCCAACGGAACATAATAGGCGTCCGGATACCCATCTCGTAGGGCTCTCGTTTCGAACGGGGAGCATACCGGTTCACCTTGTCAGGATCCTGTATCCATCCATTATCGGTTACATATACAAACAAGGTATTTTCCGAGAGTCCTCGCCGCTCAATATCATCCATCAGCTGTCCACAGGTGATGTCAAACCACTCACACATTGCCCAATACCTGGCCACGGCCTCAGAGGGTGTTTTATCTATGTATTTTTCCAGAAGGCTATCCGGTGGGGTGTGAGGGGCATGAGGTAAAAAAGGTGCATACCAGACAAAGAAGGGTTTTTCACTGGTTTGTGCCTCGTCAATGAAATCGTAAACGGTTTGCAGTCCTTCTCTACCAATTTTCAATCCTTCATCACCATGACGTCCACCTCGGGTAGGATCACCATGTGTCATACCATCATCAAAACCACCTGTGCCATAGTGCCCAAGCCACCACTTTCCAGTTTGGAGGGATACATAGCCCTTCTGTTTAAGAAGATCCGGAATAGTGGCCAGTTCTTCAAATTGCTTTTCATACTCGGTGTATAAATTCTTTCGCTGCTGCAACCATTGCTCTCTGTATCGCGGGCCTTCCGTTTTAAAAACAGGATCATTTCCCAGGATTCCATGCTGGTGTGGAAACAGGCCTGTGATCATTGAAGCCAGCGACGGACTACAAAGAGGTGCAGTAGCATAGCCATAGGTAAACGTCAATCCTTCACTGGCCAACTGGTCAATTCGTGGTGTCTGAATGGTTTCATGCCCCATAAAGCTGTAATCGGTCCAGCTTTGATCATCAGAGATCAGTAAAATGATATTCGGAGGAGTCTGTTGTTCTGGTTTCGTGCTACAAGCAGCTGTTACAAGTAGTATTGCTACGAAAGAGGTTGGATTAATTTTCATTTGACTAAAATAGCGGTTGGAATGAATTCAACCCTCATGCAATGTCCCGATTCAATATGTGCTGAATATATGGTTTGCTTCTTCAAGAGTCCCTGGAGACCGGGATACTAAACCAAAACCTGCTTCCTTTTCCTAATTCACTTTCCACACCTATCTCACCTCCATTTAGTGTCACAAAATCTTTGCTGATGAGCAACCCCAGGCCTGAACCTTTTTCGTTGGAAGTACCCGGAACAGAAGCATAACCCTTGTGATTATGAAACAGTTTATTTCTGTGTTCCGCTGTCAACCCAACGCCAAAATCCTGAATACTTGTACTGATGTAATCCTTGTTGATTTCTGTTTCGATTTCAATTTTCCCATTGTCATGCGAGTATTTAATTGCATTACTCACTAAATTTCTAACTACAGTACTAATCATGCTTCGATCAGCATTGACATCCGCTTTGTTATGGCAATTATTGATGATCTCAATTTGCTTTTGGCGAGACATAATATTGAGCAGATCGATATTCTCCTGAATACATTCATGCAGGTTAAATATCTCCTTCCTTACCATCGTTTCATCTTGTCTCACAACAGACCATCTGGTTAGATTCTCAATCAAATTACTGGCCTTTGTACTGGTATCTTTAAGCATATCCAGCACTTCGGGAGTAATGGGCAAGGTTTTACGCTGAATTTCATTTGCGATCATGGAAATATTGCCTATTGGATTTTTCAGATCATGTGAGATCAAAGTAATAAGCTGGTCTTTCACTTTTAATGTCTCCTCTAGCTGAGCAGAGGTGTCAATAAGTTTTTCGGAAGATTGCAATCCCCTGTTGATTAGATAATTCACGATGAAAGCATAAGTAAAAACCGAAAAGAGGAACATGCAGATAAATAATATACTTTCATTATCCAGGCTGGAGTGGGGAATGAATGAAATAGAGAAAACCTTTAATTCTACCAGGATCTTAATGACTGCTGATAATATCATGCTTAGATAAAAGATCACCATTTGATCCCGCCGTATTGAGATAAAGATGGCAGAAAACACAAATATCATGATCATTGTAAGGAAGGCAGCGAAAATGAGATTTAGCGCAGCAAAACATCCTAAAATCGATACAATGATCGCCAGGTAGGATGCAGTCAATGGTCTTTTCTTATAGGCAAAATAAGTAGTTATATATAGCAATGGAGCAGCAAAGCACAAGGTGTAAAAGAAAGCGGTGTTGGGGACAGGGTCCGTGATAATAAGGTACAGAAACTGGGATGTCGTAGTAATAGAGCCAATCATTCCAAATACAAGAATGAATCTACATTTCAGGCTTTGGGAGTAGGGTATCACATTATTTTGATCAATAGACATCAGCTATTATTATCATGCCATGAAAGTAGGTATCCGAAACCTTCGTATTTCAGATTAATCATTCCCAATCAATTAAACCCGGATTTAAAGTAGCGAATTAATCATTTAATGCAATGTTTAATGGCTCTTTTTCGATGAGTACCTATACGACGGTGTTGATTACCATAAATTACCATATTGACAGAGGACTGCAGGCTGCAATAATATGTTGGATCTGCTACTTTTTGCCTATCATGAATCTGCAAGAAATGATGAATGCAGGTCATGAAAGTATTTTCAACCATCAATCAAAGCAAAAGCAGCATCGAATAGAGGAGTTATCCGTTGCACAGGGTCAGAAATAAATTCAAGAGCGTACGACTATTCCTCAATCATAGGGAAAACAACTTATTAACCCCTCACAGGTATTTATCCCCGGTCATGTAAAGCGTTTCATCAACCCGTGAACATTCCCTAATTTTGGGCAAAATCTCAATATCTGCTATGAAAAGACTATTTTCTCTGGCTGTTCTCATAACCATCGTGGGATCATGCTCTACCGATAAAACTACTGCGCCCGCCATGACTTTTGATGAGATGCTTGATCAATATTATGAAGAGGGGTTGAAACTAAATCCACTCAATGCCACATTTGCTGGTGACCCTAGATACAACGACCTCTTCCCGGATTTTCTCTCGGATGAATATAATGAAGAGGTTAAAGCGTACAGCAACAAATACCTGGAGCTGATTACCCAATATGATGATACTCAGCTAACCGCTGACCAGTTGCTGAGCAAAGAGATTGTCCGGTGGGAATGTGAAATGACCCTTAAAGACATGGAGTTCAAAAAGGACCTGACTCCTATCGATCAGATGTGGTCGAATAACTTGATGATCGGGCAGTTGGCCAGTGGACAAAGTGCTCAGCCTTTTGAGACAGTAGAAGATTATGAAAAGTGGCTGAAACGAATCGATGGATACCTGGTATGGCTTAATTCTGCCAAGGAGAAAATGAAGGATGGGATTGAACAAAATTATGTACTTCCCAAATCCCTCATCGTGAAAGTCATTCCCCAACTGGAGGCTATGACAACCGAGGACCTGGAACAAAACCTGTTTTATAGTCCAGCTAAAAATTTCCCTGAGTCATTCACTGATAAGGAAAAAGAAGAATTGACAACCAAGTACAAAGAAATGGTTCTTGATAAGGTGGTACCAGCCTATAAAGACATTGCTGAATTTGTAAAGACTGACTACCTGGCTGCCGGACGGGAAAGCAGCGGATATGGTGTGATGCCAAACGGAGAGGCTTTCTATCAGCATCAGATCAAATTGTATACAACCACCGACATGACGGCTGATCAGATCCATCAGTTGGGACTTGATGAGGTTGCCAGGATCTCCGCTGAAATGGAAAAAGTGAAGGCCCAGGTTGGCTATGAAGGTGACCTTGTTTCATTCTTCGACTATGTTCGAAACAACAAGGAGTTGATGCCCTTTACCAAACCAGAGCAGGTTATCGAATACTTTGATGGCATCCATGAGACAATGAAGCCTCACCTGGAGAAGCTATTTAACAACAAGCCTAAAACACCATTTGAGGTAAGAAGAACGGAAGCCTTCCGCGAAGCTTCAGCCAGTGCGGAGTACAATCCGGGATCGTTGGACGGCACAAGACCCGGCATCTTCTACACACCCATTCCCGATGTAGAAGAGTACAACATTTATGACAATGAGTCCCTATTCCTACATGAAGCCATTCCCGGGCATCATTACCAAATATCACTGACCCAGGAAAACGAGAACCTGCCTATGTTCCGGAAAACACTCTGGTACAGTGGATATGGTGAGGGTTGGGCACTATACACCGAGTCCTTAGGTAAAGAGCTTGGCTTATACACAGATCCTTACCAGTACTTTGGAATGCTGAGTGCGGAAATTCATCGGGCTATCAGACTGGTGGTCGACACGGGGATCCACAGCAAAGGCTGGACCCGGGAAGAAGCGATCCAGTATTCAGTCGAGCATGAAGCAGAACCATATGATGGCATTGTCAGGGAAATAGAACGCTACATGGCCAATCCCGGTCAGGCACTGTCCTACAAGATCGGTCAGTTAAAGATCCGCGAGCTCAGAAAGCGGGCTGAAGATCAATTAGGGGATAAATTTGACATCGCAGCATTTCATGATCAGGTACTAGAGACGGGCTGTATACCTTTGGCTCTACTCGAAACTAAAATTGATCGTTGGATTGCCTCAGTTAAAAAATCATAGTTTGGTAGAATTTAAAACTGTCCATAGTGACCAGCAAATAGAGTCGGTTGCTGCCCTGGCATATGAAATATGGAATGAATACTTCACTCCGATGATCGGAGCAGACCAGGTCAGCTATATGCTGGAAAATCTCCAGTCATTTAATCCAATGAAAAAACAGATAACTGAAGGTTATGAGTATTTCCAAATCATGAGCGGCTCCTCACCAGTTGGATATATCTGCATCAAAGCAGGTGAGGATGGGCTATTCCTAAGCAAATTATACTTACTAAAGTCAGCTCGGGGAAGCGGCCTGGGAAAGCAGGCATTTCAGTTTGTACTGCAACAAGCCAGCGACAGATCGCTTGACAAGATCTGGCTCACCGTAAACAAACACAATACGGATACCATCAAAGCCTATCAAAAGTGGGGATTTGAGATCGTGGGTGAGCCAGTGGCGGATATTGGCGGTGGCTTTGTGATGGATGATTACAAGATGGAGAAGGTGGTCTGAGGGCTGGGCTAGACTACAAAAGTTTTCTAGAGCCGCCAGACTACAAAAGTTTAAAAACCCTTTATCCAGAAAACAATCTCAGCTTAATTTTTCAAGCTGAGATTTGTATTCATATCTGCAGATCTAAACTTTTGTAGTCTGCCGGGAGGGTCTACTTCAAAATCTCCAGCACTCGCTTACTTTCCCAGTGATTCCTGGTGAAATCGGGGAATTTAACCGGGATGCTTCCTAATTCAACTGAGGTAGCACTCAGTGGTGTCACCACGGACCAGTCCACCCCATCGTAAACATCCATGTCAAGTGGCAAGCCTTTATTGAACGCATCGATCATGCGGTAGGTCATCACAAAGTCCATCCCCCCATGTCCATTGTTTTTCGCGATCTCATCTTTCAGCTCATCCCAGATCGGGTGTTTAAATTTCTCGCGCATTTCATTGTACTCATCTTCAGGTAGCCAGTCGTGAGAACCATTGTTGAGTGACAAACGGCTCGGATACCCTTCATGATAAGCCTTTGTCCCTGCTAGTGCATTGATCCTGCTATAAGGTCTCGGTGTGACCACATCATGCTGCATCAAAATGGACCGACCTTTATGAGTTTTGATCAGCGCATTGTTCATGTCCCCATGAGCAAAATCAGTACGATTGTAATAAGGATTACCAGGATCTACAGTTTTCGAGAATTCCGATAGACTGGCCTGCAATGAACTCATGGATACGATGTGATCAAAACGGTCTCCTCTTCCTATCCCCATGTACTGGGCAACGGGTCCCAAACCGTGGGTAGGATAAAGATTCCCATTGGTAGTCACGTGATGTCCAATTCGCCATTTTTCGTAGTACTTGTCATCAAAGAGCCCCGCTGTCATGTGATGAATATAGGCTGCCTCCGCATAGGTAAGGGTCCCGAAGATGCCTTCCTGCACCATTCGCAATATCCATAGCTCTTCGTCGCCATAGCAAACATTCTCCAGCATCATACAATTTCGTCGGGTCTGTTCAGCGGTATCCACCAGCTTCCAACATTCCTCTAACGTGCATGCCACAGGTACTTCACAAGCTACATGCTTGCCTTGCTGCATGGAATAGATGGCCATGGGTGCATGATCTTCCCATGGAGTAGATATGAGGACCAGGTCAATATCATCTCTCTTTACCATCTCCTTCCAGGCTTCTTCCTTACCACTGTAGATATCTACTTTCTGTCCCTGCTTCTTCATGAATTCAGCAGAGGCTTTGGCTTTTTCTTCACGTATATCACATATCGCAACTACTTTTGCTTTTGGTGATAAAGACGCCATCCTTCTCACATGGCTACTCCCCCTGTTTCCAACACCGATGAATGCCACCCTCACCTGTTCGATAGGATTTACTGTTAATCCCTGAACAGTTTCTCCTCGTGCTGGTCCGGGCTCAAGCCCATTTTCTAATTTCTCTTTGATGTATTCCTTATCATTGGCATACAAGCTACCCGGAAGTATTCCAAGAAAGGCCCCCGACAAAGCCGATGCTTTAAGAAAATATCTTCGATCTAAGTTGCTACTGCTTTTCTTCATCATTGATTTTTTGGGTTTGTATGATTCACTAATCTTTTATTTCGCGGATCTTGATATTCCTGAACCAGGCATCATCCGAATGATTCTGTAGGATAATATGACCGCTTTTCTTATCCAGGAACTGTTCGTATTTTACGAATTTGCTGTCTTTATAGGCAGATATCAGCCGGTCCGAACCGAATTCATAGCTAACAGTTTTCTTACCATTCAGCCAATGTTCCACATGATTTCCATTGATGATGATCCTGCTGGAATTGAATTCACCTACTGGCTTTTTCTCGACCAATTCTGACTCTGCAGGAATCATATCATAAAGAGAGGATGTGTACTGAGATGGTTTTAGCTTTCCGTCGTATTTTGGATCCTCATCATCTAAAAGCTGATATTCAAATCCAAGGGCTGAAAATCCGGAGCCATACTTTTTTGATATCTCCTCCGACACATTGTATTTCAGTCCGCTATTGCCGGCCTTGAGGATCTTCCATTCAAAATACAATTCATAATTCTCAAACGTGTCAACGGTAGCCAGATCCCCACTTTCCGGATCACTGCCATCAGGAAGCTTTGGAACCTCGTCACTGTTTAGCTTTCGGATCGTTCCATCTTGAATCTTCCAGTGAGCATCGGGTACATGATCCCTTCCCAGGCCTCTCCATCCATTGAACGTCTCACCATCGAAAAGCAACCTCCACCCATCTGCTTTTTCCTGCTCGGTCAGCTGATTTAAAACTTCTCCTGGCTTCTTCCCGTCTTCAGTAGCCTTATTTGATCCCTCACATGCCAGTAGCAACAAAAGGATAAGGGGAATAAAATATTTTATCCTCATAGCTTCATCTCCCATCCCTTTTCGTAGGCTCGGCTCCAGAGTTTATTAGCATCTGCATCGTCTTTGATATGCCCATTTTTTGAGTCAATATCCAGCGATCTTCCAACCCGTTGGGAAATATTGCCCAACTGAACGAGTAATGTACTCTTATGTCCTGAATCAATATCAGCATTAAGAGAACCACCATTGAACACCGCATCATACATATTTTGAATGTGCATGGCATCAAGCTGTGTGGCCGGGTTCACAGGATCCCGTGGGTCTATTTCAACATTGTCACTCATTTCTTTAACGACTTTGCCTTTTAGGTCAAACTGTGTATAACTATTACCTCCGGGAATGAAAATACTACCATCTTCCCCATAAAAGATAACTCCTACCGAGCTCCCTTCGATGGGTTTACCGTTACAGCTTCGACCTTCCCAGGTCATGGATACATTTTCAAAGTCGAGGTTAATTACCTGGGTATCGGGGGTCTCCCAATCGTCTTTATAATGATAGCGGCCTCCGTTTGAGCTTACTCTAGAAGGAAAGTCCACCTCAAGCCCCCAACGAAGTAAGTCAACCATATGTGTACCATTGTTGAGCGCCTCACCTGTACCCCAATGCCACAGCCAGTGCCAGTTGTAATGGACGATATTGTCTTTGTATTGCTTCCGTGGAGCAGGTCCCTGCCACAATTCCCAGTCCAGCCAATCTGGTGGAGCGACTTCCTTTCCTACACCAATCGGTCCCCGGGTATTGGTATACCAGCCTTTGCCAAAATAGACCCTTCCAATCGCTCCTGATTGCACCGCTTTGATACCTTCCCTCACATTGGGCCATGAACGTCTCTGATTACCCATCTGAACGACCTTTTTATATTTAGCCGCTGCTTCCACCAGGATCTCTCCTTCTTTGGGATTGTGACTGCATGGCTTTTCCACATATACGTGCTTACCTGCCTGCATACCCAGCAATGCTGCCGGGGCATGCCAATGATCTGGTGCGGCAATCACCAGGACATCCACGTCTTTGCTTTCCAATGATTTTCTGAAATCGCCATAACCCTTTGTTTTGGTTGACTGGTTATCGGAAACAGCCTCTTTGCAGGTATCTATGGCCCGGCTGTCTACATCGCAGATATGGATCACCTCAAAATTGTCCTGACGGGCAAAATTCTGTGCCAGTGACTTACCCCGGCTATTGACACCCATCACAGAAACGTTCAGGGTATTGTTGGCCCCTATGATCCGTGAATAGGATTTGGCTGAAAAGGCAGGTAATACACCTCCAGTCATGAGCACAGCAGAGCCCATGGCGGATTTCTTAAGGAATGTTCTTCGTTTATTGTCTTTTGAATACATGCTTGTTAAAAGATTTATAGGGTTAAACCGGTTGTTAATAAATGTGTCTTTGATGTATATGGAATATTTTTTATTTCAGGTTGACTGGTTAATTTACAAAAAAAACCTGTGTGGACTGTATTTGAAGTACCATTCAGTGCACGGGCTATCATCTTCGATTATTCCCAACATCCTGATCCTCAAAGCATATTTTGAAACTGATGGCATACTTTACAAGTTTAATTTGATCATTTCGCTACCCGCCAGCAGAAAAGCCCCCGTTCCATACACTTCCCAACTTTCTGTTGAAAAGTCTTTTCGTGGATCGGCCCCAACTGGCTGGACCCATCCTATCATACCATCTTTATGTTGTAGCCCGCACAATGCCTTCCAGGCATTTTTGACTGCCGGAAGATATTTCTCCCTTGAAAGTATGCCTTTATTTATACCCCAGGCCATGGCATAGGTAAAAAATCCGCTTCCACTTGCCTCACCCCCGGGGTATGCTTCCGGGTCCAGAAGACTTGCCCGCCACAGCCCATCAGGCTGCTGAATAGCTGCAATTTTCTGAGACATTTCTTTGAACAGCTCAATGTAAAAATTTCTCTCCTGGTAGGTCTCCGGAAGTTCCTCTATTATCCTGACCAATCCTCCCATGACCCACCCGTTGCCACGACTCCAGAATATTTTCTCTTCATTGGACTCTTTCAGATCTTCCTCCGCATAACTCCAAACATACCTGAGGTCTCGCGCAAATAATTTTTCATCCTGATCATATAACAAATCATAAGCCTGACGGTAAAGTTGATCATTCAGTTTGAGGTATTTCTCCTCATTCAATGTTATCCCTAATTTTACGAGTACAGGTGGAGCCATAAACAAAGCATCACACCACCACCAGGGAATTCTTCTGATTCCCCTGGAAGGAAATGGTCTTTCCATGAAAACATTCATCGTGTCAATGACAGGTCTAATCATTTTTTCTTCCTTACTTAGTCTATACATATCAATATATGTCTGACCAATCACATGGCTGTCCGCATCGTACCACAGTTTACCCGGCTGCCACATCACGGATTCTCCCATATCATAAATAGCTTTGTAGATCCTTTTAGACCCTGTGGTTTGATATGCACTAAATACACCCGCATAGAAAGCTCCATTATGCCATTCGTTGGGTTCATGTTTGGGGTGCTTCAGTTGCCAATATGTTGCTTTTTTCATCGCTTTGAGGATGTATTTATCCAAAAAAACATCAGTTTTTTGTGCTCTCAGACTTACAACAATTAACAACGTAACAACATGTATTAACAATAACTTAAGTTGAAAGCCGTTACATCCGGTCAATCGAAATTTCTTATTCATGGTCATTAATCAGGTTGATCATTGTTTAGCCACACAGGCTTTGTTTTTGATACATGGTTTTTTCCTAAAATTTCTTTGTAGAGCTCTGGTCTACGTGCCTTTCTATATCTCCAGCCACCAGAAAGTTTTAATTTATCGTCAGTGATTGTGGTAACAGCCACCTCATCATCAAAAGATTTTATTTCCACTTGAATCTCGCCATAGGGATCCAAAACCATTGAATTGCCATTTTTTAAATGAATCCCATCATATCCTATCGGATTGGTAAAAAGGTAATAAACACCATTGTCGTAAGCCCTGGCCGGGAGCCATCTCAATAACCAATCCCGACCTTTCGGTCCATCAAATTCCATTCTCAGGGGTACAGGATCTTTTACTCGATTTGTCCACAATTCGTCCGAAACGTACCCTCTTCCTGGCATTGCCGAAGGAGTGCATCCTGTTACATGTGGAGCGAAGATTATTTCAGCCCCTGAAAGAACTGTAGCTCTCACATTTTCAATAACATTGTTATCATAGCAAATGAGTATTCCACATTTCCAGCCCAGCAGGTCAAATACCACATATTCATTTCCGGCAGCAAGGTGCTTATTAATGAAGGGATGTAGTTTTCGGTATTTAGCTATTAATCCCTTACTGTTAACACAGATATAAGTATTGTAAACCTTTGTTTCATCCTTTTCTATCAGCCCAGCTAAAATCGGCATCCCATATCGTGCTGAAAGTGCTACTAGCTCTTTAGTGCTTTCCCCATCGGGCACTGACTCTGCTAAACCAAAAATTTCTTGTTTGGTTAGTTTGCTAGCATGTGTGTATGCGGTAATGCACATTTCATGAAAACTAATGACTTCTGCTCCTTTCTTTTTAGCCTGATAAGTCAGACGATCCATCACAGAAAGATTGTAGTCCTTATCCCCGTCATGTGGTTCAAATTGAGCGACAGCCACCTTTAATTCTCTCATTCTTATTGTATCAAATGTTTATTATACCCTAAACTTATAAGAGTCAAATATGCCTCCATAACTGCATCAGGTATAACCTGCTCGATTTGGTAACCTAGTTTAGGATATTCAATTATTCGTTGAACGTCTCCTACCATCTCGTTTATCAGGTCTTCTATATCATGACTCTCAGCCACCTGATCCAACATCTCTATTTGGACACAGTCTGTGGAATGCATTACGTCCGGCCATTGTATTTCAGCAGTTGCCAGCGCTCTTCGCAATGTGTTTGGTTTGGTTACAATAATGGTTTTGTTGATGGGGTGACCTTTCAGCAACTTTTTTGCAAAGGCTATATTCTCACCAATATTCGTAGAATTAGGTTCAATTAAAATCTGACAAGCGTTTGCGCCATATTCAACGGCGTAATCTCGGAATGTTTCCGCTTCACTCTTATCCCATCTACCCTCTGTCCAATTCCCCTTCTTTCCGGTAAAGATCACCAAAGGTGCTACCTGATTTTTCAATAATTCTGTACAATGTATGGCGGTTTTGAGATCATAGCTTCCCAACCCAATAATCAAATCGGCCTTTTTAAACGGGTCAGCTACTTTATGATACTCCCACAACTTCCTGGCCAAATCCAAGTGATCTGAAGGTATTTTCATGGGTATTTGAATCAATGGATGGTCTTATTTTCAAAGTAATCTCCATGTTCTACTCCATTATTCGCACTACCTGGCCAGAGGTTCCATACCTTGGAATAAATATCGAGGTCTCCGTCCCCATCCACGTCACCGACCAAAGCATCATGACCGCCTAATCTATCATCATAGACGACCCTTTCTTTAAATTCAACAGTGGAGTTTGTGCTTATATTCTCCCATATATACCACCTTGGGGTTGCTCCCTCAGGAGGTAATGTATCGTCCTCCTGGTCACAGGTAAGTATATCCTGGTCTCCGTCGTTATCCAGATCACCGACAAATAATGTATGGAATGAACCCCGTATCCCGGGCGCAGTCATTGGTAAAAAATGAGCAGTAAACTCAGGTGGATTACGGCCATGATTTTCCAGCCAGGCTGCCCTTGATGCCTGTTGGTCCGAGTCGGTCATAACAATGTCCATGTCACCGTCCTGATCCAGATCGGTGATCCAACTCCTGGACGACAAACCAAATGGGCCTCGTTTGCCAAACGGTAACTGATGCTTCTTCCAGCTTTGGCCCTTGTCCACATTTTCCATCCAACGATCCGGTAAAACAATATCGTGATCACCATCGTCGTCAAGATCACCAATTCCTTTTGGAAAAAAACCTGAATGTATGTGATCATTGCTAACCAATGGATCAAGGGTGACTGTTATCTTCTTCCAATTGATATCTCCAATTACATCATTTGGAATTTTATACCAGATCACACCCACTCCTTCTCCCATCAAGACCACATCTTCATTCTCATCTCCATCGATATCTGACATAACAATGTCATGGATATTGCTCTCTAGTGTATCATCAAATCGGTATCTTTCAAATGGTTTAGATCGAGGCTGCTGAGGATTTCTATACCAAAAACTTCCAATGATAATATCCATCCAACCATCATTATCCACATCAAATACAGTTGCCCCCAGATGTCGAGTAGGCATGGTCCCGATTTCGTGCCTTACCCATTGTACTCCTCCCTGATTTTCAAACCAATAGTAAGCTTCTCTTCCAGTAAAAGCGAAGTCGAGATCACCATCCCTGTCAAAATCAGCCATTGCCGGACAACCATACCCCCAGTCTGTTTGGCCAGGCAGGTCTTGCGTAACAAAATGATGCTGAAACATACCAGGGCCTATGAAGCTTTGATTTTTACTATCTTTTGGTCTCTCCCGGGTACATCCCATTAAGCAGAAGGAACCAATGACCAAAAAGATTTTCATCGTAAGCATTTTGTTCATTTTTCTAACATTCATTTTTATCCCTCAAATTATCAATGCAAAGACGACATATCAGCAACAAACAATTGACGATGACCCTCGGGTGCTGCCTGAAAACAAATCCTTTTAAAAGAACGGTCCCATACCGGATGTCCATCAAGTCGTAGTTCATCGAAGTCCCCCTTTTGGTTGTAAAGTGGCTTCGTCGGCATCTTGCAAACCGCCTGTTCTGTTTGCGTATGAAGGTTAATCAGGCGGATTCTAACAACAGGATCAGGATCAAGATATTTGATATCTGTGATAATGAATTTTTCATTGGGTTCGATGGTCGGGTGACCCCCGCCATCAATCGTTTCACTCAATATGATAGGATCACTTCCATCTACAGGAACCTTACAAAGCCTGTCGTCCTTTCCATCTGGTTTCAGGTTCCTTATCAGGTATCTGCTGTCAGGATGCCAGTTGGGGTGTCCTCCACTATGTCCCCATACTGGTTCACTGTGTGTCCTGATGATCTCACTTCCATCTGCCCTGCATGTGATAACATTAACATTTCTACCACCCGAGCCATCCGGGAATAGACATCGCAATACCACCATGATCCTGTCCCCCTGAAAACTATATTTTGAGTGCCAGCAATAGAAGGTTCCATCATTTTGAGGCGGTGGTTCAGGAATGTGATCAGCCATTTGTTTAAGGCTTACCAGCAATGATTTCTCTCCGGTAGCAACATTTGTTTGCCAGATACCTTCCTCTGCGGATGCTCCTTTCGGTAAAGTAGGCGGATTGCTCCGGTCTTTTGCAACCAATCCATACCCACGTTGAGTTACATCATATAAATGCAAAGGAAAACCAATGACTGACCTGCCATCGGGGGAAACATGATACATTGGTCCCTCAAGTGCCTTAATTTCATTTGTTACTCTGTTTATGACAACACAAACGCCTATGCCATCAATAACATCATTGGTATAGATATGATTATCATCAACCCCCCATTGTGCCATTGTACCGGTTTGGTGTGCCCAGCATTTTGTCCTATAGATCGTTTCAATGGTTTCTCTTTCAAGGTCAATCACACATATTTCAGCAGAATCCCCATATCTAGGGGGTTTGTCTTCATAGGGGATTTTACTCACCACTAAAAATTTTCCTGAAGGGCTAAACGGACACACATCATAATAGGTATGCACATAAAACCCGTCATTGGGAGTAACCTTGATCACCGGCACCAGGGTAGACCCTGAAACATACCTTTCAAATGAAACAGGCTTTTTATCGGATGGCTTGTGAACGCAACTCCAAATGCCCGTTGAAACTAAAACAAACGGCATTGCTGCCGATGACTTTTGCATGAAGGCTCGCCTTTTCATATAACTATATTCTCAGTCTTCCTAAACATATCTATTCCAACCAATCGAGGATCATCCCCGCAATTTCTTTATCACTGATTCCGCTATGCACAATGAAGTTTTCCTCAAGCCCCTGGTCACGAAACACCTGAGCGGGAAAATCCCAATAATCATCAATCAAAGATTCGGTTGCCAGCTCACCACTGGCATTCACTGGATTAAGTACGAGTATCTTGCGAGGGGCGCCTAAGGCTATAAGGTCCGGGATATCATACTCAGCGATAGCACCGGGGACCACAGAATGAATATATGTGGTCTTGTAATTTCTTGATAATGCAATATCAGCATACGCCACGAAGGGCTCTAGCAGGCATAATTTCTGAATGTCATGACTCAGGGTTTCAGCGTGTAATAATTCACTACCCAGGACTCCCGATGATATGGCTGTAATTTGTTCGTAGAATAATTCATTTTTAGCAAAATGAATTATTCTCAAAATATCTTCTGCCCTTAAAGCCACAATTGATTTTCCAGTCAAAATCCCTGTAAACCATTTGTTATAAGATACTCCGCGGATATAGGTGTCACCTCTTAAATAGCCGGGTCCCATCTCCCCGATATTGGGTAAGTCACTTAGCAATACAGGATAGCCTTTTTCAACAAGATCTTTTACCAAGCTAATATTATTTACCGCATGACCCTTTCCTTTTTCATCCAGGATAATTATGAGTTCATCCCTGGTGTATTTTTCCGGAATCAAAAGAACCAATGGAAGTGGATAGTCTCCACTTCCCTGAATGAGGTATTTCTCTATCTGATAACCTTCATATACCATCCGACCGGAAAAAACTGGTTTACCGAACTCTTCCGGGTAGGTAAATCCTGAAATCCTAGCGGCTGATTCCTTCACTTTGGCCAAGTATTCCATGGTATTTTCCCGTGAATTTTCCAGGAAGGCTTGCTGTCTTTCGACTATTTTTTTATTCAAGGTATACATGGTCTCTCCCTTTAAAGAAGTGGCCAGCTGGCCAGTCTTTGTGACCTGCAATTCTTCTTCTGAAAAGATATCCACTTCATAATCTTTGCTATCCCCCGGGTTATCCAAATGTTCCTGAAAAAAGGCGTACATCGCTTCTCTGTTTTTTTGGGTTGAAAAGTGGATATCATCATCCTCAGTCATTTGTAAATACTCGCTTTTCCCCATGGCTTCATAAGCCTTTTTGGCCTCCTGAAATGCGTCCCTCGTACCCTGAATACTAAAAAAGTCCCTGGTTGTTGCCATGATGAGTGTTGGCTTTGGTGCTCTTACTTCAAGGAAATCTGCATGATCAAGTCCATTTTTAATCATCCCTACCAGGTTTTGTTCCGAGTCCTGAGGCGCTTCACTTTTAAGCAGGTAATCAAAACTTGTAATCCAGCACTCCGGGGCGGCAGCCAATATTCTATCATCGATCGCAGCAATAAAAGCAGTCATATTGCCTCCTCCTGAAATCCCATTCATGCCCAACCGTGTAGGATCTACTTCCGGCCTGGATAGTAACACGTCTATCGCCCGAATACCATCCCAGACAAAATATTTTGCTGATGAATATCCGGATATATAACATTGGGCCCCTGGATAAGAGTGCTCATGGTTTGTTGGAAATATGGACTTGCCTAACTCCCCATCATAATATTGCAATCTTTCGCCCTGTCCTATTGGATCATAAGCCAAAACAATAAACCCCTTTTTTACCAGGTTGATAATCTTATGCTGATAGACATCCCTCCTGAAACTGGTAGGACTGTGACCAATCGGATTAACAATGGCCGGTGCCTTTCCTGAGATACCTTCTGGAATAAACAGTACCGCTGGAACATAGAACCCGGGAACTGATTCAAAAATGAACTTTTCCACCCGATAATCCTCTCTTTGGATAACTCCAGTCACCTGAATGTTGAGTGGAGTCTTCTCGGGAAAGGGACCCATGAGGTCTAATAACTTTTCCTTAACTTTCTGCTGTCTGTTGATCCAGTCTTCTTTCGTTTTCAGTTGGCTTATTTCCAGCTTTCTGGGCTCCAACTGATCTAAAGCAATGGACGAAAGGGTTTTGTAAAGGGAATTCTCAACATCCGAATAATATTTCCAGAATTTATAGAGCGATACATCATCCTGGGCATGCAACGGTGAAATTGCATTCATTAAAAGCATGTAAACCAATAAAAATCGCATAGTCATTACTTCCTTTTCCTATAGTGATCAGTTCCCCTTAATCTTCCAGACGCTTAGCATCCAGGGCTTTTACAGGAATATTATGGGCTTTTGCGTATTCTTTGATGATTGTAGCGAGTTGATCTTTCCATGCGGGCAAACCAATTCTTTCAAACGGTGCGAGCATATACTCCAGGCCTTTCCGGCGATCAGCAAAATGATCTTTGACATCATCAAATTCATGATAGAAGTCCTTGCCATTGGCACTTGCTCCTTTCATAAGCCTGCTCTTTTCCCAGGTAAAAGTTAATTGTGCCCACATCTCATCCTGCTCCCTTAGGATTTTTTCGGCCATACTATGAGCCTGTATCAATAGATCAATGGCCTGAGATTTGTCGATGCCGACTTTCGACGCCCGGACCAAAACGTCTTCAATCTCACCTAATTGGATGATAGTATTCATGGCGTATCTTTCCAGATAAGCAATGGATAAATAAACCTCCAGGTTATATCTGTTGTGCTTCACCGTTTTAAGGTTACCCAGCAGTTGAAATATCAACTGATCATTTTTGCTAACCAGTGCCATTGCTTCCTCCATTTTTTGTCCGTATTTCTCACGGAAAAATGGTTTGATGTGCAGATCTTCAGAAGCTGGCAATGGAGGTGGCTGTATCAATAAATCTTTAAAATCTCCACCGATACCCTTACCATATGAACTGCCATATCCCTTTTCTCTTTCTTTTGTAGGCACCTTATCCCACATAGATTCATAAAACCTGGCGCCTTCTTCCAATAAAACATAGGCAGACAACAAACCAGGGCTATCAACCCCATAATACACCTCTATAAAATCTACAATATTCTCGTTTAAAGAAGGGGTTTCCATGGTCCATGCATATTGAGTCACTGTAGCCCAACCCAACCAAAATGTTTCGCTGTGTAACCCGGCATCATCCCATGCAGCAGCAAATGTACCTATCAGGTTAGCTCCATTTTTCAATCTCTCAGGAATTGTGTTGTAGGCATCATATAGTCTTCCCTCTATTTTCTTATCCCTGTAGGTTGTTGGAAAATAATTAGGAAAGAGGTATTCTGATCCCTGCATTGAACTATAGGCTAATTGATCAATGCCAGCTTTTGTTTCATTAATTGTCCACTCACTATTTTTGTGAGTGCCCATTATTGCATCAATTACATTATTAGGCACTTCTGAGATATCTTCAGGTAGCAAAGGATACTCAACCCAGGCCAGCACTCTCCGACCTCGCTTATTCATCCACTTATTTACTCTTTGAAGATAACTCACCCAGGTCTGGCTTCTGTTTTTATCATTATATTCCAGTTTGCACTTTCCACAAATACCAGCATAGTATACTTCATCTGTGGACACAAAAAAGTAATCGACGCCCGGGGTGGCATCAATCATGTCCTGATACATATCAAAAATTAATTCCATAGCTTCTTCATCACACATACATATATGATAATTGGAACCATCTGCCCTCAGGTGTTCGAATTCTTTATGTTTAAGTACAAAGGCCATATGTGAGGGAGCCTGTACATTGGGAACCAGTTGAATGTGTCTTTCAAGTGCATATTGAGTGAGCTCATGCATTTCTGCTTTGGTGAACGCATTGGGTGCACCGATGATCGGATGAGATGGATATTCATATTTGTCTTCTATTTCAAAAGCGATGGCATTCACCTTGAAATAAGCCAGCCAATCAATGTATCTTTTTAGTGTTTCCAGTTTAGCCTGGTGATGCTTTGTATCCCAATGAACAAATCGCATTTCCAGATCGGGCCAGTCAGTGATGGTTCCCTCTGGCAGTTGGAATTTACCGCCGTATATCGGCTTGATCAACTGTAAGAAACTTTGCACGCCATAGAAGAGTCCAACTTCCCCCTGGCCTTCGATAACCACCTTACCCTCCTGGATAGTGATCTTATAGGCCTGTTTGCTTCGCTCAGGATCAGGTATATTCCCAACCGCATCCTTTGAGATTCTCAACTCCACCGAACCAGTACCGTTCCCTTTAAAATCAAGTCCGTGTAATATGGTAGCCCTGGATGTCAGACCATCGCTGATGCTCCGTGAGACAGCCCCGCTGGCTAAAACTTTCCAGGTATGATCAATAACAATATCGCGCCCTCTTAAATCAACATTCTGTGGGGCCGGAAATATCGTATACCCCTGGCTACGTAGCTCAGAAACCACTCCCTGTCCAGGAGCATTGAATTGTAAAAATACGCTGACGATAAATAGGAGATTGAATCTTATTAATTGGTTCATAGATAAATGGTGTATTTGAATATGCGTAAGCTTATGCAAGAAAACCACCGGGAATTCTTGCGCCGTCTATTATGAGCTATGCGTACAAGGAAACTGATCAGGTATCATCCAAATGATCAGTTTCCTTGGAGCTACTCTTCAATTATTTGATGACCACTTCAAAAGTCATCGAAAATATCTCCCGGATGTTCATACGGAACATTGGGATTGCTGTCCCACCAAATCCTGGTCGTTAGCAGGTCACCGCCCATCCTATTGGAAGCTTCCTGATAGTTGGAGCTATTTAGGTTAGCTTCATCATATGGATAGTTGATTCTTCGGGGTATTTGACCATTTGTTTCCCCTTGCATTGATCCAATCAGAATTTTGGGATACCCGGTGCGTCTCCATTCCGACCAGGCTTCTGTGGCATTTGGAAATAACGCTATATTTTTCTGTGATAGGATTTGTTCTAATTGCTCCTCATCCGTACCTGTCAACGTTCCTGCAGGTGAATTCAAAAAATTGGTTATTTCGGCCTCTCCTATTCCATATCGATCCATATCAGCTCTAATGCCTGCCTGATACCATTCATCAGCAGTTTTATTGCCAAGGTCGAACCGCAGTTTCGCCTCTGCCAGTGCGAAACAAACTTCACTGTAATACAACGCAGACATATCAATGACGGGCTGCTGGAAGTACTCTCCTATTGAAGAAATATCTCTCATTTGATAGTGTTCCCGCTCTTCAGAACCATCAAGACCGAGGGGACGGCCCCTATAGACCAGCAGACCAGGATCATTGTTTTTCTCAGCTTCTTCTGAAGAATTAAGCGTAGGTTCTGCAATAATTGTTAACCTGGGGTCATTGTTATATTTCAGCAAATCAATGATTGACTGACCCATGAACTGACCAAGCGTTCCTCCTACTCTAATTAATTCATTATAAATTGGATTTTGATTACTCTCATAGTCAGTACTTGTCGTAACGAATGCATTTCCATCGTTATCTTCGATAAGATCTGCTCCCAGCAGTGATGATATTTGACTGGTTGCCAATGATTCATCGGCATAGCTCATTCTAAGCGCGATCCGCAGTCTTAGTGAATTACCAAACCTTCGCCATTTTCCAATGTCACCACCATATATTAAATCCTGACTTGAGTAGCTTATCCGGTTTTCATCGAGATCATTGGTTGCATCTTCAAGTTCATCCAACATATTTTCATAGATACGTTGTTGAGTATCGTATGCTGGTTGTGTCTCGATGTCCTCTATGGCTTTGACAGCCTGTGAATAGGGTATGTCTCCATAGAGATCTGTCATGTGTTGATAGATATAAACCTTCATGATCCTCGCAATGGCCTGCTTATTAATGAGATCAGGATCGCCATCAGTTAGTCGAATAATCTCTGATACATTTAACAGACTGTTGTACCCTTCTTCGAATTCATTGGGAAAGAACCCGCCATTGAAGGGTAGATTTCCCCCTGAGGTAGTATACCCAGCATAATTCCCAAAAATACCCAAAGGGTAGGCTCCATTGTCAATAATCATCTGCTTTTGTATGGTTGTCAGTAGCAGACCAACATCTAACTGATCCGATGAAAGTAAGGAAGGGTCAGTATTTAACTTTTCGAAATCTTCTGTACAAGCCTGACTGATTAACATGATCAGTCCAAGAATTGCTATTTTTTTACTTTTTATAAAATATTTCATTTCTAATTCTTTTTACCTTGATCACTTCATTAAAAATCCAACTTAACGTTAAATCCAATACTTCTCGTGGAAGGTGACGTATAAGATTCAGATCCCTGAGATCCTGACTGCGTATTGAATGCTGCTTCAGGCGTTATGCCAAGCCCCTCCATATGCTCCACCAGGTAAGCCAAATTCCTGCCAACTACTGCCAGTTTGACATTGGTAAAGGGCAGTTTACTGAGTAGCGATTTGGGAAAGGAATATTCAAGCGTTACTTCCCTTAAGGACACATAGCTTGCATCCAGCACAAATTCCTCGATAATGTCTCTTCTTGTCCACTGACCTGCTAAAAACCATCTTGGCAATTCAATATCACTTCTCTCCCCAGCAGCTAAATGTAAAACCTGATTTCCACTGCCGTCGTCAACATAATAGTCATTTTCCATGACGCCATCGGCTACACCTACCCATAGTCCTTCTTCATTTTTGTAAACATCGTCTGTGGTAAACCTTCCTGTTCCTCTGGCCGCCTGAATATATTTCGTTCCGGAAAGGATCTCACCTCCCATTTTTATGTCTATCAACGCACTTACTGTTACACCCTTATAGGAAAATTGATTGGTCAAGCCTGCCAGCCAGTCTGGCTGGATGTTCCCAAGAATGTGAGTTGTGTTACCATCCCGCTGATACGATCCCATACCATCCAGTAATTTTTCACCTTTCTCATTTCTTTTATAAACCCATCCGACAATGTTGCCAAAATCTTCACCCGGTCTGGCTTCAATGGTTCCCCATCTGTCTCTCGACAATTCATGGGTTTCAATGCCGTCTGCCAGTGACACAACCTTGGATTTATTTTTTGAAAAATTGAAGTTTACATTCCATCTGAAATTATTCTGAAGATCTATTGGTGTGGCATTTAACATCAGCTCTACCCCTTCATTTGTGATTTCTCCGGCATTGATCACCATGGTACCAAATCCAGTAGCAGATGAAATATTTACAGGCAAGATCTGGTTTCTTGCTGATGCGTTATAGTAGGTGAAATCAATGCCTATCCTATTACTAAAAAAACGCATGTCAGCTCCAAACTCATAGGACTTTGTCAACTCATTCTTTAAGTTGGGATTGGGTACTCTGTTTTGCACACTCGCCATTCCCTGTCCATTTATGGTTTGAATAGAATTCACATATCCAATGGATGTTAAATAGGGGTCAGATCCATTTCCGACTTCGGCATAACCGGCACGAATTTTACCAAAAGTCAAAACTTCTGAGTTGATCTCAAAAGCATCGGTGAAAGCAAAACTGGAAGATACTGACGGGTAGAAAAATGAATAATTATTGATCCCTAATACTGATGACCAATCATTTCTTCCCGCAACATCGAGGAACAAAAAGTTCTTATATGCTATCTGAGCTGTGCCAAAAACAGCATTTAACTCCCTTTCAACTTTCTGATACCTGGGCATAACCTCATTGGCATTGTTAATATGGTACAGACCAGGTGTCCTAAGATTGGTACCACTTGCTCCGGTTACTTCCCTTCCTGCGTATAAGTGGTTGGCACCTAAAGTAAATGAAAGCGAAAAATTGTCTGATAAATCCTTATCTCCCAGCAACAATATATCACTGTTATTCTCCGTGATATACCAGGTATAATTGCTAACGGAGCCTGTTCTGGCACTTCTAGTACCTATAGCACGCCGTGTAAATCTGTTATCCGTGTAGAAATCCGTACCTGTTCTGGCCTGAATACTTAACCAATCATTCAACTTATACCTTAAGGAAACAAACCCAATGATCCGGTTTCGTTCATCATCATTCACAATCTCATTGATGGTCCAATAGGGGTTCTCCATACGGTTTGTATAAAAAATCGGGTTCCCCTGATCGTCCTTATAACTCTTTATGTCATCTAATTCAATATGCCTGGCCAGTTGGATAATTGCACTCATGGGATTTGCAGAACTTGCTCCAAGCTCAGGACGGTTATGCCCTTTCTGATGAACATAATTCACTTTGGAATCAATCGAAAGCCTGTCAGTAATGTTTGCTCTTCCACGAAGGTTGAGGGTTTGTCGTTCAAATGTGCTTCCTGGTATCAAGCCCTTATTGTGCATGTCAGACACTGAAAAACGTATATTCGCTTTCTCATTTCCTCCGGTAAGCGCGATCGTATTGGTGGTTGTAACCCCTGTGTCAAAAAAATCCTCCACGTTATCAATCGGTTGTGGATTCATTGTCATTGTTTTGGTAGGGTCTGCCCAATGTGCTACCACCTGGCCTTCTAATGCAGGTCCCCAGCTAGCCCAACGCCTTCCATCGAGAATCGCATATCTTGTCCCGTTGATGGTTGTAGAATCCAGAACAGGAAGATCAGGATCATACCCCATCGTAAACTTATTTTGGAATGTTGGAAGTGTAGCTAAATAATCAAATGTTACATTTGAATTGATTGAAACACCAATTCCTTTTCGGGATTTGCCAGACTTGGTAGTAATAAGGATAACGCCATTGGCAGCCCTCGATCCATATAGTGCTGCAGCATTAGGTCCTTTCAAAACAGTTAGCGTTTCTACATCATCGGGATTAATGCCCCCAATGCCATCTCCATAATCAACTCCCCCCGAAGCATAGTGAGCTGGATCTGTATTCTGATTATCAATAGGAATACCATCCACAACATAAAGGGGGGCATCATTTCCGGCTATGGAACTGTTCCCACGAATCACCACGCGAGCTGATCCACCAGCTCCATTGGGAATATTGGTTACCTGAACCCCAGCCACTTTTCCGGCAAGTTTATTGACAATATTCGTTTCTCGTGCTTCGGTAAATCCTTCACCATCAAGCTCCTGTGTTGCATAACCAAGAGCTTTCTTCTCCTTCTCAATCCCAAATGCCGTAACCACGATTTCTGAAAGCTGTCTGGAATCTGGCAGTAATTGCACATTGATCTGAGTACTGTTTCCTACTGGGATCTCCTTGGAAGTATAACCGACGAAAGAAACGATCAAAATAGCTGATTCATCCACAGTAATGCTAAAATTCCCATCCAGATCAGAGGTAGTACCATGCGTACCTCCCTTGACAACTACAGAAGCTCCTGGGAGGCCCTGACCATTTTCATCAATTATCTGCCCTGAAACCTCTACATCAACTACTACCATTACCTCGTCAGGTGTTGCTTGCCATGGCTCTTCTATTTTTTTAACAGTGATGTTATCATTTATTTGCCTGAACCTAAGTTTGGATTGCTTTGATATCTTGATTAAAACATCTGAAAGGTTCCGTTCCTTACCGGTAATTTGGACACTTTGTTCTAATACAGCCTTCAAATCACTGTTGTCCATGGCAAAACGGTAATCTGAACGGTTTTCTATGAGGTCAAATATTTCCTCAATCTTAAAGTCTCCCGGATTGAGACTTACCACTGCTTCTCGTACACTCACGGATTTTTGAGCCGTTCCAGAACTTGCCAAAAGAAAATTGGCAAATAATGCCTGAAATAGCAAGCCATATACCGTGTACTTAGAAAGCATGACTATTGTTCGTATAAGTTTTAATTTCATACTTTTGTAATTGAATAGGTTAAACATATTTAACTGATCCGGGTAAGTGACATTCCCCAATGATACACCCGGAAAGATTCAGAGCTGGAAACGTATGTTTCCAGCTTTTTTATGGACTATGGATCTTGATTTCTACCTTCATTTAGAATGTTAGTTTTACTGTTTTATCATCAATTTTATATTTGAATCCCTTGGCATAGCTGATCGTTTCAAGCACATTGACCAACGTCTCATTATGAAATTCAGAACTAAATGCCCACTTCCCAATTCTATCGTCGTTGATGACAATGAATTGCTTACCATACCAACGTTCTAGCTTCCTGATTACTTCTGGAAATGAGGCATTTTCAAAATATAACAGACCCACTTTCCAGTCTAAATCATTCTTGGGATTGAATATAATTTTGCGACCTATCCCATGGGTTTGGCTTACATTCACAGCCTCACTTGGATTGAGTAGCAAACCCTCACCTTCCATGAATTTGACACTGACAATACCTTCATGGAGTGAAATCTTATGATCTATATCCTCTGGAAAAGCTCTCACATTGAATTGTGTACCCACTGCAGTAATGGCGCAGTTTGAGGTTGTGACAACAAATGCCCTTTGATGATCCTTGGCCACATCAAAAAATGCCTCACCGGTTAGTCTCACCAGTCTTCTCTTGTTCACCTCATCTTCGTGATATTCTATTCTGCTTTCTGCATTTAACCAAACAGCTGATCCGTCAGGTAGAAATATTTGCGATTTTCTACCAGAAGGGTTTTCCTTAACCACAAATTTTTTAGACTGCGTAGCATCTGTATTTATGTCATTGCTAACAGAAAACAGTATGACATATAAAAACCAGGCCAGAATCACAACGGCAGCCAATTGAAAATATCTCTTGAAGGGATAAATACCGTGACCACGTTTTGGATATTTACGTTGTTTATCAGAATAATCTCCCTTCAAAATATTGCTTAATACCCGGTCATGATGCTCTTGATTAGCCTCCGTGTTGTTGAAATCTAATTTCAGAATCAATTCCTTAGCCAATAAGATTTCCTTGACTTGGTCTGGATTATTTTTCATCCAGGTATTCCAAAACAGATTTGACTCAGGTTGTGGCTTTAATACCCAGTGCCTAAAGTCTTCGTCCGACATAAACTCTTCAGCTAAAGTATATTTTTTACTCACTTCGGTGCTTTTCTTTAACGCCTCTACATGATAGAGGGGAAAAAAATTAAAAGGGCATCAGTATATGCAGACTTTTTTAAAAAAAATACTGATCGGAATGTATACACTCCATTTTTATGGATCTAATTACATTCAGTTAAGTGATTGGTGTACCTTAAAGAGCATGCTAGCCGTATCAATAATAAAATGAATTTGATGGCTTGCCTATTGATTTAACTATGGAGACTTGATCTTATGGTCTTCAGGGCACGGTAGATAAGATTCCTTACAGACCTAATGTTGCTGAAATTCATTAATTCCTTTATTTCTCGATACTCCATGCCCTCATTATAGAAAAAATATATTGCTTCCCTTTGACGGGAACTAAGCAACTTTAGGCTATTACCCAACTTCTGATTTTGCTCATCACTGATCTGTCTTTCAATGATTCTTTGCTCTACAGAAATCCCGATCTTGAAGGAGCCCAAGTGAGCTCGATTGAGAGTTTCAAACTTGTTATCAAATTTATCCAGATATAGAAGAACCCTGCGTCTGAGACAGGTAAACAAGTAGTTTTTGACTGAATCTTTTATTACAGTATTCTTCCGTTTCTCTCTGAGCTCGATAAACATATCCTGAATGGCATCCTCAACCAAAGAAACGTTGTTGGTAAAATGGCAACCATATTGAAAAAGTAAATCAAAATTTTTCTTATAAATATGAATAAAAGCAATTTCTTGTCCTTGTCTAAACAACTCCCATATCTGCGAGTCAGGAAGGCTATCCAATTGAGTTCTAAACTCTTCTGATACGGGATCATCCTGCCTGATTAAATCATGGCCATGAGAGAAATCAACTACCGTATTTCGAGAAACCTGACTCATTTTGTGTGCCTTTGTTGGGTATTTCTTTTGATACTGACCAACTTATGGACCTTAGGTAAGCTAACATACAAAAAATATTTCAAAAGAACACGAAACAATTAATAAGTAAATAAATAGATTAAAATCCTTCATAACCTTTTTATTTGTATTAATTGATACAAGTACTGGTTTACAAGATATTGGAAATAGAGAAAATAAATACAGATGCTATCTAAAAACCCTAGATATTTATAAAGGAGTTTTCTTTTAAGTATTAAAAGGACATGGCCATTATAATCAACATATTTTTTATCTTTTTATTCTCCTCTAACCACTTTAACTCATCTGGCATCCAAGGTCACTGGATCTATATTCCCGACCATCCAAAATCCTGCACCGAAGAGCTCATCTTTAGCAACAAGCATTTTAAAATCATTCATGAATGCTTCGATGAAAACGAGATCTACGAGGTAGCCACAGGGAGCTATCTCACCGACGGTCCGCTCATTTATTTTTCTAACCTGAGGTTTACCTCCAGGGTCAGTGACTTTTACACAAGAGAATATAGCCGGATCGAATGGAAAATAGCAAGTGACACGCTTACGCTCAATGTGATCCGATACGAATCTGAGCGCAGAACATTCCTTCGTTATTAAATGTTAATGAAGGAAACTTTTTAAGTATCAGCATTCAGCCTAACTTTATTGTCAACCTAAACAACCAAAGACTATGAAATCTTTAAGATTAATTCCATTTACCATTATTCTGTTCATTGTTTCGTGCAGCCCTGCTAAAAAAGAGTCTGCAGAAACCACAGAAGAGACAATGCCTAAGAAGGTATCCTATAAGCTTGAAAAGCAATGGGAAACAGACACCTTGCTTCGCACCCCCGAGTCTGTCCTTTATGATACAGAGCGAGATATCATCTATGTGGCCAATGTCAATATGAATCCATGGGAAAAGGACGGCAATGGCTTTATCTCTAAAATATCTTCCACGGGTGAGATCACTGACCTGGAATGGGTGACCGGTTTAAACGGGCCCAAGGGCATGGCACTGGTGGGTACCTCCCTATTTGTTGCGGATCTGGATGAGTTGGTAGAGATAGATGTGACCACAGGAAAAGTGAAATCCAAGACGGTGGTAGAAGGGGCCAGTGGTATGAACGACATTTCATCGGACGGAAAGGGTACACTCTACATTTCCGATTCGAATGGCGACAAAATTTTCAAGCATACCAATGGAAAAGCTGAAGTATACAAAGATGGTCTGCCCGGACGACCAAATGGCCAGTTGGTAGTGGGTTCGCATCTGTTTGCTGCGTTTTCGGCGGCACAAAAATTCTATGACATAGATCTGAGCTCTGGTGAGATGACCCTGGTTGCTGACAGCATTGGTCATGGCGACGGTATCACACCTACAACAGAAGCCGGTGTATACCTTGTTTCCGACTGGCAGGGAGAGATCTTTATCATAAGTGATGGAATAGGCAAACAATCACTACTTCATACCAAAAACGAAAAGAAAAATACGGCCGACATCTGGTTTATGATGGATCAGGAGCTGGTACTGGTTCCAACATTCTTCGACAACCGGGTAGTAGCTTATAAGCTGATCAAAGGATAGAAATATTTTAATGCCATATATTGAGCGTCTTCTTCCAGTCGGGAGGAGACGCTCTTTTTTAAGTTTTAAAAATGCCCATCGCCAATTGCTACATCCGGAAAGAATTTTCTGAAAAGACTAATTATCAGCAGTTGGTAAAGGAATGGGCTGAAGCCCTACAAATCAGTGAAACTGATATCACACTTAATGTCGTGATGGATCACAAGCAGTTTGGGCATCAATACCCGGCTATGATCAATTTATTCTTGCCGTCCCTGTGGTCGGAGACGGACATCGAAAAGATCCAACGAACCTTGTCCCAACTTCTACAAAAACACCTGAAAATCACATCCGATCAGCTATTTATCATGACTTCCATTATCGAATCAGGACATGTATTTAGTGATGGGCAGATGGAACGGTGGGATTGAGTTATTTTATTTCGAAGGTCTGTGAGCCACCATTGCCGTCAACTTAATAATTATTTACTTAAAACGGTGTACCTTTCTAATCCCGAAGGGATGACAGGATTGTAGAAATATCGTTAATGT